>Ga0315289_10002401_pt1 | contig 28703 bp, 26 predicted proteins | sample YL17G11_40_MG_FD_203452 | JGI IMG/M metagenome (GOLD analysis project Ga0315289, IMG submission 203452) | Sediment microbial communities from Yellowstone Lake, YNP, Wyoming, USA - YL17G11_40 | ecosystem: Environmental > Aquatic > Freshwater > Lake > Sediment | place: USA: Wyoming | collected... | reverse complement strand
CGGTGAACGTCCTTGAGATTGTGAAAACCGTCGTGGAGCGCGCACAACAGGATTCGCGGGCCGAAAAACTCACGATTCGGTCCGAGGGAGCCGGGGATCCCGGAATCATCCTCGCCGACTCAGGCGCCCTCGACGAACTCTTCGGCAACCTCCTGGACAATGCGATTCGCTACACCCCGGCAGGAGGAAACGTCACCGTGCACGTGGAGGCCGACGCCCGTGCGGTGGCGGTGACCATCCGCGATACGGGGCCCGGCATCAGCCCCGAAGACCTGGAGCACATCTTCGAGCCGTTCTACCGCGGACAGGCCCAGAAGAACATCCCGGGAACCGGGCTGGGCCTTCCGATCGTCAAGGCGATCGCCGAAGGGCATGGGGGCCGGGTCGATCTGGAGACGGCCCCCGGCAAGGGCTCCGCGTTCCGGGTTCTCCTTCCGCGCCAGCACACGGAGCGAGCCGTGCTCGCAGCGCCGCAGGGTGCGGCGCGGCAACAATGAGGTCGTCCGTCATGGAAGTGACGCAAGGCACACCTGCAACGAATGGAAAAGTCGGCGCGGTGCTGGTCATCGGCGCCGGCATCGGCGGCATGCAGGCGGCCCTCGACCTCGCCGAGAGCCGGTTCAAGGTGTTCCTCGTGGAGAAAGGTCCCGCGATCGGCGGTGCGATGGCCCAACTCGACAAGACCTTCCCCACGAATGACTGCGCCATGTGCACCCTCGCGCCGCGCCTGGTGGACTGCGGCCGGCACCCGAACGTCGAGAAGTTGACTTACTCGGAAGTGCTGGACCTGGAGGGCCGGCCCGGGCATTTCCGCGCCCGGGTGAAGAAGAAAGCGCGCTCGGTGGACCCCAGCAAGTGCACCGGCTGCGGTGAGTGTTCGGCGGGGTGCCCGGTGCGCAATCGCGCTTACTTCGAGCCCGTCGAGGCCGAACCGCTGGACCTCACCGCCGACCAACTTGCGGAAGTTGATCGCATTATGGCAGAGCACGGAAACGAGCCGAGCGCGATCGTCCCGGTGCTTCAGGACATCAACGCGAAATACAACTGGCTGCCGCCGGGTGCGGTGATCCGCGTGTCCGAGGCCGTGGGGCTTCCTTTGGTGCGAGTCCTGCGCATAGCCACGTTCTACAACATGTTCAGTTTCAAGCCTCGGGGCAAGCACCTCATCCGGGTCTGCCTGGGGACGGCCTGCCACGTCAAAGGTGCAGGGCGGATACTGGAAAGGCTTGCCGGCGAACTCGAGATTCAGGTTGGGGAAACGACCCGCGATCGGCGTTTCACGCTGGAGGCGGTCCGCTGCCTGGGCTGCTGCGGCCTGGCCCCGGTGGTAACGGTCAATGACGATGTCCACGGCAAGGTGACCGCCGGGGGCTTCCTCAAGGTGCTGGACCAGTACCCGGCATAAGACAAGAAAGGCAGGACGGTGAGCAAGTTGCGGCCTGAGGACCTGGACAGGATTGCCCAGAGGATGAGGAGGGCCATGTCCTTGCGCGAGGGGGCGGGCCATGCCAAGGTCACCGTTCACATGGGAACGTGCGGCATCGCCGCCGGGGCCCGAAGCATCATGAGGGCGGTCATTCGTTGCATGGACGACCCTGCGGCCAAGGACGTCCTTGTCACCACCTCCGGCTGTGCGGGCCTGTGCAGTCGGGAACCGATGATGACCGTGGAGATTGCCGGACAGGCGCCGGTGAAATACGTGGACCTCACCGAAGACAAAGTCAAACGGATATTCGCCGAGCATGTGAGCCAGGGGAAAATCGTCGCGGATTGTGCCCTGGCGATCGGCAGCGAGCAGACGCTATGAAGACTTACCGCATGCACCTGATGCTCTGCGCGGGGACCGGTTGCGTGTCGAACGGTTCCTACCGCATCCAAGCCGCGCTGGAGCGCGAACTGGCGAAGCACAGTCTCCAGGAAGAGGTCGCCGTCGTCATGACAGGCTGCAACGGGTTCTGTGCCCAGGGGCCGATCATGACGGTCCAGCCGGACGGGATCTTCTATCAGTTGCTGACGGACGAGGACATCCCGCATCTCGTCGAAGAACACTTCCTCAAGGGTCGGCCGGTCCAGCGACTGATGTACACCCCGCCCGCCGGGAAGGCGCCCGTGCCGAAGATGAGCGACATCGGGTTCTTCCAGAAACAGCGGCTCATCGCGCTGCGGAACCGCGGTCTCATCGACCCCGAGAAGATCGAGGAGTCCATCGGGCGCGGCGGATATCGGGCATGGGCCAAGGCCCTGACCTCCATGAGCCGAGAGGAGATCGTCCAGGAGATCAAGGCATCGGGGCTGCGGGGGCGGGGCGGAGCAGGCTTCCCCACGGGCCTGAAGTGGGAACTCACGGCGAAACAACCCGGCCATGAGAAATGCATCGTCTGCAACGGGGATGAGGGCGACCCGGGGGCCTTCATGGACCGAAGCATTGTCGAATCCGATCCTCATTCGGTGTTGGAGGGAATGCTCATCGGCGCCAAGGCCATCGGCGCGTCGCATGGCTTCGTGTACATCCGACAGGAGTATCCTCTTGCCTTGGAGAGGCTGAACCTGGCGCTCGGGCAGGCGCGGGACTATGGGCTCCTGGGAACGAACATCCTGGATACGGGTTTCGACTTTGACATTTCGGTCCATCGCGGGGCCGGGGCGTTTGTCTGCGGCGAGGAGACTTCCCTCATCGGGTCCTTGGAGGGTCGCCCGCCCGAACCTCGCATCCGGCCTCCCTTCCCCGCCGAGTCCGGCATCTGGGGGAAGCCCACCTGCATCAACAACGTCGAAACCTGGGCGACCGTACCCGAGATCATTGACCGCGGCGCCGCGTGGTTTTCCCAGATTGGCACGCAGACCAGCAAGGGCACCAAGGTCTTCTCCCTGGTGGGGAAGGTGAAAAACACGGGGCTGGTGGAAGTGCCCATGGGTATCACGCTGCGTGAAATGGTCTACGACATCGGCGGCGGGATCCAGGGCGACCGGAAGTTCAAGGCTGTCCAGACCGGCGGCCCCTCGGGGGGATGTATCCCGGCCTCCCTCCTGGACCTGCCGATCGATTACGAGCGCCTGGCCGGGGCCGGTTCCATTATGGGCTCGGGCGGGATGATCGTGCTGGACGAGGACACCTGCATGGTTGATCTCGCCCGGTACTTCCTCGAGTTCCTGCGGGACGAGTCCTGCGGCAAATGCACCGCTTGCCGCGAAGGCGTCGACGCCATGTACCAGATCGTCACGGATATCTGTGCCGGAAAAGGTCAGGACACGCATATCCCTCTGCTGGAAGAGTTGGGCCAAGCGGTAAGAGACGGCTCCCTGTGCGCGCTGGGCGGCACGGCGCCCAACCCGGTCTTGAGCACCCTGCGCTACTTCCGAGAGGAATACGAGGCGCATATCCGGGAACACCGATGCCCGGCGGGCGTTTGCAAGGCGCTCATCACGTACCGTATCGATCCCGAAAAGTGCAAGGCTTGTCTCCTCTGCAACAAGAACTGTCCCCGGGGGGCCATCGCGGGTGAGAAGAAAAAGCCGCAGAAGATAGCCCAGGAGAAGTGCGTCAAGTGCGGCGTCTGCCGCGACGTGTGCAAGTTCGAGGCGGTGACGGTCCAATGAATCTCGAAGGCATTCGGAAGGTCCTGGACGCGGAGTGGTTCGGCGGCGAGACCAGCCGCACGGACTGCAGCGACCGGGAGGTCTTATTGTGCCACGCCAGTGACCTGATGAGCGATGTGTTGACTTTCACCGGCGCGGGCTCGCTGCTCCTCACGGGACTGACCAACGCCCAGGTGATACGAGCGGCCGAGATATCAGACTTCGCCGGCGTGTGCTTCGTCCGCGGCAAAAAGCCCCAGCCGGAGGCGGTCCAGTTGGCCCAGGAACGGGGTATCGCCATGCTGGTTACGCCCCTGTCCATGTTCGAGTCCTGCGGTCGGTTGCATGCGAAGGGACTGCCTGGCGGAGATAGAGCAAGGGAAGACGCCAAGTGCCGGAGCAAGAAATAACCAAGACCCAGGAGATGGTTTACGAACTCCTGGTCCGCGATGTGATGACGAAGACCGTCATCAGCGTCGCGCCGTCGACTCCCATGAGCGGTCTGCGCGAGATCCTGCGCGTCAACCGCATCTCCGGGACCCCCGTGCTCGATGACGGGAAGTTGGTCGGCATCATCAGCATTGAGGATTTCATCAGTTGGCTGGCCGACGGCGGCCCCGAGTGCCCGGTGGCTGACAGGATGACCGCGGATGTCAGGGCCATCTATGACGACGAGCCGCTTGTCCAGGCCGTCGGCAAACTCGAACGGTTTGGCTTTGGCCGGCTCCCCGTGCTGGGGCGGGAGACGGGGTGTCTCGTAGGGGTCATCACCAAGGGCGACGTCGTCAGCGGGTTGTTGAAGAATCTCGAAGTGGACTACCGCCATGTGGAGATGCGCAGCAGCAGGTCGAGCCACCTCTTCGAGGACATTGTGGCCGACCGGAGCACGCTGGTGCTTGAGTACCAGGTGCGCGGGGCGGACTTTAAGCGCGCCGGCGCCTGCGCGAGCGGCCTCAAGACCACCCTGCGCCGGCTGGGCGTCCCTCCCCAGACGACGCGCCGTGCCGCGGTCGCCACCTACGAGGCCGAGATGAATCTGGTGGTTTTCACAGAGGGCGGCCGGGTCACGGTGGAGGTTGAGCCGGAACTGATACGGCTCAAGGTTGAGGATGGCGGCCCCGGCATTCCCGACATCGAGAAGGCGATGCAACCGGGGTTCTCCACCGCCCCGGACTGGGTGAGGGAACTCGGGTTTGGCGCCGGTATGGGCCTTCCCAACATACGGAAGTGCGCCGACCGGATGCGTCTCGATTCGACGGTGGGAAAAGGGACGCGCCTGGTGGTCGAAATCCTTATGGAGCAGCCAGATGAAGTTGAACGACATCGTGCAGAAGTTGGGGCTTGAAGTCCGGGCCGGCGCCGGCGCCCTGGCAGCCGAGGTGCGAGGCGGCTACGCGGGCGATCTCCTGAGTGACGTCATCGCCCATGGCCGGCCGGGGGACCTCTGGGTGACGCTCCAAACGCACCCGAACACCGTGGCTGTGGCGAGCATGAACGCGCTGGCGGGCATCGTCCTCGTGAATGGGCGCGAGCCCGAGGCCGAGACGCTCCAGAAGGCCCAGGCGGAGAACGTCGTGCTGCTGGTGAGCACGCTGCCGACCTTCGAACTCGTCGGCCGCCTGTACGGCTTGGGCTTGTCAGGAATGAGGACGTGATGGAAATACGGGCCGATCTGCACATACACACTTGTCTTTCGCCATGCGCAGACCGGGAGATGTCCCCTCCGGCGGTGGTGAGGCGGGGTCGTGAAAAAGGGCTTCACGTGATAGCGGTCTGCGACCATAACTCGGCCGAGAACGTAGAGGCGGCCATTCGCGCCTCGGAGGACGCCGGGCTGGCCGTCATCGGTGGCATAGAGATAACCACTCGCGAAGAGGTACATGTGCTGGGCCTCTTCAAGGACGACCGTGCTCTTCGGTCGGTGCAGGAGGTCGTCTATGAGAACCTCCGTGGCGAGAACGACCCTGAGACCTTCGGCGAGCAATGGGTCATGAACGAGCGGGGAGAGGTGGTCCGCCATAGCGGCAGACTCCTGATCGGGGCGACCGGTCTCTCTTTGGAGGAGGTGGTTCAGACCCTCCACAGACTTGGAGGTCTGGCCATAGCCGCCCATGTGGACCGGCCGAGGTTCAGCCTCATCAGCCAACTTGGCTTTGTCCCGGCGGGCCTTGGCTTGGACGGGGTGGAGGCGTGCTCCGATAAGCCGCCGGCCGTGCCGAAGGACTTGGCAGTGGTCAGGTCTTCAGACGCCCACCGCCTCGAGGAGATCGGCTCCCGGTACACCCGCTTCCTCGTGGAGAGGCCCACAGCCTCGGAGATAGGGATGGCCCTGCGGCGGATCGAAGGCCGGAGGATTCTGACGTAGCGAGGAGGAGATGGAGTGGAAGACTTGTCGCTGCACATTCTCGACGTCGTGGAGAACTCGCTTCGTTCAGAGGCGAGGCTGGTCCAGATCCTGGTCATCGAGGACGTGAAGCAGGATTGGCTTACTCTTGAGATCAAGGATGATGGAAAAGGCATGGACCCTGAGAAGTGTGCGCGCGCGGCTGACCCCTTCTTTACCACCAAACCCGGTCGCCGGTTTGGGCTCGGCTTGGCACTACTCGCCCAGGCCGCTCAAGAAGCCGCCGGGAAGTTCCTTGTTTCCTCCGTGCCCGGCGCCGGGACAACGGTCAGGGTTACTTTCCGCTGGGGCCACCCCGACCGCAAGCCCTTGGGCGACATAGGGGCGACGCTCCAGACGCTGGTGGTGGCAAACCCGGAGGTGGACTTCGTCTATGAGCACAGAAGGGGTGCGGAGGTTGTTCGCTTCGATACCAGGGAAGTCAGGCAGCCATGATCAAGTTGACGATCGACGATCAGGAAATCAGCCTCGAACCAGGCAAGACCGTGCTGGACGCCTGCCGGCAGATGGGGATAAAGATCCCCACGCTCTGCCACCACCCGGCCCTGCCGGCCTACGGGGCCTGCCGGCTGTGTCTCGTCGAGGTCGAGGAACGCGGGCGGACGCGCATCCAGGCTTCCTGCCTCTACCCGGCGCGGGAGGGCCTGGTTGTCCGGACGGGCACCGAGGCGGTGGTCAAGACGCGCCGGATCATGGCCGAGTTGCTCCTGGCCCGTTGCCCGAACTCGGAGAAGGTCAAGGCAGTGGCTGCACAGGTCGGCGTCACCGAGTCGCGATTCCCGAAGAAGGCCGAAGACTGCATCCTCTGCGGTCTGTGTACCCGCGTTTGCGGCGAGCTGATGAAAACCGGGGCGATCGACTTTGCCGGGCGCGGCAGCCGGCGCAAGGTCGGCCCGGCCTATGACAGACTTTCGCCAATCTGTATGGCCTGCGGGGCCTGCGCGGTCGTCTGCCCGACGGGGGCCGTCCATCTCGACAAAGTCTCCATGCACAAGCCGCGGCCGATCCTCGGCGAGTTCGACGCCGGTCTCGTAGCACGCCCCTCCATCTATATTCCGTATCAGCAGGCGATCCCGAAGGTGCCCGTCATCGACCGGGAAACCTGCATGCACTTCCGCAAGCCGGAGGCACTCGACGCCTGCAGGGCCTGCGAGAAACTCTGTGAGGCCCGGGCCATCGATTACAGCCAGCAGGACGAACTGGTCGACCTGGAGGTCGGGGCGGTTGTGATCGCGCCGGGCTTTGATCTTTGCGACCACACCCTCCGCTCCGAGTACGGCTTCGGACGGTATCCGAACGTCGTCAGCAGCCTCCAGTTCGAGCGCGTCCTCTCGGCGAGCGGTCCGTACCAAGGCCACGTCCAGCGCCCGTCCGACGGCAAGGAACCGAAGCGCATCGCTTCCATCCAGTGCGTCGGCTCGCGCGAGGACCAGGCCCAGTACTGCTCGTCCGTCTGCTGCATGTACGCGGTCAAGCATGCGCTCATGGTGAAGGAGCACCTGCCGGAGGTCGAATACACGATCTTCTTCATGGACCTCCGGGCCTACGGCAAGGGCTTCGATGCTTACTACCAGCGGGCCCAGGAGGAGGGGGTTCGGTTTGTGCGGGCCCGCCCGGCCACGGTCGAGGAGACCGGCGACGAGCGGAACCTCCGCATCAAGTACCTGAACGAGCGCGGCGAGTTCAAGGACGAGGAGTTCGACCTGGTGGTTCTCTCGTCCGGCATGCGGCCGGCGGCCGGGGCCGTCGAAGTGGCCCGGCAACTGGGCATTGAGCAGGACGACAACGGCTACTGCCAGACGCGGCCCCTCGCGCCGCTGGAGACGAACCGGCCCGGTGTCTTCGTCTGCGGGACCTTCTCCGAGCCCAAGGACATCCCCGAGACGGTCATGCAGGCCAGCGGCGCGGCGGCCGGCGCGATGGGCCTCCTGGCCGAGGCGCGCGGCACGCTGGTCAAGCCGAGGCAGTATCCGCCCGAGCGGGACGTCTCCGCCGAGGAGCCGAAGATCGGCGTCTTCGTTTGCCATTGCGGCCGCAACATCGGCGGTGTGGTCAACGTGCCGGAGGTGGTGGAGTACGCCCGGAGCCTGCCCAACGTCGCCTACGCCGAGGACAATTTGTACACGTGCTCGACGGACAGCCAGGTGAAGATCCGCAAGGCCATCGAGGAGCACGGCCTGAACCGTGTGGTCGTCGCGTCCTGCACGCCGCGCACCCACGAGCCGCTCTTCCGCGACACCCTCCGCGAGGCCGGCCTGAACCAGTACCTCTTCGAGATGGCCAACATCCGCGACCAGTGCTCGTGGGTTCACATGCACGAGCCCGAGAAGGCCACCGAGAAGGCCAAGGCGCTCGTGCGGATGGCGGTGGCCAAGGCACGCCTGATCCAGCCGCTCGCCGAACGGACGCTGCCGCTGAATCACGATGCCCTGGTCATCGGCGGCGGCGCGGCGGGCATGACGGCCGCCCTGGCGCTGGCCGACCAGAACTTCCATGTCCATCTGGTCGAGCGCGACGCCGAGTGGGGCGGACACGCCAGGCATGTCCGGTTCCTCCACGACGGCCAGGACCCGCAGGACTTCCTGTCGAAAACGATCAGCCGGACGCTTGGCCATCCGCTGATCACCACTCACCTGGGCACAACCGTTGCCGGGATTGACGGCTTCCTCGGCAACTTCAAGACGCGCCTCTCGAAGAACGGCGCCACCGAAGAGGTGGAGCACGGCGTGGTCGTCGTGGCCACGGGCGCGGACATCCACAAGCCGGCCGAGTACCTCTACGGCCAGAACGACCATGTGGTCACCCAGGTTGAGTTCGAGCAGAAACTCGCGGCCGGCGACGTGGCCGCCGACACGGTCGTCATGATCCAGTGCGTCGGGTCGCGCGACGACGAGCACGCGTATTGCAGCCGCATCTGCTGCGGCCACGCGGTGCGCAACGCGCTGCGCCTGAAGGAACTGCGGCCCCAGGCCAACGTGTTCGTGCTGTATCGCGACGTTCGAACGTACGGGTTCAGCGAGCAGTACTACCGGCTTGCCCGCGAAAAGGGCGTGCGGTTCATCCGCTATGAGCCGGAGGGCAAGCCGTCCGTTTCCGCCACCGAGCAGGGGCTGCGCGTCGCGGTTCGAGATCCGATCCTCGAAGCGACGTTGGAGATTGACGCCGACCTGCTCGTCCTCTCGGCGGCGATTGTTGCGAGGCCCGACGGGCAGGAACTCGCGCAGATGCTCAAGGTGCCGCTGAACCAGGACCGCTTCTTCCTGGAGGCCCATCTGAAACTCCGGCCGGTGGACTTCGCAACCGAGGGCGTGTTCCTGTGCGGCCTGGCCCATAGCCCCAAGGGTCTGCACGAGACCATCGCCCAGGCGACGGCCGCGGCCTCGCGCGCGGCGACCATCCTCGCCAAGGACAGCCTCGTCCCCGAGTCGGCCATCTCCGAGGTCATCGACGAGAACTGCGACGGCTGCGCCTATTGCATCGACCCCTGCCCCTATCACGCGCTGACGCTCATCGAGTACATGCGCGGCGGCGGGATCAAGAAGACCGTGGAGACGAACGAGGCGCTCTGCAAGGGCTGCGGCGTCTGCCAAGCCACGTGCCCGAAGAACGGGATCCTCGTGCAGCACTACAAACTGGACCAGATCGCGGCCGTGGTGGAGGCGGCGCTCGTGCCGTAAGGGTTGACCATGAGCGAGGACGGGTTCGAACCGATCATCGTGGCGTTCTGCTGCAACTGGTGCTCCTACGCCGGGGCAGACCTGGCGGGCACCTCGCGGCTCCAGTATCCGCCGAACGTGCGGATCGTGCGCGTCATGTGCTCGGGCATGGTGCACCCCAAACTGGTGATGGACGCCCTGACCAAGGGCGCTGACGGCGTGATGATCTGCGGCTGTCACCCGGGCGACTGCCATTACCTGGACGGCAACCTGCGGGCGCAGAAGCGCTCCGAGGCGATCACGCTCATGCTCGAAGACTTCGGCCTGGAGCCGGAGCGGTTCCGCCTGGAATGGGTCTCGGCCTCGGAAGGTCCGCGATTCGCCCAGGTCATGACCGACATGGTCGAGGCGGTCCGGGCCCTCGGCCCGAGCCCGTACCGGGCGGCTTAGGAGAAAAGCACGGTGCCTCAGAACCTGCTTCTTGTCGACCGCAGGAAGTTCGTGTGGGACGGCGAGTCGTACGACTCCCGCGCCGCCGCCGAGGCCAAGAAGAGCGACTACGAGGCGCACGGGTTCGAGACGCAAACGATCGAGGAGGAAGGCCAGTTCCTCGTGTACACGCGAAGGGTCGTGAAAGAGGTCGTCGTCGAGGGCGAGCCCCCGGTCGCCTAGGCGACCTACAAGGAAAGGAGTTCGTGACCATGGCGAAGGTTGCAGAAGAATGGTTGAACATCTGCGGCGGGTGCGAGGTGAGTATCCTCGACATCGGAGAACCGCTGCTGGGCCTCCTGCCCCAACTCCAGTTCGTCCACATGCCCGTACTTATGGACCATAAGTACTACGGGCCGCTGGGCGAGGGCACGGCGCTCGAGATCCCCGAGGCCGACGTCGGGATCGTCAGCGGTGGCATCCGCAACGAGAAGGAGAAGCACGTTGCCGAGGCCATGCGCAAGTCCTGTAAGACCCTGATTGCCCTGGGGTCCTGCGCCTGCTTCGGTGGAATCCCCGCCCTGGCGAACATGTGGAAGCGGGAGGACCTCTACGACAAGGTCTACCGCGACTCAAAGACCACTGAGTCCGCCAAGACCCCGGACGAAAACCTCCCGCCGCTCACGGAATCGGTTCTGGCGCTGGACGAGGTCGTCAAGGTGGACGCCTACATCCCGGGCTGCCCGACGGCCCCGGAACTCATCGTCCAGGTCCTGACGGGCCTCCTGACGGGCAAGCCCTTCGTGCTGCCCGAGCGGTCCGTCTGCGACGACTGCCCGGTGAAACGCGAGAAGAAGGCCTCGGGCGGAACCCTGAAGCGGCCGCTGGAGAGCGTGGCCTACAAGCAGGGCGAGCCCTGGGAGAACACCCGCTGCTTCATGGAGCAGGGGTTCCTCTGCCTCGGCCCGGTGACCCGCGCCGGCTGCGCCATGGGCACCGAGGCGGAGGGCAACGTCAAGGTGCCCCGCTGCGTCAAGGGCTACATGCCCTGCCGCGGCTGCTTCGGCCCGATCCGCAAGGGCGCCAACCCGCTGGTGGACATGATGGGCGCCCTGACGAGCATCGGTCTCGACGCCAAGCAGGTCCAGGATCGCCGCGCGCTCTTGAACCGTTACATCGGCGCGCAGAATCGGCTTCGTCCCCTGCCCCACAGAGGGGGAACGGGGAACGGGGAACGGGGAACAGGCAAGGTTCACGCTCACTAAAACCCGCCGTTCAAGGGAGGTAATCTGCAATGCCTAAGACAATCACAATCGCCCCAGTGTCCCGGATCGAAGGCCACGCGAAGGTCACCATCCAACTCGACGACGCCGGCAACGTGGCCGACACGCAAGTCAACGTCGTCGAACTCCGCGGGTTCGAGAAGTTCTGCCTCGGCCGCCCGGTGGAGGAACTGCCCCGCATCGTCACGAGCATCTGCGGGGTCTGTCCCTGGTCGCACCACCTGGCCTCGGCCAAGGCCAACGACGCGGTCTTCGGCGTCACGCCGCCCCCGGCCGGGAGGAAACTGCGCGAACTGTGCAACGCGATCGCGTTCACCGAGGAGCACATCCTGCACTTCTTCTTCCTGGCCGGCGCCGACTTCGTGATGGGGCCCGACGCCGACCCGGCCGTCCGCAACGTCATCGGCATCGCGCAGGCCCACCCCGAAATCGGCAAGCGGGTCGTCCGCAACCGGCACCTCGGCGCCCAGATGCTGAATATCATCTCCGGCAAGTCCATCCACCCGGTGACCGCCGTGCCGGGCGGCTTCTCGAAGCCTCTGACGGAAGAGGAGCGCCGGCGGGTGCTGCCGATGGCCCAGGAGGTCCTGGAGTTCGCCAAGTTCGCCATGGCCTTCGCCAAGGGGAGCATCTTCCCCAAGTACCTCGACGCGATCAAAACGCTCGCGGTCATCAAGACCGGCTTCCTGGGGACGGTTGCCGCCGACGGCGCCCTGAACCTTTACGACGGCAAACTGCGCCTGATGAAGCCCGACGGCTCGTCCGTGGACTTCGCCTGCGACCAGTACACCGAGTACCTCTCCGAGAAGGTGCTGCCGTGGTCGTACCTGAAGTTTCCGTACGCCAAGTCGTGGGGCGAGGGGTTCGACATGGACCTGTCGGCCCCGAAGGGCATCTACCGCACCAACACCCTCGCGCGTCTCAACGTATGCGACAAGATCGCAACGCCCCTGGCCGGGCCCGAGTTCGAGGCCTTCCGCAAGGCCTTCGGCCGCCCGGCCCAGTTGACGCTGCTCTATCACTACGCCCGGCTGATCGAACTCCTCTACAACGCCGAACTGGCCGTCCAACTGCTCAGCGACCCCGAGATCACGAGCAAGGAGACCCGCGTCGCCGTCAAGCCGCGGGCCGCGCGAGGAGTCGGGTGCGTCGAGGCGCCCCGCGGAACGCTCATCCACGACTACGAGACCGACGCCGAGGGCCTGGTCACGAACGTGAACCTCATCGTCGGAACGACCCACAACAACGCCCCCATCAACATGTCGGTCAAGCAGGCGGCCCAGAGCCTCATCAAGGGCGGCAAGTACGACCAGGGCATCCTGAACAGGGTGGAGATGGCCATCCGCGCCTACGACCCGTGCTTCTCGTGCGCCACGCACGCCCTCGACGGCAGCGTGGCGGTGAAGGTGGAAATCGTTGACTCTCGCGGAGTGCTGCTGGATGCGTTCGCCAATTGTTGAAAAGCCGCTCAGCCCGGGCACGGACGTGACGCCGGACTACTGCACCTGCGACACGCTCGTGCTGGGCTGCGGCAACGAACTGTTCGGCGACGACGGCTTCGGCCCCGCCGTCGCCAGACGGCTTCGTCAGAGCGCCGGACTTCCGCGCTCCGTGCTCGCGATGGATGTCGGCACGAGTGTGCGCGAGGTGCTCTTCAACGTGGTCCTCAGCGCGGTGAAGCCGCGCCGGGTCATCGTTGTAGACGCCGTGGACATGGGCCGGACACCGGGAGAGGTCTGGCGGATCGAGGCCGCCGAACTGCCCGCGATCAAGTGTGACGATTTCTCGATGCACCAGTTGCCCACCTCGAACCTGCTGCGCGACCTTCACGAACTGGGCGGCGTGAACGTGACGTGCGTCGTGGCGCAGGTCAGCGGCATACCGCCCGAGGTGAGGCCTGGGCTGTCGGCGCCTGTCGAGCGCGGCGTGGCATGTGCGGTCGCGATGATTCTTGAAGGGTGCCGGTCGCCTGATTGCTTGTGAGGAGCAGAGCCATGGCGGATGAGGAACAAGTGCTTGCCTTGAGCGACCTCGACCTTTCCTTCTGCGACGAGGTGGCCTCGCAGCCGGGCGGCGAGAACATCCGCCGCTGCTTCGCCTGCGGCACGTGCGCTGCCGGATGCCCGGTCACCGAGGTGGATCCCGACTACAACCCGCGCAAGATCATCCGGCAGATCCTGTTCGGCATGCGCAAGGAGGTCCTCTCGTCGCCGGGGATTTGGTATTGCCTGGTGTGCTACCGCTGCTACGCGCGGTGTCCGCAGAAGGTGAACTTCACGGACGTGATGCGGGCCCTCAGGTACCTGGCGATCAAGGGCCGCTACGCCTCCAGCGACACGCTGAAGCGCATCGCCGAGATCGACCGCTTCGCGCAGACGATGCGCCGCGACCTGGTCGAGTACGGCTTCGAGAAGCGCGCCGACCTGCTGGAGGCGTTTCGAAGCAAGGTCGAGCAGCAACTGGGGAGCATGAAAGCCTGATACAGCGGCGGGAACAGGGAACGGGGAACTGGGAACCGGCAATGAAACAGGACAAAAACCCCGAGATCAAGGGCTTCCGAGACCTGGTGGCCGAGGTGCAGGAGAAGGGCATCTGCGGCAAGTGCGGCGGGTGCCTCGCCTTCTGCTCAGCCGGCGAGTTCGGCGCCCTGGCCGCCGGCGCCGACGGCACGCCCGTCATGGCCGACGAGTCCAAGTGCCTGCATTGCGGCATCTGCTACCTGATCTGTCCTCAGACCAAGGCGCTGGACCGGGAATTGCGGGAGAAGACCGGCTGGAAGGCCCCCATCGGGCCGACCCGCAGGCTCGTCTCGGCCAGGGCACGGTCGCGCAAGGTCCGCAACGTGGCCACCGACGGGGGGGTGGTGACCGCGCTGCTGACCTACGCCCTGAAGAAACAAATGATCCAGGCGGCCATCGTCTCTCGACCGGCCGGACCTTTCTCCCGCGGACCCATGGTGGCCACGACTCCCGAGGAACTGATCGAGGCCGCCGGCTCGTACTTCGACGAGTCGCAGAACGTCCATGCGCTGGGCGAGCAGTACACCACCTTCTCACCGGGCGTGCGGGAGGTGAAGTCGCTGGGGAACCGCGGCCTCCAGAGGATTGCCCTCGTGGGGACGCCGTGCCAAGTCTTCACCATCAAGAAGATGCAGCTCCTGAACGTTCTGCCGGCCGACTCGATCGTCCTCACGATCGGCCTGTTCTGCATGGAGAACTTCTCCTTCGGCGCCAAGACGCGCCGGGCGCTCGAGAAGAAACTGTCCGTCAAACTCTCGCAGATCCGAAAGTTGAACGTCAAGGACGACATCGTCGTCACGACGGCGAAGAAGCAGGTCGTCCACATTCCCTTCAGCGTGATGGACGAATTCGCGCGGCCGGCGTGCTTCGCCTGCACGGATTTCGCCAACGAGTACTCGGACGTCTCCTGCGGCGGCGTCGGATCCCCGGACGGGTACACCACGGCCGTCCTGCGGACCACGGCCGGAGAGGCCCTGTATAACCGCGCCAAGGAGGACGGCGCGATCGAGGAACTCCGTTTCCTTGAGGCCCGCCAGGGCCGCAGCGCCGCCTCGGTGATGATGGCCAAGATCGTCGCGGCCACGCGGCGGAAACAGGCCCGCGCGGCCGCAAGAATGGGAGCGCGACCGTGCTGAAAAGGGCACTCGTCATCGGCGGCGGAATCGCCGGCATCCAGGCCTCGCTCGACCTGGCCGAGGCGGGAACCGAGGTCTTTCTGGTCGAGCGCCGGCCGAGCATCGGCGGCCGCATGGCCCAACTCGACAAGACCTTCCCCACCAACGACTGCGCCATGTGCATCCTCTCTCCGAAACTCGTCGAAGTGAGCAAGCACCCCAACATCAACCTGCTGACCAACGCCGAACTACTGGCCCTCGAAGGCGATGCCCTTCAGTTCACGGCCCGCATCCGAAAGCATCCCCGCTATGTGAACGAGGCCAAGTGCACCGGCTGCGGCATCTGCACGACCAAGTGCCCCGTCCGCCTGCCTGATCCGCACAATCAGGGCCTCTCGAAGACCCGTTGCATCCGGATTCCCTTCCCCCAGGCGGTACCCGCCGTGCCGCTTATCGACGCAAGTCACTGCCTTTACCTGACGCGCGGCAAGTGCGGCGTGTGCAAGAAACTCTGCCAGGCCGACGCCATCGACTACGAGCAGAAACCGGAGGACCTGGCCTTCGAGGTCGGCTCGGCAATCGTCGCCCTCGGTTCCGACGAGTTCGAGGCCACCCTCAAGGACGAGTACGGCTACCACACGTTCCCGAACGTGGTGACGAGCATCGAACTGGAGCGCCTGCTGAGCGCCTCCGGCCCTACGGAGGGGCACATTCAGCGCCCGAGTGACGGGAAGGAACCGGCCCGCGTCGCCTTCATCCAGTGCGTTGGCTCGCGCGACATGCAGGTCGGCAACGACTACTGCTCCGCCATCTGCTGCATGCAGGCCGCCAAGGACTCCATCATCCTTCAGGAGCATCTGCACGGCGTGGAAAGCACGGTCTTCTGCATGGACGTCCGGGCCTACGGCAAGGGATTCGACCGCTTCGTCGAGCGGGCAAAGGACGAGCACGACGTGCGGTTCCTTCGCGCTCGCGTCTCCTCCGTAGAGGTGGACCCCGACACCGAGAATCCAATAGTCCGGTATAACACCGACGACGGCAAACTTGCCGAGGAGTCCTTCGACCTGCTGGTGCTGTCGGTGGGGATGTGCGCCTCCGATGCGGTGCGCCAAACCATCAAGCGGCTGAAACTGAAGATGGATGAGCACGGCTTTGTCGCGACGTCGACCTTCAACCCGCTCGACAGTTCGCGGCGCGGCGTGTTCGTGTGCGGCACGGCGTCCGGGCCGAAGGATATCCCGGAGTCCGTGATCCAGGCGAGCGGCGCGAGTTCCGCCGCCCTCGCCCTGATGGGCGGTCTCGAAGCCAAGCGGCACCAGGCCGTGCGCCCGACGCCGATCGACCTTCGCGGCGAGCCGACCCGCATCGGCGTGTTCGTCTGCCGCTGCGGCATCAACATCGCCTCGACGGTGGACGTGCCGGCGGTTGTCCAGTACGCGTCCACCCTGTCGAAGGTTGCCCACGCGCAGGAATTCCTGTTCGCCTGCGCGAAGGATTCGCAAAAGATCATCGCCCAGGCGATCCAGTCGAAGCGGCTGACGCGCGTGGTCGTCGCCGCCTGTACGCCGCGCACCCATGAACCGCTGTTCCAGGGGACGCTCGAGGCGAGCGGGCTGAACCCGTACCTGTTCGAGTTCTGCAACATTCGGGAGCAGTGCTCGTGGGTTCACCAGCGGGCGCCCCGCGAGGCCACCGAGAAGGCGAAGCAACTCGTCCGCATGGGGGTCGCGAAGGCGTCGCGCCTTGAGCCGCTCGAAAAGAGCAAACTCGCCGTCAACCACGCCGCCCTCATCATCGGCGGCGGGGTCGCAGGCCTGACGGCCGCCCTGGACCTTGCGGCCCAGGGGTTCCCCGTCCACGTGGTGGAACGCGAGGCCGAACTGGGCGGCCATCTCCGCGCCATCCGCCGCACACTGGATGGAGAGAAAACCGACGCGTTCCTCAAGGACCTCGTGGCAAAGGTCAAAGCCGACGAGCATATCACCGTCCACCTCGGCAAGAGCGTCCAGGCCATCTCCGGTTACGTCGGGAACTTCAAGACGCAACTGGCCGGCGAGGACCAGGTGATCGAGCACGGTGCGGTGATCGTTGCGACGGGTGCCGCGGAACACCTTCCGGAGGAATACCTTTACGGCCAGGATGACCGCGTCATGACCCAGACGCGCTTCGAAGACTTTCTGGCCACGGCCCAGGCCCGCGGCGTCAAGAAACTCCAGACCGTCGTGATGGTCCAGTGCGTGGGCTCGCGCGACGCCGGGCACCCCTATTGCAGCCGGATCTGCTGCGGCACGGCGATCAAGAACGCCCTGCACCTGAAGAAACTGAAACCCCAGACACAGGTCTACGTTCTCTGCCGCGACGTGCGGGTCTACGGTCTGAACGAACGCTGGTACCGCCAGGCGCGGGAGAAGGGCGTGGTCTTCATCCGCTACGACGAGGCCGCCAAGCCGCGCGTGTCCAATGAAGTGGCACAGCCGCCCTCGGCTGTGCACGCCCGAGGGCGGGCGTGCCACAATCAACTCATCGTACAGGCGAAGGACAGCATTCTGGGCCGCACCTTGGCGCTGAGTGCCGACCTCGTCGTGCTCAGCACCGGCATCGAGCCGAACAAGGACAACCGCGCGCTCTCGCAACTCCTCAAGGTGCCGCTGGATGCGGACGGTTTCTTCCTCGAGGCCCACGTCAAACTGCGCCCGGTCGACTTTGCCACTGAGGGTGTGTTTGTCTGTGGCCTGGCGCACTACCCGAAGGACATCAGCGAGAGCATCGCCCAGGCGCGGGCGGCGGCGTCCCGGGCGGCCACGCTCCTGGCGAAGTCCGAGATCGAAGCGGAAGGCAAGGTCGCCACGGTGGACCGCTTGCGCTGTAGCGGGTGCGGCGCCTGCGTGGACGTCTGTGCCTACAGAGCGATCGAGTTGGATTCTGTGCTGAGGCTTGCCGTGGTCAACGAGGCCATGTGCAAGGGATGCGGGACGTGCACGGCCACATGCCGTGCGGGCGCGATCGACCTCAAGGGGTTCCGCAACGACCAGATCCTTGAGGCCCTGAGCGCCATCTGAGGGAGCCATGAGCCCGATCCAGAGCGTACCGGAAGCCGCGCCGCAGAAGGCATGGGAACCCCACGTCGTGGCCTTCCTCTGCAACTGGTGCTCCTATGCGGGCGCGGACCTTGCGGGCGTCAGCCGCATCCAGTATCCGCACAACGTCCGCATCATCCGCGTGCCGTGCTCCGGGCGGATCAACCCCGCGTTCCTGCTGAGGGCCCTCCAGAACGGGGCCGACGCCGTGCTCGTCTCCGGATGTCACCCGGGCGACTGCCATTACATCAGCGGCAACCTTGCGGCGCGGCGGAAGTTCGGGCTCCTGAAGAACCTTCTCGGGTACATCGGGATCGAGCCCGAGCGGATCCAGTTCACCTGGGTGTCGGCCTCGGAAGGTGGCCGTTTCGCCGCGGTCATCGAGAAGGTCGTCGAGCAAGCCCGGAAACTCGGACCGAACAGGAAACTGGTGAAAAGCGTATGACCGCCAGTCACGAGATCGAAACGCGCCTGCGGGAGACCGCCGAGGGGTTCCTCGGCGCGAAGAAGGTCGACCTGTTCCTCGGGTACGAAAAGGCGAGTCTTCCCTTCCGGACGACCCCGGTCTTCGTGACCGCACCGGAAGAGGCGACGCGGCTCGCCTGGAACCCGTTCTGCGCGGCCAACCTCGCCGCCTACCTGCCGCGCCTGTTCAAGGCGCCCGCAGATGCCAGGGAGGCCAAGACGTGGTCGCCGCCGACCGTCGCCGTGGTGGTGAAGGGATGCGATGCCCGCTCGGTGGTCGCCCTCATCCAGGAGCACCAAGTGCCGCGCGACAGGCTTGTGCTCGTGGGCATTGCGTGCCGCGGCATAGTGGATACGCGGAAGGCCGAACGGATGCTGGGTGAGCAGGAGGCCCTGGGGGCAGGCGAGGATGTCAACGGGAACATCCGCGCCGTGGTGGAAGATGGCACCGAGGTCACGCTCCGACGGGAGCAGGTCCTTGCCGATGCGTGCCTGGAATGCCGGTCTCCTACGCCTGCGATACGGGATCTGCTCCTGGGTTCGCCTGGGGAACCAAGGGAAGCCGATGCGGCCCGCCGGCAACCCGCCGATTTCGAGTCCCAACCCCTTGATTCCAGATGGGCGCGTTTCCAGCAGATGATCTCGAAATGCATCCGGTGCAATGCGTGCCGGCAGGCGTGCCCGATGTGCTATTGCAGGGACTGCCTCCTGGACCAGACGCGGCCGAGGTGGATCGGGGCGGGTACGGACCTCTCCGACGTCGCGATCTACCACCTGGTGAGGGCCTTCCACATGGCCGGCCGCTGCACCGAGTGCGGGGCCTGCGTGCGGGCGTGCCCTATGGGAATCGACGTGCGCCTGCTGGTGCGGAGACTGAACCTGGAAGTCGAGGATCTCTATGGATACCGGCCCGGCGAGGCGATCGACGCCACGCCGCCGCTGTCGGCCTTTGCCATGGATGATCCGCAGGAGTTTCTGACAGAGCCCTAGCGCCTCCCTGCCGCATTTTGCCCGGCGGCGGGGCTTCAGGAGGACCGGAGGGCGCGATGACCGAGAAGCGGATTCCTGTAACCGACCTGGACGGGCTGCTGGCCCGCTTCCAGGAAAAAGGCGCGGTGTACGCGCCGGCCAATGATGAAGCGGGCGACGTGGCCCTTGCCCCGCTCGCCCGCAGCGCGCCCGTCGTCCTGGAGTACCGGAACTTCCGCCTGTCGCCCAAGGCCTTTGTGCTGCCTCAGAATCAGACGCTGCTCTGCTTCAAGGACGGAAGAGCGGAGGAGCCGGGCCTCCCCGCCGGCCAGACGGTCCTCTTCGGTGTGCGGCCGTGCGACGCCCGGGCGATGCTCGCTTTGGATAAGGTGTTCCTGGACGGCGACCTGCACGATCCTTACTACGCCGGGCTTCGTGCAAGAACGACGGTGATCGCGCTGGCCTGCACCCGGCCGATGTCCAGTTGCTTCTGCACTTCCGTCGGCGGCGGCCCGGGCGACGGGGCCGGCGCCGACGTGCTTGCGGTGCCGATGGACGCGGACCTCCTGCTGATGCCCCAGACCCCTCGCGGCGAAGCCTTGCTCTCATCCGTGGCGGACTTGCTCCACGACGCCGGCCCGTCGGCTGTCAAGGAGGCGCAGGAGCGGATTCATGCGGCAGAGGAGCAGGTCGCGCCGGTAAAGGTCGAGGACTGCGCTCCACGGCTGCGCGCGGCCTACAACTCGCCTCTCTGGGAGGCTGTAAGCCGCAGGTGCCTCGGATGTGGGACGTGTAGTTTCCTGTGCCCCACGTGCCACTGCTTCGACATCACCGACGAAGTGCGCGGGCGGCACGGCCGGCGCGTGAGGACGTGGGACTGCTGCGCCTACCCCCTCTTCACGCTGCACGCCTCCGGCCACAATCCCCGGCCGACGCCCAAGGAGCGGTGGCGGCAACGGATCATGCACAAGTTTCGGTACGCGGTCGAGAACTTCGACCGCCTGTTCTGCGTGGGCTGCGGCCGGTGTATCCGGCATTGCCCGGCCGGAATGGACCTGAGGACGGTTCTGAAAGAAGTCGGAGCCTGAGCGATGGCGAGAAACCCCTATCTTCCCTACCCGGCGCGGATCGACGAGACGATCATCGAGAATGAGTCGCGCGATATCAAGACCTTCCGGCTTGCGTTTGAGGCCCCGGCCAGTGCCGCAGAATTCCAGTACCTGCCCGGCCAGTTTGCGGAACTCTCTCTGCCGGGGGTCGGAGAAGCGCCGTTCGGAATCGCGTCCTCGCCGACCGAGACCGGCCGCCTCCTCTTCTCGGTCAAGCGGACGGGCCTCTTCACCGAGGAACTCCACAGCCTCGAACCGGGAACCAGGATCGGCGTTCGTGGGCCGATGGGCAAACCGTTCCCGTGGGACCGGATGGCCGGCAAGGACCTGCTCATTATCGGCGGCGGGTTCGCCTTCACGACGCTCCGGTCCGCAATCGTGTACATCCTTGACCCAGCCAACCGAAGCCGGTTCGGCTCGGTCCTGGCGATCTACGGCGCACGAACTCCCGGCGAACTCATGTACAGAAGCGACCTCGCCGCGTGGCAAGCCAGGAAAGACATCAGCGTTCACCTGACGGTGGACAAGGCCGACGAGGGCTGGTCGCAGCACGTGGGCGTGGTCACGGCCGTGCTCGAGAACCTGAAGCCCAGCGCCCAGAATACCCTCGCCATCGTCTGCGGCCCGCCGGTCATGATCAAGTTCACGCTGCTCTCGCTGGCCAAGCTCGGTTTTCCTGACTCTCGCGTTATCCTCTCCCTGGAGATGCGGATGAAGTGCGGCGTCGGGAAGTGCGGCCGGTGCAACATCGGCAGCAAGTTCGTCTGCAAGGACGGCCCCGTCTTCACCCGCGAGGAACTCAGGGCACTTCCGGCTGAATACTAACCCGGCTGCGGCCTGTGGAGAAATTATTGATCGATGTCCGCCAGGCGCCGTAATCAGACCGGAACCCGCCCTGCGGCCTCCCGCCCGCCTCCGGCAACCCACGCGGACCGCCGCGCGCTGGATGCCCTGGCCCAGGTCTGCCAGATGGTCGCGGGAGACCTCGAACTGAAGGCCGTGATGCGCTCGGCCATGCGGGCCGCCGAATCGGCCATGAATGCCGAGGCCTGCACCATCTTCCGCCGGGATGCCGCGGGCGAGCGCCTCCAGTTCTATATCGTCGACGGTCCACAGAGCGGCAGCCTCGTGAGCAGCACGCTGCCGATCAATGACCACAGCATCGCCGGCTGGGTCGCCCGGCACCAGGAGCCCTTGCTGGTTCCCGACGCCTACCGCGACAGTCGCTTCAACCGCGATTACGACGCCAGGACCGGGTTCCACACCCGTTCGATCATCTGCGCCCCCCTGGTCGCCAAAGGCCGGCCGCTGGGCGTCATCCAGGTCCTCAATCGGCGCGACGGCCGCTCCTTCGACGAGGAAGACCTGGAACTGGCACAGGCCGTGGCCAGCCTGATCGCGGTGGCAATCCACAATGCCGAGGAGCACGAGGCCCGCGTCAATGCCGAGCGGCTGGCCACGATCGGCCAGATGATGGCGGGCAAGGCCCGGCACGTCGGCTTCTCCTCGCACGACCGCCGCTGGATCAAGTTCATGATCGAGTATTTTCCGCAAGTCGAGGTCGTGTGTTTTCCGTTCACGACGATGAGCAAGACGGCGCCGACCGACAGCCTCTTCGACGCCCTCAAGAAGTGCGACGTGGGCGCGTTCGGCATCAAACCGTTCGGGGCGGGCTCGCTCTTCCAGGGTGCAGCCGAAGAAAGCGACCGCCGGGCCCGCCTGGCGATCCGGTACATCCTGCTCACGAACACCGTTGTTCCCATCCCCGGCATGGAAAAGCCCACCCAAGTCGAGAACGTGGCCAAGGCCGTCAAGGAGCGCCGCGAACTCGACGCCAAAGAGCAGGCCGAGTTGCGGGGCGTCAGCAGCCGGATGTGGGCCAACCTCCCGCCGAAGTACGAGTGGCTGAGGGACTGGGAATACGTGTAACGGTTCACGGCGACCTTCTACGTGTGCGTCCCGCAAACTCCGTCCGGGGTCTGCGGAGTGACGGGTGTCGGCGGGTGTTATCTGCGACAACCCGATGACGGATTCCGGCGCGAAGGCCAATCGCAGCGAGGTGATGAGAGCGTCGACGCGTGGCCTTTATCCCTTTGCCGGCCGATGTGCGGGTCAAGGCTTCCGGCGGCCCATCCCCAGGTATGGACACAGGCGGGCCTCGCCAGGGGGATGACGTCAAGCAGGGCTGACTTGACGTGGCGGCTCCGGTGATTGGGTAGAAATGGGTTCGAACGACCGTGGTTCTCGGGCCAATCAGCCTCCGAAAGAAGTTGTGACCAGACCCATCGGAGGCTACCATAAGTGACCGTGGAGAAAGAGGTTATGCCGTTAGGCGAAGGGCACGAGAATCGGTGGACCGGCACAGGCGTGGTGATCGACAAAATCGTGTTGGATTTCTCCCCGCCGACGGGTTCATGCCTGGGCCCCCCCGAGTCCTATCGGCGGTGACCAGGGTAAAACAACATCAGCAAAGGGGTAATCGTATGAAAATCAGCGGATTATGTTTCATCCCCGCTCTTCTCGGGGCGATCAGCGCGTTCGGCATTGAAGACGGAACCGTATCTGCGCCGCCAACGTCCCCTAGTTTGGTGTCGCAGGACGCCATGAAACTGTGGTACGACAAGCCGGCTGCAAACTGGAACGAGGCGCTGCCGCTCGGCAACGGCCGGCTGGGCGCGATGGTTTTCGGGACTCCCGCCAAGGAACGCTTGCAGCTCAACGAGGAGAGCCTGTGGGCCGGGTGCCCCGTCGAGGCGTGGGCGCCGGATTTTCCCAAGCACCTCGCCGAGGTCCGCCGCCTGCTGTTCGCCGGCCGGAACGCCGAGGCGCAGGCCTATGGCGTGGCGCATCTGACGGCGACGCCCACTTCATTCCGCTCCTACGAGCCGCTCGCCGACCTGTGGCTCGATTTCGGGGCAGCGGATAACGTGACCGGCTACCGGCGCGAACTTTCTCTCGCCGACGGGATGGCCCGCGTGACCTTCCGCCAGGGCGACGCCACGCTGACGCGCGAGGCGTTCATCTCCGCGCCCGACAACGTGCTGGCGGTGCGTGTGCAGACCGACAAGCCCGGCACCTTGGGTTTTGCTGTCGGCCTCACGCGCAAGCGCAACGCCACGGTCACAGCGGCAGGGGGCGACCAACTCCACCTCGACGGGCAAATCGTGGACGTGGAAAAGAAGGATGGCGGCTTCGACGACAATGCCGGCGGTTCCGGCCCCGGCGGCGCGCACATGAGATTTGCCGGCCGTCTGCTGGTGCGCGTGGACCGCGGCAAGGTGGCGGCGGATGGCGGCCAGTTGCGCATCGAAGGCGCTGGCGAGGCGGTGATCCTGTTCACGGCCGCCACCGACTATAATCTTGCCAAACTCAACTTCGACCGCGGCCTCGACCCGGCGCGAACCAGCGCTGACATTCTCGCCAAGGCCGCCGCGAAATCGTGGCCGGAGCTGCTGGAGGCGCACCTGGCCGAACACGGCGCGATGTTCAAGCGGGTGACGCTGCATCTCGGCGAGACGGATGCCGCGTTGGCGAAGTTGCCGACCGATGCGCGACTGGCGGCGGTCCGCAAGGGTGCCGATGATCCCGGGTTGGTGGCGCTCTATTTCCAGTTCGGGCGCTACCTTCTCATGAGCAGTTCCCGCCGGCCCGCGCGGTTGCCGGCGAACCTGCAGGGGATTTGGAGCGATCGCATGTGGGCGCCGTGGGAGGCGGATTACCACCTCAACATCAACTTGCAGATGAATTACTGGCCCGCCGGTCCTGTCAATCTTGCCGAAACCGTTGGGCCCTTGATGGATTGGCTCGAGCTGCTGGCCAAGCGTGGCCGGGAATCCGCCGGCCGGCTGTACGGGTCCGACGGCTGGGTGGCCTTTCTCGCCACCAATCCGTTCGGACGGGTCACACCCAGCGCTTCCAACCTCAATTCGCAGTTCGTCAACGGGGTGCTCGACCCGCTCTGTGGCGCCTGGATGGCGGCACAACTGTTTGACTTCTACCAGTTCAGCGGCGACCGCGCGCTGTTGCAACGGCTCTATCCGATCCTGCAGGGTGCCAGCGAATTCGTGCTCGACACACTCGTGGCCGCGCCGGACGGCACGCTGGTCATCGCCCCGTCCGAGTCGCCGGAGAACACCTACCTCGACGCCGAAACGAAGCAGCGCATCCGGATCACCGCCGGCTCGACCTATCACCAGAGCCTGGTCCGGGCGATCTTCGACGCGACCGACCGCGCCGCCGCCATCCTCGGCACTGACAAGGCCATGCGGCAGAGGATTGCGAAGGCCACCGCCAGGCTGCCGCCGCTCAAGATCGGGGCCGACGGCCGTTTGCTCGAATGGGCGGATCCCTATCAGGAAGCCGAGCCCGGCCACCGCCACATGTCTCACCTGGTCGGCTTGCATCCGTTCAACCTGATCACGCCCGCCACCCCGGAGTTGCTGGCCGCCGCGCGCAAGGTGCTTGAGTTCCGCCTGGCTCATGGCGGCGGCGGCACCGGTTGGAGCCGCGCGTGGATCGTCAACCAGTTCGCGCGGCTGCGCGATGGCGACGCCGCGCGCGAGCATTGTCTTGCGCTGCTGCGCCGCAGCACGCTGCCCAACCTCTTCGACAACGGTCCGCCGTTTCAGATCGACGGCAACTTCGGCGCCTGCGCCGGCCTCGCGGAAATGCTGCTGCAGAGCCACGAGAGGACAGAGGATAGAGGGCCGAAGGCAGAGGACGGAGGGCGGGAGTCGGCATTTCTTCTTGATTTGCTTCCCGCCCTGCCGAAGGCGTGGGCGAGCGGCAGTGTCAAAGGCCTGCGCGCCCGCGGCGGGTGCGAGGTGGATATCGCGTGGCAGGACGGCAAGGTCACGGCTTACCGCATCCGCTCGAAGGAGCCGCACGAGGTGGCGGTGCGGGTGAACGGCGAGACGAAGAGATGTGTGCCGGAGAAGTACTAGCATGAGAATCGCATTCCCGGTGATCCGCAGGCTGTCCGCCCGCAAGGTGGAACTCCGCCAGACCGGCACCGACGCGCTGCTGGCGACCATCCAGCCGCCTGCCGCATGGGGCGACGCGTGGGGCTGGAACCTCATCGACGGCGGCGTCCTGGTTGAGCACATGGCCCGGCAGGAGAGGCCCGGCGACGGGCCGCCGCGGCGGCCCCCAGCCCGGCAATTCCGCCGCAAGGACTTGCTATTGCAGGAGAACGGCTACTTCGTGTTGCGGTTCTTGGCCGAGGATGTGGGCGCACATCTCGACGATGTTCTCGATGCCATCCTGCGAACGTTGTCGCATCGGAAGAGAGGCCAATTATGAGGCGGACAGCGCTGAGTCTGTCGGCCCCTTTCGCCGGGTGGGCAAGTCCGTCCCGCGACGCGTGTTCCGCCTGCCGTTGCGTCATATACCAGAGCGACCGTCCTATCAGCCTTTCGAGTGTCAGTTTTTCGGGTTGACAAGGCCCCACCCTCCCGTTAGGGTTTGGTTAGGGTTCATTGGGGGGCTGGAAATGCCACAGGCGATGCAAGTCCAACAGATCCAAAATCCACCTACGTGCTTCTTCCTGTGAAGGTTTCCATTGGCAAGAAGGAGCAGGTGAAGGCGGCTATTCGAAAGAGGGCAGGGGAACTGGGTATCACCGGTGGCGATCCAGCAGTCGCAGCTGGGGAAGTGGTGGCGTACCTTCTGGGGGTTGCACCTTGAGAAAGCCGCTGGCAGACAAGGTCAACGTGACCATCCAGTTTCTGCGAGAGATCTGGCCCAAGCTCGAAGGGAAACTTCGCTTCGTTGGCTTCTCCACAGGCAAGGATAGCCTCGCGCTGGCAGCCATGTTGTACGAAGCGGTCGGACCTGAGAGGCCAACTTGCCTGTATGCACACCATGACCTGGAGTTTCCTGGCAATCTTGAGTACCTGGAGGAACTCCATCGTCGCGGTTTTGCGGCACAGGTCGTGAGGCCTTTTCTGGAGTATTTCGACCTGATGGACCGCGGGATTGAATTCCTGACGCTCAAGAATCCTTGGTGCGTCCCGATGCTGATGGGCACAGGCATGCTCGAGTGGCTCCAGCAGCAAGGGGCAAGAAGCCCTCGCGATGGGGTGATGTTTCGCGGCATGTCTGGCAGTGAATATAGCCGCAAGTTTCACACGCGGCTTGAGCTCTATGACCACCTTGACCTGCCCGTCTTCAACCCGCTTCTGGGTTTCAGCAAGCAGGATATTTTCGATGTGATCCAGCAGCGGTACGGCCTTCCCCTTAACCCCATCTACCAGCATATGGACCGTAGCTACTGCATTGTTTGCTACACTTCAGATGCTCGTCGGCAGGCCTACAGTACTAAGCACTTCCCCGAGGCGTGCGGCCGTTACTACCGCCAGATCGAAAGCCTGCTCTTTGACAGTGGGCTCGTGGAGAAAGGGAGTCTCGGTGCCAAGCATAAGTCGCGTGAGGAGAAACTCTACCGGCACGGTTTCGTGCATTGGCGCCGCCTGAAAGCCCAAGAGATCGTCGGGGCCGTGAAACGGCGGCTTTCCCCAGAGGCACTTGCCTACCGAATTCGCGACCCGGCCTGGATCGCAACCAAGCACCTGAGCCCTGTTGGTGGACGATGGGTCCAGAAAGGAAATGAGATCCGGTTTTGGAACGTCGAAGAGCAGGTGGCCGATACGTTGATCAGGAGGATGATGAACTGCCTCGATTGCGGCTTCTGCGCGGTAGAGTGCTTTTCGGCTCGTCGCTTTAATCGCAAAGTCAAGAGCCTTCAGATCGACGGCTGCATCCAGTGTGGCCGCTGCCTCCGGCTGAAGTTCTGCATGGGCTGGCAACACAGGTTCTGGCGCCGCGTCATTGTCGGGGAGAACGAACATGTCAGGTAAGGTCAAAGGCGGAGCCGGCTATCTCCTGCCTGAGGGCGACTGCCGCCCCCATCTTCCTCCCGTTCTTGTCAGCGCGTGCCTGCTGGGCATTCCCTGCCGATGGCACGGGCGCAGAGCGGCGATGCGCGAGGCATTGATCCAGAGACTCAAGGAACGTTATGTTTTGGTGCCTGTCTGCCCCGAGCAGTTGGGCGGAATGCCAACGCCGCGTACAAGTGAGATGCTCCGTGGCGGCACCGGCGCAGACGTCTTGGAGGGTCGGCTCCGCATTATTGCTCCGGAGACCGGGGAAGATGCAACGGATTGCCATGTCAATGGAGCCGCCTGCACGCTAGAAATCGCCAAGGTCGTAGGCGCGTGCCGTGCCTATCTCAAAGGCGGCAGCCCATCCCGTGATCGCGATGGGGTGACCGGCGAGGCCCTCCGGCGAGCCGGCATTGCCGTTGTTCGAGTTCCTTAAACTGGTTTCGATTAGCAACGGGGACGCTGCCTGGGGAGCGGCCAGATTCCCCGCGTTCAGCCTGGGTATCCGGCAGCGAACCAGACCCGAATTCGGGCAGAGCCTGCTGCCAGTTCGAAGGGCACAAGGACGAATGCCGAGTTTGTCGGTGCGGCGCGACGCCGTTGCGGCGTTCCCGTAGCCTCGGCATTTACACTGCGTCCCCGCCTTTGCCCTGGCGGGCCTCCAGGCGCGTTCTGCCGGCGCCATTACCTCCAGGCACATGGCGGCGTAGATAGCTCTCGACTCACCGCGCGTCGCGGGCGAGCCGGAGGTTTCGGCTTTTCGAGGCGATGCGGCGGGAGGGCTGGCAGATGGAGGCGGGGCAACGGCCCCGCTCCGCCTGCCGGATGATGGAGGGAGAGCGTCCGGCTGCCGGAGAGGCCAGGGCCGGCATCACTTCTCACCGATCATCTCAAGGCGCTTGAGCGCCTCGCGCTTGCCGAGGCGGCGGACCGGTGCCAGGGCGGCCAGTTGCTTCTTCCGCGGCCGCGACTTGCCGGATTCCCAGGCGTAGATCGAGAGCGCCGATACGCCCACGAGCCTGCCGAAATCCTTTGCCGAAAGGCCGAGGCGGGCGCGCTGGGCCTTGACGCTCCGCGCGGAGAACCGCACCCGTTTGACCTCTTGCGGCGCGGGGGGGCTTGCGACCCGGCGCTGCTCCTGCTTCTCCAGGAAGGCGACGGTGCGCGCGAGGGCGGCCACCTGGCGCTTGAGCGCGGCGATGTCGCGCCGATGCTGGGCC
>Ga0315289_10002400_pt1 | contig 28705 bp, 30 predicted proteins | sample YL17G11_40_MG_FD_203452 | JGI IMG/M metagenome (GOLD analysis project Ga0315289, IMG submission 203452) | Sediment microbial communities from Yellowstone Lake, YNP, Wyoming, USA - YL17G11_40 | ecosystem: Environmental > Aquatic > Freshwater > Lake > Sediment | place: USA: Wyoming | collected... | reverse complement strand
CATCATCAACAATTCTAGAAAGCCACCTGAGTTCATCGATCGAAACATCATCTAATGATCCCGTTGGCCGATTGTATTAGTTATACTCGCAATACACGAAAGATTAGTTTACTCGCAATACACGAAGGAAGATACGCCAAGTTGTTGCGAGTAATGCGAGTATTAATTCAACACGTTTCGGTAGATTTAAACGGTAGCTAAAATCCCTTCCCCCGCACCACTCTGATACCCTTGACTTATCCCCTCTACAGCATTTTTTGCATAAATAAAACCAAAAAGTTAATATTGATGGACGGTCAAATAAATTATAGAACTTTTTCTGTGAGGACACTACCTAGACGCGCAGCCATGTAGCTTCTGCAGATTTAGTTCGTATACTATTGGGGGTGCGTGCATGGGAGAGCTCAACGGCGTGGGAAACGGGCGGCGCGAAGGCGCCAAGAAGAGGAAGTACTTTCCCGCTGAGTACACAGCTCTCAGACTACTCGAATACATGATCGGCAACGAGAAATCTGGGCCATTCAGCGTCTACCGCCTTATGTGGATCGAAGGGATACGTCGGCAAAGGCGCGATAGGATCCGCCTGATATTGGGTCGGCTCGTGGAGTCCGGCTTGGTCGAGGCCGTGCCAGGGAATTCAACCTGCTACCAGGCGAGTGAGATAGGGAAGATGGAGTACCCGTGGATAAAGGGGGTCTTGATGTTTTTCGACGGGAAGTTCGAGAAACAGCGGCGGCCCCCATCCCCCGCTTCTTTTGGGCGTTATTCTCAATTTTTGTAAGAAGATAGGTGAACTTTTTTGACGCGTGAATATTTTTCTTCCACAGTTTATCAGCAGGGCTCGTTTAAAGAGATAGATAAAGGTGAGAAAAAAATGAAGAGATCCCCCCATACGTTGGAACCCGATTATACCGAACCAGATGGAAAAGTCGTGCCGCCAGCCGACCTTGAGAAAAAGAGGAGAGAGTACGTCTTTGGCGAAAACTCTAGGCTGAAACCCGCACGCATCGAGGATATCCGCGGGATGCCGCACGTAGTCGAGGAGATAAAGAAGTTCATCGCGTTCCTGAAGGACTACCAGAAATTTAAGGAGATAAATGTTCGAATCCAGCCCGGGGTCCTACTGCACGGTGAGCCTGGAACGGGAAAGACGCTCACGGCCCGCGTGATAGCGACGGAATCTGATGCAAAGCTGATAAACGCTGGAGGTTTTCCTAGAGGAGAAAAGGGTTGGGCGGCGGTGGACATAAGCTCGCTATTCGCCCTCGTCAGGGAATACCACGCCCAGACGGGAAAGCCAGTCATCATATACTTTGACGAATTTGACGAGGTATGCCCGAACGAGAGAAGATACCGCTCCGAGGCCTCCCCCGCGCTCATGACCGAGCTAGACGGAGTCGGTGGAAAGCCAGAGGGCATTTTCGTGATCGCCTCCGCAAACTCCAAAGATATTGATAATGGGCTCCTACGCGCTGGCAGGCTTGGGTACCACGTGGACTACCGCCCGCCTGATTGTCACGGCAGGATGGAGGTCCTGAAATTTTACCTCGAAAAGAAGCCCCACGAACCCGTGGACATAGAGGGCTTGGCGGAGATAATGCCGGACATGACCCCTGCGGAGATCGAGGAAATCATCGAGCGGGCCTACATGAACTTGTGCTTGGTCTCGTCCAGCCCCAAGCTCACCGAGCTTGACTTGATCGGGCAGGTGCTCGAAGAAGTGATGGACTCTCGAACGGATACTTGGCATAGCGCCGGCGATCGTTACAGGGTATGCGTACACGAGGCGGGGCATGTGATCGTCGGGCAGCAGCTCGGGTGCCCTGTCAAGCTCGTGGTTGTTTCGAAAAAGTATGAGGGTGGGGGAACCCTCTTCGGTTCGTGGGATGAAGAGCTGCGAACTCCGGGGCAGATGGAAAACCGTATCGCCGCCATGTACGGCGGAGAAGCCGCGGAGGAGGTAATCTTCGGCGAGCGCCACTTCGGGGGCACGAACGACGTTGGGAAGGCGACGGACTTTTCAATCAAGCTCGTGGCGACCTTGGAAAAGACGACGAACTACGATTGTGCTGATAGGACGTGTGGGATTGATGAGAACAGGCTCACCCACCCGCTGGACGATGGCGAGCGATCATCTATCTACTCCGAGGCCCGCCGGATAAGGGAGCGCTGCTACCAGAGAGCGAAAGAGGTCCTGGAGGATTTCGGGAAGGATAGCATAGAGCGCATGGCGAGGCAGATAGTTGAGCGCGAATTCCTGCTGGGGCAGGATGTCGAGCGGGCGGTTCTGGAAAACGATGGGGGCGGCAGCTGCAAGCCGGACAAGGTTGCAATGGAATAAAAAAGAGGTGAAAAAATGGCGAAGTTCGTCATAAGGAAGTTGGGGAGCACCGGCGACACGTGCGTCGCCGTAGCAGAGCAGGAGCTGGAGGATCACCTGCGCACAGAGCTCGGGCGTGGGTACTCCGTGGCCCTGAGGACCGAGGAAGCCTCGAGCTTCGTGGGCGGCGACCTTGAGCTGGTGATGGCTGCAGTGCGGGGCGAGGTAGCGAAGGGCGCAGAGCAGATGGATGTGCTCCTGATCCCACCGGTGGCGGGTGGCTGAAGCCCGCCGCCATTTTGGTGGTCGATATGCCGCGATTTTGTGAGGGCAACGCTGGAGGAGTGGGAATTGTCGTACAAATGTATGAGCTGTGGTTTGCCAGTCACTGGCGAGGCGCTTGGGGAGAAGAGCCCATATTTTTGCAAGTGCGGTGGGCGGATAATCTTAAAGGAGCGACCCAAAGTGGTCAGACGCTTCGGTTTGGACGGGAGGCGCAGGAGGGGATGACGTGGGTGAGATAGTAGTTTCAGCGGGGGAGGCGCACCTCCTTGTTGATTCTGCCGAGGCGGCGGGAATTGGTAACATCACGGAAGATGGCGTGATTGAAAAATTTCAACATCCGGTGATTACAGTCAAGGAAATGTTTGGCTGTCTGCTCCATTTGCACAAATTGGACGTATGGCTGGGGGTGAAGCTGTACATCCACGATTATGACAGAGTGCTCAAAAGAGGTCCGGATGGAGCGTGGGCGATGAATCGCTCAGACCTCTACGACATAGAGCACCGCCAAGCGTATCTTGGCGTCATAAGCGCTGGGAAAGATCGCTCCTACTACCTCGACGGTTCCCTGAGGCTCGGCGACGAAGAGGCGGTCGAGGAATGGATCGATGCGTGCAGCGTAGGCCTCTGGAGCGAACCCGAGCTGACGACGGAGCGCGCGAAGGAGCTCGCCAAAGCCATATCCGGGCAGAGGCAGGACGCCGAGCGCAGGTCCCTGGATACACTCATGTGCACGCTTGGGGATGAGATGGCCGACCAGCTGCTCAAGGAAAGAAAAATCACGGTGAAGTCGGCCAACGGCAAGGAATATGTAATCACGGATTCCGGGGAGGTTCTCAGCTCTCTGCACGAGGGAGCGATGGAAAGCATCTGCGTGCATGTGAAGGACGAGGAGAGCCTGCCGAAGTACGACCGTGTGCTGGCGAAGTACCTGGTGATTCGCGACCACCCAGAGCAGATCGAGACGCTGCGGGGAAGAGGCGATCCAGACCGCGATGGGTCGATACTCAGGGACGTGACCGCTAGGGTCCACGCGAAGGTGGAGCTGCTCGAGCGCGGGCTGAGCGAAATAAATTTGAACATCATCAGGACCGACACACCTATGGAGGAGAGGCGCAGACTCGAACAAGAGAGGCGGATAGTCCAAATGCAAATCGAGCTACTAAAGGAGGAGCTGTACGATCTCGAGAACATGCTCGAGGGGCGACGAAGGGACTAGGATGTGCGAACTCTTCGGTTTGAGCTGCAACAGCAAGGACAGAGTGCTGGTAGTCTCAGGGGGGGAGGTCGTGGGTTTTGGAAATCACATAAAATTCTGAAACATGGTACGAGTTAAATGCTTCATCAGCGATAAGTTATAGGAGGTTTAATGAATGGTATCGTTAAACGAAAAGTCGATTAAACCGTTGGATGGCCACGATAGTAAACTTGAAGAAACGATTTTTAACAAATACCGCGAGATTCGCAAAAGAAATAAGAAGATATGTGACGAGTGCCAACAAAAGGAAAAAATATTAAATGATGGGCATCCAGTTTCGTTTTTTGTTGTCGGTGAAAATTTTCGAAAAGAGAAATATAGAGTGATGTTTGTAGGAAAGACAGTACAAAGTGGATGGGAAGAAGATGAACCAATCGATCGCGATTCGGGATTTATAGACGCTCGCATATATGGATATAAATTATTTCTGCCTTTCTGGGGGACTGCCGGACTTTTTCCGTGTATTAAAGAGGTCTGTCGAAAATTATGGAAAATAAATGATGCAGAGAAGTTGTGGGAAAAGATTATAATTACCAACATAGTTAAATGTAGCATTTCAGAAAGTGGAGACCAACCATCAAAGATTCTGCATGAAAATTGTATATTAAAAGCTAGATTTTTTGAAACGGAAGTAAGAATAACCGAACCTACGCATATAATCTTCTTTACGTATACTGGCTATGATGATTACATTGGGAGTCTAAGATTTGGGTATAGCATTAAAGATAAGAATCTTGACTACAAAAAAAAGCTCCCTGAGGAAAAGGGAAAAATTATATGGTGGCATAGGCAATTTTTAGACAAGGGCAAAGTGAAGATACACTTTCTAAGAACATATCATCCAGGATATTTTAAGAAACAACAAGAACAAGAGCAGTTTGCCAACGAAATCGCTAAATGGATAAAGAAAAATCCGACCACAGCCATGGCTGGATAAGTTGTGATTAATATGGCGGACAAAACAATTAACGAGAAAATCGAAGATCTGGGAACCAGAATCATTAATTGTGATGAAAAATGTGATGGCGTGTATTCCAAAAATGATGATCGGAAAAACGGCCGTTATCCTGCATGTCCTTTTCTAGACCCCAAAGGTGCCACCAAAATAGATGTATTAATTCTTGGAATAAATCCTGGACCCTCTAGTAATTTGCAGATGGAATTTTATAAAGCATTAGCCGAGAGAAATGCGGAAAACATCGCCACCTATAAGGATTGGCGGAGGATCATGGACGCCCTCGATAAAGATATAGAGTATTTTAAAAGACCAAGGCACCTGCTAGACGAATTAAAGATAATTAAAAAAGATAATACGAATGGCATATTGTGGGCCGAGATATTTTATTGCGAAAAGAAAAATGGTATCCCAAAGGAAACATTTGAGAAGTGTAGCAAAAAGTGTAGCAAATATTTGAACGAAATATTAGAATTAGTGCCAAAAGGAAAGCATATACTCTGCTTGGGGGACACGGCGTTTGAACGTATAAAAACGTATGTGAAAAATGGGAATAAATGGAAAGTAATCGGAATTGATCATCCAACTAGGCGATACTCGACGTTCTTCAAATACTTTGAGGAAAAAGAAGATAAAGATGAAGAGAAACTCCAAGATCGGAAGATTAGAAGCGAATTTGTCGAAGAGTTGAAACGGGACGAAAAGAAAAATGATTATTTAATAAACTTTCTATGGGACAAAGTCAGTAACACATTGAAGGTAGAAAAACCGTAGGGGACAAGATGACGACCCTCACCTTCTACGGCGGCGTGAACGAGATCGGCGGCAACAAGATCCTGCTCGAGGACCGCGACACCCGGGTCTGGTTCGACTTCGGCCAGGGCTTCACATGCGGCGAGGACTACTTCATCGATTACCTGCATGCGCGCGGCGTGCTCGGCGTCCGCGACTACTTCGAGTTCGACCTCCTCCCGAGGATCAAGGGGCTCTACTCCGAGGACGCCCTGAAGTTCACCGACCTCAAGCACCGCAAGCCGGAGTTCGACGCTGTCTTCATCTCCCATCCCCACTTCGACCATATCGCACACCTGGAGTTCGTGGACGAGTCGATCCCGGTCCACATCAGCGAGGTCGGGCGCGCCATCGTCGAGGCCTGGGAGGAGAGCGGCTCGGTCGATTTCGGGGAGCGCGAGTACCGCCCGTTCGAGCCCGGGAAGAAGATCAAGGTCGGATCCATCGAGGTCGTGCCGATGGCGGTCGACCACTCGATCCCCGGGGCGTGCGGCTTCATCGTCCACACATCCGAGGGGGCGGTCGTCTACACCGGCGACTTCAGGAAGCACGGGCCACGCGCAAAGCTGACGGAGGAGTTCGTCGAGCTGGCCGCGAAGGAGAAACCGATCGCCATGGTCTGTGAGGGCACCCGGGTAGTCCCGAAAGAGGACAGGACGTACGTCGGCGGGGAGGACGACGTCAGGAGGGCGAGCGACAAAATTGTCTCAGAAACAAAAAAGCTCGTCGTGGCGACATTCTACGGCCGCGACGTCGACCGCATGACCACATTCGCAAGCGTGGCAAAAGACAACGGCAGAAAATTCGTCGTATCGACCAGAGCTGCGCTCCTGCTCGACACGCTGGCTGGAACGGGCCTCAAGGTGCCAAAGCTCGGCCGCGACTTTCTCGTCTATGCCAGGCGAAAGAAGAGCTGTGAGTTCGTCGAGAAGGACTATTTTGAGTGGGAGCGGCCGTACATCAAGGACGCGGTCAACTTCGAGTTCATCAACAAGCATCCGTCGGAGGTGCTGCTCAACCTGGACTTCTACCACTTCGCCGAGCTCGTGGACATCCAGCCGGAGCACGGGGGGCACTTCATCCACTCGATGTCCGAGCCCTACTCGGAGGAGGACCTGGGGGCGGAGGTCATGCAGAACTGGCTGAAGCACTTCGGGCTGGGGTTCCACCAGGTGCACGCGTCCGGGCACTGCTCGAAGACCGAGATTGAGGGCATCCTCAGCAGGGTCAAGCCAAGGACGCTTTTCCCGATTCATACCGAGCACCCCGAATTGTTCAAAGGGTTCGCAGAGCGGGTCCGCGAACGGGTTGAGGTTGGAAAGGCTTACGAAGTCTGAACTTGCTAATCCTGGTGGCGAATCTTATTTGATACATCAGAAGAAAACATTTATTTCATGGGCCCCAAATTGAAAGGGTAAATATGTCAGTTCGCGAGAATTTCCGCGTAGCGAATTGGGAGCCGGTTACAAAAAAGAAGTATAAGAAGTTAGCTGAAGTAACGTGGATATACGAGAAGTCGTTGGACAGAGCAAAAATTCACGTTTGCACGGAATGCGGTGGAACCAAGTTTTATGTGGTAAAGGAACCAAAAAGCCACAAGAGAATTCAGCGAGATGTTTCACAATATAGACTAAGATTTGTATGTGCTAGATGTAAATGGGGCTTTCACTTCTACTACCGCTAACTCCGCCTACGCCTCCAGACAACGGTTCGGAGGACGATACCATTGGTAGAGGTTTGTGAGGAGATTGTGAAGCACTTATAATCTATTTTGCCTTTATCTATCATCACATAATACGCACAAGGCCCATATTTCTCCCGCCAATAATAAGTTTCACTATCGGGGTAATATTCAGGAGCGAGAATATCATAGGAACATTTACCAGTGTTAGGAACACTAAACAAAACATAGACTACCCACGTTAATTTTGAATTTCTAGAAAGTTCTTGGGCTTTTTTTATAATTGGATCCAAGTCTCTACGGATCTCCTCTCGATTGATATCAGAGCTTTTTTTAATTTCTTGTTTAACCTTTAAAGTCATGGATAGAATGGCGAATTGTAAATCTTTGTACGGTCTTCTCCCTCGCAGGCGATATTTTTCATAGAATTTTAAGGTTTGGAGCTTGTTTTTTAACTTACTGTAAGCGCTTTCTATTTCAGCTACCCCCTTAATTTTATAAGATGCTTGTCCACTCATTTTCTCAAGAAATAATATATCGGCCGTTCTTACCTGGCTCCTATATGTTGCCTTAGTACCGGGACACAATACAGCTCGTTTTTCTCCAGCTCCTTTAGTTCTAGTATCCTCAGTCCACCACCTTACCCACTCGCCAATTATAGGTTCATGCGTGGGGGCCTTCAACAGATACTTAGAAATATACGGGACCCGACGACTAGTAAATTTATTCAACATTCTCACGATATCTCTCATTCTCATTCCCTTCTTGGAATCTTATTCAATTTCTCTGTGATGTCTGCACGTGGAATGCTCGAAAACCACGATTCCGTCCCAGCTAGACTTGGGATTGGAGCAGACCCCCCAGTCCTGCCCAATGCTGCCCTCCAACGGGATGTAGTAGCAACAGCCCCCACACTGGCAATCCACGGGTTGTTTCATGGAGCCCATCCTCTTGATCCAACGTCCGTGAATCTTTTGAAACTCCTCGTTTGGCTGCGGCCTTGACCCAAAAGGAGGCTCGTAGTCCGGCTCACCTTTTTCATTTATCAATACTGTCGCCCCCATTGCATTTTATCCACTTCGTTCTACTTATTTAGCTACATTCGATAAATTTTTCCCTTTATAAAGGACCTCCACCCAAAGGCTTTGCTCCTAAATTCGGGTGGTTGCTCCTAAAGTGTGGTGTATTTGTATTGTCTTTAGACAATCAAATGGGGCTACCTGTTACCCACTTTTTAACGTAGTCTCTTATTTTATCGTTCTTATTTACATTAATCCACAAATTAATGTTATCTAAAATCGCTTTTCCTTCAGCTTTGTTTATTTCTTTTGTTTGTTCGACCATTTGTTTTCTCCATATAATCTTCTATTTCTTCTTTTTAAATCTTTTGCGTTTGCTCGGAAAACAATACCGAATAACGTGGACGGGGGATGGTTGTAGGTAATATTTTTCTAACCATTTTTTCATGATTTCCCAGCACCTTTGATGAGATTTATCTTCTTTAATGTGTTTTACTTTAATGCCAAGTTCCTTTGCCTTTTCAATCGGGATAAGCTGTTCATGAGTTTCAATTTCATATAACATTCCTTCTATTATCTTCTTAATTTCCTCACCTTTGTATCCTGATTTATGCATCAGTTCACGCGCATAATTTTCAACCATCATTAAAGAGTGTGTGGCCACGTCATATTTTTCAGCAGTGATTGATTGAGTTAAATGGCGATAAGGATAAGATATTTCATCTTCAGTTTTCGTTCCCAAAATACCCTGTAAATTGTTAAATGATCTGACGATTGAGAGCGCAAAAATGGTTTCACCATCCGTGTCGTAATGGGGGTCAATGCTTGTTAGATAGCTTATATCGCCCATTACCAACTCATTGCAACTTAGAGCCACCAGTGAGGCACCACTTGCGGCCATGTGGGGGATAAACCCTACTATTTTGTTGAAGTTGTTACGCAAAACTCGCGCAATCATATAGGATGTAGATACTGCTCCACCGGGGCTGTGGATGAGAATGTAAAGCGTTGGTCTCTTTTTTTGTGAAAACTTTTTATTAACCTTTCCCACAAATTTTTCAATTACATATTCATCTGGAGTGCTAAATTGTGGAAACAGCATACGCCTGGGAGCTACACGTAAAGGTGTAAAGGGCGCGATTATACAAAGAAATATCGCGTCGTGTTCATCGGCTAGTTTCTTAATCTCTTTGTCGTCTTCTTCTTCAAGTTCGAATGGTTTTATTTCATCTGTGTTTGGCATCATATTTTCAGCCCCATCTAAAAATGATTTTCTGCCTTATAAACAACATACCCTAGGGGCTTGCAAAAGTCGCCTCTGTTGCAAAAGGTGGTTGTATGTTGCAAAAGTGCCGTCTGTTAAAAAAGTCAATTTAGCGAACATTGAAGATTAAATCATCATATCACGGTAAGGCGGTTTCGTCTTGCCAAATAGTAGATTAGTCCTTGTACTCCATCTACTTGAAACGATGTAGGAATTCCTATATCTTGCCACCACTTTTCCTCAGATAAAGCCTGTTCCAATTGTAAGACACTGGGTCCATCAAAATTTCCCCACCCGGCGGTGTCGGTAGTGATATACCTTGTTTTAAGTGTACTCCTCAATTTCAGCTGGATTGGTTTTGGAGATTTTATTATGTCATAGTATAAGAGGTCAGATTTGATTAGGTCGTATGGGTTAGCAAGCCCACCTATACCGAATGTTCTCCTCATCCATTTTGATCGAATTCCGTAAGCAGTCTGATGAGAAAAGATATTCTCGGCTCCTTGGAGTTGTTTCATATTTTCGACTTTTTTAGGGATTCCTTCAACCATGCCTCTTTCGCGCATTACCACATCTGGAATCTTAGTGCCTGGGAGTAAAACAATAGGTAGACTCTCCGTAATGTCGTTCAACAATTCTCTTTGTGAGACTGGTTCAACTCCGTCTCTGAGATTTAAGGTACCTTTTTCATACAATATTGTATTTCTCATCTCTGGATGCGCTGTTATAGTTCCAAATTCTGTTTTGACTTCTCTGTGCGGTATCTTCTTGCCTTCGCGAACCGAAGCCATCGCCTCGCAGTAATACAACTCTAAAGCGTCATCAACGGCTGCCTGTAAACCCAATAAAGGCAGGAGATCAAGCTTTCTTGGCCATTCTTCGGGATAATCCCTTATTATGTCTCTCCCCCTCCGCCCTACCATAGGGCAATATAAAGTAAGACTTCCCTTTATTTATTCTTAATAGATTGCTGGTATTTTTGTTCCGCCTCTTTTAAAGCATCCTTAATGTTCAAATGGTGGCATTTCCAAGTCAAGTTTTTCCAGTCGCTACCACATACCGGGCAATGAATCGAATCAAGCGCTCCAGAAATCGTGACATGGCCCAGCCAGTTTCGGGCCAAAACACCTCTCTCTTTCACTTCTGGTGCTTCTAGTCTTGCCTTAATCTCTCTTTGAAGTTCCTCGTACCTCTTTCTTACTTCTGCAATTTTTTCTGGCGAGGGTAAAGGCATCTCTATCTTGAATCTTTCTATATGGGGAATTGCTTCTTCCTCATCAAGTCTAAGGCTTTCGACTTGTCTAATCGCTTCAACCTGTTTTTTCTCTGGGAGTTCCATGATTTTATCCGCGACCCTCGGTGTTATCCTCGTATGCGACCTGAGCACAGCTTTTTTGACCGGTTCGGAGGCTTTTTTTACTACTCTTGCGACTTCTCGAACCCTCTCTGCAGGGAGTTCCTCTTTTTCCACTTTAGCTATGATTTGTTTCCTCTCCTCTTTTTCAAGTCCAGCGGTATCTGCTATCGTTCTGGTGGAAATTGTAGCAGGTATTTTCTCTGCTTTACGAGTTTTAGCAGCTAGAACATTTTGAGATACCCACGAGTCATCTTTCCCTAATGCCCTCCCCAACTCGGCGTTTGATTTCCATCTTCCTGATTCCCAAAGTTCACGAACCGCGTTTTCTCTCTCAGCAGATGTTAAATCTAGACGATGTAGGTTCTCTATCAAAGATTCAAGTAAAACATCTTCGTCCGCCGTGTCTTTAATCAGTACAGGGATTTCTTTCAGCTTCGCAAACTTCGCGGCCCGCCATCTCCTCTCGCCAGCGATTATTTGGTATCCCTTTTTATTTTTTCTAACGACGATGGGCTGTATCTCCCCCACCGACTTTAACGAGTCCGCTAGTTCGCCTATGCTCTCTTTATCAAACCCTTCCCTCGGCTGAAATGGATTTGGGATTAACTCGTCAATATCCACGATTTTGAATTCCATCTTCATTGTTTCCCTCCTTTCATCAATCCTATTGCTATTTTTGACCAAGGCAGGGCTTTAATTTGCCATTGATCTCCCTCGGTATTTACCTCTAAAATACTCAGGGTTTCATGATTTATTTCTTTCCCCCCAGAAACCAACTTTCTTAATGCTCCAACAGCATCGCTTTCGGTATCGTAAACCCACTTCTCGTTTCCAGTATCCAAGAGATAAAACACACCGTTCTTTACCTTCATTTCCATCGTTTTTCACCCACCAGTTTTTCTTAATCGTGTTTTCTTTTAGCTCTATCTTCAAAAGGGTTTCTATAAGTTCGGCTTTGCACATAAATTACGTAAAAACCAGACAGCACAGGCTGACTTACTACCAGATGTAGCGGGCATAAGGCGGAATTTACACCGATTGGGGATTAAGCTGAACCAAACGAACCAGCAGGACTCCCCCTGAGCAAGTTCAAGAACTAACGATTTATGCCCCTGTTGGTAAGAAAGATTGGGTGAAAAGCCAAAATGGGGGCATGCGACCTCAGTCCGCATATAACCGGAGAATTTGTATGATAACTGAAGCCGATACTTGCAGGAAATATGTCTTGCCAAAGCTCTATTCAGCGGGTTGGAACGATGATCAGATTCGTGAGCAGAAAACCTTCACAGACGGAAGGATTGTCGTTGTTGGGGACAGATGCATCCGAAAGAAACAGAAGAGGGTTGACTACTTACTAAATTTCAAAAGGGACTTCCCCACCGCTGTTGTCGAAGCAAAAGCTGCTTATAAAAAACCCGGTGACGGGTTGCAACAAGCAAAGGAGTATGCGGAAATTCTTGGGCTCAAATTTGCTTACTCTACAAATGGTAAAGGACTAGTTGAACATGACTTTACCACCGGCAAGGATACAGACATGGACGGCTTTCCGTCTCCTGACGAACTCTGGGCCAGATTAAGTCGATCGGATGGTATCACTCCAGGGATAGCCGAAAGACTTCTCCGGCCGTGTAACATCCTGCCAAGAAAAATCCCCCGTTATTACCAATTGATTGCGATAAATCGCGCTGTTGAAGCTATTCTGAAGGGCAAAAAGAGAGTTCTGCTGACGTTGGCTACTGGCACAGGAAAAACGTACGTTGCGTTCCAAATCATCTGGAAACTATGGAGCACACGTTGGAATAGCAAAGGCGAACATAGGCGTTCAAGAGTACTTTACCTGGCCGACAGGAATGTCCTTATCGACGATCCGAAGGACAAAACCTTTCCGTCATTAGGTGATGCTAGGTGGAAGATACAGGGCGAGGCAGTAAAAAGCAGAGAAGTCTACTTCGCCACGTATCAAGCGATTGCGAGGGACGAACGCCGTCCTGGCTTATACAAAGAATATCCAAGGGACTTTTTTGATCTCGTAATTGTTGATGAATGCCATCGCGGAAGCGCAAAGGACGAAAGCAACTGGCGTGAGATTTTGGAATATTTTGAACCAGCGTATCAAATCGGCATGACCGCGACCCCCCTTAGAAAAGACAATGCGGATACCTATCGTTACTTTGGGAACCCGGTCTATACCTACAGTCTAAAACAAGGGATTGAGGATGGTTTCTTGGCCCCGTATCGCGTCCACCGTGTCGTGCCAAGCGTTGACGCAATTGGCTGGCGACCGACAAGAGGAGAACTAGACAGATATGGTCGAGAAATACCTGACGGGTTATACAGCACTAGCGATTTCGAGCGTGTCGTATCCCTCAAGGCTCGTACAGATGCCGTCGCAAAACACCTAACCGAGTTCTTGATGAAAACAGACCGATTCGCAAAGACCATCGTTTTTTGCGTTGACATGGAACACGCCGAGGACATGCGGAAGGCAATCAACAATTTAAATCTGGACTTGACCCAACAATATCCAGACTACGTTTGTAGAGTGGTTTCCGAAGAAGGCGATGTAGGTAGAGGTCATTTAGATAGGTTCATGGAAATAGAAACTAAAACGCCAGTAATACTAACCACTTCGCAACTTCTCACCACAGGTATCGACGCCCCCATGTGTAAGAACATCGTGATTTTCAAAGTCATTAATTCAATTGTTGACTTCAAGCAAATTATTGGCCGAGGAACCAGGGTTAGAGACGACTACGGCAAACTCTATTTCAACATATTAGACTACACGGGGAGCGCGACGCGATTGTTTGCGGATCCAGAATTTGATGGTGAACCTGCCCTGATAACCGAGGAAGAAATAGACCAGAATGGGAATCCAATAGCGGGGACATTTGAAGAGGTCCAAGGTGAAGAAGTGATCGAAGAAACTGCCCCTCTCAAAGTCCCAACAATTTCCGACGACTCGGAAGGAACACTTAGAAAGTACTATGTGAATGGCGGGGCCGTTGAAATAATGGCAGACATCGTTTATGAACTAGATCCAGATGGTAAAAGACTGGCGGTTGTTAAATACACCGATTACACGGCTAGACAGCTGAGGGGCATGTACACATCTGCAGCAGAGCTTCGTTCAAAGTGGAGCAAGCCCGAACAACGTGAGCAGATCCTGTCCTTGCTGGAAGACAGGGGGATAACCTTTGAACAACTGGCCGAGGCCACAAAGCAATACGATGCGGATCCATTTGACCTCCTATGTCATGTTGCTTACAATGCCCCTCTACGAACTAGGCGAGAAAGAGCAGAAAGGGTCCGTAAAGACAAGAAGGACTTCTTCGACAAATTTGGAGACGAAGCGAGACAAATACTCAACGAAATTCTAGATAAGTACATAGAATTTGGAACCGAACAGCTTACGGACATGAACATTCTTAAGGTGCCGCCAATATCACTCCACGGAAATCTGATGGAAATCTCTGTATTATTCGGGGGTCCCGCCGAGCTTAGAGATAGTCTTGGGGAGTTACAGAACCTACTGTATTCGGATTAGGGGATCATCGTGGTGCGCAAAAAGAAAGAAGAGATACCAAAAACCAGCGCCCAACAACTCAGCAGCCTGATTAAATCAGCGCGTGACATCATGCGCAAGGACAAGGGGTTAAACGGTGACTCGGACCGTCTGCCAATGCTTATCTGGGTTATGTTTCTAAAGTTCCTTGACGATGTGGAGCGGATAAGGGAGACTGAGGTTAAATTAGCAAGGGGGAAGTTCAGACCCGCAATCGAGCCACCGTATAGGTGGAGAGAGTGGGCCGCTAAAGAAGAAGGCATCACAGGAGACGAACTCATTGCATTCATAAATAACGAAGAAACTGTTAGGCCTGATGGGACCAAAGGTCCTGGCTTGTTTGCATATTTGAGAAGTTTACATGGGACAAATGGCGGAGATAGGCGCGACGTGATTGCCACCGTATTTAGTGGGGTTATTAATCGAATGGTTAACGGATACCTGCTGCGCGATGTTATCAACAAAGTAAATACCATCAATTTCGCCGCCTCGGAAGAGATCCATACTCTCTCACACCTGTACGAAACCATGCTGAAGGAAATGAGAGATGCCGCTGGTGATTCAGGGGAGTTTTACACGCCCCGCCCCGTGATTCGTTTCATGGTTGAAGTAGTTAATCCCAAGTTAGGCGAAGTAGTTCTCGACCCTGCTTGTGGTACTGGGGGGTTCTTAGTCGAAGCATTCGAGCATCTCAAAAAACAATGTAGAAGAGCAGAAGATTTTCGGAAGTTGCAGAAAGAGTCGATTCTTGGGGGCGATGCGAAGTCATTGCCATATTTGTTGTGTCAGATGAACTTACTGCTTCACGGTCTTGAGTATCCGCAGATAGACCCATTGAATTCTCTTCGTTCTCCATTGAGAGAAATTGGAGATAAAGACCGAGTGGGCATAATACTTACCAACCCCCCGTTTGGAGGTGAGGAAGAACGAGGGATACTTTCTAATTTTCCAGAAGATAAACAGACTGCTGAAACCGCGCTCCTATTTCTTCAATTGATTATGAGGAAGTTGAAGAAATCTGTGGGCGGGAAGAGGGGTGGCAGATGCGGCATGGTTGTACCAAATGGTACTCTAATTGGGGACGGTGTCTGCGCTCGCATCAAGAAGGAATTGTTAGAAGAGTTCAAGTTGCACACGATTGTCAGGTTACCTGAAGGTGTTTTTTCGCCTTATACAGATATACCAACTAATCTGCTATTCTTTGAACGCGATGGCCCAACAAGGGAAGTCTGGTATTATGAACTACCATTGCCGGAAGGTCGGAAACGATACACTAAAACCAAGCCATTGCGATTTGAAGAGTTTGAGCCAGTGATTACATGGTGGAAGGACAGAAAGGAGAATGATCACGCTTGGAAAGTCTCTATAGAACGAGTAGTTAAGGGAGGTTACAACCTTGATATCAGAAATCCAAGAGGAAGAGTAGATTTTGAGCATATGTCTCCTGATAAGTTAGCAGATGAGATTTTGAAGAAGGAACAACACATTGCGGAGATAATTACCGAGATTAAGAAGAGTACGAGGGTCGGCCGATGAAGTATCGATGGCCTCTTACATCCTTATCAGAGGTGTTAACAGAAAGGACAGAGGTGCCAGACCCAGCTGATCTCGCGAGCGGAGCAGTCAGAATAGTGTCCAAAATAGGTTTTAATGACGGAATTATTCAATTGCGGTCTGGGGGAGGCACTCGAACTGGAATGATATTGATACGACCCGGCGACCTTGTCTTGTCAGGTATTAATGCAGCCAAAGGTGCCATTGCTATTTATGACCCAAATGCGACACAACTGGTTGCGGCGACAATCCATTATGGTTCATACATCCCTAAAAAGGAAAAAGTTGATGTGCGATACCTTTGGTGGCTCCTTCGAAGCGACACTTTTCGAGAGATACTTAAAGAACATCTTCCTAGCGGTATTAAGACAGAACTAAAAGCAAAGAGACTTTTATCTGTTTCAGTACCACTCCCAGCTGTAGAAGAACAACAACTGATTGTGGCGCGTATCGAGAAACTGTCAGCGAAGATAGGGGAAGCACGGAAGCTGCGGCGACAGGCGATGGAGGAGGCCAAGGCACTACTTTTTACAGCACTCCATCAATTCTTTGAAGTAGAATCGAGTGAATGGGATCACATGCCTATGCCAGAGGCAATCACAATAACCGATTGCCAAGTCGACCCAAATCTGCCTGAATATTCACAATTGCCCCACATTAGCGGGGAAAACATTGAGAGTAAAACATGCAAACTCCTTCCTTATAGAACCGCTGAAGAAGACGGGGTGAAAAGCGGGAATTATCTATTCTCTCCTCATAGTATCCTCTACTCAAAAATTCGCCCTTATCTTCAAAAGGCAGTCTTTGTAGACTTTCAAGGGGTATGCAGCGCAGACGTTTATCCAATAAAAGTCATTAATGAAAAGCTTGAACCGAGATTTGTAATGTGGAGCTTTGTTGCACCCCCATTTACAGAGTATGCTAATCGCTTGTCCGGGCGTACACGAATGCCAAAGCTCAATCGTAAGCAACTGTTTGCTTTTACGTTGGCTTATCCCAAGGTAGACAAGCAGCGTCGCATCGTTGCCTACCTGGACAACCTGCACGCCAAGGTGGACACCCTCAAGCGTATTCAGGCCCAAACCGCTGCCGAACTTGATGCGCTGATGCCTTCGATACTTGATAAAGCGTTCAAGGGAGAGTTAGTATAACATTACAAATCGATAAAAAGTAATTATCATTCATAATACTTGCTAATTTTTGTATGCCCCGTTACTCGGTATTTCCCACCCAAAGTATCTTCATCTGACTTGTAAGGTATCTTATTGACTACACCAAGTTTCCGGAGTTCCTCTCGAACTCGTTTTACGTCTTTTTCGTCGGTCCAATCACAAGTGTAAACACAAATGACTTTTGCCTTTGATTCGCCAGCTAGTGGGCTTGGCTTCGCTGTTGCCACTTTTGATGCGTGCCCCAATACTCCTTCTTCGGTGGCTTTCTTGATCTTGGCCCATACCTCGTCCACATTTTTTGGGTCCACGAAAATAAGCCATTTTCCACCTCTGCGTGGCTTGAGATACTTGCCTTTTTTTCTTTCAGCATAAATCCAGTAAACATCGGTGACTTCTGACGGCTTGGCATTGGAATGTAGAGGCATTCTTTACGCCCCAAACGTAATTTGAATGCTTGTCTTTTCTACTTTTTGACAGTCCCTATTAGTAAACCCGCCCGCATCGCCCCACTTCAGCCGCCGAACTTTTAGGCGGCGACTCGTTTAAAAAGAAATAATAACATTAATAGCAGGTTACTAACCTGAATCTATTGCAGAGTGGTGATTTGTTGGAACTAGCGATTGAAAGTAAAGAAACCGCGCTAAAATTGCTTGAAGATTATTCTAAATCCGGAAGAAAAGTGTTTCACAAAGAAGAGTACGTTCCATATGCCGATTTTGACAAACGTAGGATTGAAGTCAGCAAAAAAATCAACGATTTAATTCAGGGATTCGTAAACAAGCGGATTAAACTCGAGGACTTCAAAAGAGAGGTAGATAGCATCAACAAGCGTGAACCCCTTTGGGGCTTCCGCGGGATGAATGGGATGATGTTTTTTAGCCAACTTTACAATTGCAGTAAAGAAAAAGAGGAGTTTGCAAAAATATTGTCTTCAAGCATAAAAATACCTGCTGATGTTAACGAAGCTGCGGAGAAAATAAAGAAGTTCGTGGCATTTGTTAAAACACAAGCAAAGACAGTTTCGGATCGGAGGGGGGCACCTAAAACAAAGGCAAGCCTGTATTTTCTTAGTTACTTCTGGCAAATACAAGATCATACGAAATTTCCAATCTTCTACAACTCCATAGAGCAAACATTTACGAAACTTGGCTTTATGACTCCCGAAGAAAACCTTGACGAGTATTATGTCAAATTCTGCAAACTGAACGATGCACTTAAGGACCTATTCGAAAAACAAACAGGGGCCACCTTAAGTTACTGGGACCTTGAGCATGTGTTTTGGTATTACTACAAAAAAGAAGAAGCGGTAAAACCTCCGCCTCCAACAAAAATAAACATTGCGAAAATCGGAATAATTGATGAACACATCCCGCCTGTAGTTAGCGACATACCGCTGCTAGCAAAAAATGATGAAAAACTCGTAGAGAAATACGCAAAAGAAGGCAGAAGGGTAGAAGATGTTCTTGAGGATAAGGTCTGTAAACTGTTTATCATGTTGGGGTACGAAGTTGAAAAACTTGGTAAGGGCAAAGGTAGGGTCCCAGACGGTATAGCAAAATCTCGCCAAGATAACTATGCTATTTTATTCGACACAAAAGTGAGGGCTGAAGGTTACAATCTGGGCACCGATGACAGGACAATCATAGAGTATATCAACTCCCAGACGGGCAAATTAAGACGCGAGGGGATACGTAACATTTACTATTTGATAATTTCGAGCGATTTCAAGGGAGAGACTGCGGACGCTAGCAAGAGAATTAAACTTGGAACGGAGGTAAAAGAGATACTTTTGCTCAAGGCGGATTTGCTTCTCTTTATGCTCGAACTGAAATTGAAAGACTCATTAATAGGACTTGGATCTGACGGGCTTCAACAAGTTTTTGCGAACGGGGGCGCGATTACAAAAGAAGATATTCAGGAATATCTGGTAGGGCGCTGACTAAAATCATCGATCCAAAATCACAACCATGCCCAACCCCACATTCACGTTATTGGAGTCTGATTTTAATCCTGCGGAAGGGTGCCGAGGTCGGTTTTGGCACGCTACTACACGGACTTCAGTCCAGAACGGTTAAAACGTGTTTACGAAAGCGCGAAATTGCGTGTTCTTTGAGCCCCGCTTCAAATATATGACTATTGTTTCCACCACTTCTGCTTTCCTCTTGATAAGAATGCAGCCCCAGCGGCCCATAGGATCGCGACCACTACGATTAACACTATTCCAATATCTGAAAACGGCCCGATTCCGGAAATAAACTCTAACCCAATAATTGCAAAACCCAACAAAATCAATATGATGCCATTCGTGAAATCGCCCATTTCTACCAACTCCTAATGTTTGGGTTCGAACATCAGTCAATAACGCCCAACCAATTTTGATAAAATGCCCTTTCGCCTTCGGGTGGACCAGTTCCCGTAGTATTTGTGTTTCTTTTTCCCAGCACCATAATGAACGACTACAGCAGTTCCCCCCCTATTCCTTGCCATGGCCCTTAGCCTCTTTATCTCATAAGGGCTGGCCCGCGCACTTCCAGTTTTAACCTGCATATAGTACTTGTTTTCTCCTTTACGCGCATAGAGATCCGCCGGACCCCGACTCCCCGCACTTCTTCGGATGTTCGTGTATCCATCCTCTTTCAGAAGGTTCGCAACCTTCTTCTCGGCTATCCTTCCTCTTCGATATAAATTCACTATTATCCCACCCGTGATCTATATCGGTCTTTCTTCTTATTTTAGTTTTGGAATCCCTCGAACGGGTCGAGCTTTTGGGGGCTCTCTTATCGGCCTCTCCACCAGCCGCTTACGCTCCCCGCCCCTAGCACGGTCGGCGCGGCGGGCGAGGGCCTTGGCTGTTTGTATCTCACGGCATTGCCCAGTGGGAGCTTGACGCAAGGAGGCCGTACGTCTAATTACGGTACGTCTTTTAATCCCAGAATGAAACGTGATACCAAGGTGAAATCTATGTTCAGAAAGAAGAAGAAGCCGAAAAAGAAAAAGCCCTGCTGATCGATAGTTGCCGGAATTAAGGATTAAGTGGCCGACGTTCATCCAATCGCAATAGCTTTTACCCCGCGCCCAAAATCACTTTCGGCGCTCCGCGTGCCCCGATTATTTCTTGAATTTGTAAAACACGGCGTTCCCAACTTTTCTCGAGACCTCCACCTTCCCTTCTGCCGCCAATATCCTCAAATAGGTCGAAGCGGTGGGATCCGATGCTTTAACTCTCTTGGCCACCTCACCCACCGAAAGATCGCATGGATGTATCCTCTTGAGCTCGTTCATGATTTTGACTTTCGTATCGCTCATAGTTTTACCCTACCATTTAACCTTAGGGGAAACTATTTAAATATGTTTCGCTAATGTATCTATGGGTTTAACCTATGGGTAAAACACAAAACCGAAATAAAGCAGGAGCTGAATCGATACCGAAAAAGGAAATGACGGTCCTTGAAAGAATCAACCCGCTTGCCCGGCTGAGGCGCAGGGGGCTGAGAAAGTCCGAGCGCGAGTGGAAGATCGTCGAGCTGGGCCAGGTTTGCCCGAGGTGCGCGGTGCCGCTGGAGGTGTCGTTCGAGGGCAACCTCACGTGGTACAGATGCCCGAGGTGCCAAAGGGGGTGGGGGGCTGGTGTGAATTCCTCGGATGTACTCACGCGCGATGGCAGCGAAACCCGCGCGCGCGGCAAGGGGGTGAACGTGAAACACGTCGACGGGCTCTGCGGTGCGATGATAAATTTCATCTCAAAGAGGTCGGACCCGAACAGGGGGACCCTGGCGGCGATGATAGCGGCGGAGATCTTGGTGACGCGGTTCGGCCCCCCGGTCGCGCAGGAAACATACCGGAAGATCCTCGAGAAGATTGGGCTGAGGGAGCTGGCACCGAGCGACGAGGAAACAGAGGCTGCGGGCCCGCGCGAGAGCGGCGAGCCAGAGGTGATGTACGGTTGAGCCATAGGTGCCTGGCAGGCGCGGATGGAGAACGTGCGAGTTCGGAGATGAACTTGGTGCTTTCCAGTTCCTTACCGCCCAGTATCGATTTTCAGAATCTCGGTTATCAGCGGGATCAATTTCTCCCCCTTCTTGGTCAGGGCGTACTCGACGCTTCTTTGCTTGTCCTGGAGGACTTTCCTGCCAATCAAACCAGCTGCGTGCAAATCTTGAGTTCTCCTCATCGCAGTCGTAGCGTTGCTGGCGATCTTCACAATCTCGTTAAACTTCAGCTTCTTACTCTTCAGCGCGAGCAAGATCTCCACGCTTTTCGACCGAGCGAGCGCCTCGATGATTTTTCCCATTGGCTGCCCAGTCCGTTAGATATTTGTTGGAAGGCTTTAATTAACGTAGTTACAAATTCGTAAGTGGTATTACGATGTTGTTATTGAAAGGAGTGGGTTTGGGGAAACAAAAAGGGCGGATGATGGTGATTGTATAGAAGAGCAGCTGAGCGGTCGCACCGGGAAAGAAGAGAAGTCATCCACGGACAGGAAAACATCGCGGAAGGTTCTCGTCGACGGGGCCAACGCGCTGTTCGGGGGCGGCTCGAAGCCCAAGGTCAGAAACCTGCAACTGGTAATCGAAAAACTGAATGAAGAGGGGTACCAACACATCACGTTTGTAGAAGCCAGAATGATGTATCGCGTCGACGACAGGCCGGCTTTGGAGCAGATGATTTCCAGAGGGATCGTTCGCAAGATACCGGCCAGAACGGACGCGGATCTATGGATCTTGAGATACGCCACCAATCACCCGGAGTACAGGGTGCTGTCCAACGACATGTTCGTGGATTGGGAAGATAAATTTCCGTGGATCCGGGGTTCGAATCGGTTCATCAGATTCATGATAATAAACGACGAGGCCTATCTGGAGGAAGTGGGGGGCGCTCCTCTCCCAAAATCACGAACCCGGATAGGGAAGCGGCCGCTGAAAGCCCCCGTTCGACCGCCCGCGGATGTCAAAAAGTCCATACCGATCAAACCCCGCCAAAAGGGACCCAAAGCCCGACCTGCCGCGGAGGTTCGAATCCCATCTCCCGTACCGCGTCCCAAGGGAAAGGAGGTGCCGGACGCCGGGCGCGGACCCGCCGGGCACAGGGCCGGCCTCAGGATGGTATGGGAGGGCGTGCTCGCGGCCGCTGGCCTGACATTGCTGATCTCCAGTTTTCTCGTATCGTACGGACTGATCGGGAAGGCCCCGGAGCCGTCGAACGTGGCCGGGGTGGCGATACTGATTGCGATAGGCGCGATCCCAACGGTATTTTGTAGGCGAGGATGCAGCGACATGGTCAGGATGGGCGGGGGCAGCGCGTTCGCAGCCGCGGGTCTCGGCCTGCTGCTTTTCAGTTTTCTGGCGACGCACGGCCTGATGTGGGAGACGCTGCAGCTGTCGAACGTGGTCTGGCTGGGGGTCATGATTGCTGTCGGCGCGCTCCTGGCGGCGGCGGGGATCCAGATGATACGCGAGCTCGGGGACGGCGCCAGGAAGGCATGGGGCAGCGCGTTCGTGGCAGCTGGCCTTGGCGCGCTGGTTCTCTGCGTCCTCGTTACATACGACTTGATGGGGAGGGCTCTGCAGTGGGCGAACGTAGTCTGGTTGGGGATAATGATGGCGGTCGGCGCGTTCGCGGCGTGGGAGGGGTTCCCGCTCGTGCTCGAGCCCAAGGACAGGATCAGACTGGCTTGGGAGGGCGCGTTCATGGCCGCCGGCATCGGCACGCTGGTTTCTTGCGTCGTTCCCGCGCGCGGCCTGCTGAACAAAACGTTGGAAACGGCGGACGCGGTGGCCTGGCTGTCGATCTTGATGGTGATCGGCACGTTTTTGCTGGCGAGTGGAATCGGGCGGGTGCGCGAAAGGTGAGATGATGAGAAAACGAACGGGCGCGGGAGCGGTGCTGTGCGTTTCGGTCGTGGTGCTGGCCGCGCTTGGAATAGCGGGTTTCAGTCCGAACCCGGGCGGACCCGCATTTTCCGCCGTGGAAAATATGTCCGAAAGCGGGGCTTGTTTGAGCATTTCTTCGGTGGGTACGCGGACTCCGTCCTATAAAGTGGGGGACAATTGCACGTGCACCGCTTACGTAAAGGTGGTGGGAAGCGCGAGCTGGCAAAGCGGTGATGCGTCCGAAAACGGGACGGTGACGATAACGGGGACAATGGATTGGATGGAGGGAACTACTCACGTAAGCGGATCGGGATCGATAACGAGAACGATTGAAAACGGCGCAACCTTTGCCGAACCGGGTTGCCCCAATTGGTTCGACCTTCCGATCGGCATATGGGCAAGCGGGCGGCTGGGCGGGTATTATGATGTAACGATAATCATCCATCTGGACGCCCCGAACGGTGCGGGTTCGGATATATCCACGACATGCCCGGTGTTCCTGTATCGGTAAACACAGACGACAACTGGTACGGGTCCCGGAGCTTGATACAAAAAAACGGCGATCAAGGACGCTTTCGTGCGACAAGCGCTTGTAAGGGATTGTGTGACAGTTTCGGACACTTCACATAATCTCTGGATGGGAAAGGGTCAAAGTGCCGTAAAAGCGAGACAGAGAGAGCACTTTTCTAATAAGTTGTGCTTTTGCCGGACGCGCATTTTCGGAGAGAGTACGTTTCTAATAAGTTGTATGTAAACTATTCTATATACTATAAACATTAACAAACAACAAACAACAACAGGGAGTTATTAGAAAACTACTCTATATATCGCAGGCGGTATTTCTTCAGGCCGTGGTAAATCCGCCGCGCGACACACGCAACGGCAAAGGCGGGCACGGACGAAAAAAGAGGCAGGGGATAGCAAAGGGCTTTGCAACTCACATGATGAGTAAACGTGGCAATCCGCGCTCTCATTACAGTCCCACTGAAATGAGCGGTTGCGGGCCGCGCGGGTCGGGGCATCCTGGCTCGCACAAAGGTCTTTTGGATCAATAAGTTATGTGCAAGCGACCGAATTAATGTGCAAGCCACTTTTGGCGTGGCTTTAAATAGGCTCCCAATAAAGTGTCTTGTGGGCTGAGGCGAAAAATGTCTGAACACGCTCCAATGTTTGCGAACTTGAAAAAGCGGTTTCTGGTAATGGCTCTTATTGTAATGATGCTCGGCGTCCCGATCGCTGCGTTTTCGACCAGTCTCGCCAGCGGGGCCGTCAGCACTTTTCCGTATTATCAAGGGTTCGAAAGTGGATCGGCGAATGCGGTAATAAACGAAGCTAACTGGGGCAGTAACCAGTGGTATTATAAAGCGTCACAAAAACATAGTGGAAGCCTTTCAGCGGGCGCAGCTATCACCACTACTGGAGACGACACCCGAAGGCTCTTTGTGAACGTCGATTTCTCGGGCAAGGTTTGCGCCAGCATAAGTTACTGGTATAGAATTACCTCGGTTGACACGACAGTCAGACTGATGCGGCTCATCGGCTCAAATAATGGTGGCAACACTTGGTTTGTTTTGAGAGACTGGACCAACATTTCAAATGCCACAAGTTGGACGCAGTTCTCCGCCGACCAGAACCTTTCTATGTTCACCAATCATTCAAACTGCTGCATCAAAATCCAAGTAAAGTGCCTGAGCGGCCATAACCAGCGAACGCTCTACGTCGACGATTTTTGTATAACAGTCGTCAACCACGCTCCAACTACCCCGACGCCCTTTGGCCCGATCTCGGGTTACACGGGAACGTCGTACACTTATTCGACATCTGCTACAGATCCCGATGGAGATCAGGTGAGGTACTACTTCAGCTGGGGCGACGGTACTACTGGGACGTGGACGGGCTGGGTGAGTTCAGGCTCGACCGCTAGTGCATCTCACTCGTGGAGTTCACCTGGCACCTACTACGTGATGGCGAAGGCCCAGGATATCCATGGTGCAGATAGCGCAGTGTCGAGCTCTTTAACAGTGGCCATATCAAACAGACCACCGAACACCCCAAGCACGCCATCAGGCCCGACCTCTGGTTACACGGGGACGTCGTACACTTATTCGACATCTGCGACAGATCCAGATGGAAATCAGGTGAGGTATTACTTCAACTGGGGCGACGGTACTGGGACTTGGACAGGTTGGGTGAGCTCGGGCTCGACCGTGGGCGCATCGCACTCTTGGAGTTCACTGGGCACCTACTACGTGAAGGCGTATGCTCAGGATTACTACGGCGCGGTGAGCGGATGGTCGAGTTCTTTAACAGTGGCCATATCAAACAGACCACCGAACACCCCTAGTAAGCCCTCCGGCCCGACCTCAGGTTACACAGGAACCTCATACACCTATTCGACCTCCGCGACGGACCCCGATGGAGACCAGGTGAAGTATTGCTTCGACTGGGGTGACGGTACTACTAAAACATGGACGGGTTTCGTGTCGTCGGGCGTGAGCGCTAGCGCATCTCACTCGTGGAGTTCGCCAGGCACCTACTACGTGAAGGCGAAGGCCCAGGATTACTACGGCGCGGAGAGCGGATATTCTAGCTCTTTAACAGTAGCAGTAGTTATATCGTCAAACAATGAGCCCAACACCCCGAACAGACCATCAGGCGAAACCTTGGGTTACGTCGGTCCGTCTTATTCCTATTCCTATTCAACATCCACAACAGATCCGGACGGGGACTCGGTGAGGTATTGGCTCTGGTGGGACGATGATACTGGAAATTGGACTAATTGGGTGTCGTCTGGCTCGAGCGCGAGCGCATCGCACTCGTGGAGTTCGCCAGGCACCTACTACGTGAGGGCGCAGGCTCAGGATATCCATGGTGCATATAGTAGTTTGTCCAGCTCGCTCAATGTGACAATAGTAAACAGATTGCCAAACACGCCGAGCACGCCATCAGGTCCAACATCTGTTTGCACGGGAACATCGTACACCTACTCGACTCGTACGACAGATCCCGATACAAATCAGACGAGGTACTACTTCGATTGGGGTGACGGCACTTGGACGTGGACAGATTGGTTGTGGTCTGGTTCGACCGCGTACGCATCGCATTCTTGGTGCTCTGGCACCTACTACGTGAAGGCGAAGGCCCAAGATACATGGGGCGGTGAGAGCGGATGGTCGAACAACCTAAAGGTGGTCGCGGACGACGATGGAAATCCTACGGAGGTCGGAGTCTGGGCGCTTGGTGATCTCGGTCAATGGTGGTGGGATGCCGATTTACTTCACGCCGTCCCCTCCGCTCAGGATTTTTATGACGTGCTTGTTGGCGCAGGATTTACCGGGAGGTACACGCTGTTTAATGAGGCAAATGTTTGGGGAGACCAATTTAGAGACTTCTCATGGACGGGTGGAGAGGACTATATTTATGCAGATAGTTGTGATTTCATTTACGTTACCACTCATGGTGACCGCGGATCTTTTGTAGTTGGAACCAGTTGGTGGCCTTGGGTATACGACACAGTCACACTTTATGACCATACAGTTTCCTGGGGAGATCTAGATATGGAGTGGGCATTTATCTCCGCTTGCAGCGTGCTTGACGGATATGCGTATGGGGAAGATCTAGGGGAGATTTCACCAGCTTTCGATGGAAAACTTCATGGTATCGCCGGATATGCTTCAATCTCGCGTGATGCTCTTAATGAGGGATATTACTTGGCGAGGTATGCAACTGGGCAAGAATATATAACTGGTATGGGATACACACCACTTACGATAGGAGAAGCTTGGGAACGTGCGTCAAAGCAAACCCAGTACGATTATGTCATTGGAGCGATTGTAGCTGGTAATAAATGGGGAATTAACTATGAAGATGAATATCTCCCAGGTTATTGTTCGGGAATGCTTCCAGATCCGAATTCCATCGACTTGCACGGGCACTGGTGGACGTGTTGCGGATAAAAACCAAGGAGGTGAGACAAGTGAAAAAAAGGATAACAGCGAAAAAGTTTGTGTTGGTTTTGGTAGCACTAGTGTGCACGGCTAGCCTAGTGGCTGGAATCCATCAACTAACATTTACTAGTGGGGGAAGTTCCACCAAGGGGTATTACAAGGAAATAGCAATAGGATGCCAGTTGCCGGAGGTTCCAACAGATGTTCCACGCCTTGAAGTTGTGTACAGAGATGTGCGCCCTGACGAAATAACACGGATAGCTAATGAAGTATTTAATCTATCAGGGATAGTTGGAGAGCTTCCACACCATGATTTCCTAGAGAACGGAGGCGATACCGGTCTTTATGTCGAGAACACGGGAGTTGGGGGAGTACTACTTTACCGCTCAGGAGCAATAGAATATGGCACAGGCGAAAGATGGTCTCAAGCTATGGACTACGTGCCTAACCTCCCATCTTACGAGAAGGCCAGAGAAATAGCCGAGGATTTCATGCAAAAGATAGAAACTCATGGACTAGTCCCAGAAAACATCGACTGGCAATTTTTGGGGGTGTTTCCAGCTGAGGGCATTGCGATAGGGGGAACCAATATCGTCCGCTATTTGGGTGTGAGTTTTAACCTCACTTATGGTGGACGTGAAATCAACGGAGCGAAGGTTCTTGTGACAATAGCCGAGAACGATAGAATTATAGGGTTTAAAGCCACTTGGAAGCGGATTAAAGAGGAAGAGGGACGAACCACTGTAACAGTAACGCCCGGAAAAGCCTTTGAAAAATTCAAATCAGGAACTAGTTTAGCTGGTTTAGCTGCGCCCCCTTTTACGGAGAAAGCCGTTGTCAAAGACGTGAAATTGGTGTACTTCAGCAAGATTGACCCAAATGAATTAGAAGATCATCTGCAGGTGGCGTATAGACTTGCAATCGTCCCGATAAACGAAAATGGCGTAGAGGGAAGTCAATATCTTGACTGGGTATCAGCGACAGACAATCCGCTTGTGATTTAAAAAGGAGGAGAAGTGATAACTTGGGTCGAGCCCTAATGGCTGCGGGAGCGCTGACAATTATCGCTGCCGGCATTTGCGCCTTCCTTGGGATCAGTTTTACTGCTGGGACGATCAATCCACCCCCTTCTAAGCCAGAACCTGGAGAACCCATACCAAACTATAGACTAACTTACGGTCCAATAGGGGCATTTGGACTCTTGGGACTTGCGGGTGGACTAAAAGCGGTGGTCATGATTTTTAGAAGAAAGAGGGTTTACCTAGCTATGATTGGGATAGCTCTTATGATCCCTGAATCGTTTGCGATACATCTACTAAAAAGCTCGGCGGAAGTCTGGGGCTTTGGGACGGCGATACTCGTTCTCTCCTTCCTCGGCATATTTTTTACTGCAATGTCCAGAAGGGAATTTACTTCGTAACGGGCGCGGGAGCGAAGAAGTGGCGTTGCTCAAGATCCAAGAAAAGATAGATTTCAAACGAAGAACCGTCAAGGACCGGAAAGACGACAGAAAAATGGTTACCAACCGTCTCCACCACTCCGATTTCGGACACTTCTCATAATCTCTGAATGGGAAATGGGGGTTGTGCCGTAAAAGCGAGATATATAGTACATTTCTAATAAGTCATAAGTCGGCTGGTCTCGGCGGGTTTTTGACACATTTTTGGGG
>Ga0315289_10002399_pt1 | contig 28738 bp, 27 predicted proteins | sample YL17G11_40_MG_FD_203452 | JGI IMG/M metagenome (GOLD analysis project Ga0315289, IMG submission 203452) | Sediment microbial communities from Yellowstone Lake, YNP, Wyoming, USA - YL17G11_40 | ecosystem: Environmental > Aquatic > Freshwater > Lake > Sediment | place: USA: Wyoming | collected... | reverse complement strand
CACTGGCCTCCGCGGCCCTCGCCGACCGATTGGTGCAGACGGATCTGGATCGGATCGACATCGCGGCGCTCGCCGCCGCATGGCCGACATGGGAGCAGGTGGAGTCGAACATGCGGCGCTCGTACTCCGACCCGCGCGTGGCCGCCAGCGCGGTCGAGGAAAGCCAGGCGAAGTACCTGACGCCCGCGGCTCTGAGGCAACGCCTCGACCGCGTGCGCCGCGTCTGGCCGGAGCTGCGGGCGAGACTTCGCGCGCAGCTCCGGCCTGCCGAGGACCTGCGGCACATGCTCGTCGCCGCCGGCTGTCCGACGACGCCTGAGGGCCTCGGTCTGACCCGCGCACAGCTCCGGGGTGACTACGCCCGCGCCCGCCAGATCCGCAGCCGCTACACGCTCCTGGACCTGGCGGCGGAATCCGGCTGCCTGGAGTCGATGGTCGCGTCGCTCTTTGAACCGGGAGGATTCTGGGCAGAGGCGCCGGGCTGAACCGTCGGCGCCTCTTTCAGGTCGCGCGGTCCAGCACCGGACGCGCCGCCGTGACGAAGTCCGGGTAGACCGTTCCGCCAGCAGCCTCGAGTGCTTCTCGTTTTGCAGCCAGCGTCGTCACGCCGCGCAGGTCGATGGTCACCCGCACATCAATGCTCTCCAGCGTCACCTGCGCCTCTCGCGCGCTGTGCAGCCCGCGGAACGAGTCATCGAACACCGTGGCGTGGGCGCCGTCCAGCCGCCGCCAGCTACCGTCGTCCACCTGATCCAATCCGAGCCGTGCCGCGCCGTCCAGTGCCTCGACCAACTCATCGCCAGCGGCGCGCCGCAGCGCCGCCAGGACATGAACGGACGAGGGCTTGAGCAGCGACTGAGGCTCGAGGCCGCGCTGCGCGGCCAGCCAGTCCAGATGCCCCATGGCGATGAACGGCAGCGCCGACAATCCCACTCGCTCCAGCCCGATCTCCGCCTCGGGCGTCCCGCCGGGACCGTGCGGCATCATCGACGGCCGGTTGGTGAACACGACGGCGCGCGTTCCGGGCGCCGCCCTCCACGCGGTCAACTTCGCCGAGGTCTCGGGCGAGATCAGGGGCGGGTCGATCGTGTTCAGGTAGCCCGGTCCCGGAAGCGCGGCAGGGACCCCGTAACAGGCTTCGAAGGTCGCCGCGCCGAGGTTCAGCTCCTGGATGATGCGATGGGTGAGGGAGGCGCTCGGATCGTACGCCGAACGCAAGACGAGCTGCAGCGCGTAAGTCTGTCCGGGTGAGTGTTCGCGGGATCCGAGCAGCCGAAGCTCCGTCTCAGCTCGCGCCTCGGGCCCGGAGTGCCGGCCGTGGAAGGCGGCGCGGAAGAACGCCTGGAAGTCGGGGGCAGGCAGGCCGTGGAGGCGCCCGTCGGACGCAGATGGCGAGTCCGGCAGCGTGCGGCCCGGATCCACCTGCCAGGCGCGCTCGAGCAGCAGCGCGGCACAAATCGCCGACGAGTCCCACTCGGAAGTCACGCCCTGCGCCTCGAACACAGCAACGTCCTCATCGCTCAGCTGCACGGCCGGGAACCCGCACCAGCGCCCCACCATCGCCACGCAGTCCTTGAGCGACTGGTGGTAAGCCACCTGTTGAATGAGGACATCGTCCAGGTCGAGCACCAGGATGCGCAGCCCGGCCGAGGGGGTTGGCTGGGCGCGGGTCACGCGGTGCCCGGGAGGATCGCCGCGGCGAGGATGTCGAGGGACTGCACCCGCGTCGTCGGCAGCGTTCCAAAGCGCAGGCCGTCTTGGGGCGTGGCCACGGCGTACTGGTTGTCGATCCAGGCGACAAAGCCAAGCGGCGCCGTCGGCGGTCGCTCGGCGCGGAGCACGACAGAACCGTCGACCGCAAAGGTCGCCTGAGACCACTCCCACACCAGCTCGTAGTCGTGGACTTGATCAGTCGTGGAGGTCAACACCGCTTCCGAGGCGGCGACACGCGACAGGGCGAAGCGCATCACCGGCCGGCGGACGAGAGGGAGCTGCGCCAGCACGGCCGCAGCCATCGCCGCCGGTGTGAGCACGATGGCCGGGATCTCAGGCGTATCGATGGCCATCGCCCGCCAACCGCTGCGCGGGCCGGCGGTGAATCCGAAAGCGTTCGGGGGCGAGGCGTAGAAGAACCACAAGGCGCGCGGGCCGCACGGCAGGCGCCGGACGGCGCCCCTGATCCCGATCGAGACGGCGAAGGGGTCGTTCCACAGGCCGAATCCCCACGTCCCGGCGGGAGCGGCGGGATCGACGCGGGCGCGGACGGTCAGACGCAGGGGCGGGGTCCAACGGAACCGGCGGCGCGGCAGGTCGTGCGTGTCGTCGAGCTGCGCGTCGGCGTATGCGTGGGGGGTAGGGGGAATGCTGAGGCGGCAGCCCCCGGTCTCGAGCAGCTGCGTTTCGCCGCCGCCAATCAGCAGCGGGCGTGTCGTTTGGATAAGGTCGGTCACGCGGCGATTATACCCAGCCTCGACGCGCGCGGCCTGCTTGCCCGCCCGAGAGCTCCGCCCACAGCGCCTGGGCGGCGCGCACACCCGAGATGGCGGCCGTGGGTACACCGAAGCCGGGGAACGTCGATTGGCCGGCCAGGTACAACCCGTCGACAGGCGTGCGCTGCGGGAACAGCGCCCGCGGGCCAGCCGCCGGATCGACACCGTAGATGGCGCCTTCGGGCAGGCCGAGCTGCCGCTCGAAGTCGCGTGGCGAGCGCGCGCGCCGGACGACGATCTCGAGCGTGTGCCGGCCGCGCAGCCAGGCGATGGTCGCTTCGGCGACGCGCTCCTTGCGCGCCTCGTCCCACGCGGCGGCCGGCTCGGCTTGCGAGGTCGGCGGGTAGACCTCGACCAGGCTGCCACCGGCCGGGCCCAACTCGGGGACGACGACGCTGGGCACGGAGTAGTACGCCCACTCGATCGTCTCCGAGGTCGGGGCGAAGTACTCTGCCTGCCGCGCCATCGGCGGCAGGAGATAGTTGAGGTGGGACGGCGTGCCGATCCGGTTGGCAAGGCCGAGTTGCACCGAGCAGGTCTTCATCGACAGGCGAGGCCGGTCGAGCCGCGCCCGCCAGGCGCGTGGCCAGTCGTGCCCGGCGAGCATCTTCCCCAGCGTCGCGTACGGACTGGCGGTGGACAGGACGCCCCGGCACTGGATGGCCCCCAGCCCGGCCGCCTCCACCGCGCACACCCAGCGGTCGCTCACCCGGATGTGTTGGGCGGCAGCCCCCACACGGATCGTGCCTCCATACGCCTCGACGGCCTGAGCCAGCACGGCCGGGATCTGCCCCATGCCTTCTTCGGGCAGATACAGGCCGTCGGCCAACACGCTGACCAGGGCGATGATTGACGGGGCCATGAAGCGTGCCGGGGGCGCGCCGGCGAACAGCAGGTGCCCGGCAATCACCGACCGGAAGTCGGGGTCGCGGAACAGGTCCCTGAGTTCGGCCTCCAACGATCGGGCGAACAGCGGCAGATACCGTCCTAGCCGGAGAAGGAGCCCGGAAGGCGAGAGGGGTTGGAGCAGCCAGTCATCCGCGGTCAGGTCGCGCAGCACGGGGAGCCAGCGCTTGAGCATGCGATCGAGGTCAGCTTGCGCCTGGGCCGGGTCGATCCGGCCCTGGAACCGTTCGACGCGCAGGTCGGCATCGATGTGGACGCGCGTCCCGTCCATCAACTCGGTGGACAGGGGCGCCTGAGCGCGGCGCAGGGGCAGGCGCCCCGGGTCGATGCCCAGGTGGTCGAGCACCATCCGGATCATCTGCGGCAGCATGACGAACTGCGCGCCGTCGTTGAATCGGTAGCCCCCGATCTCGGTCGTGCCGCAGCACCCGCCAACCTTGGGGGCGGCTTCCACCACCGTCACGCGGGCGCCGTGCTTCGCCAGCCAGGCGGCGGCCGAGAGCCCGGCCACGCCAGCGCCGATCACGACCACCGAGTCATCCGATCCCTTCATGCGGGTCCGCCTCCACGGCGGAGCTTAGGCTCGCGCCGGTTGGCCTGCTGGGCAAGTCGGCTTCGTGGGGGGCCTCGTGTATAATCCTGCGCTTGGAAGTGGAGGCAGCATGGAGATCGTCTGGTACGGGCTATCGTGCTTCCGGTTGACGGAGCGCGGGCTGGCGACGGTGGTGACCGATCCCTACGATGCGTCCACCGGCCTCCCGGCGCTCAAGCTCAAGGCGGACATCGTCACCGTGAGCCACGACGCGCCGGGTCACAACTACCTCAAGGCGGTCAAGGGGGAGCGGCGGGTGATCACCGGCCCCGGCGAGTACGAGATCGGCGGTGTGTTCATCACGGGCATCCGCATGGATCCGCGCGACGCGAAGAAGAACGGCGCCAAGGCCAGCACGCTGTATGTCTTCGACTTCGACGGCTTGGCCGTGGCGCACCTTGGCGACTTGGCCTACGTGCCGACGCAGGCGCAGATCGAGGATCTGGGGGCGGTCGACATTGTCCTCGTCCCGGTCGGCGGCGGCGGCGCGCTGGGTGCCTCCGAGGCAGCTGAAGTAGTCAGCCTGATCGAGCCGTCGATCGTCGTGCCGATGCACTTCAAGGCTGGCAAGGAAGAGCTCAAGCTGGCTCCGGTGGCGCGCTTCCTCTCCGAGATGGGGATCTCCAAGGCGGAGCCGGTGCCGATTCTGAAGGTGGTCAAGTCGTCGCTGTCCGATGAGACGCAGGTGGTCGTGCTCGCTCCGGCGGGCTGAGGTGGAGGCGCCGAACGTGGCCGTCAAGCTGCTGATGACCTGGGACATCATCCCCGGCCGCGAACAGGAGTACTTTGAGTTCGTGGTGCGCGAGTTCGTCCCGGGCATCCAGCGCCTGGGGATCCAGCCGAGCGAGGCGTGGTACACGACCTACGGCCGCCGGCCGCAAATCCTGACCGGCGCCGTGGCGGAGAACCTGGCCCGCATGGAGCTGGCGCTGGGTACCGAAGACTGGCGCCGCTTGCGCGATCGCCTGCTGGACTACGTGACCAACTTCGACTGGAGGATTGTGCGCGCCGCCGGCGGCTTCCAGATGTAAGCCGGCCCATGCATCCCGGCAAAGCAAAGAGCCGCCAGGGCGGCTCTCGTGATTCTGGGCGACGGGATGCGTCGGGCTACGAACTCGTGCCCGGCTCGGACTTGGAGGGCGCAGGCTCGGCCGCCGCGGACGACTCGGTCTTCTCAGCCTTCTCAGCGTTCTCAGCCTTCTCAGCGTTCTCAGCCTTCTTGACCGCGCTCTGACCCGACGGCGAACGATGGTCGGTGGCGTAGAACCCCGACCCCTTGAAGACGACTCCTACCGGCTGGTACAGCTTGCGCAGCGAGTCCTCGCCGCACTCCGGGCACCGCACCAGGGGAGCATCGGTGAAATGCTGCCGCTGCTCGAACTGCACGCCGCAGTTGTCGCATCGGTAGCTGTAGAGCGGCATCCACCACCTCCACGGAACCCCATTATTGTAATCCAGTTGCCGGCGCCCAACAAGTGCCCGGCCGGGGGCCTGCCTCTGGAAGCGAGTATGCACCCCCGACGTCAGATGGAGATTAGCAGCAATGACTTCCGAAGTCCGTAGGGTTTCGGAAGTCGTCCGACGCCCCGCAAGTCGGGGTATGATGGAAGCGGCTGTGGGTTGGTCGGGTGATCGCGGCCGGTTCGGCCGGCTGAGGAAAGTCCGCGCTCCACAGAGCACGGCGCCGGGTAATCCCCGGGCGGGGCGACCCGCGGACAGGGCCACAGAAACAGACCGCCCCGGTGCAAGCCGGGGTAAGGGTGAAACGGTGGTGTAAGAGACCACCGGCGCGGCCAGCAATGGCTGCGGCCAGGCAACCCCCGCCGGGAGCAAGGCCAAGCAGGGGCGACGGTCCTTCGGGATCCAGGGGGCGGCTCGTCCCCTCCGAGCCCCGGGTAGGCCGCACGAGCCACGCGGTAACGCGGCGGCCCAGAGAGATGATCGCCCAGCCGCAGGCTGCCGGGATGGAAGCCGCAAGGCCGTAAACCGGACGCGGGCGGCGGACAGAACGCGGCTTACAGGCCGACCCAAGCCAAGGCCCCTGGGGCAACCCGGGGGCCTTCCTTTTCGCGGACGCATGCCTGGGCTGCCTGGCCCGGCCTTGCAGGCTGGGTCCCCGAATCAGGACAAGCCGAAGACCGCGCCGAAGTCCGGCGCCCATCCGTCGGGGCGGAACTCGCCGGTGGTGGCGTTCTGGGTGTACCGGCCGCGCTGCTTCCCGGTGGCGACGACCAGCAGGGCGTCGAGGAATCGGTCGATCTCCTGCATCGTGTTGTACATCCCGAAACTGATGCGCGTCATGCCCGGCATGTCGCGTCGATCGCCGGCCAGGATGCGGGCTCGCGCCGCCTCCGCTTGCGCGTGGTCGAGCCCCAGCAGGCGCAGCACGTAGGGGTGGGCGCAGAAGCAACCCGAGCGCACGCCGATTCCGAACTCGTAGCCGAGGATCGCGGCTACCAGGAAGTGCGAGACGCCATCGACGCTGAACGGGATCACGCCCAGGCGCTCGGAGGCGCGTTGGGGCTCGGCGTCGCCGAAGATGCGCACGCCGGACACGTTCGCCAGCTGCTCAAGCGTATACGCGGTCAGCTCGGCCTCATGCCGGGCGATGGCCGGCATGCCGATGGCGCTCAGCTCGCGGATCGCAAGCGCCAGGGCAACGGCGCCGACGACGTTGGGGCTGCCGGCCTCATCCTTGTCGGGCGGGCCGGCCCAGGCGACCGAGTCGATGGTAACGACTTCAACCGTCCCGCCGCCGCGCACATCCGGCTCGCCGGCTTCGAAGACATCCTTGCGTCCGACGAGGGCTCCGGTGCCATAGGGCGCGTACATCTTGTGGGCCGAGATCGCCACAAAGTCGAGGTGCCCCGGATCCGACAGCTCGCCCATGTCAACGGCGCGGTGCGGCGCCAGCTGCGCGCAGTCCGCCAGGAACAGCGCGCCCGCGGCGTGGGCCTTCGCCGCCAGTTCGTGGATCGGGTTGAGCAAACCAGTGACGTTGCTGGCGCCGGTAACTGCAACGAGGCGCACGGAGCGTCCGTGCTGCCGGAGCTGCGCGTCGAAGTCCGCCTCATCCAATCGCCCTTGGGCGTCGACGCCGACGTGAACGACACGCGCCGCGGCGCGGAAAGGCAGATCATCCGAGTGGTGCTCCATCTCCGTCGTCAGAACGATGTCGTCGGGGCGCAGGTCGAGACGGCGCGCCAGCTTGTTGATCGCCTCGGTCGTGTTCTTGCCGAAGATGCAAGTGTGCGTCTCGGCGTGTCCGCCCACGAAGGCCAGCGTGGCCTCGCGTGCTTGCTCGTAGGCCCACGTGGCGAGCTGCGACTTGAAGCCTGTGCCGCGATGGACGCTGGCGTAGTAGTCGAGGAAGCGGTCGACGCCGTCGCGCACCGTCGCCAGGGCGGGCGTCGAGGCGGCATTGTCGAAGTTGATGTACACCGCGCTCGATCCGTCAAGCAGCGGGACCGTGATCTCCGTGCCTACGACCCTTGGGCGAAGTCCATGACTGGGGTTCGGATAGTCCACCGCGAAGGCCTCCGGGAGCGTGGGTTGGGACTTAGGTACCACCCAAGACTGGTGGGGAACCAGTTGCGCAACTTGCGAAAATGCGTGTATACTGTGGCAGATTGTGGGTGCAAGTGGGGACGAGTGGGACGCCGGAGAAACCCGGCGTTCCGCCTTTGAAGGGACCTTTCGAACAAATGTTCTTAGGCCAGTTCACCCACAGCCTCGATGCCAAAGGTCGATTGACGATCCCGGCGCGCTTCCGGGAAGCGTTGGCGTCCGGCGCCTACGTCACCCAGGGCTTCGAGCGCAACCTGATGGTTTATACCATGGAGAGCTTCGAGCGGCTGGCGAAGCGCGCTTCCACGCTGACCGCCACCGACCCAGAAGCGCGCGCCGTGCGGCGCGTGATCTTCGGCGGCGCCACGGAAGTGGAGATCGACAACGCCGGGCGCATCCTGATCCCCGAGTTCTTGCGGCAGTACGCACAGTTGGAGGGAGAGGCGGCGATCGTCGGCGCGGGTGAGTACTTCGAGATCTGGGGCAAGGATGCCTGGGACAAGGAACTCATCGGCGTGACCGACCCGGACAGCAACGCCAAGCGGTTCACCGCGTTCGATCTCTCGGCGGGGTAGGGGATGGCCGACAGGCCGCCCCCTCACATACCCGTCCTTTACCAGCCCGTGCTCTCCGCCCTCCGTCCGGCTCCCGGCCGCCGCTACCTCGATGGCACGGTCGGAGCCGGCGGGCACGCCTGGGGACTTCTCGAGGCCAGCGCTCCCGACGGGGAAGTGCTCGGCCTCGATCGCGACCCGGGGGCCTTGCGCCTCGCTGCCGAGCGGCTCCGGCCCTTCGGCGAGCGGACGCACTTGCATCAGGCTTCGTTCGCCGAGATGCAGACCATCGTGCTGGCGGTGGGATGGGACCAGGTCGATGGCGTCGTGCTGGACCTTGGAATGTCGTCGATGCAGGTGGATGACCCGGCACGTGGGTTCTCCTTCCTGCAGGACGGCCCCTTGGACATGCGCTTCGACCCGCAGCAGCCGCGAACGGCGGCCGACCTGGTGAACAACCTTCAGGCGGGTGAGCTGGTCGACCTGCTCACACGTTTTGGGGAGGAGCCTCGGGCGCGGCGCGTGGCCAAGGCCATCGTTGCTGCCCGGCCGATCCGCACCACCCGCGCCCTGGCCGAGATCGTGGCTATGGCGGCTGGCTACAAGCGCGGACGGACGCACCCGGCGACGCGCACGTTCCAGGCACTGCGCATCGCCGTGAACGACGAGCTGGTGGCGCTGGAGCAGGGCCTGCAGCAGTCCATCGATCTGCTGTGCCCTGGAGGGAGATTGGCGGTGATCGCCTTCCACTCGTTGGAAGACCGGGTGGTCAAGCAGGTCATGCGGCGGGAGAGCACCGATTGCCTTTGCCCGCCGCGTCAGCCGGTCTGCACTTGCGATCACCACGCCACTTTGACGCTGATCACCCGGACTCCGATCCGGGCTGAGGCAAACGAAGTGAGTCAGAACCCGAGAGCCCGCAGCGCACGGTTGCGTGTAGCCGAGCGGCTGGGGATGGCATGAAGCTTGCATGCAAGCGCTGGAGTGCTGGGCAAAGGGATGGGTGTGAAAGCCAAGCGTACGCATGCCTCTCGTCAGGCTCCCTGGCGGCTGCAGGTGCGATGGACTGGCAAGACGATGCTGTTGGCCATCGTCTTTCTCGTCGTCAGCGGCGTGTACCTTGCGGTCAATGCGCGGCTGGCCAAGGCAGGTCGTGACGTGCTGAGTCTTGAGAAGCAGCGGTCCGAACTACTGCGTGTGACGAGTGAGCTCAGTGCCGACCTGGCGACGCGCACAGCGCCGGAGACGATGATGGCCCGCGCGGCTTCGCTTGGCTTCCATGCGGCGCAGCCTGAGGACGTGTTATTCCTCACGGTCGACGGTTACATGCCGCCGGCTGACTTTGTCGCCCCGCGCCCGCCAACGGCTCCCGACGACGTGCAGGCGATGCTCTCGCCGGCGTACACCGAAACGCTCGGGGAATGGCTGATGCGCTGGATCGGCTCACCGGGAGTGACGTCATGAACGCCGAGGGCGTCACCCGGCGCCGGATCCGCTTCGTGCTGTTCCTGATGGCCGGCGCCGTTACGGCGCTCGTGGTGCAGTTGGTCCGCGTCCAGTTCGGGCCTTACGCGCCGGTGTTCGCCGCACGCGCCGAGTACGGCGCCAGTCGCGTCGAGAAGGTCGTCCCGGCACGCGGTCAGATCTATGACCGCAACGGCAACCTGCTGGCCTCCAATGGCACGATGTTCTACCTGGAGATCGAGGTCCGCCAGCTTACCGAGCTCAGCCAGAAGGACATCCCGCTGACGCTGTCCAAGCTGCTGCTGCTGCCGCTGGAGGACCTGTACACCGAGGTGACGGCCGACTGGGCGGCCCTGGGGCAATACCGCATTCGCCTGACGCGCAAGGATGCCAACGGCAACCCGTGGCCGATCACGGTGGACAAGACGGTCGCCGAGGTGATCAACGGTTTCCTCGCCGATCCCCTCGCACCGGACCTGAGCGGGCTCGACCTGGTGGCGGCGCCGAAGCGCATCTATCCGGCCGGCACCATCGCCGGCCATGTGCTCGGCTTCGTCAACCAGGAGGGGCAGGGCTTCTACGGCGTCGAGGGCTACTACGACGAGTGGCTGTCCGGCAAGCCGATCACCATCCACCGGCAATTCATCCCGCTGGAAGCCCGGCTGCAGCCCGACCCGCCCGCCGGCGTCAACCTCGTCCTGACCATCGACCTGGCGGTCCAGCAGATGGTCGAGACGGCCCTGAGAGAGGCGATCGAATCCAGCCTGGCGGAAAGCGGCCAGGTGATCGTGATGGACCCGCGCAACGGAGAGATCCTTGCCATGGCGGCCTGGCCGGTCCTCGACCCCAACCACTACGAGCCCTGGCTGCCGGAGACCACGGAAGAGGGGAAGGGCAACCCGGTCATCACGCCGGGGGTTGCCGGAACGTATGAGCCGGGGTCGACCTTCAAGGTCGTCACCATGGCGGCGGCGCTCGACCTTGACCGGGTGAAGCCCGAGACCGAGTTCATCGACACCGGGCAGATCGAGGTGGGCGGCCACATCATCCGTAACTGGGATGGCCGGTCGTGGGGGCAGCAGACGATGATCGGCTGCCTGCAGCATTCGCTCAATGTCTGCCTGGCGTGGATCGCGGCCGACAAGCTGGGGGCGACCGACCTGTATGCCTACCTGAACCGCTTCGGTGTCGGCCAGCTTACTGGCGTCGATCTGGCCGGCGAGGTCAGCGGCAAGCTGCGCACGCCGCGTGACCCCGACTGGACCGAGCCGGACATGGGCACCAACTCGTTCGGACAGGGTGTATCGGTCACGCCGATGCAGCTCCTGACGGCCGTCTCCGCCATCGCCAACCACGGTGAGATGGTTCAACCGCACATCGTGCGTCAGGTCGTCGGCCCGCAGGGCGCCTACTGGCCCCAGCCGACGATCCTGGGCCGGCCGATCACGCGCCAGACGGCCGAGACGCTGACGACCATGCTGGCCCAGTCGCTGGAAGGTGAAACGCGCTACGCCGTCGTTCCCGGCTACCGCCTGGCGGGCAAGACAGGGACGGCACAGATCGCCACCGAGAAGGGCTACGACCCGAAATGGACGGTGGCGTCGTTCGTGGGCTGGGGCCCACTGCCCGAGCCGCGGTTCCTGGTGTTGGTGCGCATCGACAAGCCGGCGACGGCGCCATGGGGCTCGGTGATCGCCGCTCCGGTGTTCCAGGAGATCACCGAGCGGTTGGTGGTGATGATGGGACTGCCTCCGGAGACCACGGTGGCACAGGCCGCGGTGGGCGGGTGAAGCCACGATGCTGACGCTGGGTACGGTCGTTGAAGCGCTGACGGGACAGGCCTTCCCATTCCTGGGCCAGGTGGTCACGGATGGCGCGATCGACTCGCGGCTGGCGATCCCCGGCTCGCTGTTCGTCGCCCTGCCGGGCGAGCGCACCGACGGGCATGACTACCTGCCCGCGGCGTTCGAGCGCGGGGCGGTGGCTGCCCTGGTCGAGCGCGACGTCCCGGGCGGCTGGGCCACCCTCGACCTGCGCGCCCCGCTGACCGATGAACAGGCGCGGGCTTGCCAACCCCCCGTGTGCCTGCGCGTGCCGTCTACGCTTCAGGCCCTGCAGACCCTCGCGGGCGCCTGGCGGGCGAAGCTCAACCTGCGCGTCATTGGGATCACCGGCAGCGTGGGCAAGTCGAGCACCAAGGAGCTGGCGGCGGAGGTGCTCGAGGGGCGCTACCGCACACTGAAGAATCCCGGCAACCTGAACAACGAGATCGGCTTGCCGCTGAGCATGCTGCGGCTGACCGAAATGCATGAACGCGCCGTCCTCGAGATGGGCTTCTACGTACCCGGTGAGATCGCCTTGCTGTGCCGCCTTGCCCGCCCCCAGGTGGGTGTCGTCACGAACATCAGCCCGGTCCATCTGGAGCGGGCAGGCTCGATGGACGCTATCGTGGCGGGCAAGGGCGAGCTGGTGGAGAGCCTGCCGCCCGCGCCGGAGGGCGTGGCCATCCTGAACGCCGACGACGAGCGTGTGCTCGGGATGGCAGCCCGAACCCGGGCGCGCGTCTTCACCTACGGATTCTCGCCGGAAGCGGATCTGTGGGCCAGCGATGACGAGGGACTTGGCCTGGAGGGCATCCGCTTCGTCCTGCACCACGGCCGCGACTCGCTCCACGTGCACGTGCCGCTTCTCGGCCGCCACTCGGTCCACACCGCCTTAAGGGCCGCGGCCGTGGCGCTGGTCGAAGACATGCCCTGGGACACCATCCTGGACGGGCTGCAGCACACGTTGTCGCAGCTGCGGCTGGTGGCGGTCCAGGGGCCGCACGGGGCGCTGCTGCTGGATGACACCTACAACGCCGCGCCGTCGTCGGTCATTGCCGCGCTGAACCTGCTGGCCGAGCTGGAGGGGCGGCGTATCGCCGTCCTGGGCGACATGCTCGAGCTGGGGGAATTCGAGGAGCGCGGGCACCGCATGGTGGGGGCGCGCGTGGCCGAGGTGGCCGAGGAGTTGGTGACGGTGGGTGAGCGCGCCCGCTGGATCGCCGACGAGGCGGCCCGCGCCGGCCTGGGCGCCACACGCATCAGCGCCGTGGCCGACAGCACCGCGGCGACCGAGCTGCTGCGCAGCCGGATCGGTGAAGGGGATGTGGTTCTGATCAAGGGCTCGCGCGGCATGCACATGGACGCCATCATCGCCGGCCTGGAGGAGGCTGCGTGAGCGACACATCGATCGCGCTCTCCCTCGGCGGCATCACCTTCCTGCTGACCGTCATCTGGGGCGGGCCGCTGGTGCAGGTCCTGCGCATCCTCAAGATCGGAAAGCAGATCCGCATCGAGGGGCCGCAGCGGCATATCACCAAGCTCGGCACGCCGACGATGGGTGGCTGGCTGTTCATCATCCCGGTCGTGATCATCACCGGCACGTTGAACCTGGTCTCGATCCTGACCGAGGTCAACGTCCTCGGCCGTTCGATCTTGCTGCCTTTGATCGTCCTGCTGGCCTTCGCCGGCCTCGGCGCCTGGGATGACTGGAAGGGCGTCCGCGGCGTGCGCCGCGGTGAGGGCTTGCGCCCCCGAGCCAAGTTCCTGTGGCAGATTGTGCTGGCGGTGGGCGCGGCGCTGGCCCTCAAGTACGCCCTCCAGGTCCCCGAGCTCTATCTCCCGAACTACCCCGAGGAGATCAAGCTCGGCCTGTGGTACGTCCCGCTGGCAGCGTTCGTCATTGTCTCCTCGACCAACGCTGTCAACCTGACCGATGGGCTGGACGGACTCGCCGGGCTGATCGCGGCCGTCGCCTTCGCCGCGTACGGGATCATCGCCGCGCTCCAGGGGCAGGTCTTCCTGCTGCGCTTCTGCTTCACGATCGTCGGCGCCCTGTTCGCCTTCCTCTGGTACAACGTTCACCCCGCCGAACTCTTCATGGGGGACACCGGCTCGCTCTCGCTCGGGGCGACGCTGGCCGTCGTGGCACTGATGACCGGACAGTGGGCGCTGCTGCCGGTGATCGCCATCATCCCGGCCAGCGTCACCGCTTCGGTCATCCTCCAGATCGCCTACTTCCGGATTACCCGCGGGCGGCGCCTGTTCAAGATGGCGCCGCTCCAGCATCACTTCGAGCTCCTCGGATGGAGCGAAACCCAGGTGGTCCAGCGCTTCTGGATCGTCAACCTGCTGGCGGCCATGGTCGGAATCGCCCTGGCCTTGCTGAAAGGGAGGTGAGATGGACATCGGAATGTTGTGGTTCGACGACAGCTCGCGCTCGTTCGCTGAGAAGGTGCGCCGGGCGACGGATTACTACAAGGAGAAGTACGGGCGCGAGCCCACGTTGTGCCTGGTCAATCCGGAGACCTGGGACTCGTCTGACGACAAGAAGCTCCCGGTCGAAATGCGCCAGGCGCGGCTGGTCCTCCCGAATCATTTCTGGATCGGCGTGGAGGACGATCTGCGCAAGGTTCACCGCCCGGAGAAGCGGGCCATCCGGTCCGAGCGCGCCCCGGCGCCTGCGCTGCAGGCCGAGCGGGCCGCCTGACCGTGGGATATGGCGGATTGGGCGGGCAAGCGAGTCGTCGTCGTCGGCCTCGCCCGGCAGGGCAAGGCCCTCGCCCGCTACCTGACCGCACAAGGAGCGCACGTGACTGTGACTGACCAGAAGCCGGCGGCATCGCTCGCCCCAGCCGTGGACGAGCTGGCCGGCCTGCCTGTGGAGTTCGTGCTTGGGGGCCATCCGCCCACGCTGCTCGAGGGCATGGACCTGCTGTGCCTTTCCGGCGGGGTTCCCGCCGATCTGCCGCTGGCTCAGCAGGCGCGCCAGCGGGGCCTGACGGTGACGAACGATTCGCAGATCTTCGTCGACGCCAGCCCCGCGCCCACGATCGGCATCACCGGCTCGGCCGGCAAGACGACGACGACCGCGCTGGTGGGGCGGATGGCCGAACTCCAGGCACAGGCCACAGGCGTGCGCGCCTGGGTGGGCGGCAACATCGGCCGCCCGATGCTCGAGGATCTCGGGCTCATCCGGCCGCATGACTTCGTCGTCATGGAGCTCTCGTCCTTCCAGCTCGAGGTCATGTCCAGCAGCCCGAACGTCGCCGCGGTGCTCAACCTGACCCCCAACCACCTCGACCGGCACCGGACGATGGAGGCCTACACCGAGGCCAAAGCGCGCATCCTGAGCGCGCAGGAACCGGACGATGCCGCTGTGCTGGGCCAGGATGACCCGGGCGCGTGGGCGCTGCGCTCCCGCGTGCGCGGCAGCCTGTGGAGCTTCGGCCGCGAGCGGCCGCTGGCAGAACACGGGGCGTCGTACGCGGGCGGCCTCGTCGTGCTGCATGCCGGACCGCAACCGGAGGTCGTACTGCCGGTGGGCGAAGTCCTGCTGCGCGGCGAGCACAACCTGCAGAACATCGCCGCCGCCTGCGCCATCGCCGGTGCCTCAGGCATATCCCTGGAGGCGATGCGCGAAGCCATCCGCGGCTTCCGCGGTGTGGAACACCGGCTGGAATGGGTTCGCCGGCTGCGCGGCGCCGATTGGTACAACGACTCGATCGCCACGGCGCCGGAGCGTGCCCTGGCGGCGATGCGCTCGTTTGCCGAGCCGCTCGTGCTCTTGGCCGGTGGACGCGATAAGGACTTGCCCTGGGAGGCGTGGGCCGACGAGGTCACACGCCGCGTCGACCACCTCATCCTGTTCGGCGAGGCGGCGCCCAAGATCGCCGACGCCCTGACGACCTTTTCCGGCCGCCCGCGACCGCTCACCACCGACGTGTGCCCTGGCCTGGACCAGGCCGTCGAGGCTGCGGCCAGGCGCGCCGAGAAGGGCGACGTCGTCCTGCTGTCGCCCGGCGGCACTTCGTTTGATGAATTCGTCGACTTCGCCGAGCGCGGCGAACGGTTCCGTGCACGGGTGAGAGAACTGTGACCACCGGCGCCTTCACGCCACCCATTCCCCAGCCGCTGGGCACGCGCCATTCGCGCTGGCTCGGGTTCGATCCATGGCTGCTGCTGCTGATCGCCGGGATGATCGCCTTCGGGCTGGTGATGGTGTATTCCGCCAGCTGGGACGTCTCCTGGCGGCTCTTCCTGGATCCCAACGCCATCTTCTTCAGGCAGCTGGGCAACCTGGCGTTCGCCATGGCGGTCCTTCTGGTCGCTGCCTTCTTCCCCCTGCACTGGCTGCGCCGCCTGGCGGTACCGATCATCAGCGTGGCGATCATCGGCTTGCTCCTCTCGCTGCTGCTGAGCGTGGGCGGCGGTCCGCGACGGGCCATCCTGGGCGGGTCGGTCCAGCCGTCGGAGATGGCGACGCTGGCGTTGATCATCTACCTGGCCGTGTGGATGGAATCCAAGGGTGAGCGGCTGTCGGAATGGGGCTACGGCTTCCTGCCGCTGATGATGATCCTCGGCATCGTCGATGGACTGGTGCTGTTGCAGCCCGACCTGAGCGTCGTGCTGACCGCCGCCATGGTCGCCCTGGCCATGTTCTACCTGGCGGGCGCCAAGACGGCGCAGTCGCTGGTCATCACGCTGGGCGGTGGGGTGGTCGGCTACATCCTCGTGCGGCTGACGCACACCGGCCGGGCGCGCTGGGATCAGTTCACTGCCGGCCTTATTGATGTCGACAAGGCCTCCTATCACGTGCAGCACTCGCTGCAGGCGCTGTACTCCGGCGGCGTGTTCGGCCGCGGGCTGGGCGCCAGCCGCGAGAAATTTGGCCTCTTGCCGGCGCCGCATACCGATTCGATCTTCGCCATCATCGGCGAGGAGCTGGGCTTGCTCGGTGCGCTGCTGGTGATCACCCTGTTCGCCCTGCTCATGGTGCGCGGCTTCCGCATCGCCCAGGGTTCGCCGGACAAGCTGACGCAGCTGCTGGCCGCCGGCATCACCTTCTACATCGGCATTCAGGCGCTGATCAACATGTCGGTGCTGTTGGGGCTGTTGCCCTTCGCCGGCAACGCCCTGCCGTTCTTCTCCTATGGCGGGTCGAACCTGACCAGCACGCTGGCCGCCTTGGGGATCCTGCTGAACATCTCGCGGCGCAAACCGCTTGAGGTGGGACCGACCGACTATGCTGCGACTGTTGGTATCGGCTGGCGGTACCGGCGGAGGCGTGTATCCCGCCTTAGCCATCGTCGCCGCCCTGCGCGCCAAGGCTAAGGTGCTCTGGGTGGGCGGCGTCGGCGGGATGGAGGCTTCGCTGGTGCAGCGCGAAGGGATCGCCTTCACGGCGGTCCCGGCGGCTGGCGTGCACGGCGTCGGCCCGCGCCAGCTGCCGGGCAACCTGCTGCGGCTGGCGCGCGGCGTCCCCGCCGCCCGCCGTGCGATCACGCGTTTCCAGCCGGACGTTCTGCTGTTCACCGGCGGGTACGTCGGTGTGCCGGTGGCGCTGGCTGCCGGCCGGCGGCCGAAGGTGACCTACGTGCCGGATCTCGAGCCGGGGCTGGCCCTGAAGGTCGTCAGCCGCGGCGCGGCGGCGGTGTGCGTCACGGCCGAGGAGGCACGCGGTTTCTATCCGACGCGCCAGCGAGTCGTCGTGACCGGGTATCCGACGCGGCCGGGGCTGCAGCAGGCCGACAAGCCGCAAGCCCGCCTCCGGCTCGGGCTGCAGGAAGAACCGCCGGTGCTGCTGGTGTTCGGCGGCAGCCGCGGCGCACGTTCGATCAACGAAGCGCTGTGGTCGTGCCTGGAGGACGTCCTGCATACAGCACAGGTGGTGCATGTCACCGGAGAGCTCGATTGGCCGCGCGTGGCGGCGATTCGCGAACGCCTGGAGGGGACCCTTGGCCGACGCTACCACCCCTATGCCTACCTGCACGAAGAGATGGGCCTGGCGCTTGCGGCGGCCGACCTGGCGGTCGCTCGGGCAGGGGCCTCAACGCTCGGCGAGTTGCCGCTCTTTGGCCTGCCGGCTGCGCTGGTCCCATACCCCCATGCATGGCGCTACCAGAAGCTGAACGCCGAGCACCTGAGCCGGCACGGCGCGGCCGTTGTTCTCGACGATTCGAGCCTTGGCCGGCAGCTGCTGCCGGTCGTCCGATCGCTGCTTGGCGATCCAGGCCGGCTTCATGGGATGGCTGAGGCCGCGCGCCGTCTGGCGCGGCCGGATGCGGCGTACACGATCGCGGCCGAGATCGAGCGGGCCGCCGGGCGGAGGTCTGAGGCGCATGGTTAGCCTGACCGTCCTGTTCGGCATGTTCGTGGTGATGTTCGCCATCATCGGCGCCATGCGCGGCTGGGCCAAGGAGCTGCTGGTGACCAGCGCCCTGGTCCTCGGCCTGTTCGTGAATGCCATCCTGGAGAACTACATCACGCCCTATGCGATGGCGATGCAGCTCCAGACCCCGCTGACGCAGTTTCTGCTGCGCGGCGGGTTGCTCATCCTGCTGTCGTTCTTCGGGTATCAGACACCGAACATCCGCGCCCTGCAGCCCAAGCTGGCCCGCGAGCGGGTCGAGGAAGTGCTGCTCGGGCTGGTTCTCGGCGCGCTCAACGGGTACTTGCTGATGGGTTCGCTGTTCTTCTACCTCAACCAGACCGGGTATCCGACGACGTTGGTCATCCCGCCGGCTCCCGACACCCCGCTGCGCGCGTCGATCGACGTGCTGATGAAGTGGGTGCCTCCGAGCCTGCTGCCCGTCCCGCAGATCTACTTCGCTGTCGGGGTGGTGTTCGTGTTCATCATTGTCGTGTTCGTATGACCGGGCCGATTCACATCATCGGGATCGGAGGCACAGGGTTGTCGGCGATCGCCAGGGTGCTGCACGAGCGCGGGGAAGCGGTGACGGGCTCCGATCAGGCGCCGTCGGCCTACGCGCATGCGCTGGAGGCGCTCGGCGTGCCGGTGACTTACGGCCACGCCGCCGCCAATGTCGGCGGGGCGCGCCTGGTGCTGGTCTCGTCGGCAGTGGCGCCCGACAACCCGGAGGTCGTCGCCGCCCGGCAGGCGGGTATCCCCGTCGTACGTCGCGAGGAGTACTTCGGCGAGCTGACCGCCGGCTACCGCACGGTGGCGGTGGCGGGAACGCACGGCAAGTCGACGACCACGGCCATGATCGCCTGGATCCTGGACCAGGCCGGGCGCGATCCGACCTTCATCCTGGGCGGCGTGGCGGTCGACTTGGGCACCAACGCCCGCGCCGGCAAGGGAATCGAGTTCGTGGTTGAAGCGGACGAGTACGACCGCGCCTTCCTGGGGCTGCACCCCTCGGTGGCTGTGGTCACGAATATCGAGCACGACCATCCGGACTGCTACCCGACGCCCGGCGATTTCCGCGCGGCGTTCGACGCCTTCGGGGCGCAGGTTCAGGACCTGTTGATCGCCTGCGCCGATGACCCGGCTGCGGCGGCGCTGGCACCGGCAGGGGTTCGACGCATGAGCTTCGCCGTCCACGCGCCCGCCGATTGGCGTGCCGCCGACCTCAAGCCGAATGCCGAGGGCGGCACGACCTTCACCGCCTGGCGGCACGACCTGCGCCTGGGGACGGTCAGACTGACGCTGCCCGGAGAGCACAACGTCAGCAACGCGCTGGCGGCCCTGGCAGCGACCGAGCAGCTTGGCATCCCTTTTGCAACCTCGTCGGCGGCGCTTGGGACGTTCCACGGCGTGGGGCGGCGATTCGAGGTGCTGGGGCACGCGGGTGGGGTGACGGTGATTGACGATTACGCCCACCACCCGAGCGAGATCCGGGCGACGCTGCAGGCTGCCCGACAGCGCTACCCGCAGGCCGACGTGTGGGCGGTGTTCCAGCCGCACACGTTCTCGCGGACGAGAGCGCTGTTGGATGGGTTCGCCGGTGCGTTTGGAGACGCGGACCACGTCCTGGTGACCGAGATCTTCGCCGCACGCGAGCAGCCCGACGGCGTGACCAGCGGGCGGCGGCTGGTCGAAGCGATGACTCATCCCCAGGCGCGCTTCGTTCCGAGCCTGGACGAGGCACTGGCTGTCCTGGAAGCTGAGGTGCGTCCCGGCTCGGTGGTCGTGACGCTGAGCGCGGGAGATGCGAACCGCGTGGGCAAAGACCTGCTGGCCCGGAGGGCCGGCACGGAAACGTAGGGAGGGGCCATGAGCAAAGAGAAGCGGTTGTTCGAGTTGGATCGGCGGATGGAGTTGAAGCTGCGCCTGGCAGCCAAGAAGGCGGCCAATCCAGGGCAGACGGGAGGGCTGGCGCTTGATCTGGAAGGCCTGCCCGAACGTCAGGTGGTCAGCCGGCTGATCGACCGGGTGCGCCGCTTGTGATCTCCGGGTACCAGGCCGAGGCGCGGCAGGCGCTGCGCCAGGCGTTCGGGAAACGGGTGCGCGAAGGCGTGCCGCTTGCCCCGTACACCTCGGCGCGCATCGGCGGCCCGGTGGACTTCCTGATGGCGGTCCGTTCGGCTTCCGAGCTCGAAGCGACGTGCCGGACGCTGTGGGGCCTGGGGATCGAGTTTCGAATGCTCGGCGGCGGATCGAACGTGCTCGTAGCCGATGCTGGTGTGCGGGGAACAATTGTGCTGAATCAGGCCAAAGAAGTACAGTTCCACGACACCGACCTCGGGCCGGCCGTAACGGCCGAAGCGGGCGCGTCGTTCGGATCGGTCGCCCGGCAGTCGGTGGACGCGGGCCTGAGCGGCTTGGAGTGGGCAGCGACGATCCCGGGGACGGTCGGCGGCGCGGTCGTTGGCAACGCCGGCGCCTTCGGTGGCGACGTCTCCCAGGCGCTGCAGATGGCCGACATCTTGCAACGTCCCGACCGCCGCGAGCGCTGGTTGACGGAGCGCTTGGAGTACGGCTACCGGACGTCCTGGCTGAAGCGACACCCCGGCGAGGCCGTCGTGCTCTCGGGGACCTTCGGACTTCAGACTTCGGATCGCGAGACCGTCCGGCGGCGAGTAGCCGAATTCGGCGCCCAGCGCCGGCGCAACCAGCCTGGGGGCGCCTCGTGGGGCTCGATGTTCAAGAACCCGCCGGGCGACTACGCCGGCCGGTTGATCGAGGCGGCTGGTTTGAAGGGCGCCCGACAGGGTGCGGCCGAGATCAGTTCAGTGCACGCGAACTTCTTCATCAACCGTGGCGGAGCCACGGCGGCTGACGTGTGGACCTTGATTGAGAGAGCGCGCCAGGAAGTCCGCCGCCAGACAGGCATCGAGTTGGAGCTAGAGATCGAGCGCCTGGGCGCGTGGGATACGGCGGAGGCCGGATGACAAGGCTGCGAGTGTGCGTCATCTTCGGCGGGCGATCCGGGGAGCATGAGATCTCCCTCCGTTCCGCGCGCTCGGTGCTGGAGGCCATGAACCCGGCCAAGTACGACGTCCTGCCGGTGGGCATCACGCATGAGGGGCGCTGGTACGCCGGCGCCGATGTGCTGGAGGCCTTCGAAAGCAAGACGACGCGCCAACTATACCCGGTGACCTTCCCGTCCCAGCCCGGGCAACGGGGCTTGATCCCACTGGCCGACGGCGGCCGCCAGGACGACCTGTCTTTTGACCTGGCCTATCCGATGTTGCACGGCACGTATGGCGAGGACGGGACGATCCAGGGGCTGTTCGAAATGGCCGACGTGCCATATGTCGGCGCAGGTGTCCTCGCTTCGTCGCTCGGCATGGACAAGGTTCTCTTCAAGCAGGTGATGCAGCGCTGCGGCCTGCCCGTCGTCGAAGGCGGCATCGTGGCGCGGACGTTGATCCACACCGATGCCGATGCCGCGCTGCGCGCGGCGGAGACCGTCAGCGGGTACCCGCTGTTCGTCAAGCCGGCCAACCTGGGCTCGTCGGTCGGCGTGAGCAAGTGCCGCAACCGGTCCTCGCTGTACGAAGGATTGATGGACGCCGCCCGCTACGACCGGCGCGTGCTGGTCGAGCGCGGGCTGGAGGCCCGCGAGCTCGAGGTCAGCGTCCTCGGCAACGACGATCCGCAGGCCTCGGTCGTCGGCGAGGTCGTTCCGGGTGACGAGTTCTACTCCTACCGGGCCAAGTACCTCGACGACACGTCGCAGTTGCTGATCCCGGCGTCGCTGGATTCGGCCGTTTCCGATGAAGCCCGCCGGTTGGCCGTGGCGAGCTTCCGGGCCATTGATGGCGCCGGGATGGCGCGGGTCGATTTCCTTCTCGAGCGGTCGACCGGCCGGCTGTACATCAACGAGATCAACACCATCCCGGGGTTCACCAGCATCAGCATGTACCCGAAGCTGTGGCTGGCAACCGGATACACCTACCCTGGGCTGATCGATCGACTGATCGCCCTTGGGCTGGAGCGGCAGGCGGAGAAAGATCAGTTGCTGCGCGTCTACGGAGGGGCAGGGTGACGATCACCAGCCGGCTGCTGGGTCGTCCGCGGTCGCGGGCCGATCGGTCCCGGGGCCGCCGGGCGCGCCTAGTGGCCGACGTCGACGGTCTGGACGCCACGCCGCTGCGCAAGATCCCGCGCAAGCGCAAGGCGCGGCCGCGCAAGCGATTCGACTTCGCCCTCCCGGCACAGCTCGGGGCGCAGATCCAGCTTCCGTCGATTCCGGTCATCCGCTTCGGGCCGCGGCTGCTGACGGCGGTGCTGCTGGTCGGTGTCCTGGTGGCGCTGCAGCAGGCCGTCGCCGCACCGGCGTTCCGCGTGGCCGAAGCGTCCGTGGAGGGCAACCGGATCCTGTCCGAGACGCAGGTGCACATGATCGTCGGTGCCACGCAGCGGCCGTCGTTCCTGATCGACCCGGACGCCGCCGAGGGCGCGCTGATGGCCCACCCCGAGGTGCTGTCGGCCAAGGTCCGCGTGACCTGGCCGAACCAGGCCAGCGTGTCTCTGGTCGAGCGGCACCCCATGGTCGAGTGGGACGATGCCGGCCGGGCGTGGTGGATCTGCCCGGATGGCGTCGCCTACCTGAAACACGGCGAGTGGCCGGGACTGGTGCAGATCCACAGTGCAGAGAAGGCGTTGACCATCACCGAGAACCCGCTCCAGCCGGCCATGTCGGCCGAGGTACTGCGGGCGGCGGCCGTGCTCAATGCCCAACTGCCGGAGGAAGCGGCGACGCTCCTGTACGACCCCGAGCAGGGGCTCGGGTTTGAGGACCCGCGCGGCTGGGTGGCGTATTTCGGCGTGAGCGGGGACATGGTGATGAAGGTACGGACGTATCAGGCGATCGTTGCCGGGCTGTCGCAGATCCGCCAGCCGGTGGCTGTGATCAGCGTCGCCGACGCGGCCGCACCCTACATCGGTTCGGAGAGGTAGTCGTCTTGGCCAGCATCATGGGAACCGAGGAAACGATCTTCGTCGGCCTGGACGTGGGGACGACCAAGATCACCACGCTGGTCGGGAAGCTCGACGCCGAGCGCAATCTGCGCGTCATCGGCGTGGGCGTGGCACCCGCCACCGGCATGCGCAAGGGCGGTGTGATCAGCCTGGAAGCGGTTGCCCAGGCTGTGCAGACGTCGAAGGACAAGGCCGAGCGCACGTCCGGCTATGAGATTACCTCGGCGCTGGTCAGCCTGTCGGGCAGCGGGATCGCCTCGCAGAACAGCAAGGGCATGGCAGGCGTCTCCGGGCGCGTCATTGGCCCGGACGATGTTGCCCGGGCGCTGGATGCCGCCCGCTCCATCGCCGTGCCCTACAACCGGCAGATCATCCACGTCATCCCGCGCGGCTTCGTCGTCGACGGGCAGGATGGGATCCGCTCGGCGTTGGGCATGCACGGCTACCGCCTGGAAGTCGAGGCTCACATCGTCACCGCCGGCGCGACCGGGCTGCGCAACATGGAGAAGTGCCTGGAGGCCGCCGGACTGGATGTGGACGGCTGGGTGGTCAGCTCGCTGGCCTCGGCCGAGATCGTGCTGACCGAAACCGAGCGCGAGATGGGTGTCGTGATGTGCGATATCGGCGGCGGGACGACCGACCTGGCCATCTACATCGAGGGCGCCGTGTGGCACACGGCCGTCATCCCGGTCGGCGGCGACCACCTGACCAGCGACATTGCCCAGGGCCTGCACCTGCCGTTGGAGACGGCCGAGACGGTCAAGCGGCGGCACGCGCACGCACGGGCGTCGATGCTCGACCCGAATGCGGCGTTCGCCGTGCGACCCTTCGGCCAGGAGCAGACCATCCAGGTTCGGATGGTGGATCTGGCGGCCATCGTTGAGCCGCGCATCGAGGAGCTGTTCTCCCTCGTGCGCCAGGAGATCAAGCGCTCAGGCTACGACGGGCTGCTCCCGGCGGGCGTGGTATTGACCGGCGGGACGAGCGCGCTGCCGGGCATGCGTGAGGTGGCCAGCGACGTGCTCCACCTGCCGGTGCGGTCGGCGCAGCCGGAGGGCATGCGGGGCCTGGTCGATGCGCTCCGCTCGCCGGCCTATGCCACCGCGTTCGGCCTGCTGGAATGGGCCAGGCTGCAAGAGGATCAGAGCCTGCTTGAGGGTCGCTCTCGCCTGCTCGGGCTGCCGAAGCTCGACATGCGCCGAGCGGCCGACTACTTCAGGAGACTGCTTCCAGGATGACGCCCCGGCGCAGCGCAGGGGCACAGAATCTGCATCCTGGCAGGGAGAAGGAGGAGGAGGCAATGCAATCTTCACCCAAGATGGAATCGTTCGCCCGGATCAAGGTCGTCGGGGTTGGCGGCGGTGGTAGCAATGCCGTCAACCGGATGATCGAGGAGGGGATGGCCGGCATCGAGTTCTTGGCGATCAACACCGATGCCCAGGCCTTGCTCCTGTCGAATGCCGCCACCCGGGTGCGCATCGGCGACAAGCTGACGCGCGGCCTGGGGGCCGGGGGCAACCCCGAGCAGGGGCAGAAGGCCGCCGAGGAGTCGGCTGAAGACCTGTACACCGTTCTGAGAGGGACGGACATGGCCTTCATCGCCGCCGGGATGGGCGGCGGGACCGGCACGGGGGCGGCGCCGATCATCGCCCAGATTGCCAAGGAGGTCGGGGCGCTGACCATCGGTGTGGTCACGCGGCCGTTCACCTTCGAAGGGGCGAAGCGTGCCGCCGGTGCAGAGGCGGGGATCGCTAAGCTCAAAGAGCAAGTCGACACGCTGATCGTGATCCCCAACGACCGCCTGCTGCAGATCGCCGACAAGAAGGCCAGCCTGCAGGAGGCCTTCCGCCAGGCGGACGACGTCCTGCGCCAGGGCATCCAGGGCATCAGTGAGCTGATCACTGTGCCCGGGCTGATCAACCTGGACTTTGCCGACGTCAAAACGATCATGGCCGAGGGCGGCGCGGCGCTGATGGCCGTCGGCCGGGCCTCGGGTGAGGACCGCGCCCGCGTGGCGGCCGAGCAAGCGATCTCCAGCCAGCTGCTGGACATCACCATCGACGGGGCGCGCGGCATCCTGTTCAACGTGACCGGGGGGCCCGGGCTGAGCCTGTTCGAGGTCAACCAGGCAGCGGCCATCATCAAGGAGACGGCCCACCCGGATGTGAACCTGATCTTCGGCGCGGTGATCGACCCGAACATCGGGGACGAGCTGCGCATCACGGTGATCGCCACCGGCTTCGAGCGCGCCAGCAGCATCGGGCGGATCGACCGCCGCGCCCGCAGCCGGATCGAGGCGCAAGGCGGGCTGAGCCGGACGGAAGCCGTGCCGGAGCAATTCGTGGTCTCGGACTTCGACAGCTCCAACCTCGACATCCCGGCCTTCTTGCGCCGCCGGTAACATGCTTGGGCCGGCCGCCCAGGCAGATTCGCCTCGGACGGCGGGCCGGTCGCTGCCCGGCCCGGCTCCCCCGGGGCCCTCAACCGCAGACCGACGCCGGTCTCCTCCTCCCGGCGTCGGTCTGCACGGGGTTAACCCTGTGCACGGGCCGTCCCCGGCCCGGATCGGGGCTCTAGGACCTAAGTACCAGATTCTTTAAGTCAACGGGCGGAAGCCGCCATTGCGTGCAAGGATGGTGCCATGCTAGAATTCCGGCTCCTCGACCGGACATGTCGGGTGAGGCGAGGCGGGGTTCCCGACATGTGGCGCCAAACATGCGTTCTGGCCCGTCCGTGAGGAGTTGCCATGCGCTGCCCGTATTGCCGGAGTGAACAAACGCGTGTGATCGACACGTCGCACGATGCCCGCGGCGGCGTGCGACGACGGCGTGTGTGCATGGCGTGCAGCCAACGCTTCAGCACGCATGAGCGCGCCGTCCTCGCCTCGCCGATGGTCATCAAGCAGGATGGCACGCGCGAGGAATTCGACCGCGAGAAGTTGGCCCGCGGCATCCGCATCGCCTGTGCCAAGCGCCCGGTGTCCGCGGCGGACATCGACCGGCTGGTGGGCGAGATCGAGTCGACCTTGCAGACGATGGGCAAGGCGGAAGTCTCGTCGCGCGTGGTCGGGGATCTGGTGATCGCCGGCCTCAAGGAGCTCGATCACATCGCCTACATCCGCTATGCAATCGTCTACCTCGGCCTGGACGACCTCCGCGCACTGCGGGACGAGATCGACCGCCTGCTCGAAAGCTAGACTCCGGTACGTGTCGCGCCGCTGCGGGTGCTCACCGCAGCGGGTCCGTCGTGCTCGGTACGGGTTAGAATTACAGGAGAATGCCATGCGGCGAACGGATCGCTCGTCGGTCGATCTGCAGCGTGACGCATCCCGGGTTCTTCCCCGGCCGCCCCGGCCGGCGGACCTGCAGGGCGTCGACCTGAGCGATAACGCGCGAACCGTCCTGACCAAGCGCTACATTCGGCGCGACGCCGCGGGCCACCCGGCCGAGAGCGTCGAGGACATGTTCTGGCGAGTGGCCTACCACGTGGCCGAGGCTGAGCGTGAGTGGGGCGGCGACGTCCAGTCGGTGGCCCACGTCTTCTACGGCCTGCTGGCCTCCAAGCGCTTCTTCCCCAACTCGCCAACGTTTACCGGCGCCGGGACCCCGCTGGGCCAGCTGGCAGCCTGCTTCGTACTGCCGATCAGCGATGACATGGGCCGCGATGCCTCCGGCATTTTCCAGACACTGCGTGACGCGGCATTGATCCAGCAAACCGGCGGCGGCAATGGTTTCTCATTCAGCCGCCTGCGGCCCAAGGGCGCCCTGGTCAAGTCCTCGGCCGGCAGGGCCACCGGGCCGGTGGGCTTCCTGCGCGTCTACGACAAGGCCTTCGGCGAGGTGGCCCAGGGCGGCACGCGGCGCGGCGCCAACATGGCGGTGCTGCGCGTCGATCACCCGGACATCCGCGAATTCATCTCGTGCAAGGTCGACGAGAACCACATCACGAACTTCAACATTTCGGTGGGCGTGACCGATACCTTCATGCAGGCAGTCCGCGACGACGGTACGTACGACCTGATCGCGCCGCACTCGGGTGAGGTGGTGGAAACGGTCCGCGCCCGCGAAGTCTTCGACCTGATCGTCCAGCACGCGCATCACAATGGCGAGCCGGGGATGTTGTTCCTGGACGCCGCCAACCGCTCCAACCCCGTGCCGCACCTGTACGAGCTCGATGCGACCAATCCGTGTGGCGAGCAATGGCTGGGGCCGTACGAGAATTGCTGCCTGGGATCGATCAACCTGGCGCAGCACCTGAGCCCCGGTGGCACGGTCGATTGGGAGAAGCTGCGCCTCTCGGTGGCCGAGAGCACGCGCTTCCTGGATGACGTGGTCACCGCCAACGCGTACGTGCCGGCAGTTCCGCAGCTCCGGGAGGCCGCCTACCGGGCGCGGCGCATCGGGCTGGGCGTGATGGGCCTGGGTGACCTGATGTACCACGTCGGCGTGCGCTACGGCTCGGACGATGGGCAGGAGTTCGCCGCGCAGGTCATCGAGTTCGTGCGCTACCACTGCATGCTGACGAGCATTGAACTGGCGGTCCAGCGCGGCGCGTTTCCGGCGTCCGCCGGCAGCCTCTACGATTCGCACAACCTGACCTGGGAGCCGCCACGCCCGCTCACCCCCTACCGGCTTTCCTTCGGACGCCCGTCCATTGAGTGGGAGAAGATCGTCGACGGCATCCGGCGATCGGGCATCCGCAACGCGGCGCAGACGACCATTGCACCCACCGGTACGATCGCCACCGTGGCAGGCTGCGAGGGCTATGGCTGCGAGCCGGTCTTCGCCCTGGCCTACTACCGGCATGTCGACGACTCCGGCTCCGACCTCAAGCTGTCGTACATGAGCCCGAGCTTCGAGCAGGCGCTGATCGAAGCTGGAGTCGACGACGACGCACGGGCATTGATCGTCGAGCAGGTGATGGACAAGGGCTCGTGCCAGGAGGTGGCCGAGGTGCCACCCGACGTCCGGCGGACCTACGTTGTCTCACAGGACATCGCGGCCGAGGAACATGTCCGTATGCAGGCGGCCATGCAGGCCTTTGTCGACAACAGCCTGAGCAAGACGTGCAACTTCCCCGAGGGCGCCTTCGAGGACGATGTCGCCCGGGCGTACATGCTGGCCTGGGAACTGGGCTGCAAGGGGCTGACGGTCTATGTCACCGGATCGCGGCAGAAGGTCGTGCTGGAGACCAGGGCAACGGCGGACAAGAAAGTCACCGCCCGCTCCCCCGAAACGGCGCAACTGCAGATGTGGATGGAGGGCAAGCAGCCTCGTCCTCAGCGGCTGGAGGGCTGTACGTACCAGATCAGCACGCCGGTGGGCAAGGCGTTTGTCACCGTCAACCAAAGCCTGGAGGGGCAGCCGTTCGAGGTCTTCATCACCACGGCCAAAGCCGGCTCGGAGACGGCTGCCGTGTCCGAAGCGATCGGCCGCTTGATCTCGTACGTCCTGAGGATTGCCTCACCCGTCCCGCCGCGCGAGCGGCTGGCAGAAACGGTCCGGCAACTGGCCGGGATCGGCGGAGGGCGCCCCCTCGGCTTTGGCCCCAATCGTGTCCTGTCCCTCCCCGACGGGCTGGCCCGCGCCCTGGCCGAGTACCTTGGCCAGACGCCCGGTACGCCCCTGGTGCTTCCCGAGCCTGAGTCCCAGGTTCTGATCCCCGTGCGGATCGGCGACCTGTGCCCGGAGTGCGGTGCGGCGGCGGTGGTGAACGAGGAAGGCTGCCGCAAGTGCTACGGGTGCGGCTACAGCGAGTGCTGAACCGTCCCTAACCGGCGAGACCGATGGATGCTTCCCGGCGGCGGGTTGGTCCCGCCGCCGGGTTTTCGTGTACGCCCAGCATGGGCGCTGACTAGGAAGGTGGAAGTCCTTCCCGGGGGTTGATGGCACCCACCGTAGCCAAGGGCAAGGGCGTCGTCGTGAGGCGGGGTCCGGAGGAAGCCGGAGGCAAAA
>Ga0315289_10002398_pt1 | contig 28738 bp, 27 predicted proteins | sample YL17G11_40_MG_FD_203452 | JGI IMG/M metagenome (GOLD analysis project Ga0315289, IMG submission 203452) | Sediment microbial communities from Yellowstone Lake, YNP, Wyoming, USA - YL17G11_40 | ecosystem: Environmental > Aquatic > Freshwater > Lake > Sediment | place: USA: Wyoming | collected... | reverse complement strand
GGTCTGAAGACCTCCAAGTTCGGCCACAACGCGAGAAGCGTGCCAGCCATTACCATATCATGGCCATGGTCGCGTGGGTTCTGTCTCCAACCTGAGTTCTTGCTGATTTCTCCCTGAAGTCTCTTGACCAAGGCTGGGTCTTCATCGAACGCTTTCGCGGCTAGCACGGGGTTCGTCGAGACTTGAGAGAACCCCAGATGCCTCATTGTCTCCAAGCCGCGAGCGTAGTCGTTTCCGAACTTGCAGAACTTCTCTTCGACCATCTTCCAGTAGACGGTATCGCGTGCGACTTTTGCATATGCATCGATGAAATGTGAAGGTCTCAGATCGGTTCCAAGATGACTGCGGATACTCTCGGCCATGTAGCCGGGCAGACTGTCTCCCATGTTGACACTCGACATTTCCGAAAGGTAGCTGTTGACGGAGTCTCTTGCGGGGTCCGTCCACGAATCCTCGAGAACAACCGTGTTCTTTCTTAAACTCGACAAGGCCTTGTGGACTGCTCGCCTCGGTATTCGAGCCACCTTGACATCTTGCCCCACCAAATTGAGACCAATTCGAACCAAAGTGAGAAAGACGTCCTTCTCAGAACCTCTGTTTCGTGACAGAAAACCGGGTAGTTCGTTCATCAGGTCATCTACTACAGCAGCGAGATCGTTTCGACGGTGACGAACAAGCAGATGGTCAGCTGCTGCAAGAGTTTGTCCTCTTCGGATCTGTTGGAGGATGTGACGGACCGAAGAACGTGCGGACGCACGTGCACTCAATGTCGTTTCGGCCACTATGTCCAATGTCACGCCTTAATGAGTTTGCGGACTAGCCAGGCACAGAAGCGGTTCGTGCATGGGTGTGCAATAAGGATGAATTTCAGAATTGAGGGCTCTTAGTCATAGTATTCGAGTCCGAGGTGCGTGATCAGTTCCTCGCCTCGGAGGTGTCGGAGCGTATTCTTCAGCTTCATCAGTTGGATGAACAGGTCGTGTTCTGGGTAGAGGCCGGGCGCAGTCATGGGGCTCTTGAAGTAGAAGCTCAGCCATTCTTGGATCCCTTTCATGCCGCTTCGCTGCGCGAGATCCATCAAAAGCGCTACGTCGAGCACAACAGGAGCAGCGAGAATGGAATCCCTGCACAAGAAGTTGATCTTGATCTGCATGGGATAGCCGAGCCATCCGAAAATGTCGATGTTGTCCCAGCCCTCTTTGTTGTCGCCCCGCGGCGGATAGTAGTCGATCCTGACTTGGTGTCTGATGTTTCCGTACAAGTCAGGATACAATTCGGGCTGGAGTATGTATTGCAGAACTCCGAGCTTAGATTCTTCTTTGGTTCTGAAGCTTTCAGGATCATCCAACACTTCGCCGTCGCGGTTGCCTAGAATGTTCGTTGAATACCAGCCGCGTACGCCGAGCATTCTGGCCTTGAATCCCGGCGCGATGATGGTCTTCATGAGCGTCTGGCCGGTCTTCAGATCCTTGCCGGCAATGGGCACGTTGTTGCGTCTAGCCATCTCGACGAGCGCCGGAATGTCCACAGACAGATTCGGAGCACCGTTTGCGAAGGGAACTCCCGCCACAAGAGACGCGTAGGCGTAGATCATGGAAGGAGAAATCTCAGGCGAATTGTCCTCAAGTGCTTTCTCAAAGGCCGCAAGGGTCTGGTGTTCGGGCTTGAGAGTAGTGTACGCCTCTGTGGAGGCGCACCAAACGACAACTAGCCTTGAAGCTCCTGTTCTGGCCTTAAACTGCTTGATGTCCGCCACGAGCTGATCAGCGAGGTCTTTCTTGTTGCGACCGACCTTCACATGTGTACCGGAGAGGCGTTTCACCCATTTCTGTTCGAAGACGCCTTTCATTGGCTTGATATTTCGAAGCGGTGTCTCCAGACTCTTCAGCAGCGCTTGATCCAGAACAGCAGCCTTCGATGCAGCCACAAACGCGTCGTCCGGAAAAATGTCCCACGCACCGAAAACAAGATCTTGAAGATTTGCAAGGGGCACAAACTCCTTGACGAGAGGAGTTCTGTTATCGGTTCGTTTTCCAAGGCGGATGGTCCCCATCTGTGTAAGACTGCCAATTGGCTTGGCGATTCCAAGCTTCATGGCTTCAACTCCGGCAATCAACGTCGTACTGACGGCTCCGAGACCGACAAGCAAGACACCTAGCTTACCGGTCGGCTCGGCGATCTCCACGCCTTTCCCCAACTAGTAACACCTGGATCGCTCAAGCGAACCAATCTGTCACGTAATTCACCTTTGTGGTTCAGGTATGCCTGTAACTCTGTCTTAGGGTAGAACGCCGCATCGCCCGACTCTGGTGGGACTCTCAGCAGGTGAGATGGAGAGCAGCCAAAGCTCGCTTGGCCCTCGACAAGTCGTTGAAGAGTCCACAAGCCTTTCCGGTGTTCTCGACGAGCAACTCGACATTCTTGTCTTGGAAGTACTGTCTGGTTTCTCTCGGGACCTCCATCATCCCCATGTATCCAGTTCCAACAATTGCGATTTCGGGCAAGAATTTCTCCAAGGGAGGACTGATGTCTGCCACCTCTAGTGCGTGTCCTTGTTCCCTCCACCAGTCAGCCTCGACCTTCTTCCCCATGATGATTACGTCACTCGTGTAGGTAACCCCGTCGATCACGATTCGACCAAAATCATATGCCTCAATCATTCTCCAAGTCACCCAACCAAGACCTCAGGCCACAGGAGATCACAACTTGAAATCGTGACTACGAGATCAATGCCTCAGCAACAGTTCTCTTCCGCCTGCGTCTGACCGACTCCACGATCGCCAGAAACTCGGCCTCACTGAGCAACTCAACACCAGTATCACAGTAACGTCCTGTTCTCTGCTCAATCTCATGGTCTATGTCCTGGCGTTCTTCGTGCGTTGTCTCGATGCCCAACCTGCGTAGCCATTCTCTTACTTTGATGCTCATTTGAACCCCCATCTCCACTTTCGAGAAGAATCACGCCTTCGCCTCTAGGCAACTCTGTGCATAGATGCTAGCTGCCGCGACGTAAAAGGTCCTCACGTACCGTGAGCGACTCGCAGAGGTTGTCTGCATACGGAGGGGTAATATCCAACCTTGCCATCTTGCCGTCAGGCAGCAATCATGAAGGGCACGGACGATCTTACGAGCAAGTTGCTAAAGTTGCTTGGGATCACTCGGAAAAGAGCCGCAAAGGGTTCAGGCGGCGGCAAACAGGCAAGTGATGAAGAGCTAATTGTGACCGAGGGCACAGAAGCCGGCGCCGCGAAGGCTGCCCGACGGAAGTACGAGCTCTTGGCAATGTACGGGTTCTCAGCCAAGTACCCTGACAATGCGCGTCTCGAGCTCAACCCAAAGGCGAGAAGGGAGAAGGGCGACGCCGTCTTCCATCTCGAAGAGGGCAACAAGGTATACCTCTCTTGGGGACCATTGGAAGAGGCAAGGAAGCGATATGCAACCGCAGCTGCTCAGGCATCTGCCAGCATTGAGCGCTCAGTCAAGAGCACACGTGCGAAGCTGGACGGGACCCCTGAGACTAAGAACTTGAAGATTCAGGGGCATGATGGCACCTACACTCACGCACGGATGTTTGTCGAACGAGGAGGCTTCCCCTTCGGGTCACGTCGAGTGACGCAAGACTCGCATTCTCTGCACCTGCAATGCGATGACTCGGGGAGGTACTATGTTATATATGCTTTCGCCCGACCTGAGACATCCGAGCAGGTGAGTGGGATCTTCGAACCGATAATGCTCTCACTGAAATGCCATGCGCCCTAGGGCTTGGCGTTTCTCTGCTTCCCGGACGACAGACCAGATCTTCTTCTCGACATCTGCTGGCAAGGCAGAGGGCTGGTGAGATGCGAGTATTCTCTTCACGGTTTCACGAGCTCTAACCTCAGCGCGCTTTTCGCCTCGCTCATGCCACTGAGACCAAGTCGTCCTGTCCGAAATCTGCGGCATCCATAATTCTTCCCTGAAATACTTCAGAGAGTGCTTTGTGCCGAGGTAGCTGCCGCCAGGCCCTATGCTCCCGATAATGTCTCTGGCAATCTTGTCTGCGGTGATATCTATTCCGTTGAGGATTCTCCTCACGAATCCAACAATCTCCTCGTCCAATATGAATTGCTCATAGCTCATCGTGTTCAGCGAGTCGACCATCGCCATTCCCGCAACGATGTTCAATCCTGCCATCGCCGGAATCAGGCAGGTAGCCATCTTCTCGTATCCGCTCTGAACGTCAACAACCTTCGAATCTGTAACAAGTCCCCCTCCACGCGTCGGCAGACAATAGTATCTACCCAGCTGGGCCTGGCACACCCTCAGAAGCGCAAACTCCGGAGTGCCCATGGACACGTTGGCTGTCTTCTGGTCAAGATGCCTCGCCCAGCAGGCGTAGATCACCGGAGCCCCGGGCGACGCAACTTGCGAGATGACCAAGCCGCTCAGGAACTCAGCATTCGCCTGAGTCATTGTACCTGCCAAAGTGACTGGAGAGCTCGCGCCTGCCATCGGGCCTGGGCTTATGCTTACCGGAATTCCGTTCCTCGCGCCTCCGACTATTTCTTGGGTCTGAAGTCGATCCTGGGTGAGCGGACTGATTGTTGTGACGTCGAGCGTGATGATTGGCCTTTTCTTCAATTCATCCACGCTTCCGACAATTGCTGCGGCCATAGCGATTGCATCGTTGACGCTGTCGTATCCTCTTGCCTCACTCAGGACGTGCTTGCGCGTGTTCGTCAGCCCGATTGCCCACTGATGCCTATCCAGAGTCGCTTGTGGCACATCTCTTGGAGCAGCAGGAAGATTTGCGACGAGATCACAATTCGGTAACGCATCTGCAAGCCTGACAGCGTCAGCAAGGTCACGAGAGGCGACTTCTCTTCGTGCACCAGTAGAGAGGTCATAGACATACGTCGCGTAGCCGCCAGTAGTGAAGTAGGTATCCCACTGACCAAGCCTCAGTGGAAGAACCCCATCTCGACCGTACAGGGCGAACTCTTTTGGCGCTTTCTTCAATGCATCGCGAACAAGACTCTCTGGAATCTTGACGATCTCCTTTCTCTCGCAAATCTGGGCGCCTGCACCAATGAGCATTTCACGAGTTGCGGGGTCGTCTACCTGCACTCCGGCGCCAGAGAGGACCTCAAGCGAAGCTTCGTGGATCTGAGTCAACTCGTCTCTTGAGAGAATCTCGAATTTGGCCCTCGGCAATTCCCACTACACTCCTGTCTTCCCGGGTCGAAGTGGCTACCTACACTTCTCGATAAAAGGAAACTGGACCACACCGAGATGAAGCATTAGGCTAGACCTTCAACGACTGGTCTGTTGATGTCTCGAAAGCCATATGTAAATCTCAGTGACATGTTTCAGAGCCACGCTGACAAAACGGAGGAAGTGCAGTGAAATCCAAGGTGTACGTGAATCGACTTATTCCCGAAGAGGCCCTGAAGAAACTCGCACAGACTTGCGACTATCGCATTTGGGAAGGTGAGGTTGCGGTTCCACGTGACGTGCTCCTCAAAGAAGTTCCTCAGATAGATGGACTTCTTTCCCTTCTCAGTGACAAGATTGACGGCTCAATCATGGACGCAGCACCGAAACTGTGTGTGATCAGCAATATGGCCGTTGGATTCGACAATATAGACGTTCGAGAAGCGACCAAACGCAAGATTATGGTATGCAACACCCCAGGCGTCCTTACGGAGACTACCGCGGATTTTGCCTTTGCTCTCCTGCTCGCCGCAGCCCGCCGTGTCACCGAAGGCGAACGGAATGTCAAAGAAGGAAAATGGAAGACTTGGGGCCCCATGATTCTGCTCGGTCATGACGTCCACCATGCTACGCTGGGCATTTTGGGACTGGGTAGGATAGGAGCTGAGATCGCCAAGCGAGCCAAAGGATTCGACATGAGGATTCTGTACCATGATTCAGTGAGAAGGCCCGAGCTAGAGAAGACCTTGGGCGTTGGGTTCAGAGATCTTAGAGCGCTACTCGCGGATTCAGATTTCGTGACGATCCACACCCCATTGCTACCCGAAACACATCATCTAATCGGAGAAGAACAGTTCAAGATCATGAAGAAGACCGCGATACTCGTGAACACTGCTCGGGGACCGATCGTAGACCCAAAGGCCCTCTACGACGCACTACACAACCGCCAAATTGCCTACGCCGCACTGGACGTTACAGAACCTGAGCCGATACCACTCAACGATCCCCTTCTGACCCTCGACAACATCCTCGTAGTGCCTCACATCGCCAGCGCTTCAATCGCAACCCGCACAAAGATGGCCATAATGGCAGTGGACAACCTCCTGGTGGGCCTCAAGGGTGAGAGACCACCACACATCGTGAACCCAGAAGTTCTCGCCGGATAGTTCTCGCACGTAATCATCAGAATGCCGCAAGACTGGGCCTCATGCAGAACACCCTATGGAGTTACCACAAACAACGAGACAGCAACTATTAACTACGAGAATCAGTCATCCCGTGGCCAGCGAGTGTTGAGAGGCATGGCGAAACTTCGCGCAGGCAAGTTCATCGTTGAATCTCTGCATAACGAAGGAGTGAAGTACCTCTTCGGAATCCCAGGCGGCGGAATTGCCCCTTTCTACAATGAGGTCTACGACTACCCACAGATCAAGACAATACTGACCCAGCACGAGCAGGGCGCTGGTTTCATGGCTGACGGCTACTTCAGGGCTTGCGGCCAAGTAGCCGCGTGTGCAGCAACGGTTGGCCCGGGCGGTGTGAACTTGGCTTCAGGTCTTCACCCGGCCTATCAGGACAACCAAGCAGTGCTCGCATTTACCAATAATGTCCCGACAGATCAATTCGGGAAAGGCGGAATCCAAGATGCAAGCGGCTGGGGTCCGCGTTCAATATCACACGTAGGCATCTTCAAGGAAGTGACCAAGTGGAGCGTACTTGTCACCCGGCCTGACACTGTTCCCGAGGTGATCAGACGAGCCTTCAGGACAATGTTAACTGGAAGAAAAGGGCCAGTGCATATTGACTTGGCCCAAGACGTGATAAGAGCTGAGATAGACGCTGAGCTTCTACCTCCAAAGAAGTACAGACCGATGGGCCCGGTCAGAGGAGATCCGGAGCTCATCAGGCAGGCCGCCGAGCTTCTCGTAAACTCGCCATCACCCACGATAATGTCCGGAGGCGGAGTCATTGCGTCGAGTGCATCGCCGGAGCTACTTGAGCTCGCTACGCTGCTGGGTTGTCCCGTTGCGACCACAGCGATGGGCAAGAGTTCCTTCCCCGAAGATCATCCACTTGCGGCAGGCGTGGTTGGCCTTTTCGGCCATGAGGTTGCGAACACGGTTCTTCGAGGCGATAAGACCGACGTACTGCTCGCGCTCGGAACCATCTTCCACCAAATGACCACTACAGGTTGGGTGAAGAACTTCGGAGGACAGAAGATCATCCAAGTTGACAGCGATCCAACCGAGATCGGAAAGAACTACCCGGTCGAGTTAGGAATAGTGGGAGACGCGAAGACGGTCCTCCAAGATTTGCTCGTACACGTGAAAGCCATTCTCTCCAAGCTACCGCCCGCGACCGTGAAAGAATTCGAGGAGAGAAAGATGGCAAGACAGAAAGAAATGCTCGCGCTCAAAGGGGAGCTCAAGTACTACATGGAGCCCCAGAGCTTCTCCGACGCGGTTCCAATCAAGCCTCAAAGAGTAATCAAGGAGCTTCGTGAATTTCTCAACAAAGACGCCATCGTGATGGCAGACTGCGGCAACAACCTCGCATGGGTTGAGAAGTACTACCAAGCACTCGTGCCTAAAGGGTTCCTGGCCGACGGTGGACACACGGCAATGGGATTCAGCGTCGCAGCCTCGATAGGCGCCAAGCTCGGCGCACCAAACAGGCAAGTCGTCGACGTCGTCGGGAACGCAAGCTTCACGATGCTCAGCAAGGAAGTCAACACCGCAACAGCGTACAACATCCCCGTGGTCTGGTTCATATTGAACGACATGAACCTCGGAATGATTATCCAAGGACAGAAGTTCGGCTACGGCGTGTGGGAACCGGAAAGATATATCGTCACTCAATCGTACGTCATGGATTTCGTTAAGTTCGCCGAAGCATGCCACGCCTACGGGCAGTTGGTCGAAAGGCCGACTGAGATCAAAGATGCGCTCAAGAACGCGTTCGATTCGGGAAGACCCTCGATAATAGATGTCAGAATTGACCCCGACGAAATACCGGCCGGCGCGCTAAAACGCTTTGAGACTCTAGTGAAGAAACATCCTGAACTTGGTGAGAAGAAGATACCGACCACTGCCTTCCCGAAGAAGGCGACATAGAGAAGTCCCTCTAGGCTAAGGGACGACGGAATCCATAAGGCGGTGGAACTTCAGCGACTGGCCTGTGTGCTAGGCCTCTTCACAAAGCTCGACTGTGATGTTGTCTGTCGTCTCAGGCTTGGTGAAGATTATCTTCACGCCATGTGCACCGATCTTGGGCTGTTCAGCGGCGAAAGCTACCCCTTGTTTCCTCATTCTCTCCACTTCCGACTCGATATTATCGGTGCTTAAGGAGACATGATGGATGCCTTGGCCACGCTCCTGAAGGAACTTGCTTTGGGGCATGTTCGGGTCCAAGGGCTGGATTAGTTCTATTTCGCCGTCGCCCACAGGTACAAACGCAACTCTTGCCTTGCCTTCCATCGCGGTCTTCACTGTGGTGGGCTTTAGGCCGAAGATCCTCTCGTAGATCTTCAGCGTACTGTCCAGATTATGTACGATTACACCAACGTGGTTGACTCTCTTGATCATATTGCACACACCGCCCCATTTGATCCACAGGTTCTACTTCTTTGTTTCCACTTTGGCAAGTTCTTGGAGGACAGTTATGATCCCTGAATGGTCGTATTCTCCGCGTCCCCAGACCTTCATAGCACCCATCATCTCGTGGATGAGGCTGGTGACTGGAAGGGGGACGCCGTATTCTGATCCTGCTGCAAGTGCGATTCCCAAGTCCTTGTAATGGAGTTTCGTTTTGAAGCCCGGTTTGAAGTCTCCTTTCAGGATGAGGGGCCCTCTAACGTCAAGTACACGCATTGCATATCCTCCGGCTATGACCTTGAGAACAGTTTCCGGGTCGACTCCTGCCTTTGCACCAAGCACGAGTGCTTCACTGGCCGCTTCCAAGACGCCCGCGACAAGTATCTGGTTGCAGGCTTTGACTACCTGTCCAGATCCAACGCCACCGCAGTAGACGATGTTCTTACCCATTGCTTGTAAGATGGGCAGGCAATCGTCGAAGACCTCCTTGGCTCCGCCAACCATTATTGTGAGCGTTGCCTCAATCGCACCCTTCTCTCCTCCACTGACAGGCGCATCGAGGATTCGAACGCCCTTGGATTTGGCGACTTCTGCCAGCTTCTTCGACGTGACAGGCGAGATTGTGCTCATGTCAATGTACGTCGATCCTTTCTTGATTCCCTCGAAGATCCCACTAGCGCCCAACGCGGCCTTTTCGACGTCCGGAGAATCAGGCAGCATGGTGATGATAAGATCGCTTTCTTCAGCAACCTCTTTGGCCGAATGTGCGACTTTCGCGCCTGCGTTCTCAAGGTCCTTGAGCGGAGCATCGACAACGTCATAGGCCGTCAGCTCATGGCCAACCTTGATCAGGTTCTTCGACATCGGCTTGCCCATTATCCCAAGTCCTACGAAACCAATCTTGGAACCCATCGTGACGCACCTCCGATTGGCCGCTTGCATTGACTTGGCAGCTCTTTAAGCGTATGCGTCGGGGTCTTCGATCCCACGATCTGAACCATAACTCATTGCTTGCGAAAAACAGAAAGCCTGCCGGGTATATGCTAACCCATCCGGGTGTGATATTCGCTGTGAGAATGGATCATGTCTCGCTTACCGTTCGCGATGTTGACAAGTCGATCCAGTTCTACTCGAAAGGCTTGGGATTGAGACTGCTCAGAATATCGGTTGTTAATCCTTCTCCAGGGGTTGTGTACAAGAATGCCTATCTGTACAGTGACAGCTTTCTCCTGGAGATAATAACTGCTGACAGTTCTGCAACCCAACTTGAAAGTCCCGACACTGTGCAAGAGACGATGCGAGGATCCATTGGAATCACTCACCTCGGAATGAGGGTGCGAGATCTCGACGCAGCGATGAACAGGTTGAAGGCAGCAGGAGCAACCATGATTGGCGATCCATTCGAGATCGTAAGGGAGAAAACGAAGATCGAATATGTTGCCGAGAAGCCTCCTCCTAAGATAGGCTATGCGAAGAAGCCTGGCAAGAAGCCTTGGAGAATAGCCGTCTTCAAAGACCCGTTAGACGGTGTAATCATAGAGCTCGTCGAACGATAGCCGCAGGGCACGAACCTTCTATTGTTCCGAAGCTTTGGTCATAATCGAGCTCGAGAGAAGAGCGATCTGGGCCGCGTCTTCCCAGTCAAGGTACTTGAAAAGGCCATTGTCACTATCTCGGAAAGTTCGTGCGAGCAATGGCAATACGAAACGACCAGAACCTGAGACCATTCGGCAGATCTCCAGTCTCAACTGCTCGTACGTGGTGACTCGTCCCCCGTCAGCCGAAGGGAGCTACATTCACTCTTTTAGGGTAGAGGTGGGTGCAGATCGAACGGAGGTCACACGAGAGATATGAAGCTAAGCTGCCTGCCGGTTTCCTATTTCCGAGAGATCATCGACGGACGAATGAGCATCAGAGAATGGGCACTAGAAGGTGCAACGACAGGTCTGGATGGGATCGATCTAAGCGTGCTCTTCCTCAAGAGCCGGAGCTCAGAGTACTTGGACAAGACGCGTCGGGAGATCGAGGAGGCCGGAATTCGGGTCGCCATGGTCACGACCTACCCGGATTTCACACACCCTGACCCCAAGGAACGCGAACATCAACTCGCGAAGTTGCAGGAAGACATAATCACGGCGTCAAGGTTGGGTGCTGATCTTCTCCGTGTCACGGCGGGGCAGGCGCATCCGAGCACCGGTCGGCGCGAGGGAATTGAGTGGGCGGTAAACGGACTTTCCAAGGCAATGGAATTTGCCCGAGCGTATCCTGTCAAATTGGTTTATGAGAATCATGCGAAGCCGGGCGCATGGCAGTACACAGACTTCTCGCACCCCACTGACATCTTCTTGGAGATTGTGGAAAGAACCACACGTGTCTCCTTGGGTTTGAACTGGGACACTGCGAACACCATCGCCTACGGAGACGACCCGATTCCTGTCTTGAGAAGAATCGTTGATCGCGTCATCAGTGTTCACGCAGCAGACACATCAACACGCGGCGAGCTGAAACATGTCCTGCTCGGAACAGGTCTGGTTCCATTCAAGGAGATGTTTGAGATTCTCAGAGACGCCGGGTTTGACGGCTGGATATGCATGGAAGAAGCAAGCTTCAAAGGACCGGCCGGAGTGAAAGCCGCCACAGATTTCGTGAGACGCGTTTGGCGCGAGACCGAACGCCGGTAACATCGAGTCGATTCCGGTCCTGTTTCACCGTGGCTTTCCGTAAAGCCTTATAGTTCGCAAACAAGCCTAGGGGCCCGAAATCTTCGGACAGGAGCAGAAACAGTTGGAGCTTGACAAGCAGAGACTACTGCTGATGTACCGAAACATGCTTCGGATAAGGCGATTCGAAGAGAGACTTGCGGACGAGAGCGCTCAAGGCAACATTCCAGGCCTTCTTCACCTCTACGTTGGCGAAGAAGCCGTTGCCGTCGGAGCATGTTCAGCCCTCAGAAAGGACGACTACATTACCAGTACCCACAGAGGGCACGGGCATTGCATCGCGAAAGGCGGAGAACTTCGCAAGATGATGGCGGAGCTCTTCGCGAAGGAGACAGGATACTGCAAAGGCAGGGGAGGTTCGATGCACGTCGCGGCGCCGGATATCGGCATCGTGGGATGCAGTGCCATCGCGGGCGCCGGAATTCCGATTGCAGCAGGTGTCGGGTTGTCGGCGAAGCTCAGGAAAACTGACCAAGTCTGTGTATCATTCTTCGGCGACGGGGCGTCAAACACAGGCGCCTTCCACGAGGGAATGAACCTTGCATCACTCTGGGAACTCCCCGTCGTCTATGTCCTTGAGAACAATCTCTACGCGATATCTACACCCGCGGCAAGGTCATCTAAACTGAAGAACATCTCCGACAGAGCCGCCGCATATGGCATGCCCGCTGCCATCGCGGATGGAATGGACGTTCTCTCCGTGTACGAAACCGTTTCTGAGGCCGTGGCAAGAGCTCGAAAGGGACAGGGTCCGACGCTGGTGGAGTGCAAGACATACCGTTTCAGAGGACACCACGAAGGCGACCCGAAGAAGGGAGAGACCTACCGTAACAAACAAGAGATGGATGAATGGGAGAAACTCGATCCTATTCTTCGGTTGAAGGATGAAATGATCAAGGGGAAGAAGGCAACTCAGGCTGAACTCGACGCAATCGACCAAGAAGTGATGAAAGAACTCGAAGACGCAGTTACTTTCGCGAAAGAAAGCCCATCACCGAAACCTGAGGATGCAACAACCTACCTGTTCGTTTCGGAGAGTTGAAAAAGCATGAGTGAGACTCGAGAACTGGACTTCGCGGAAGCGATTCGTGAAGCAATGCGTCAGGAGATGTTGAGAGACAAAACCGTCATCATCCTGGGTGAGGACGTTGGCAAGTTTGGCGGCATTTTCGGGTGCACCAAAGGCCTGCAAGCAGAGTTTGGCGAGGAAAGAGTACGTGACACTCCGATATCCGAGACAGCCATCGTGGGGGCTGCAGTCGGTGCAGCCGTAACAGGCATGCATCCAATTGCGGAACTAGAATTCATGGATTTCATCGGATGCCCGATGGATCAGGTATTCAATCAAATGGCGAAGATTCGATACATGTTCGGCGGCTCCATGAAGGTTCCAGTGGTCTTGCGGACGCCCGCCGGATCAAGATATCCAGTCGCGTGCGGCGCCGCTCATCACTCTCAGAGCCTGGAGGCTTGGTTCATGCACGTCCCTGGGCTCAAGGTGGTGACACCCTCAATGCCGTACGATGCGAAAGGCCTACTCATCAACGCCATCAGGGGAGAAGATCCAGTACTGTTTGTTGAGCACAAGCTTCTCTACTATGCGAAAAGAATGGCAAGCCTACGCGAACCGTATCCCACACTCATCCAGAAGGTTCCCGAGGAGCCATACGTGATCCCGTTCGGGAAAGCCGACATCAAGCGATCGGGCGAAGATGTCACTGTAGTTGCTACAATGATGATGGTTCACAAAGCTCTCAGAGTAGCGGGTGACCTGGCAAAGAAAGGAATCAGCATGGAGATAATCGACCCAAGGACGCTCGTCCCACTGGACAAGCAAGCCATCGTCGACTCCGTCAAGAAGACCGGAAAGGTCGTGATTGCGTCCGAGGACACCAAGAGGGCAGGCGTAGGAGCTGAGATCGCGACGATGATAATGGAGGAAGCTTTCGACTACCTAGACGCCCCCGTCAAACGCGTCTCCGCACTCGACGTCCCGATACCTTACGCACCAAGCCTCGAAAGCACCGTGATTCCTCAAGAGAAACATGTCGCCGAAGCCGTTCTGGAACTCGTAGGACAGAAGTAGACCCCAAGAGACGACAACGGATGGCCGCACCTGTCTACCTGAAGAAAATGACGTGGACAATGGAAGAAGGCCTGATTACAAAGTGGCTCAAGCACGAAGGAGACAAGGTCTCAGAGGGTGAAGCTCTATGCGAGGTCGAGACAGAGAAGACGACCGACGAGATCCAAGCACCATCAAACGGGACTCTCCTCAAGATCGTTCACAAGGAAGGAACCGCCGTACCGGTGAACGCAGTCATCGCAGTGATCGGATCACCAGGAGAAGACATCTCTTCCATCCCCACGCTTGACCTACCCACCGTCGCGTCCGGCCCGCAGCCCACTCCGACTGGGAAACCTGAGTTGACTCGTCCATCTCCTGCCGTACCGGAAGCACCAGAGCCTTCTCTTGAGAGAATCCGGATATCACCTTCCGCCAGAAGATTGGCGAGAGAACGCGGAGTTGACATCACGAAGATCAAGGGCACGGGCCCCGGCGGCCGCATAGTATCGGAGGATTTGCTCAGAGTTCCCGGCAAACCGGAGGCCAAGCCACCTTCCGGAGAATACAAGTCAGCACCATTGGTGGGTCACAGAAAGGTCATAGCTGACCGATTGTCCCTGAGCGCTCGAACGGCAGTACACGTCCCTATCACAATGGAGGTCGACATGACACCAGCTGCGAAACTTAAGGCTGAAAAAGAGAAGGCCGGCTTGCAGATTTCGTTTAACGACCTCATCATCAAAGCAACTGCAACAGCTCTCAGAGAATTCCCTGCAGTGAACACGATGCTGCTCGGTCAGGAACTCAGAACCATGAATGAAGTGAACGTCGGTTTTGCGGTTGTATCCGGGGACGATCTTCTGGTCCCTGTCATTAGAAACGCTGACCGCCTCTCAATCGCAGACATCTCGAGAAGCGCGAAGACACTCATCGAACAAGCGAGGGGCGGAACCCTAGCAACTAGGGAAATGTCCGGTGGAACGTTCACCATCAGCAACTTGGGAATGTACGATATCGACCTGTTCGCGCCAGTGATCAACCCTCCTGAAACAGCAATACTCGGCGTCGGCAGGATAGTACCGAAGCCTATCGTCTTGGGAGAGAGCATTACGACTAGACAGATGATGACATTGACGCTCGTCTTCGATCACAGAGTCATAGACGGCGTCCAAGCTGCCAGATTCCTGCAAAGAGTCAAACTACTATTGGAAGCCCCAGAGAAACTGGCTTCCTAAGCTCTCGCGTGATCCAGCTACGGTATGAAGACGACCTTCCCGCTTTCTCCTTTCATGACGCGCTGAAAGCCTTCTTCGGCCTCATCGAGCGATAGTCGGTCAGTTATCACTCCAGTCAAGTTGACCCGCTTACTTGCCACTAGACGCACCATTCGCTCCCATGTTCCGAACATCAGTCTCCCAGTGCTGCCGGTAACCGTTGCTTCTTTGTAGATGATCATGCTCGTCGCCTCTATTTCCACTGGCTTCGCTGGAAGGCCGACTAGTCCTACGCGCCCGGTTTTCTTCAATGCTTGGAACGCTTGACGAATCGTCGTTGGAACTCCGGCGAGTTCGATCACGACATCGGCTCCTCTTCCGTTAGTGAGATCCATTGTTCGTTTGACTATGTCTTCTGTCCCGGTATTCACGTATACGTCAGCCGATCCGATTCTCTTTGCGAGATCGAGCCTGAACTGTACAAGCTCGGCCGCGATCACCATTGACGCACCCGCAACCTTGGCAACCTGCTGAGCGAAGATACCGATTGGCCCTGATCCCATGACGAGTACGACATCGCCTGGCTCGATGACTGTCCTCTCAATTCCATGCACGGCCACACCGAATGGTTCCAACAAAGCGCCCTCTTCGTATGACACACTCGAGGGCAGTCTGTATGCGATGATTTCCGGGACGGCTGCATATTTGGCAAAGGATCCTTCCTTCGTCTGCAATCCGAATATCAGCATATCTTGGCAAATGTGCATGTTGCCGGTTCTACAGTAGTAGCAGATCCCGCACGGGATGTGCGATTCTCCGGCCACATTGTCGCCTGGCCGAATGGATTTCACTTCTTTTCCTACTTCGACAACTTCTCCTGAGAATTCGTGACCTACAGTCATCGGTAGTGGAGTCTTCCATCGCGTAGTTTGCTCGTCCCAGCGGTAGATGTGAATATCCGATCCGCATATCGCGGTGGCCTTAATCTCAACTAGGACTTGTGACGGACCAATCCTCGGCTCCTCAGTTTCCTGAACGATGATTCCTGGCTTCGGCTCAATCTTCCTGACGGCTTTCAATCAGACCCAGCTCTCTTCAGATCAGGTCTACTGCAATAGCAGGCTTGCTAAAAAAGCTCTTACCATTCTCTCAATCGGAGGAATCTCTCAGTATTAGTTTAAAGCCAAGTTCTCGCCAACATGACGGCGTGATCCAACGTGCCGCAATTCAAAGATGTAGCAATCGAAGCCTCCAAGAAAGCCGGAAAGATCTTGATGGAGAACTTCGAGAAGAAGAAAGAAGTTCACCACAAAGAAGCGAAGGAACTCGTTACTAATGTTGACGTAGAATCCGAAGGCGTCATCGTGAAAACGATTAGGGAGCAGTTTCCAAGTCACAAGTTCGAATCCGAAGAGCTGGGTAAGGAGAAGTATACTGCAGAAGACTACGTGTGGATTGTGGATCCACTTGATGGAACACACAACTACACGTATGGCCTACCATTCTTCAACACGTCTATCGCGTTGGCTCGAGGCGGCCAGCTGATTCTCGGTGCAATATATGACCCCGTTCACGACAAGATGTACTATGCAGAGAAGGGAAAGGGTGCGTTCGTGAATGGGCAGCCAACTCATGTGTCCGACAGAAGTAAGCTGAGCGAAGCGTTGGTCATGTACGATAACCAGTTCCACAAGAGGGACGATATGTTCCCCAACTTGGTGAGACTATATCCGAAGATCTTCACTGTGCGAATTTCCGGTTCCGCAGCCACCGACGCCTGTTTAGTCGCGTCTGGAGTTGCCGACGCGAGAATATGGCACAAGACGAAGGTCGTTGACGTTGCGGCCGGTGTCGTGATTGCCGAGCAAGCTGGAGGAAAAGCTACTGACTTCAAAGGCACTCCGCTGCAACTAGGCGGAACGGAAGTCATAATCTCGAATGGGAAGATCCTTCCGGAACTAGTAGCTACGCTAAAGGCCTAGCAGCTCTCCGCCAAGTGCGAGAGAGGCAGGAGAATCAGCGTTTCGAGGCCATCTTGACTTCAGCCATTTTGGCCGCGAGTTTGATAGCCTCAATCATGCTCATCTCGTCCGCGATTCCCTTGCCAGCAATGTCGAAAGCTGTGCCGTGATCAACGGAAGTTCTGATTATTGGCAGTCCTATCGTTACGTTTACGCCTGACTCGAACGCCAGGAGCTTGATAGGGATGTGTCCTTGGTCGTGATACATGGCCACGACGGCGTCGAACTCTCCCTTGTTGGCCCGCACGAACACTGTGTCCGGTGGAATCGGACCGAAAGCCTTCATCCCTTCCTTATTCGCAGCTTCCACTGCGGGGGCTATCTTCTCCTTCTCTTCTGGGCCGAACAAGCCGCCGTCGCTCGCGTGTGGGTTCAGTCCTGCCACCGCGATCTTCGGGTCGGATATCCCCAGAGTGCGGAGCGAGTTGTAGGCCAACTTGATCGTTTCGAGGACCGACTCCTTGGTAATTAGCGACGGAACTCTGCTGAGCGGCACATGTATTGTGACATGAAAGACGCGTATGTTTCCTGAGATCAGCAGCATTGTGACTTCTTTAGTGTTGGTGAGATTAGCTAGGATCTCCGTATGGCCTGGAACCTTTGCCCCTGCCAATTTGATGGCTTCCTTGTTGATCGACGCGGTGCATAAGGCGTTAATCTTGCTCTCCTGTGCAAGCTTCACAGCGGTCTCTATGTATTCCAGCGCGGCCTTTCCAGCCATCTGCTGAACCTTTCCGATTTGCAGTTTGCCAGCGTCAATGTTGTGCAGGTCCAGCACGTCGACCGTACCGAATTGATATTTGCCCTTGACGGGGTCATCGACAGATTGAACATTCAGATTCTTCTTCGCAATCCTGAGAGCGTTCTTCATGACGGAGGCATCGCCCACGACGAGAGGAGAACAAACGTCGTAGACCTCTTTGTGAGCAAGCGCCTTTGCGATAACTTCAGGGCCAATCCCGGCCGCATCACCCATTGTGATTCCGACGATCGGTTTCATGACGGTCTTCCTCTAACCTTAGACCGCCTTCCTTGTCGAGCCCCTATAAAAGAATCTTTGCTGCCATGCTCGGAAAACCGAGCGACGAACAGTCGATGAACACGGTTGCTTGCGCTGCCGGAAAAGACCTTCACGACTCGCTGTGATTCAGTTCTTATATCCACCACATCTTAGGTTCGTGCGGGTTGACGGATGAAGCTGCAAATCGGATACGATTGCTGCATGGAACTGTATCATCCGAACGTCTTCCTAGAACTCGCTCCTCTTGCCGAAAAAGCAGGGTTCGATACAATCTGGGCGAGCGATCACTTCCACCCTTGGCAAGACACGGATGCTTCCTCCTGCTTCACTTGGGCGTGGATTGCTGCGGCTGCAGAGAGAACGAAGAAGGCCCCGATTGGAACGGCAGTGACCTGCCCGATGTTCAGATACCATCCTGCAATCGTTGCGCAGGCATTCGCTACGCTCCGAGCAATGTACCCGGGCAGGATCTTCGTTGGTCTGGGGACCGGGGAGGCGCTGAATGAAGTCCCTCTAGGATACGTTTGGCCTTCAGTGAAGGAACGTATCGAACGCTTCGAAGAGTCGATACAGATAATGAAGAGACTGTGGACTGAAGAGTGGGTTGACTACAAAGGCAAGTACTATAGACTCAAACAGGCAAAGCTCTACGTCAAACCCACTACTCCTGTCCCGATCTATGTCGCATCATTCGGACCGAAGGTGGCTGAGATCGCGGGCAAGTATGCAGACGGCTACATCACCACGTTGGTCTCTGAGGACCATCTTCGAAATGTGCTGATTCCTGCTGTCGAGCGCGGTGCAAAGCAAATGGGACGCGACCCATCTAAGATCGAGAAAGTCATCGAAGTTGGCCTCGGCTACGACAAAGACTACACAAAGGCGCTGAAGAAAGTCCGCTTCTGGACAGGCGCCATGTTCCCTGTCGCCTTCAAGTACGGAATAGCTGACCCTCGAGAGATCGAGGCAATGGGAAGCCTTGTCGGAGACGAACAAGTCGCAAAAGCCTTCACAATAGGCACGAAGACTGAGGATTTCATCGTGAGGATAGAGAAACTGATCAAGGTAGGATTCAACCACATCTACTTGCAAAGCACGAGCCCGGACGAGAAGGCCTTCATTGATCTGTGCGCACGCGAGATTCTGCCGTACATCAAAAGCACGTATGGTCAAGAATTGTAGATTCTGAGCAAGGCCACCTGCCATCGATTGTCTGCTCGATCCGAGAAACGTGTCTGCAAACGCGGATAATCGATCAAGCATCCGGATTCGCTCAGCTCAATCAGAGTCCACTGAGCCTGGTATCGTCAGAAACAGACTCCATTCGCCGCGACAAACATGCGAAAGCGAGAAATCCGCGTGTGGCTTCTTCCAGACTCAGACTTGAAGAAACATGATGGCACTTGTCAAGATGGCCAAAGGTGAAGGGCACCTAGAACTGAGAGAAGTCCCTAAACCCTGCGTGAAGACAGGGCATGTTCTGATAAAGCCTGAAGCGGTAGGCATCTGTGGCAGCGATGTCGCCAGATACACTGGAAAGCTCGTTGATTATGAACCTCCCAGGATCCTCGGCCACGAGTTCTCTGGAACCATCGCTGAAGTGGGAGACAATGTCACACAGCTCAATCCTGGGGACAGAATCGTATGCGAGACTCATGGGACCTACTGCGGCAGCTGCTACTTCTGCATGACCGGACAGCATGCACTATGCTCAGCTCGCAAAGGAATCGGCTACGGAGTGGATGGAGCATATGCACAGTACGTTCTTGCGCCAGCGGAAATGGCTCATCCCATGCCAGAATCGCTAGAGTTCGAGGAGGCCGCCCTGACCGACACGCTGACAGTGGCCCTTCACGCAGTTGCGGATCGAGTGAGACTGGAACCAGGAAACACCATCGTAGTATTCGGCATGGGGCCGGTAGGGCTTCTCGCGCTCCAGGTGGCGAGGCTGTACGGCCCCAGCAAAATTATTGCCGTTGACATCTCCGAGAATGTTCGACTCAAGATGGCTAGGGAGCTAGGGGCCGATCACACCATAGCTGCTGACAGCCAAGATACGATGAGCGCAATCCAAGACTATACTGGTGGAAAAGGGGCCGATGTCTGTATCGACACGGCCGGCTCGCACGCTGCATTGGAAGTTGCGCTCAAGGTCACAAGACCGTCAGGACAAGTCGTAGTAGTCGGAACCCATGCCAAGGCGGAGGAGACTGACATCGAGCGTATAGTCACCAAACAACTCGCCATGATCGGAAGCTGGAGCCACACCTGGATGAACTGTGAGACAGCGCTGCGGCTCCTAGCGGCGCGGAAGGTCTCAACCCGGACCCTGATAACACACTCGCTCCCTCTCACAGAATGGAAGAAAGCCTTCGAAATCTTGCTCAATCTTGAAGGCGTGAAAGCAATCCTGAGACCATAACGATTTTCTTGGCAGAACACTGCTGACAGGTCCTCCGCAGCCGGACTACTGCAGTGGCACATTCTCGTCATCTGACTGCTTGCGGTTTGCAGGCACTTTGATCCATAGCCAAGGTTATAACCTCGAATATCCTTGATCCGATCGCCTTCGCTTCAACCACAATGAAGGTTTGTTGTCAAATGGGATCCGATGCGCAGCCTCAATCAGAATGGAAAGAGATCTCGCATGTCGGGATACTTGTCCATGACATAGAGAAAGCCGCAAGAGATCTTGAGAAACTGATCGGAATTGGCCCATTCAGAATCCTTGAACCAGAATATCGAGATACAACATACCAAGGCAAACCTGCCAAGTTCAAGGTGAAAATTGCTCTTGCCAAAGCAGGCCCGATAGATGTCGAACTCATGCAACCAGTGCAAGGCGAAACTATCTACGACAGCTACATCAAACGAAAAGGATACGGAATTCACCACGTAGGAATCAGAACAGGTGACATTGAACAGACCGAGAAGGAGATGCAAGCCAAGGGTTTCCGCGTGGTTCAGAGCGGAAACCGGCCCGGAGTCAAATGGGCTTACCTGGACACAGAAGAGAAGACAGGCTTGGTCTTCGAACTTCACGAAAAGAAAGAAACCTCATGACACCAACAATCGTAGATGCAATCTCCGATGACTGAGCGCTGCTACTTTCCGACGGCTCTTGTTCTTTCGTGAACAATCCTGTCCAATTGCTCGCTGACGTCCCGGTCTAGTGAACTTGGCTCGTGTTTCGACAGAATCGTTCTCACCTTCTCCTTTGCTGTTTCGTGGATGCTTTGTCCGCCAGACGTCTCCCAAGGACCTCGGAAGCGTTTGTCGAAGAGTTTCGGCATATGATATTCCCGCTCATAGTTCTTCAGCGTATGTGGCTGTCGAATGTATGCCGCATCATAACCTACTCGTGAAATTAGATCAACTGCAAGTGCTTCCTCGTCGACTCTGATCCCTCTAAGGATTCGGAACATCATTCCGAAGAATTCGTTGTCGATGACAAGCTGGATGGGACTGGCCGTGACGAGACTGTCCACTATTCCGGCTGCAGAGATGATTTCTGACCCGGCTATTGCGGGAAGCAAACCCGATACTGCTTTCTCGAACCCAGCTTGCTCGTCATATGTCTTGGAATCAGTGCACGGCCCGTGGCCATCACTTGGGATACCATAATGGTGAGCTATCTGAACGGCGGCAGCCGACATCAGTGCCTCTTCAGCTGAACCCCATGATAGAAAACCCGTCCTCATGTCTAGCGGGGCGCAGCGGGCTCCGTAGATGACTGGTGAGTTCGGGCTGCTCAGCTGTATTATCGCGTTCATTGCCAGATCCTCTGCGTTCTGCAAAACTAGCGAACCGGCCAGCGTCATGGGCCCTGTGGCGCCGAGCATTGGACTGGAATCAAGCATTACGGGCACCTTCGCTTTCGCACACTCAACTAGCTGCTTCGCACAACTAGGAGCAATCTTCAGAGGTGTTGAAGTCGCAGCCAAGAAACTCACGAGCGGCCTCTTCCGGAACTCGTCTTCGCTACCCGTCACAAGTCGTGCCATATCGACAATCGTTTGGAATGTTTCGTAAGTCAGAGGGGAGAAGAATACGTGTTTCTTCGTATTCTCCAGGCAGACTTTTGTAGCGTAGACATCCGCCATGCTTTGAGGGACATCGCTCGGAGAGACATGGGTCGCACAGAACGATATGTTCTCCAAAGCGTCGACCAGTCTGGCGGCATTCTCAGTGTCTTTGAGGGTTCCGTTCCGGGATCGGCCAGTTTCTATGTCGAGCACCTTGGTGTAGGCACTACCTGGCCTTGTGAAGATACTCCCTCTCTCGATTGCAAGGTCATGATCCCTGTCTCGTCCACCCAAGACCAAGCAGTGTGGGGTTTTCTTGATCGTTTCCTCGATCACATTCTCCGGGAACTTTGCGGTCTGCTTGTTGTGATCGACTTCGCACCCCGCTGACTCGAGTAGACTCAGAGCTTCCTTATCGTACACCAGCAAACCTGATCGCTTCAGGACGCTCAGAGTCGCTTGATGGATCTCCTCAAGCTGGTTCGTATCCAAGACTGCGTACAATTCTTTCCGCTCGCATATGGCCGTTTGGAACGCGTCTGGCGGTAATAAAGTCCTACACGACGCAACAAAAGCCATTGTCTCGGGCTCGATAACGTGCATACTTCCACAAGGCAGCGATGTATTTGTCTCCGTGACTCGTCAAGAAGCCGTCGCATTCTCAGGCACGTTTCCGCCGAACAGGGAAACCTTTTTGCAGGCACCTAGAGCCTATTGGCCAAGGTCGAGCAGAATTGCAGGCACAGGAAAAACTCGGATCACTTCTCCCGCAAATGAAAACTGACCCTCCGGGCCCAAATTCCAGAAGGATCGCAACCATCTTGGGGGAGTTTGAGACACCCACTCTATCCCCTGTTCGCATGGGCGAGGTACCCACAGCATGGAAGCAAACACGCGGCGCGAACGTGATAGATGTCGACGACAACCTCTACGTGGACATGACCGCGGCTTTCTGCGTCGGAATCGCAGGCCACTGTCATCCCAAGGTTGTAGAAGCGATCAAGAAACAAGCTGAGTTGATGACACATGCGCCGGCGGCGCAGGCGCCTAGCCAGCCAAGGGCCGATCTTCTCAAGAAGATCGCTGAAATCGTTCCTCGACCGTTGAAACGGACTCATCTTCTGACGGGTGGCGGCGAGGCAATCGATGTCGGTCTCAAGCTGGCACGCATCCACACACGCAAGATCGAGGTAATGGCGTTCCAAGGCGGTTTCCACGGCAAGACGCTCTTCGCGCTCTCCGCAACAGCGCGTAGATCCTACCGTACAGGACTCCTGCCGCTTGTACCCGGGGTCTTCCACGCGCCGTTTCCTTACTGCTACAGATGTCCTTTTGGAGAGAAGGTCTCCTGCGGCGACTGCTCGACACAGTGCCTGAACTACATCGAGAACATGATCAAAGATCCTGCCTCGGGCGTAACGGAGGTTGCCGCAATGCTCCTCGAACCCGTCCAAGGGCACGAGGGATGGATCATACCGCCGAAGGATTTCTTGCCAGGACTAAGGAGAATCTGCGACGAGAACAATATTCTCCTGATGCTTGACGAGATTATTACTGGATTTGGCAGAACAGGAAAAACGTTCTGTTTCCAGCACTATGGAATCGTACCCGACATCTTAGTGTGTGCAAAGGGTGTCGCGAGTGGATTCCCGATCTCACTGGCCGTCTCCACAGACGAGATCATGAACTCCTGGGGGAACTTCCAGCACACGAGTACCTTCTCAGCGAACCCACTTGGCTGCGCGGCGGCTCTCGCAAGCCTAGATGTGATAGAGAAGGAGAGACTGATTGAGAAATCGGCAAGTATGGGCCATGAGTTCCTGAAACGCCTGGAAGAGATGAAAGAGAAACACAGACTCATCGGCGACGTACGCGGGCTAGGCATGATGTGTGGCCTCGAACTCATCAAGGACGCGAAGAAGACACCTGCAGTTGAGGAGACGAAGAAGGTCGTCGAATATGCACTGAAACATGGCGTAATCCTCCAACCTCCAGGAGGCCGGTTCGCCAACGTACTCAAGATGTCACCACCGTTGGTGATCACGAAAGAGCAACTCGACTTTGGGTTACGCACGATAGATGAAGCACTCACATTTGCAGAGAAGCACTGAGTGAGATGACGCAATCGAGCGGCAATACCTGTTCCCAGCTGGGGCTTGAAGGAAAAGTCGTAGTGGTAACGGGGGCAGCCCGGGGCATAGGGGAAGCCATCGCGAGGGCCTTCGGATCAAACAAATGTAGCGTTTTAGTTGCCGACAGGATGAAACGCCCAGACGGCCAGCAGCGAGCTCAAGCCACTGTAGACGCCATCGTGAAGAGCGGCGGCCGAGCTATCGCGATGAAAGTGGACGTATCCGACAAGGCGCAAGTCGAGAAGATGTTCCAAACGGCAATCGACCGTTTTGGCCGAGTCGATATCTTCGTGAACAATGCCGCAATCATGAAAGGCGGCTCCCTGGTTGACATGAATGATGTGAACCTTCAGGAACATTTCGATGTGAACGTGAAAGGTTGCTTCTACTGCTGTCAGCTTGCAGCGAAACAGATGATCACGCAAGGTTCCGGCGGGAAGATCGTGATAATTGCTTCAGTGGAAGGCTTGGAGGCAGAGGAGGGAATCGTCGCTTATTCCGCAAGCAAAGCGGCCCTAACCCTCATGACGAAATGCATGGCCGTCGAACTTGCACATCACAATATCAACGTCAACGCGATCGCTCCCAGCTGGGTGGCGACAGACATGAGTGTCCCATACATGACCGATGCGCTATACAAAGAGCTGGACAGAAGAATCCCAGCAGGCTACATAGCGAAACCGGAGCAGATCGCCGGCGCAACGCTCTTCTTAGCTTCACCACTCTCCGACTACGTTATGGGGCATGTACTGGTGGTAGATGGGGGCCTACTGTCGAACATCACCATAAAGGCCGACGAAGGGTCAGTACAATACACATGATTCGTAGACGACACCTCCCGGATGTGCGCAGATGACAGCGCAACGCAAGATAACGATCACAGTCGTCAGAAAAAACCCAGAGACCGGAATGAGACCTGAGAAGACCAAGTACACCGGTCCCTATGCCGACAAGATGCGGGTCATGGACGCGCTCAACTGCATTCGTGAACACATCGATAGCTCACTTGCGTTCAGGTTCTCAAGTCTAGATCAGCATCTAGGGATTTGAGCGACAAGTACGCGCTGCCCACGAAGGCGCTTCATGAGATGTCGGAGGGGTTCGTCTAGACTCCTTGTGAGCAAAGAGTCCATTTTCGAGTCGACTGCCCGGCGAGCTCCAAAGGTCTTTCCGAAAGGCTATTAAATCTACAGGCTCGTAGTTCTGAACCATGTCATCCGGAAAATCCGAAACTAGTAGTGACGTATCTCGTAGAAAGTTCCTAAAGGTCGGCGCCGGTGTCGTCGCTGTTGCGGCGGCAGGCGCAGCTGGATACTACCTAATGTCACAGCCGCCTACGCCACCGACTACCACCACGACAACCGAAGTGTTGACGCCTGAGGAGATCGAGTGGGGCATTTGGAGCTGGGGCGTTGAACTCGTGCAAGATAACGCACGAATATTCAACGAGGCCAACCCGGATGTTCACGTGAAAATCGGCGACTATGGTCTGGACACATATGGGTCTGGCGTTGCTACTGCCTACGCGGGAGGAAAGCCTCCTGATATGCACTACAGCACACCCGACATCACAATCACCTATCAGAATGCCAAGAACACCTACGACATGGAGACCGACTACCCCGAGATCAAGCAGTACAACGACGACATCTATCCGGGCTACCAGTCCGGACTTGTCAATCCCTACACAGGCAAGATGTGTGGTCTGTTCTACTACTCTGGCGGGCAGACTTTCTGCTACAACAAGAGACACCTAGAAGCCGCCGGTATCGGCGATCAACCACCCAAGACCATGGACGAGCTCAGAGACCAAGCGAAGAAGATCAAGGCCAAGAGCGCCTCCGACAAGACGCTGCCTGAGTTCCCACTGGGATACTTCGCTGGGAGCTGGGGTTTCACTGAATGCGCGGTCTACACGACGCTATTGACATTGACAGACGAGAAGCCACCATTCCTGTTTGATGAAGACCTCAAACCAAAATTCGACTACAAGGGATCTCCACTATTCAACGCAATCAAGTTCATCGGCGACACCATATGGATCGACAAGACATCGACCACGGCGGTCACGCAGTACGATGAGGCAACGACTGTCAAGGTGATGGGATCCGGTAAGCACTCCTACATCTGGATGCCCGACTACGAGCTCGCCTTCATCAATGCAACAGACTCAAAGACAGGAAAACCTGCCACCGACGAAGCTTACAACATCAAGTTCGCCGTGAGTCCAGGCTCTGGCCGAATAGCGAGCATCTACCGCACCTACTTGCCCTCGCACACTGCGAACGACTCTGGAGCTCGCCATCGAGATGCAGTCTGGCGACTCATGCAGTTCACCGGAGGAAAGACCACCAACACAAAGCCTGACTTTGCGAACGGAAAGTACCAAGTCGTGAAGAGGTTGGCCATGCAAGCAGGGCTTGCCTTCCCGTACATCTCCATGTGGGATGATCAAGAGATCCTCGACTCGATGAAGGCTTGGTGCGATCCGCTTGCACGGAAAGACGCCCTGGCACTAGCATACGACTTCTTCAACGACCCCAAGATGACCACATGGTGGGACCCGTGGTTTGGGTACTGGCTTGGCGGCTTTGTTAGACCTAAACTGCACTCCATATGGCTTGGAGAGCACGGAAAGCCAGCGAGCGACGACTACATCCTTCAAACACTCAACGATATGGCTGCCGAATGGACCAAGATGAAGCAAGCCGCTGGCGGCTAGACAGAGCACAAGTGCGACGTCTTGAAAGGCGACCTTAAGGACACCCTGATAGGGCTGCTACCAGCCCTAATCCCCCTTTTCTTGTTTGGTTTCTACCCTCTTGGTTACGCTGCGTACGTGAGTTTATTCCGGTACAACCTGAAGTACCCTACCCAGTATGGTTTCATCGGGGGCAAGAACTACGTCGATGTCACGCAAATGTATTACTTCATAGGATCTCTGACAAGTAGCGTGATATTTGCGGTTGTGGCTATCCCAATAATTCTGTTCGCTTCGCTCGCCCTTGCTATGCTTGCTGCAAGGGAGTTCAGGGGATCAGGATTTCTCCAGTGGCTGATCCTTGTCCCCTGGGGAATTCCATATGTAGTCGCGGGCTTGGACTGGAAGTGGTTGTTTGACTCGAATTATGGCTTGATCAATGACATTCTGCTCAAGCTTGGAGTCATAGAAAGTTATCAACCGTGGCTTACGATGCCATGGCCCGCGATGTTTGCCATTGTCATCTCGTTCATTTGGGTCACTTTGCCGCTTCCGACTCTGCTGTTCCTCGCGGGTATTCAGTCCATACCACAGGAACTCTATGAGGCATCCCGAGTGGACGGTGCCGGAGCCTTGGCTCGTTTCAGGGCCATCACTTTCACGTGGCTAAAGCCAATATTCCTGATAGTCGTTATCCTCACGACACTGTCTTCCATACAGGTGTTTGACCCAATATACGTGATAACGCAGGGAGGACCTGCAGATTTTACCGCGATGATTACTTTCTACACATTCTTGGAGATGTTCAATTTCTTGGATTTCGGCCATGCCTCAGCTTTGGCTTTCATGATTTTCATAGTCAGCGTCCTCTTGATCTTCGCCTACTTCTACGCACTGAGGATGGGTCGTCTAAGACTTCGCGCATGAGGTGTCAATACCACGGCAAGAAAAGAGCAAGTTGGTATTGCGATAGCGATCGCCCTTGTCGCGATCTGGGTTCTGTTTCCGATCGTGTGGATGGTGAACCTGAGCCTTCAGACAGAACCCCAGATAACAACAGTTCCTCCTTACTACCTTCCTCCTACCCCGACTCTGAGGAACTTCGAGTTCGTGCTTAACGCTGAGCAGGCAGTCAAAGAGCGCTTGAAGTACTTCGGGATTGGCGGGGAGTTCTTGCCTGCCGTGGCAACTCAATATCCCAGAGCGATCGTGAATAGCGTGGTTACGGCGCTCGCCATCGTTGGAATCAATCTTCTGGCTGGAACACTGGCTTCGTACACGTTTACAAGAGGAAGGTTCTGGGGGCGCATGAAGTTGTTCTACGCTACTATCGCCGGCAGACTGATTCCACCTGTCGCGGTCGTGGTTCCGTACTACATAATACTATTCAACTTCAAGCTGTTGGACACAATTCCAGCGGTCATCATGATTCATGCGTACTTTACGCTGCCTCTTACGATCTGGGTTCTCAATACCTATTTGGCAACCATTCCCGAGGACATCGAAGACGCTGCGAGAGTGGACGGCTATTCGCGAATGGAAACCCTTCGGAAAGTTGTTTTCCCTCTCATTAAGCCTGGAATCGTCGCGATCGGCATCATCAGTTTTATGATGTCTTGGACAGAGTTCTTCTTCGCATTTATGGTGACGAAGACTGAGGCTGCTCGCACACTTCCGGTCATCGTAGGATTCATGTCAGCACAGCCTGTGAAGCCGATTGGCATCATCATGGCATCAGGCCTGCTTGCCATGATACCAGCACTGATTATCATCGCAGTGTTCCGCAGATACTTGGTTCGAGGTCTTGTGGCCGGCGCTGTTAGGTAGTCCCGGTCGGGAACAGTGTGATGAACTTGCGCAAAGCCTAGGCAGCTTGGCGTTTGTCATTGGCCTCGACTAAAGTCTGGGCGAATTTGCGCAATCCACGGTTTCGCGTACGCTTGTGAGTCCCAAGAGTCTCGTCGGAGTCTTTAGACCAGAGCGACCTCTGTCTGCTTATCGAAGATGTGTACTCTGCTCGTGTCCATGCCCAACCAAACAGCGTCCCCCG
>Ga0315289_10002397_pt1 | contig 28741 bp, 25 predicted proteins | sample YL17G11_40_MG_FD_203452 | JGI IMG/M metagenome (GOLD analysis project Ga0315289, IMG submission 203452) | Sediment microbial communities from Yellowstone Lake, YNP, Wyoming, USA - YL17G11_40 | ecosystem: Environmental > Aquatic > Freshwater > Lake > Sediment | place: USA: Wyoming | collected... | reverse complement strand
CCGCGGCGGCCGCCGCGGCCGCCGCCTCGGCCGCCCCGGCCCCGCCGCCCCACCAACTGTACGCCGTCGTGTCGCATTCCGGGTCGCTTGCTGGCGGCCACTACGTGGCGCACGTGCGGGCGGCGGGGGGTTGGTTTTTGGTCGACGACGGCGCGGTGCTCCCGTCGGACGAAGCCGCCGCGATGGCGGCCCAACCCTACCTCCTGTTCTACCGGCGGGCGGGCGCGGACGACGACGTCTTCGGGGTGGAGGCGGAGTGATGGGGTTTGGGGCGGGGTTGGTGTGCGCGGTCTGCGGGGGGGGGCGGCTCTTTTCGCTCTGCTTGCGGTGGGGCGGCTTTCTGGCGCGCGTTTTGCCCGCGCACTGCAGCCACGGGATTGCTTGGGCGGTGAGGAGGGGTGGCGAGTCGGTCTCACGCCTCTCTCTCTCGACCGCGCGCCCCGCAAAACAGCCGCACGCCGTCCCCTCTCTCAATCGTCGCGCTCGGTCGCGCGCCGCCTCGCCTTGCGCCCGTCGCCACTCGCACCCCCGCCCGCCGTCGCCCACACCGCGACAAAGGCGACCGCGACGACGGCCGCGAGCGCGGCGCCGCCCGCCGCGCCGCGCGGCCGCGTTTGCGCGAACCCGAAGACGCCGCCCGCCGTGACGACGATGACGTCGGTCAAGCCGTCGCCGTCGGCGTCGACCGCGAGGGCGGGCAGGGTGGGGGGGGCGGGGAGGGGGGCCGACGCGAGCACGTGGCCCGTCGCGGAGACGAGGCTGACGCGCTCGTCCCCCGCCGCCAGGAACGCTGCCGCCCGCGTGTGCGGGCGCAGCGCAAACGCCGCCAGCGTGGGCGCGGGCGGCGGGTGCGGGGAGCCGGGCGGGTGGGGCGCCCCGCGCGCGCCGGCGCGCGCGCGCCACGCGCGCGAGCCGTCCTGGCGCACGGCGGCGACGTCGCCGCGCGACGTCAAAAATGCGATCAAAGAGTGGGCGCGCGTGCGGCGGCCGGCGGCGTCGCGGGTGCGGAGCAGGGCCGGAGGGGCGGCCTCGACGGGGCCCGAGTGCCGCGCGCCGCCGAAGAACGAGTCGCCGCCGTCGTCGCCGTCGCCCTCGTCCGCCCCGTGCCGCCCGCACAGGCTCACGTTCCACAGGGGCTCGATCGGGGGGACGCCCGCGAGCGCGACGCCCGTGCACGCGCGCGCGTGCGCGTGCGCGGCGCCGCCCGCGCCGCCGCCGCCGCCGTGCGAGGAGACGGCCACCACATAGTCCAGCACGCCGTCACCATCCACGTCGGCCGACAGGCCGGGGGACGGCAGGCGCAGGCGGCAGACGCGGGCGCCGGAGTAGAGGTGGCGCGCGTCGAGCCCCGTCTCAGAGAGCGCGACCACCACGTTTGGCGCGTGCGCGTGCGCCCACGCGCGCGCGGCGTCGGCGTCGGTGCGGCCGCCGGTGGCTCGCGGCGCGGTGGACGCGGCCGCGCCCGCCGCCCCGCCGCGCGCCGCGCGCGCCGCCGCGCGCGCCGCCGCGCGCGACACCGCGTTGGCCCGCCCCGCCGCCCTCCCCCCCGCGCCCGCCGCCGCGGCTTCCAGCGCCGGGTGGGCCCGCTGCGCGGCGCCGGGGCGGCGCGCCTGGCGGGCGACGGACGAGGGCGCCGCTTTCGCCGAGTGCCAAAAGTGGGCGGGCCGCAGGCGCGCCCCCGCCCTCGCCCCCGCCCACGCGTGCGGGAGCGTGTCCAGGACCGCCTCCCGAAAGTCGGCGCAGTCGGGGCGGGCGCGGGCGGCCGCGGCCGCGGCGGCGGCGCCGGGGGTGACCCTGAAGTCGTGCTGCGGCAGCGGCGCGGCGCGCCCTCCGCCCCCTCCCCCCTGCTCCTCCTCGCCGCCCGCCGTCCACCGCACCTCGCCCGACCCGCCCGCCAGCGCGACGTAGAGCGCGGCGTGCGCGTCCCGGCTCGTGGCGGCGCCGGCCTGGGCTCCTCCGTGCGCCGCCGCCCGCTCCTCCTTGTCGGCCGCCGCGCCGTCGGCCGCGCCGTCCCCGGTCTCCCCGACCCTCATTGCGGACGCCATGACAAAGATCGACCCTCGGTCCCCGTCCTTGAGCGGCCTGTGCGAGATGAGCAGCGCCGCCTCGCGCACCGCCGCGCGCTCCGGCAGCCCGCCCACGCCGGCCAACGCCACCTCCCACACCGGCGCCAGGTTGTGGTCGAACACGATGACGCGCCAGGCCTCGGTGAGGACGGCGAGGGCCGCTTTCCGCGGCGCGCGCACAAACGCGCCGTCGGACGGCGGCGGGTCGAGCGAGCCGGCCGCGAGGGCGACCGCGCGGTGGCCGCCGGCGACCACGTCGGGGCCGGATGGGCGCAGGGAGACGCGGGCGAGCTCGAGCGCGCGGGCAAAGCCGGACCCGTCGAGCGAAGGGGGGCGCGGCGCGACCACGAGGAGCTCGCCTTGCGGCGTGGCCAGCACGACTTCGGCCCGGCCGTCGCCGTTGAGGTCGATCTGAAGGGGTAGAAAAGGGCGGGGGCATTGGCGGGGTCGACGCCGAATCGACGCTCCTCCCCCCCTCCTCTCCCCTTACCACAACCGGCGGCGGCGGCACATAGTCTGACCCCGCCAGCGCCCCGACCGCGTCGCGCGGCGTGGGCGCGTGCCACGCTTTGGACAGGCCGACCGCGCCGTCGTGGGAGAGGGCGAGGTGGGCGGCGATCGCTGCGAGCACGAGGGCGGCCACATCGCGGGCGTGCATGGTGGTGCGCCGCCGGCCGGGGCCGCGGCAGTGGGGGTGGGCGGCGCGCAGGCAGCGTTCACTCTCCTCGGGCCGTCGCCCCCCCATCCGTCCCCCCTCTGCGCGCCACACAATGCTGGCGCTCACGCGGAGCCTGGCCGCCGCCACCCGCGCGCCGCTCGCCGGCGGCGGCGCGCCACGCGCGGGCGCCGCGGCGGCCCGCGGCTTTGCGAGCGACGAGGCGCCCATCGAGGTCGAGGTATGAAAAGACACGGGCGCGTGTGTGGTGATGCGGAGGGCGGGCGGCCGCGGATGCGCGCGGCGGGGCATCGTAGGGCGGCCGCGCGCCTCCCCCCGCTGCGCCGCGCCGCGCCCACCATCTCCCACCTCCCTCCTCCTCAGGTCCAACCCTACAAAGCGCACCGCATCGACCCGCCCGGCACCGCGGTCACGACGACCAAAACGGAGTTGATGCACTTTTTCGAGACCATGTTCCGCATGCGCAGGCTCGAGATCGCGGCCGACATGCAGTACAAGGCCAAGATGATTCGCGGCTTTTGCCATCTGTGAGAGAAGGGGAGAGGAGGGGAGGTGGGAACATGGCCGTCCACGCGCGTCACCTCCGACCCCCTCCTGTCTCCCTTCCCCTCCTCTCCTCTAGGTACGACGGTCAAGAGGCGGTCATGATGGGCATCGAGGCCGCCACGACGCGCACAGACTCCATCATCACGTCCTACCGCGACCACTGCACGCTCCTCGCGCGCGGCGGCTCCCCGCACTCGATCATGGCGGAGCTCATGGGCCGCTCCACAGGCGCGACCAAGGGCATGGGGGGGTCGATGCACATGTATAAGCGGGACGCCAACTTCTTCGGGGGGCAGGGCATCGTCGGGGCGCAGGTAGGAGGGGAGAGAGGGGGCGCCACGCGGCTCAAAATTGCGCCCGAGAGCCGCAGAGTCGGACCCCGACCCTCACTTCATCTTTCATTTCTCTCAGGTGCCCGTCGGCGCGGGTTTGGGCTTCGCCCACAAGTACCGCGGGGACGGCGGGATCGCCCTGGCCCTGTACGGCGACGGCGCGGCCAACCAGGGCCAAATCTTCGAGGCGTTCAACATGGCGGGCCTGTGGTCGCTGCCCGTGCTCTTCGTGTGCGAGAACAACCACTATGGTAGGGGAGGAGAGGGAGGTTTTCTGTTTGTGGGTCGTTGGGGTCGATTTTCGCGCCGTTTCTTTTTCGCCCCGCTTTCTCGCCCGCTCTCACCCCACACCACCCTTCCCCCCCCAGGCATGGGCACCGCCGAGTGGCGCGGCTCCAAATCGTCCGACTTTTACACGCGCGGCGACTACACCCCCGGGTTGAAGATCGACGGCATGGACGTCCTCGCCGTCAAGCACGGCGTGGCATTCGCCAAGGCGTACGCGGTGGAGCACGGCCCCATCGTGCTCGAGATGGACACGTACCGGTACCACGGGCACTCGATGTCCGATCCCGGCTCCACCTACCGCACCCGGGACGAGGTCTCCGGCGTGCGCCAGGCGCGCGACCCAGTGGAGGCGGTGCGCAAGCTGCTGCTGGAGCGCGCGGGCGTGGACGCGGGCGAGCTCAAGAAGATTGAAAAGGCGATCAAGGCCGAGGTCGACGCCGCGGTCGAGGCGGCCAAGGGCGACCCGGTGCCGGGCATGGACTGGCTCGCGCGCAATGTTTACCGCGCGCCGCTGGGGGCCAAGGCGCGCGGCGTGGATTCGGCGTCGTCGTTCCCGCTCTCGGTGTCGGTGTGACGAGGCGAGGTGGTGGGCGGGGCTGCAACACTCTTGCCCGGCCCTCCCGGCGCTCTCGCCGCGATCCCGCGACGGCCACCCGCCGGCCGCGCGCGCGCCGAGCTCGGCCCGGCGCCCCGGCCGCGCGCCAGCATGCGGCCGCCGCCGGCACGGCCGCCGCCGGCCCTCGGCGGCGGCCCGCGGCCTGCCAGGCCGCGCATTGGAGCCCCTTGCACTCGTGGTCACGCGGCGCGCCCCAAACTCACCGCGGCCGCCGCCCCGAGCCGCGGCTCGCCCGCCCCCGCTCCTCCTCTGCCCCCGGACCGCTGCTACGGGTGCGGCGAGCCCCTGCAGACGACCGCGCCCGACGCCTTGGGCTACGTGGACGCCGCCGCGGTCGCCGCCAAGGCCGCGCGGCGGCAGCGCGGCATGCTAAACTGCGCGCGCTGCCGCGGCCTGGCGCACGGGGGGCTGATCGTGGGCGTGGCCGAATCGTGGATGGAGCTGGGGGGCGCGGGCGGCGGCGGCCCGAGGCGGCTGGCGACGCCGGCGGACCTGCGCCTCGAGCTGGCGGGCTTGGCCGCCTCCAAAGTCCTGGCCGTCGCCATCGTCGACTGCCTGGACGTGCCCGGCAGCCTGTTGACGAGGGTGCGGGACCTGGTGGGCGCGAACCCCGTGTTTTTGGTGGGCACGCGCGCCGACCTGCTCCCCGTTGACGCGGCGCCTCTCGACGCGTTGGCCTCCTGGCTCGCCGACGCCGCCGCCCGGCGCAAGCTGACCGTCGCCGGCGCGGTGGCCGTCTCGTCCAAGACGGGCGCTGGCGTCGCGCGCGCGGTCGCGGCGCTGCGCCGCGAGCGCCTCGGCCGCGACGTCGTCGTCCTGGGCGCCGCCAACGTCGGCAAATCGGCCTTTGTGCGGGCCATGGTGCGCGACATGGCGCGCGCGACGAGCGCGCAGTATGAACCGGCGGCGGCGTCGATCTCGTCGCGCCTGCCGACCGCGTCGCCCGTCCCCGGCACGACGCTCGGCCGCATCCCGCTGCGCGCGTTTGGGGATGGCGCCCACCTGTGCGACACGCCCGGCGTGCACCTGCACCACCGGCTGCTACACTCGCTCGCGCCGGGCGAGGTGCGCGCCTTGCAGCCGACCGGCCCGCTGCGGCCGCTGCCCGCGCCGGGGCCGGCGGGCGCGGGGTCGACGTACCTGTGGGGCGGCATCGCGCGGCTGGACGTCGTGGGCGCGCCCGCGGGGGCGGCCATCTCTTTCGTGGGCCCCGCGGCGCTCACGGTCGCGTCGCTCCCGCTCGCCGCCGGCCCCCTGCCCGCGGCCGCCACCGACGCCGCCGCCGGCGCGCCAGACAGCGGCCCCGCGTTTGGCCGGCAATCGGCCGACGCGCGCGGCGGCCTCAGGGCGGTGCGGACCGCGACGCTCGTCGGCGCCGCGGTCGACGTCTGCGTCTCCGGCCTGCCCGGCTGGATCGAGCTGCGCGCGCCGCCCGGGTGCGACCTCCAGGGGACGGCAGTGACCGTGTGGGCGCCGCCGGGGGTGGAAGCGTTCCTGCGGCCGCCGGTGCCGAGAGTGGGAGAGAGGACGGGGGGGGTGTAGCGCCGCGGCGGCGTTTCCTTTGCCACACACAACGCACCCGCGCCCTCCCCGGGCCGCGTGTGCTCCCTTGCACGCCGGCCGACCGCGCGCCGCGACCCGCCCCGCCAATGCCGGCGCCCGCGCGCCGCCGCGCGCGGTCGCTCGCCGAGGAGCTGGCCGAGCTGACCAACGCCGCCCCCACCCGCGGTGCGATTGAGAAAGAGACTGTGGTGGGAGGGCGGAGGGGATGGTGGAGAGCCCGGCGCCCGCGCTAGCTGCCCGCATGCGGCGACGGCCGCGGCGGCCCGCCTTCCCACGCCCTCTCCCCTCCTTTTCCTAGAGCGCGACCTCGACGATGACGGCCTGGGCGTCTCCGCCCCCCGACTGGACGAGTCGGACGACGATTTCGGGGCGGGCGCGGCGCCCGCTCGGGCCGCACCCGAGCGCGCGCGCCTGCGCGCGGCGCCCGACGTCGGGGAGGAGTATGCCGGCACCCAGGTCAACGCGGCGGACGTGTTTGGATCCGATGACGAGGTGGGCGGCATGGCGCCGCGGGAAAGGCGTGGCGACAGCGACGACGACGGTTCGGCCTCCCCGTCCTCTGCCTCCGACGCCCCCTCGCACGACGACGCCCTGCTCGCCGTCGCGGACGCGCTCGCCGGTGGCGACGACGGCACTCTGGAGTCGCTGGGACAGGCGTACGCGGCGGCCGACGCCGCCGGCGGCGACGTGGGCGCCGCGGTCGCCGAGCGCGCGGCGCGTGACGCGGCCAAGGGCGCGGCCGTGACTGCCCAGCGGCGGATGTGGGAGGCCGCCCTGGAGGCGCGCATTATGCTGCAGCGCGCGGTGGCGGCGACCAACCGACTGCCGCGGCCGCCCGCACGAGTCGCGCCGCTCGGCGCGCCCGCCGCCACAGCCGCCGCCGCGGCCGTGACCGCCGCCCTGGACGCGATCGACGCGCTGGCCGAGCGCGCGGTGGGGCGCGAGGCGGAGCGGCATGGAGGAGGAGGGGGCGCGGCTGCCGGCGCGGCTGCCGCGCTGCCCTCCGACCCCTCTGCCTCCACCACCGACGCCCTGTGGGCCCGCCTCGACGCCGCGCTAACCTATGCCGCCCCCTCGCGCGACGCCGCATTCGACCGGTGGCACCGCAAAGCGGCCCTGCTCGCCGGCCGCGGCGCCGCGCTCGCGGGCGGCCTGCGCGTCCTCGACGCGCCGCCCTCGGCCCAGGTGGCGGCGGCTTTGGCCGATCCGGAGCGGTTGATCGCCCGGTCCCGGCTGCCGGCCGACGGCGCGCCGCGGCGCGTCGGCGAAAAGTGGCCGCGGCCGGCCCCGTGCGCCGACCCCGACGCGCCCGGCGCGGTTGTGCGCGACCCCGACACGTTTGACGATGGCGAGTTTTACGCGCAACTGCTGAAAGAGTTTGTCGAGGCGGCGGGCGGCGGCGGCGCTGCGGCGAAAGCGCGCGGGCCGAAACGGCGCAAAAACGTCGACCGGCGCGCGTCCAAGGGGCGCAAGCTGCGCTACGATGTGCACGACAAGCTGGTTGGCTTCATGGCGCGCACAGACTCGCCGGAGCCTGCGCTCGCGCGGCAGCTGTTCGGGGCGCTGTTTGGCGGCCGCCGTGAAGCGTGAGAGAAGAGAAGAAGGGGAGGGGGCCTGTTTTCGTGGTGGTGCATGTGCAAACGACACTGGACACCTACACAACCCTCCTCTCCCCTATCTCTTGGCGGGCGCCTTGGCGCGCAGCGTGCCGCCGACGACGCCCGCCGCGTCGGCCGACCGCTTGCCGCCCGCGGCCGGTGGTGGGGCCGGCGCGTCCACCGGCGTGGGCGCCGGCGGCACGGGCGCCCCGCCCTCGCTCCCGCCGCGCGCGGCGGCCCGCGCCAGGTCGTCTGCCCCCGCCGCCGCCTCGCTCAACCCCACCGCGCGCGGCGGGCCGCCCACCGCCGCGCCGTGGTGCAGCGTGACGTAAGCGGCGTACGAGCGGCGCAAGATGGCGTCAACGTCGGCGGGCGCGTCGGCCGAGGGGGCAAACGCGCCACCGCGGCGCGCGGCAGCTGCGCCCTGCAGCACGGGCCACGCGCGCGCCGGCGGCCACCCCGCGGCGCCCGCCGCGGCCGCGCCCGCCGCGCGCGACGACGCGGGGTCGGCGCCCGCGTCGGCCGCGGCGCGCTCGGCGGCCGCGCCCGCGGCGGCCGCCGCCTCGACGCCGGCCACCGCGGCCGCCAGCGCTCTCGCGGCCCGCTTGCCCACGTCGGCGGTGAGAGAGCGTGCTGCGCGTGTCGGCTCCCGCCCGGCCCGGGACCGCTTACGCAGGGCGGCCGCCGCGTCGGCGAGCGCGGAGAAATCGCACGCCGCCTCGAGCCGGGCCGCGTGCGCGCGCGCGGCGACCGAGAACGCGGCCTCGGTCGCCCACGGGGTCGCATCTGGCGGCAAGGGGCCGGCCGCGGCGTCGCCGGCGGCCGCGACGTCGGGCCAGCCGCCAGGCGCGCCGCGGTCGGGGGCACAGGATGACACATAAATGTCGTACGCCCTCCGCAGCACGGCAGCGGCCACGTCATCGTTCGGCGGCGGACGCAACGAACGGGGCGCGAGGCGGGGCCCGCGGCCGCGCGGCGAGAGCGGGAGCGCGGCGCCGGGCGACGCCGCGCCGGGCGACGGCGGCGGCGCGGGCTCGCCGCCGTCGGGCCACACAAACAACCCCCCGCACGCCTCGCGCAGGCCGGCAACCACCGCCCGAAAGTGGAGGCCGGCCACGAGGCGGGACGCGGCGTCGAGGCCGGGGACGCCGTCGCGGTGCGCGCGCACGGAGACGAACGACGCCGCGCGCGCGAGCGCGTCGCCGCCGCCCGCCGCCGCCGCCAGCCTCGCGTGCAGGCGCACGTGGGCCGCAACTCGGCGCGCGTGGCCGCGCCAGGTCTCGGCGACGCCGGCGCCGGCGAGGGAGGCGGGGCGGCCGCCGGAGGACGGGTGGGCGGACGGGGCGGGCGGCGGGCGCCAAGCTGCGGCCGCGGCGACCTCCTCGCCCCCCAGCTCGCCCCCGACATCGCCCTCGGCGATTTGGTAGGTGGCCAGGCGGTAGCCGTCGGCGCCGTCGACGAGCGGCGCGAGCGCGGCGAGCGCGGCGCGCGCGTCGCCGCGCGCCACGAGTGCGCGCGCCAGGCGGTGCGCCGCCTTGTGGTAGTACTTGTCGGAGGCGGCGATGAAGCTCAGGGCAGCCATGGCGTCGTCAGCGACGGCCAGGGCGGCGGTGGTGCCGGGGCCAGGAGGGGGTGGGGAGGCCGCGCCGCCGCGGGCGTCGTCGCCCGAGTCGGCGTCGCTGCCGCCGCCGCCTTCTCCATCACCACCTTCATTCAGCTGCTTGACTTTCGCCAGCTTGGCCGCGGTCGCGGCGTCGAAGCAGAAGCGGGCCAGGGGCGCGACCGCGGCGGGCGGCACCGCGCGGCCCGCCGCCGCCGCGCCTCGCAGCTCCCCCAGCGCGCCCTTGAGCCGGCAAGCGTGCAGCCGGTACAAGGGCTCAACCGCGGGCGCGCCCCCGGTGCGGGCGGCGGAGAGGGCGACGGCGCGGGCGTAGTGTGGGAGCGCGGCGGCACGCGGCGTCCGCGCCGCCGCCGCGCGCTTTTCGGCCGCGCGCCCGCGCCCGAGCGCGGCGCGCCAGTCGGCCGGCGCATCGGCCTCGGCGGCGGCGTACGCGTCCTCGGCGGCGGCAGCAGCGGCTTCGTCGGCCGGCCCGCGCCTTTCGCGGGGGTCGCGCGGCGGCGCGCGCGACGCGCGCGCGAGCGCGAGCGCGCCCCGAGCGCGCCCCGCGGCCGCTCCCTCAATCCCTCCACCCGCCAGTGCCCGCCAAATAAGACACGCCCGCTCCGCGCGCCGATCCAGGGCCGCCAGCCGGTCGCGCGCGGGCGCGTCGGCGGCCCAGCGCGCAGGGGGGGCGAGCGCCGCGTCGGCCCGCAGAGCTTCGGCCGCCGCGCCGTGCACGCGCGCCAGGGCGCGCCAGGCGGCGACGTCAACCGGCGCGTAGCGCAGGGCCAGGCAGGGGCCGCGCGCGGCGCGCGTTGCGGCGCGCGCGCCATCGCCGTCGCCCGACAGCCACGCGCCGCGCGCCAACGCCGCGCCGTCCCCAAACGCCACCCGCTCCGCCAGCGGCAGGCACGCCGCGTGCAGCCCCGCGTGCACGCTGGACGCGGGGTCGGCCGCGACCGCGGCGGCGAGGGAAGGGGGGATGGAGAGGAGGGCGGCGGCGGTCGCGGCGTCCGCGGGTTCGGACCGCGCCGCCGCACGCAGCGCCCCGTCCGCCGCGCCCGCCGCCCCATCCAGCACGGCCTCCGGCCTCCACGCGTCCAGCACGCCCGCCGCCGGCTCCGGGCAGGCGGCCTCGATGGCGGCCAGGGCGGGGGCGAGGCGCGCAAACGCGCGCGCGTCGGCCGCGGCGGCCGCCGCGCGCGGCCGCAGCAGCGCCCACGCCTCGGCGCAGTCGCCCACCGAGGCAAGCTCCCCGGCGCACGCGCCGGCGTCCAGGCCGGAGGCCGCGGGCCAGGCGGGGTCGCGGCCGGGGAGGTCGGCCCCGTACAGCGCGCAGAGGTCGGCGGCGAGGCCGGCGCGCAGCGACGCGCGCGCGTCGGCGGGGTCGGTCTCTGCCTCCTCGGTCCAGGCCTCATCGCCGACGATGCGGCTCGCCACGTGCGCGGACGCGCGCAGCAGGGGCGCCCGGCGGCCGGCGGGCACGCGGCGCGACGCGACCAGGGCGCCCAGGGCCCGCAGCAAACCGTCGGCCGCCGCCGCGTCGCGCGCCGGCGCGGCAGGGTCGACGCCCCAGAGCGCGACCAGGGCCGCGGTCGCCGTGCCGAGCGCAGCCTGGGCGGCGGGGGAAGGGGAGCGCGGCGCGGGCGGCGCCACCGCCCCCCCCGCGCGCGCCGGCCCGGTCGGCAACCCCGGCGGCGCCGCGCACGCCCAGAAACAGCGCTCCACGTGCGCCGCCAGCCGCCACAGGACGGCGTGCAGTTCCTCCGCGCCGCCGCAGGCCAGGGCGTCGGCCAGGGCGGCGGGGCCGGCGGCGGCGAGGGAGAGCGCGGTGTACGCGGCGCCGGTCAGTGCGCGCTCGAGCGTGGGGCGGGCGGCGCGGGAAGGGTCGGCCGCGCCGGGCGGCGCCGGGCCGTCTGCGGGCGCAGAGTGGCGAACCTCGTCCCGCTGCACGGGCGGCGGCCGGGGCAGCATGTGGGAGAGGATGAGCAGGCGCGCGCGCAGCTCGGCGCGGACCGCGGTGGCCGCGCGCGCCGCGTCGCCAGCCGCGCGCGCGGCCGCCGCGGACGCCGCCGCCGCATCCTGCAACAACAAGGCCGCCTCGAGCAGCTGCCGCCGGGCGTCGCCCGCCAGCAGGCGGCCGCGGCGGCCGGCGGGGGCGAGGACGCGCGGCGCGAGCTCGGCGACGAGCGCGTCGGCTGCCGCCGCCCCTCCTTCGGCCAATCGCTCCCTCCCGCCCGCCAGCGCCTGCATCAGCCCCAGAGCTTGCAGGCGGGCGGCAATGGTGTCGGGCGAGACGAGGGCGGCGGCGTCGACGGGAGAGCCGGACAGGAGCGTCTGCGCGTGGGCGAGCACCGCGTCGACGCGCGGCGCCACCCCCGCCGCCGCCGCCGCCGCGGCATAGTGTTCCGCAGCCACGTCGGGCGCGCGCCGGCTCTCGGCGAGGCGGGCCGCAGTCCAGCGGAAGCGTGCGACGAGCGCGCGGTCTGCGTGCGGCGCCCCCGCCCCCGCTGCTTCGGCCGCCGCGAACGCCGCCCCCGCGCCCGCCAGGCACACCGCCGCCGCCGCCAGGTGGTCGGCCGCCACCCGGCGCCCGCCATCGTCGCCGAGAGTAGTGGCGGGGTCGGAGGCGGCGGCGGCGTGCAGTTCGGCGAGCGCGAGCGCGGTCGCCGGCGCGCGCTCGAACGCGCGCGTCGGCGCGTCGAGCCGCAGCGCGGCCAGCAGGGCGCGCTTGGGCAGGGGGGCCGGGTCGGCAAGCGCTGCGTCCAGGGCCGCGGCGGCGAGGGGGGCGAGGCCGGCAGCGGCGGCGGGGCCGGTGACGAGAGCGCGCACGGCGCGCGCGGTCGCCGCGTCGCCGCCGCCGCGCGCGGCGGGGGCGTGCGCCTCGGCCTCGCCACCCGGCTCGCCGCCGGGCTCGTCGTCGCCGTCTGGCGGCGGCCCCAGGTGGGGCAGGACGGCGGCGAGGGCGTCGACGGGCGGGCCCACGTCGTCGCCGGCGAGCCGCGCCGAGGCGCGCGCAGGCGCGGCAGGGGTCGGGGTCGCCGTTTCGGGCGCGGCGCCGTCCGCCGGCTCGGCTGTTGTGGCCGCCGACGCCGTCGCCGCCTTGAACGAGACGGCGACCGCGTCGCCGAGCCGCGCGCGCGCCGGCCGCCCGTCGGCCGGCGCGGCCGCGCGCGCGAGCGCGACCAGGGCGTCGCCCCACGTGGGAGCGGCGACGGTGATGTGAAATGGCTCGGGCGGCGGGGGTGGCGGGTCGGAGGCGGGCGCGGCGGCGTCGGCCGGCCACGCCGGCTCGACGCCCCCCCCGCGCGCCGCCGCCCCCGCCGCCACCGCCGCCGCGCGCGCATGCCCCGGGTCGGCCACCAGCAGCCGCCTCGCATCCGCCGCCGCCCGGCCCCAGTCGCCGAGGCGCAGGGCGAGGTCGGCCGAGGCTTCGAGCATGAAAGGGTGAGACGGCGCGGCGGCGAGCCCCGCGTCGAGCGCTGCGCGAGCCAGCGGCCACGCGGCAAGCGTCCCGGCCAGCGAGGCCATCCGCCACAGGGTGACGACGTCGGCGCCGCCGGGGAGGGACGCGGCTGCGGCGTAGTGGCGCAGCGCGGCACGCGGCGCGCGCGGCGCGACGAGGGGGGCCAAGTTTTTGAGGGCGGCCGCCCGCACCTGCGTCGCGAGCGAGGAGGGGGGGGGGGTGGCGGCGACGAGGGGGAGGCCGAGCACGGCGCGCAGCGCGGACTGAAAAGAAGAGAGGGGTGGGGTGGGGTGTGTCCCGACGCCCGCCCCCGGCCCGACCCGCGATCGAGCGCACGCGACACGCGCCGCGGGGCGGCGGCTCGGGCGGCGAAAGCGCCGGCGCGCGCACGATGCGTCGACGTGTCCGCCTCTTCTCCTCCTCACCTCGGCGCCCTCTGCATCGCCCGCATGCACCCGCGCCAGCGCGGCCTCCATGGCGGCCACCGCGCCCGCCTCCTGCGCTTCCAGCGTCTCGCCGGGCGCGGCCGCAACCGCATCCGTCGCGGCCTCGGGCTCCGCGTTGAGGGCGGCGATCGACAGCATGTCGGCGGGGGGAGAGGGGGCCGCCGGCCGCCGGCCCGCTCGCGGGGAGTGGGGCGACGTCGGCCATTCGCAGTGCCCACTCTCGACCGACTCTAGACCACCGCCGCGCCCACCCCGTCACGACGCCCGTCACTCGCTGAAGCGCCCTAGCGCGTCGGGCGTGGCGGCATGCGGCATGCGCCTGCCGCCGCCGCGGCCAACCTGGCCGCGCGCCCCCTGAACGCCGCCGCCCGCCGCCGCATGGCGGTCGTGGCCGCCGGCTGGGGCTCTGCCGCCGGCGGCGGCAGCAGCAGCGCCGGCGCCGGCCGCGACAGGCGGCCGCCCGCCGGCGGCCGCGGCGATGACCGCCGCGGCGGCCGCGGCGACGACAGGGGACGAGGCTCCTGGTCGGACTACGGCGGCCGCGGCCGCGGCGGCGGCGACCGCGCGCCGCCCCCACGCCCCCCCGCCGACCCTTTCGCCGACCCTGCCGCCGGCCCCGTGCGCTGCTTCGCCACATGCCACCCTGGATTGGAGGCCGTCGTCGCCGCTGAAATGCGGGCGCCGGCGGTCGGGGCGGTCACGGTGGCCGAGGGGAGGGGCGGCGTCTATTTTTCGGGCACCCTCGCGACGGCCTACAAGGCCAACCTCTGGTCCCGCTCCGCCACCCGCGTGCTCCAACTCGTGGCGTCCGGGCCGCTGACCGGGTCCGGGCGCGGCGGGGACCGCTTGTACGCGCTGACGCGCGGCGCCGCCGACTGGTCGTCCCTCATCCCGCCCGGCGCCACCCTCGCCGTCGACGCCCGCGTCGGCGGGTGCACGGACATCGATTCATCGATGTTCGCGTCCACCATGGTGCGGGACGCGGTTCTCGACGCGGTGCGCGACGCGACGGGGTCGCGCCCCCCCCCCCCGAGGGCCGGCACGCCCGTCGACGTCCCCCTCTTCCTCGCCGCCCACCGGGATTCTGCCTGGCTGTACCGGGACATGAGCCGGGAGCCCCTGCACAAACGGGGGTATCGGCGGGGCCCGATCCACAAGGCCGCGCTCAACGAGGCGGCGGCCGCCGGCGTGCTCGCGCTCGCCGGTTGGCCCGCCGCGTGCGACGCCCCGGGCGCCGTCCTGGCCGACCCCATGTGTGGGTCGGGCACGCTGCTCGTGGAGGCGGCGCTGATGGCGCGCCGGGTCGCGCCGGGGCTGTCGCGGCGGCGGTGGGCGTTTCAGTCGTGGCCCGACTTTTCGGCCAAGACGTTTCACGCCGCCGTCGCCGACGCCGAGGGCGCGGCGCGGCCGTGGTCGGGCACGTTGCTCGGGCGCGACCACCACGCGGGCGCGCTCGGCCTCGCGCGCGCGGCGGCCGACTTTGCCGGCGTCGGCGGCGCGGTCGACCTCTCGCTCGGGGAAGCCGGCGACTGGGCGCCCAGCCACCGCCCGACCATCGTCGTCACCAACCCGCCCTGGGGGCGCCGCCTGGACGCCGACGGGCGCGGCGGCGACGACTTTTGGGGCCCGCAGCGCGACACGCCCGACCCCGACTCGGACGACGACGCCGGCGCCTGGACCCAGCTGGGCGCGTTCTTGCGCTCTCAAGCGTCCCCAGGAGATGCCTACGTCGTGTGCGGCGACGCGGGCGCGTCGCGGGCGCTGCGGATGAAGGCCGCGGCGCGGCACCCGCTCGCCCTGGGCGGCGCGGACGCGCGCGTGCTGCACTACAAGGTGCTGCCGCCCCTGGAGCGGCGGGAAGGGGTGGGCGCGGTGTGAGGGGCACTGGGGCGGGAAGGAGGGGGAGAGAGGGAGGGTGATGGGTGGTGGTGGTGGTGTCGTCGTGTGCGCGCGCGCCCCCCCCCCCCCCTCCCCCCGCACTTGGTGTGGTGGCCTCGACGCTCTCACACACTCTCTCACTCGACCGCCGCCACGTCCACTGGCGCCCCGCCCGCCGCCGCGCTGGCCAGCAGCGCTTCAACGACCGCCAGGTCGCGCGCGGCGGCCTTTGGGCAGAGCGCGGCCGCGTCGGCGGCCGTGCCCGCGCCGGTCGCCGCGCGCGCAAACGAGGCGAGCTCGCCCTCCAGGCCGCCAAAAGGATGGTGCGTGGCGTCGGGCGCCTCGCCGGCGCGCACTACCGCCACCTCGTACCCCCCTCCGCGCCCGCCGGCCCCAAACCCGCCTCGCCCCAGCTCCACCGCGCCGGTCGACCCGTCGGCCGCCAGGCGCAGGGTGGGGACGGCGCCCGCAAAGGAGATGGCGACGGAGGCGGCCGCGCCGGAGGCGAACTCGACCCAGCCGGACAGCGTGTCGGGCGCGGGCAGGCCCGGGGAGACGCCGCGCGCGACGGCCGAGGCGCGCACGGCTTCGCCGGCGCCCGCCGCGGCCGCGACGCAGCGCAGGGCGGCGGCGAAGTGGACGGAGGAGTCCATGATGAAGGTGCCCGGGCAGCCGGCGGCGTCTCTGCGCCATGGCGAGGCGAAATACCGGTTGGACTCATCCATGGGCATGTTGGCGACGAGGCTGCGAGGGGGACGGGGTCGGGGCGCCGCGCGCGCGCGCGCCGCCGCCCCCTCCTACCTCCCACCTCCCTCGTCGCACCTCAGCCCCGTGAGCGCGCCGATCGACGCCGCCGCGGCCGCGGCGGCCAGCACGCCGGGCTCGGACCTGTAGTTCTCCGCGACGGCGAGGACGAGTGAGGGCGTGGCGGCGGCCGCCGCGCGCACAGCCGCCGCGCGCGCCACCGTGGCCGCCACCGGCTTTTCCTGTAGCACGTGCTTGCCAGCCGCCAGGCATCGGATGGCGACGGCGTCCAGGACTTGGGCGGGGAGGATTAAGAGGACGGCGTCGGTTGACGCGTCGGCCAGGATCGACTGCAGGCCTACTTCCCCGGCCAGCGCGGGCACGCCCCCCACATCGGCCGCCAGCGCGGTCGCGGCGGCCTCGGAGCGGGACCAGACGGCGGTCAGGGCGATTTGGCGCTTCGATTGCGCAGCGCTGATGGGGGGGAATGGGGATCAGGCGGCGGTTGGCGCACGCGGGGCACCGCCCGCGTCAAGGTGCGGCGCCGGCGATGCGCCCACCCCGCCCGAGGCGCACAGGAGCACCGACGCCCACGCGTCGCGCGCAAACACGCCGGCGCCGAGCACGGCCAGGCGCAGCGGGGCGGGGGCGGCTGGTGGGGGCGCCATGGGGTGACGGGGAACGTGGGGGCGGGAGCGGCGGGCTGCAGCCGGGGGAGTGGCGCGAGCACCGACGCCGTCACACAAAAAACCACGGCCGAAACGCCCCCGGCCCGCACGCCAGCATGATGGCGGCGACAAACAGGCCCATGGTGGTCGACCCCAGCAGGGCGAGGTACGCTCCAAACGCCTTTGCGCGCGTCGTGCCGAGGCGGGCCGCCAGGCGGTCGACGAGCCGGTCGAACGCTGGCGCCATCGCGGCGGCGAGCCCAAACCGCGCCGGCCGCAGAAAGTTTTGCACGACCCAGAAGGACGCGTAATAGGCCAGCAGCTTCCCCCAGGCGGCCCAAGACGAGAGAGGGGACAACGAGGTTTGTTTGAAGAACCCGATCCAGGCCACCGCCAGCCCGCCCGCGTACGTCACGTTGGAGACGGCGCCGTATGAGGCGACCATGCCGGTGCCCAGTTTCTGGATCTTGGCGCGCGTGTCCGACTCAGAGAAAAAGCGGCGCGCGCGGTCGAGCGGGGACGGGGGGTCGGCCGCCGCGCGGGTGCGCACGGTGGCGCGCGACGGGCGGCGCGCCGTGAGGGCCATGGTGCGGGCGTGAGGGGGCGCCGCGGCGGCCCGCATCGGGGCGCGACGGCGGCGCGGCTGGCGACGGGTGTGGCGGGCGCGCTGCCCGCTGCGCCGCCCCCCCCACGCCCCACACCGCACCCCCGCTGAACGATTCAATGCAAACACAACACAGAAAGCCAGGCGGCAGCCCCGCCCGCCCTCTCTCTGCCTTCCCCCGACGCTCCACCAACTCGGTTCCCCCCACCGCCTCCACCCCCCCCCCCTCTCTCAAACCTCCTCTCTCCCTTCCCATCTTAGGAGTAGCCCGAACCGCCGCACTTGGAGCAGAGGACCAGGCCCGACCCGGCGCACACGCGGCACTCGCCGGCGGGGGGCGGGGTTCGCCCGATAAAGTCGCGCGTGGGCGGCCTTGCGCCTTCAGCCGCCGCCGCGCGCGCCACGTCGGCCGCGGACGCGCCCCCGGTGCCGCCCGAGCCCGTGCACGCGAAACAGGTGCAGCCGCCCGTGCCCGCACAAAGCGCGCACGGCGCCGGGTCGCCGCGCGCGTTGGCGACAAAGGCGGCGCCTGCGAGCACGGAGACGGCGCCGCCGACGATAGCGTCTTGGAAGGAGGCGTCGGGCAGGGCTTGGCGCGCCGGAGCGTCGACGCGCCGGGCGCGCCCACGCGGCCCGCCGGCCGTCCGGGGCGGCGGCCGGGCACGGTCCAGGGCGCGCATTGAAGGGCGGGCGCCGCGGGCGGAGGCCCGGAAGTGGCAGAGGCGTGGCGCTGCGCTGCACTCTTTGCTGGCGGTCGCGCCCGCCCGCCTCGCCCAGCCCCGCTCAGGCCGCGGGCGCCCTCGCGCGCGTTCGCCGTCGGCGCTGGCCCCGCCGCCCCCCCCCTTCCGCCATGTCATCCCTCTCCGCGCTCGACGCCGCCAAGCAGGCCGCCCGCCAGGCGCTCGCCGTCGCGGGCGACAAATATAAGCTGGCGACTGTGGCGGTGGCGGGGACGGACACCAAGGTGTGCGAGGGGGGGAGGCTGGTGGCGCGCGGAAGGGGCGCGGGGCCTCGCTCTGACGGCTGCGGCCGGCGGCCGCGGCCGCAACGCGCCCGCCCGCGACGCCGGGCCCACGCCGGCCATCGCCCGCGGGGCGCGGGCGGCGGCGCGGCGCGGGGCGACCGTTTTCCTATGCGTCCCCTTTCCCTCTTCTTTCCTCCTCCTTTTCAGGAATTGGACGTCGCCGTCATCAAGGCCACCTCGTCCGCCACACACACCGCTCCCAAAGAGAAGCACGTGCTCACGCTGCGGGCGGCGGTGGGCGCCGGCGCGCCGCGCGCTCGTGTCGCGTATGTGAACGCCCAGCTCGTGTCCCGCCTGCGGTCTGCCACCGACTGGCTGGTGAGCAGAGATTATGGCGAATGGATTGGGGGTGGCGCGGGGCGTGGGCGGCCTGTTTCGCGGCCCCGCTCCGCGCCCGACCACCCCCTTTCCTCCTCTTCTCTCAGACCGCCCTCAAGACTCTGATGACCCTGCACCGCCTCATGCGCGAGACGGACGCCTCCTACCTGGACGCCCTGCTCAAGGTGCCGCCCCCCGCGGCGCGCGGCGGCGGCGGCGGCTCGCCGCGCGCGCCGCGCGCGCCGCGCGCGCCGCGCGCGGGTGCCGCCCCTCCTTCCCGCCTTGCTATCGACGGCTGGGTCGACACCGCGACCATTGAGGGCCGCTTCGAATTCTCCGAGTACGTGCGCGCGCTAGCGCGCTACTTGGACGAAGTCCTCGCCGCCCACGCGGCCACGGGGTGGGCGCCGACGCGCGCCGACGACGCCGCGGGCGGCTTTGGCGCCCTCGCCCCCGCCCCCCTCCTCGACGCCCTTCCCCGCCTCCACGCCCTCCTCCTGCGCGCGTCCGACTGCGCGCCGGCCGGGGCGGCGTCGGCGGACCCGGTCGTGCAAGCGAGTCTTTTGGCCGTCGCGCGTGAATCGATGAAGGCCTACCGCGCCGCGTCCGAAGCCACCATCAACCTCGCCGACCGCTTCTTCGACATGGATGCTGCAGCTGCGGCGCGCGCCCTGGTCGAGTACCGGGCGGCGGGGTTGGCGACCGCGCGGCTGCAAGCGTTCTACCGCGCGTGCGAAGCGCTCCCCGGCCTGCGCGGCGCGATGCAGTTTCCGCTGCTGCAGGCGCCGCCGGCCGACTTTGTGGCGCAAATGGAGGCGTACGCGGCGGGCGCGCCGCGCGTGATCGACGGGGCGGAGGTGTCGGCCGCGCCGGCGGGCGCCGCGCCGCTGCGCCGCGGGCGCCTGGCGGCGCCGGGGGGGGCGAGCGCGCCCGCTCCCGCCATCGCGCCCTTTGCCGCGCCCGCGTCGCCGGCGGCGGGCGGGCCGGACTTGCTAGGGGACTTGATGGCAGGGCCGGCGGCGGCGCCGGTGGCGGCGCCCGCCGCGCCGGCGGCGCCCGCCGCGGTCGACCCCTTCTCCGCGAGCGACGAGCCTATGGCTGTGTCGACGCCGACGCCCGCCCCCGCCCCCTTCGCTCCGCCGTCGCCCGCGCGGTCGGCCAACCCGTTCGACTCGGAACCCGCGTTTGCCCCGGCCGCCCCCGCGCTCTCCGCGCCGCCCGCCACGCCCGCCGTGCGCCCGCCCGCGTCCGCGTCCGCGGCCGCGTCCCCCTCGGACGGCACGTGGGGCGCCCCGGCCGCGTCCGCGCCCGCGGCGCCCGACCGCGCCGCCGACCCGTTTGCCGCGCTCGTCTCCGCCGGCCTCGGCGGCCTCACCCTGGGCCCTGGCGCGCCCAAGCAGTCGCCCCTGCGCGCCATGGCGCCCCCGCCGGGGCGGCCCATGTCGGCGGGGCGGGCGGGAGGTGGGGGTGGCACACCGACGAGCGGGCCGCAAGGGGGGGGTGGCTTTTGAGGGGGGGGGGCGCCAGCGGCCGCCCGCGCGAGGATATTGTGTGACGCGTTGGTGCGGAACTCTGTGCCACGCCGGGGCGGCGGAAGAGAGGGCGGCCAGCGTCGCGCGCGCGGTCGACGCTTCGCGCCGCGCGCCACCACTCTCCGGCCCCTCCCAGGCCGCCGCGCCCAACGCCCGCCGGGACCGTTGCCGTGCCCGCAACCCCGCCCCTGGGCCCACCACGGACCTCTCCCCGCCCCCCTTCCCGGGCGGCGCGCCGCCGCCCGTTCCGCGCCCCCTCGCCTGGGACGCGACCATGGTCGCCTGCTGGCCCGCCCGCCGCTGGCTGCGGGCGGCGTGGTGGGCGACGGCGGCGGCCACGCTCGGCGGCCTGCCCTGGATGGTGCTCGGCATGCGCCGCGCGGCGTGGTCAATCCACATCCAGGTGCGTGGAGGGGATGGAGGAGGGATGCGCGGGAAGAGCGGGCGCGGCGGGCTGACGGCACGCGCCGCGGCGTCGCGCGGGCGCCGACCCCCTCTCTTCTTTTCAGGCCTGGGTCGTCGCCGGCCTCTTTGTCCTGCTCGCCCTCCCCGTCTCCTTTTACGAGGTCGCCCTCCAGCTCGAACACTACACGCGGCCGCGGCTGCAGATGCGGGTGGTCAGGATTCTCTGGATGGTGCCTGTCTACGCCCTGGACTCCTGGTTCGCCCTGCGCTTCTCACACGCCCGCCTGCCGCTGGACGCGGTGCGGGAGTGCTATGAAGCGTTTGTCATCTACAACTTTTTCATGTGAGATGGGGGAGAGAGCAGTTCCTTCTTCTTATTTTTTTGCCGTTTTTGTTTCCCTTTCCGACCTCCTCCCCTCCTCTTTCACCCTCCAGGTACCTGCTGGCCTACCTGCAGGACGAGTACGGCGACCTGGGTGCGGTCGGGGGGCGCTAGGGCTTTCCTCGAAAGGCGCGCGCGACCCCACCCTCACCCCCTCCCTTTCTCTTTCTCTCTCTCCCTCTCCCAGACGCCTACTTTGCCGCCAAGGACGACGTCCCCCACCTCGGTCTCCTGGCCCGCGTCCTCGCCCCGTGGCGCATGGGGGCGCCCTTCTTCCGCGAGTGCCAGCAGGGGGTCTTGGCGTGAGTCGATTTTTTGTTTTGGGGGGGGGACGCTCGCCCCTAGCTCCCGCCTCCGACCTCTTACCCCCCACCAACAGCTACGTCGTTGTCCGCCCCCTCATGACCGGCGTCGGCATCGTGGCCGCCCTCGCGGGCGTGCCGGACGGCGACGAGAGCGGCGCCTCCGCGCACGCGCGCAAGCCCGCGCTCGCCATCGCGGCCGGCATCGCGAACAACGTGTCCCAGGCACGAGGAAGGAGGGCGAGAGTGTGGGTGTAAGGGTGGTGCGTTTGGGCGGCGGGACGCCCCCCAGCCCTCAACCCCCCATTTCCCTCCCGCGCAGCTTTGGGCGCTCTACTGCCTCGTCCTCTTCTACACCGCCACCCGCCTCGAGCTCGCCCCCATCCGCCCCCTGTCCAAGTTTCTGGTGGTCAAGGCGGTCGTCTTCCTGTCGTATTGGCAGGGGGTGGCCATTTCGATCGCGGTGTGGACGGGCATAATCAAAGCCGCCGACTGGGCCGCCTACACCGCGGGCGACGTCGCGGCGGGGCTGCAAGAGTTTTTGATCTGCGTGGAAATGTTCTTTGCCGCGCTGGCGCACGCGTGAGTGTGGGGAGAGGGGTGAGGGTGGTCGCGGCAGCCGTTTCGCGCGCCGAAAAGCTCAAAACCCTTCCATTTCCCTCCCCAGCTACGCCTTTCCCCCCTCGGACTACGACGACCCCGGCGCCCCCCCCGGCGCGGGCGCGGCGGCCAACCTGATGTCGATGTTCGATTTCGACGACGTCGTCGCGGACGTTGCGTCGGGCGTCGGCGCCGCCGCCGGCCGGGCCGCCGGCGCGTTGGGAGGCGGCGCGGTCGCCGCGGTCGACGCCGCGAGGCGGGCCCCGGGCGCGCTGCTCGGCGCGGTCGGCCGCCGCGGGCCGCCGTCCTCGGGCGCCGCGTCCGACGGCGGCTGGTCCGACCGCGCGCTGCTGTGAGGGGGGGGGGGAGGGCGCGCCTGCGGCACTGTCACCAACGAGACCCGGAGAGAGGGAGCGGTTCAAAGCGGGGCGGGTCATGCACACCCCATCTCTCACCCCCTATGTCTCTCTTCACTTTTTCTTCTCCGCCGTCACGTTGAACTTGAAGTTGACGATGTCGCCGTCCGCCATGACGTAGTTCTTGCCCTCCTGGCGGTGCTTGCCGGCGGCCTTGACCGCGGCCTCGGTGCCGAGTTCCTGGAGACGAGACACGAGGGGGTCGGAAAACGGGGCCAGACCCCGCCACGCCAACCCTCCCCCCTCCCTCCTCCTCTCCTCGCCTTGAGCTCGTCGAACTTCATGACCTCGGCGCAGATGAAACCGCGCTCAAAGTCGGTGTGAATCGTGCCCGCGGCCTGCGGCGCCTTGGCGCCGTGCCGGATTTGCCAACACTTCACCTCGTCCTCGCCCGCCGTGAAAAAGTACTGCAACTGGACCTGCCGAGAGAGGAGAGGCGGTGGGGAGGAGTGTGGGTGGGTGGGTCGAGCCGGCGCGCGGGGCGGCGGCGACCCTCCCGCCCGCGCTCCCGTCGCCTCGCACCGCTTTGAAGCCGGCCGTGATGATTTTTGGCAGCGCGGACGCCACCCCCAACTCGGCGCACGTCGCCGCCTTCTCGTCGTCCGGCATGTCAAAGAGGCGCGACTCGAGCGCGCCGGAGAAGGGGATGATCGGTTCGCCGCCGTGCTCCGCGACCCACGCGTGCACCTTGGGGAGCCACTTGGACTTTTTGTTGACGTACGCCTTCTCGGTGAGGTTGACCAGGTACACGACCTGGTGGCGGGGTGGAGTGGGGCGGGGTGAGAGGGGTGGCGGGCCGCGCGCGCGGCCGCCCGGCCACCCTTTCTTCCCTCCCCTCCCCCTCCCTCGCCTTCGCACCGGCTTGGCCGTGATCATGGGCGTCGCGTTCAGAAACTCAATCTCCCGCGCCGACCACTCGCCGAAGCGGACATCTTTCCCCGCGGCGAGCCACTCTTTGACCTTGTCCGCGGCGGCGAGCTCTTCCTTTTGGTCTTTGGTGAAGGCCGGCCGCTTCTCCTTGGCGCGCAAGTCAGCGATGACGGCGTCCACACGCTCCAGGTCCTTGGTGCGCAGCTCGCTGCGGGGGGAGGGAGGGGGAGGAGGTGGACACGCGCCGCGGCGACCCCCCCCACCCTCCTCCCTCCTCCTCGCCCCCCGCACCCGTGAATGATCTCCAGGTCCTCCACAGGGTCCACCCGGTCTTCTACGTGCGTCACGTCCACGTCCTCGAACGCGCGCGCGACGTGGAACACGCCGTCGACGGCCGCGATGTGGGACAGAAACGCGTTGCCCAACCCTTCCCCGTTGGCCGCCCCCTTGACCAGGCCCGCGATGTCGACAATCTCCAGGAACGCGGGCACCTGCGATTTGGGCTTGTACAGGTCGACAAGCCACTTGAAGCGGTCGTCCGGGACGTTGACGCGCGCCGCGTTGGGCTCGATCGTGCAGAACGGGAAGTTCTCGGCGGGGATGCCCATGCGGGTGAGCACGTTGAAGAGGGTCGACTTGCCGACGTTGGGGAGGCCGACGATGCCGACCTGAGACGGGGAGGAGAAGGGGGCGTCGGCGCGCGCGGGGTGCGGCGTCTGCGCCGCCCGCCGGGCGCCGCGTCGCGTGCGTGCATCGCCCATCGCGTGCGAGGCTCGGCGAGGTGACGCGCCGCGCTCACCGCACAGGCGTTGCCGACGGCTCCCCCCCGATCCGCGCCCCCTCCTCTCACCTTGAGGTTGGATTTGAAGCGGCCGATGATCGGCTTTTCCACGACGACCTCCTTTTTCTTGGGCGGCATGGCGGGCGGGCGGCGCCGGGCGGGGGGCGGCGATGGGAGTGGAGCCGTGTTCGGCGGCGGCGCGGCGCCTCTGCGCCCACTCCTTTGCCCGCGCCGCGCGCACCAGTGTCGCGCGGCGTTCGGAGTCGCACCGCCCAGCCGCCAATGCGGACGCTGCCCCCCGCGGGCGCGCCACGGGCGGCGCCGCTGCGCGCGGCGGCGCCGCCGCTGGCCGCCGCGCCGCCGTCGACGCTGCCACACGGTTGCCAGCCGAAGGCTGGGAAGCATTTGCGACCGCTGGCACAGTGCCGCCGCCGCCCGCTCTCGGTCGCGGCCGCCGCCGTGGCGGGCGTCGTGCCGGCCGACCAGCCCGCCTCTTCTTCTTCCCCAAAGCCGCGCGTCGCCTACCAAGGCGTCCCCGGCGCCTACTCTGAAGCCGCCGCCATGACCGCGGTCCCCGGCGGCGACCCGCTGCCGTGCGACGATTTCGAGACCGCGTTCCGCGCCGTCGCGCAGTGGCTCGCCGACGCGGCCGTCCTCCCCGTCGAGAACTCGCTCGGCGGCTCCATACACGCCGTCTACGACCTGCTGCTGCGGCACGAGGTGGCGGTGGTGGGCGAGGTGGCGGTGCGGGTGGAGCATTGTTTGATGGCGCTCCCTGGGACGGCGCTCGCGTCTGTCACGTCCGTCGCGTCCCACCCCCAAGCCCTGGCCCAGTGCGACGCCTACCTCCGCTCCTTGGGCGTGGACCGCGTCGCGGCCGACGACACGGCGGGCGCCGCGCGAGAGCTCGCGACTTCGGGCGGCCCGCCCGGCCGAGCGGCCTTGGCCTCTGCGCGCGCCGCCTCCCTGTACGGCCTGGCCGTCCTCGGCGCCGGCGTCCAAGATTCCGACAGCAACGTGACCCGGTTCCTGGTCCTCGCGCGTGACGCGGCGCACCCCGCGGCCGACGACGCGCGGCCGCACAAGACGTCGCTCGCGTTTTCCCTCGCCGCCGGCCCCGGCCAGTTGTTCAAAGCCCTGTCCGTGTTTGCGCTGCGCGACATTGACATGACTAAGATCGAGTCGCGGCCGGCGCCGGCGGGGTTGATGCGAGGCGGCGGGAGTGGGGGTGGTGGTGCCTCTGCCTCCACCTCTCCCTCCACCTCCCGCCCCTTTTCCAACACCATTTTCTACGTCGATGTCGCCGCCAACTCGGCCGACCCGCGCACCCAGAACGCGTTGCGGCATTTGCGGGAAGTCGCGCCGTTCTGCCGCGTCCTTGGTTGCTATCCGGCCGCCGGCCCCCCCGCTTCCTCCCTGGCCGGCGGGAACGCCGCGGCGGCCGTCGTGGGCGACAGCGGGGTGGCGGTGGCGGCGGCGGTGGCGGCGCCGAGCGCGGCCGCGGCCGAGCCGGCCCCTGCCGCCCCGCCCGCCGCCGTCGACCTCGCCCACCCCGACGCCGGCGCCGGCCCCCCCGTCGCGTACCAGGGCGTCCCTGGGGCTTATTCAGAGGCCGCATCCCTCGCCGCGGTCCCTGGGTGCCGCCCCGTGCCGTGCGCCGCGTTCGAGTCGGCGTTCCAAGCCCTCGCCTCGCGCGCCGCCGACCGCGCCGTCGTCCCCATCGAAAACTCCGTGGGCGGCTCCATCCACGCCGTCTACGACCTGCTGCTGCGCTACAGGCTGCATGTGGTGGGCGAGACCGCGCTCGCGGTCGACCACTGCTTGGCGGCGCCGCGCGGCGCAACGCTCGCCTCCATCCGCTCCGTCGCGTCCCACCCCCAGGCCCTGGCCCAGTGCGACGCGTATTTGAGGGCGTTGGGCGTCGCCCGCGTCGCGGCGGACGACGCGGCGGGGGCGGCGGCCGCGGTCGCCGCGCGCGGGCGGGCGGACGAAGCCGCCCTCGCGTCCGCCCGCGCCGCGTCCCTCTACGGCCTCGACGTCCTCGCCACCTCGGTCCAGGACGCGCCCGTCAACGTGACCCGGTTCCTGGTGCTCGCGCGCGACCCCGCGGTCTCGGCGCCGTCGTCGCGCCGCGCGCACAAAACCTCGATCGTGCTGTCCCTCCCCGACGGCCCCGGCCAACTCTTCAAAGTGCTGTCCGTCTTTGCCCTGCGCGACATCGACCTCGCCAAAGTGGAGTCCAGGCCCGCGCGCGACGCGCCGCTGGGGGTGGCGGACGGGGGCGGCGCCCAGTTTGGGTACCTGTTTTACGTCGACGCGCTCGCCAACCTGGCCGACGCGCCCGCCCAGGCCGCGCTGCGGCACTTGCAGGAGATTGCGCCGTTCATGCGGGTGCTGGGGTGCTACCCGGTCGACGGCGGGGAGGAAGGGCACGGGGGTGGCGCGTGACGCGAGAGAAAGGGGGTGCGGGGGCGGGGTGGGGCGCCCGGGCCGTCTCCCGTGTGTGCCCACGCCACGCATGAAAGAAAATGGCGCCGGCTGGCGCGTTGACATCGCGCGGCGCGCGCCCCTCGCCCCTCCTCTCTCGTCTCCCCTCACTTTTGCTGGCGCCCCAGGTACTCGTCCGTGCGGGTGTCGACCTTGATGACCTCGCCCGCGCCGACGAAGAGGGGAACCTGTTGGGGGGGGGGAGGGAGGGCGCAACAGGGTGAACGCGCCGCGCGCGCCGCGCGCGCGCGCCCCTCCTCGCTCCCCCCCCCCTCTCGCGCACCATGACCACCGCCCCCGTCTCGAGCACGGCAGGCTTGGTGCCGCCCGACACCGTGTTGCCCTTGACGCCGGGCTCGGTTTCCGCGATAGCCAGCTCGACCGTGTTTGGCGGGTCGACCGAAATGACTTTCCCGTTCCACGTCACGAGCTGGACGTCCGCCCCCTCCTTCATGTACTTAGCCCAGGCGTCGTCTTTCTTGACGCGCGTCTCCTCGTAGGTTTGCTGCAAGGAGGGAGGGAGGGAACGAGTGGGGTCGGCGGCGCGGCATCGGCGCGCGCTGCCCGGGGCCAAACACCCCACCCTAAAACCCGACACCTCCGCACCTTGTCCATGAATACATAATCGTCACCGTCGACGTAGGAGAACTGGGTGTCGGTCTTGAACACGTCGGCCGTCGCGACGGGCTCGCCGCCACGAAACGTCTTCTCCATCGTGCCGCCCGTCACGTAGTTCTTCAGCTTGGTGCGCACAAAGGCCGAGCCTTTGCCAGGCTTGACGTGGAGGTGTTCTAAAGAGAGAAAAAGGGTGGTTGGCGGCAGATCGCTCATTTTGCCGGCGGTTGCGCGCCCGCAGGCACTCGCGCGCCCCGCTCGACATGCAAAAGCAGCCTATTCTTCCCCACGGCGGGCGCCTTTTCCTCTCTCTCCCTCTGCCTCACCGATGACGCGCCACGGCGCGTTGTCGATCTCGATCGTCGACCCCACCTTGAAGTCGTTGCTGCTGATGACGCCGGCACGCACGATGAGGCGCGAAAGCCGGGGCGGCGGGCGGCGCGGGGCCTGGAAGGAGGGGAATGCGAGACCGTCGGCGGCCGCCGGCGCATTTCGCGCACGCGCCCCCGGCGCCCTCCCTCCGCCACGCACGAGAGCCGTCGCGGGGCGCACGCAGCGCATGGTGGCGGCGGGACGCATGGCGCGCGCTGAGTCGGCGTGCCGCAGTGGGACTGGCGCGCCGGCGCCAGGCCACACACCGCGGCGCCCGCCGTGCCCCTCTCTCCCCTCCCGACATGGCGCCCGTCGTGCTGCGCGTGGCCGGCCGCCGCGTGGCTGCCGACCTGGACCTGGCCACGTCGACACCGCGCGCCGCGCTCGCCGCCGCGCTCGCGGCGGCGAGGGCGCCGAGCGGCGTAGGCGTGGATGATCTGGTGAGCGTGGGCGCGGGCACGGCGGCGGCTGGGCGCGGCGGGCGCGGCATCGGCGGAGCGCCCACCTCCCACCCCGCCCTCTCCTCCCTCCTCCTCTCTAGTACATGACGTGCTCATCAACGTGCACTGCTCTGCACGCCGCGTCGACCGCCACGCTGGCGTCGTCCGGCGTCGCCCCTTACGCGACCCTCTCCCTATCCCTCCGCGCGCGCGGCGGCGGCGGCGACGGCGGCTCCACGGGCGCCGAGTCGCGGTCGGCCTACCTGGAGATGTACGCGGCGCCAAAGGCGGACGCGGTCGATCCCGAGGTGACGGCGCGCGCGGCGCGCACCACCTGCGCCCTGACCGCGGCGCCCCTGGTCGAGCCCATAGTCGCGGACGAGCTGGGGTCGCTGTTCAACAAGGTGGGCGAGAGAGGAGGGGGGTGGGAGGGGCGGGCGAGGCGGTGGGCGCGGTTTCCTTTGCACCCCCCTCCAAACCTCTGCCCCTCCTCTCTCGCAGGACGCCATTGTCCAAGGCCTGCTCGACAAATCCTTGCCCAAGCAGCTGGCCCACATCTCGTCCCTCAAACACGTGCTCGACGCGCGCCTCACGCGCCGCTCGGCGGCCGACCGCGCGGCCGCCGCCGCCGGTGCCGCGGCCGGCGCCCTTTTCGAGTGCCCCGTCTCCGGCGCGCCCATGACGGGCAAGACACGGTTCCTGCTGCTGCGGCCGAGCGGGCTGGTGGTGGCGGAGAAGGCGGTGGCGTCGGCAAAGGCCGCGGTCGAGGACGCGGCGGGCGGCCCCGTCGACGCGGCCGCCGCCGTTCGCCTCTTTCCCACGCCGGATGAGTTGGCGGCCGCGCGCGAGGCGTTGCTGATGCGGCGGGCGGCGGCGAAAAAGGGGCGCAAGCGCAAGGGGGAGAGGGAGGGAGGAGGCGGCGCGGCTGCCAAAAAGGCCGCGCCCGCGCCCTCGCGCGCGCGCGACACGCTGGCCCTCGCCCCCGCGGGCGCGGACAAGGCGCTGTACGCGTCGTTGTTCGTCAGCGGGGCCGAGGGGAAAGGGGTGGCAGAGACGTTCGCGTGCCGCGGGACCGGCGCGCGCCGGTGAGAGGGGGGGACGGTGAG
>Ga0315289_10002396_pt1 | contig 28756 bp, 25 predicted proteins | sample YL17G11_40_MG_FD_203452 | JGI IMG/M metagenome (GOLD analysis project Ga0315289, IMG submission 203452) | Sediment microbial communities from Yellowstone Lake, YNP, Wyoming, USA - YL17G11_40 | ecosystem: Environmental > Aquatic > Freshwater > Lake > Sediment | place: USA: Wyoming | collected... | reverse complement strand
AGGAGTTGAACGTGATGTTTTTCAAGGTAAATTTCTCCTTTGTAAATGTACATATGTTTCACCTTTGTTTCTCATGGGCCTTGCCATGATAAACCAAGGGGATGACATATGTCCTGTCCTAACACAATGCTTATTTAAAAATACGACCTAAACGTTTATTATTGATGAATTGTTTTTACGTAGATCGTGCAGGGGTAGCCAAGCCTGGTCTACGGCGACAGACTCAAGATCTGTTCCTGCAGAGGTTCGGGAGTTCGAATCTCCTCCCCTGCATAATTCTATATAAGGAGAAACGAAGGTACAAATATTTATATAGAATTAAGGGATGGGTTAATCAAACCTACAGATGGAATGGGATTCACTCCTCAAGTTGGTGTGTTTCTTTTTTTCATTGGTGGGAAAGACAGAGGGAAGGAAAAATCATGAATGCTGTAAAAGAAGGAGACAAGGTAGGTTTATTATTTGAAGCTAAATTGGAAAATGGTACGCTCTGTTTTAAGAATGAAAAAGAAAATCCTTTAGAATTGGTTGTCGGTGAGGGTAAATTCTCTCCAACTTTGGAGAGAGAATTGAAGGACATGAAAGAAGGAGAAACAAAAACAGTGACCCTGGAACCAGATGAGGCATTTGGCCAGCATATAGCTGATCTAGTAGTAGAGGTGCCCAAGGAAGCTTTTCGTCCTGATGTCAACCTGGTTGTCGGCTCAAGAGTAAGCATTAATGCAACTTCAGGAAAAACAGTATATGGTATTGTAATAGAAGCTAAAGAAGATACTTTTACAATAGATTTTAATCATCCTCTAGCGGGCAAGAAGATAATATTTACAGTAACCGTAGTTTCTATACTTCCGGTGGAACCAACGCAATCAAGTTAGATCTCTTTCTAAATTTTTCAGAATTTTTCTTTTTACCAAATATTAATGTAATTAGATGTAATATTAGTCGCTGTGAAATACGAAACAATAATCATAAGATACGGCGAAATAGGCTTAAAAGGCAGAGTAACGCGTAAAAATTTTGAACAGTCGTTAATAAACAACATAAAAAACGCGTTACGAACAAAACAAATACCTCATACCATAAAAAAGGGATGGGGCAGAATCTACGTATATACTGATCAAATAAACAAGAGCATACCTATTTTGCAAAGGGTTTTTGGGATAACTTCAATAAGCCCAGCAGTGCAAACACAAAGCACCATGGATGTAATGTCAAAGTTTGCTGTAAATAGTTCAAAAGAAGTGTTAACAAAAGAAAAAAGTTTTGCCATGCGAGTTACAAGAACAGGAAAACATAAGTTCACTAGTCAAGATGTAGCTGTAAAAATCGGTAGTGATGTTGTTAAAGCAACAAACGCATTTGTCAATTTGACAAAACCTGATTTTGAACTATTTATCGAAATAAGAGATGATGATGCTTTTATTTTTAAGGAAAAAATCCGTGGAACCGGCGGCTTGCCGCTGGGTACCCAAGGAAAAGCCTTATCTGTTGTTGACAGTCCTAAATCTATATTAGCTGCGTGGTATCTTATGCGGCGAGGTTGCAAAATAGACTTTGCAATTACTGCTAAAATCAAAGAAGATATGTTGCAATCTTTTATCGAAAATTGGAATGCCCATTCCGATATAACACATATTACAGGTCAAAGGAAAAATTTATACAAGAATTTAAACAAAATCGCTCTCGAAAAAAACTGTGACGCGATAGTAACTGGGCACACTCTTTATGAAAACCAATCCGATTGTTTATCTGAGATAAAATTATTAAAACAGTATGTTGAAATTCCTATTCTGCATCCTCTGATAGCAATGGATGGAAAAACTATAGACAAAAAATGTAAACAAATAGGATTAAAACTATGAATATAGTCATACTTGGAGCGGGGGCCATAGGGTCCTTATTCGGTGGTTTGCTATCTAAAAAAAATAATGTTTTATTTGTAGGTAGAAAACCGCATATGCAAGCTATTAAGAAAAACGGTTTAAAAATCACAGGCAAAACACAATTGAATGTAAAGACATCTGCTGAAGATTCAATTAAAAAAATAACATTTTCTCCAGATCTTCTGATTTTGACTGTTAAATCCTATGATACTGAAAATGCAGTAAAAGAAGCAAAGTCGATAATTGGCACTAATACCATTGTTTTGTCACTTCAAAACGGATTGGACAATATTGATAAAATAGAAAAAATAGTTGATCGGGAAAAAATAATTGTGGGCGTTACTATCCATGGTGCATTTTTTTCTAAACCAGGTGTTATCGAACACACAGGAAAAGGGAAAACGATTCTAGGAGAATTGGACGGAAAGAAAACAGAGCGTATAAAACATATTGCGGATTTATTTAATGAAGTAGGTATTGAAACAAAGATTAGTATAAATATAGTCCAGGAAATCTGGGTTAAAGCAGTTATAAATTCTAGTATAAATCCACTCACTACGTTTTTCCAATGTAAAAATGGCTATCTTTTAGAAAATCCAATACTAGAGAACCTGGTAGAAAAGATATGCGAGGAATCCACTGAGGTTGCAAATAGCAAGGGAATATATTTATCTCATCAGGATATGATTAAAAAAACTAAGGAAGTCATTCGAAACACTTCTGAAAATTATTCTTCAATGTTTCAGAGTTTTAAAAAAGGTGGAAAAACAGAGATAGACGCAATAAACGGTAAGATAGTTGATCTTGGAAAAAGAAATGGCGTAAAAACGCCGATAAATGAGACCTTAGTTCGTTCTATTAAGTCGATATGCGGAGGATGTGTATGAAGATATTTGTGACAAGAAAAATCCCTGAGCCAGGGTTAGATTTACTGAGGAAAGAATACGAACTTGAAATCTATGAATACGATAGAGTTCCAACTAAACAAGAGATCATAAAAGGATTGAGAGGAAAGGACGGGTTGCTTTGTCTATTGACTGATCCTATTGATGGAGATGTTATATACTCTGAGCCAAAATTGAAGATGATTGCATCGTACGCAGTTGGATACAACAACATTGATATCCAAGCGGCAACAAAGAGAGGAATCCCAGTGAGTAACACTCCAGAAGTATTAACTGATACTACTGCAGAGATGACTTGGGCATTGCTTTTCTCTGTTGCCCGGCGCATAGCCGAAGGAGACAGATTCACGAGAACAGGAAAATTCAATGGTTGGAGTCCGATGCTTATGCTAGGGCAAGACGTCTCAAATAAAACATTAGGCATAATCGGTGCAGGGCGAATAGGAACGACTTTTGCTTTGAAAAGTAAAGGATTCAACATGAAAGTTTTATATGTTGATGAGAGACAGAATACTATATTGGAACGAGAACTTGGTGCAAAAAAAGTATCATTTGATGATTTAATTAAGAGATCAGATTACATATCTGTTCATGTCCCATTGGTTCCGTCAACAAGGCATCTGATTGGCGAAAAAGAACTGCGAATGATGAAGGAAAATGCCATTATCATAAACACATCCCGTGGGCCTGTTATTGATGAAAAAGCACTGGCAAAAGCATTGAAAGAAAAACGGATTTTTGGTGCCGGTCTAGATGTTTACGAGCAAGAACCAATGATAGAAAAAGAATTGTTAGAACTTGATAATGTGGTCCTTCAACCGCATTCTGCTTCTGCGACTACAGAAACAAGAACTAAAATGGCAATAATGGTAGCTGAAAACATGATTGCAGGACTAAGTGGTAAAATTCCACCAAATTGCATAAATCCTGAAGTGTTTAATTAATAAACTTTTTTAATTAAATAATTATTATATTTTTGTGACAAATTGTTGTTTGTTACAAATATAGCAATAATTTAGTAATTTGTAACAAATTTAGGTATATAATATAAATATGTTGCCACATATATATAATATAATACTAAAAAACACAGAAGAGGCAGACATAAATGAAAAAAATAATTGTAGCAGTTATATTGGCGCTATTTTTTACATCAAGTCTTTTACCATCAGTCTCATCTTTGAAAAATTTAAAAGATGCATCAAATACATGTTCTTTAGATGATGCAGAATACTACGCTGTCATTGTTGGAATTGAAGAGTTTTCAGGATTTGAAACACCCACTCAAGAATATCTCGATGAATCAGCAATTGCATTCTATGAAAAACTGATAAATAGTCCAAACTGGAAGCAAGAAAACATATTACTTTTATTAAATGAAAATGCTACAAAAGACAAAATCCATGAAGCATTAACTGTATGGCTTGCTGATAAAGAAAATGAAAGTGATATTGTTGTTTTTTATGTTGCTACTCATGGATGGAAAACTAAATTGAAAGATAGAATTCATGGTAATGCTTATTTTTTTACCCATAACTCATCAGGTTTTCTTTATGATGAGGAAACAAAAATAACTGACAAAGAATTAGATAGCTGGTTAGATATGCTGGATTCCAAACATATAGCAATTATTCTTGAGAATTGTTATTCTGGAAGATTTTTTGCGGTAAGGCAATCCGGTAGAACTCTTCTTGCAGCTGGAGGAAAATATCTATTCTGTCCATGTAACTGGAGTACCTATCTTGAGGATACAATGTTTGGTTTTTTCTTCAGACAGGCACTTGATGGTGTTGCAGATATTAACAATGATGGATGGGTCACGGTACAAGAAGCATATCACTATCTACGTTTACCAGTAATTTGGTACTCGATTTGGTATCACTTCCCATATTTTTACAGATCAGAATATGGAATAAGACCTCTTTTCCCGCAAATCCCATTTTTATATGATAGACATATTGGAAGTATTCCATTAATTAAAATTTAGAAATTAGGTATTAACTATGAATAAAAAAATTAGAATTGGTATAATATTTGTTTTAACTTCAATACTTTTATTAGACGGTGTAATAACTGTTTTTAGCGAATCAGAAAAAGAAACAAATACAGATGTAGATTATTATGCTGTAATTGTTGGTGTTGAGAAATTTGCAGGGTTAGAATTTCCTGAGGAAGATCATATCGATGATGAGGCTATTGCTATGTATGATTTATTACTAAACAGCAGTAACTGGAAAGAAGAGAATATCAAAATTTTATTAAATGAAAATGCAACTAAAGATAAAATTCATGATGCAATTGTAAACTGGCTTGGTGAAAAAGAGACTCAGAACGACGTAGTTCTAATTTTTTATACGGATCACGGTTGGCGGATACCAATTACAAAACGAAAATATGGGCAGGCGATGGTTTTTACATATAATATGACCAAAGAATATCGTATTGAAGATGCGATTACCGATAAAGAATTTGATTCTTGGGTGGACACATTAGATTCAAAAAACATTGCAATAATTCTTGATACTTGCTACTCGGGAAGAATGTTTGCATTAAGACAAAATGGAAGGGTTTTACTTGCCGCTGGGGGAAAACATTTCTTTTGCGGTGTAGATGAAGACGATACACTGGGCAATGGTATCTTTGGGTATTTCTTAATGCAGGGTTTCAAAGGTGTTGCAGATATCAACAACGACGGTTGGGTAACTGTGGAAGAGGCTTTCCGATATGCCAGATTACCAACAATTCATTTCTCGATTTGGAAGCAATTTCCATTTGTAATAAAATGGAATAATCAAACAATCATCTGGTTTTTCCAAGTTCCTATAATTTATGATAGGTATGTTGGAGAACTCCCATTAATTAAGCTATAGCATAGCATCTAATTAACTAATGATAATCCGGAGGAGTTTCTTCTTTATTCTTTTGATTTGTTCTATCTACAAAACTATAAAGATATGAACATGAATTAGTGGCTCGAAGTCAACAGATGAAAAATCGTTTGTTGATTTTATAACACTATAAAATTTCAGAGGTTTAAAAAATGAGTCAAGAGCTGATAAATGCCCTTAAAACTAGATTGGGGCCAGATGATTATCAAAAACTTGTTACAATAAACAATCCAAAGCTAAATCAGTTTATTGCAGAGCGCATAGCTCTCTGTAATCCTGCTAAAGTATTTGTCTGTACAGATTCTCCTAGAGATATTCAATATATTAGAGATGCAGCTATTCAAAATAAAGAAGAAGCAGAGCTTGCCATAGAAAATCATACAATTCATTTCGATGGTTATAATGACCAAGCTAGAGATAAAAAACAAACTAAATTTCTCCTTTCCCATGGTGTTAATCTAGGATCAGAGATCAATTCAATCGACAGAGACACAGGACTCAAAGAAATCCACGATATTTTAAAAGATATTATGGTCGGACATGAACTGTATGTCAATTTTTTCTGTCTCGGACCGCAAAACTCAGAGTTTTCCATTCCATGTGTTCAACTCACTGATTCTAGTTATGTTGCTCATAGCGAGAATTTGCTTTACAGACAAGGTTATAGAGAATTTGTCCGACTTGGAGAAAACGCACGCTTTTTCAAATTTGTACATTCTCAAGGAGAATTAACTGAGACAGGATTGAAGTTACTAGTTAGTAAAAATATCGAAAAACGTAGGGTATACATCGATCTTCAAGATGAGATTATTTACAGTACAAACACTCAATACGGTGGCAATACAATTGGGCTGAAAAAATTGGCTATGCGTCTTGCTATAAATCGAGCATCAAAAGAAGGCTGGCTCACAGAGCACATGTTGGTTATGGGTATACGCGGTACGGGCGGAAGAATAAGCTATTTTACAGGGGCTTTCCCATCCATGTGTGGTAAAACATCCACTGCCATGATTGAAGGCGAGACCATAGTTGGTGATGATATTGCCTATATAAGAAATATTGATGGGCAGATTTGTGCAGTGAACGTTGAAAAAGGGCTTTTCGGCATTATTGATGGCATTAATTCAAAAGACGATACACTTCAATGGAAGGCACTTCACAGTAAGAACGAAATAATATTTTCAAATATTTTGATTACAGATGATAAAAAGGAATATTGGAATGGAAAAGATGGAGCGGCTCCAGAAAAAGGAGTGAACTTCTCAGGAAATTGGGTCCAAGGGAAGAAAAATGCAGAAGGGAAAGAGATCCCACCATCTCATAAGAATGCGCGGTTCACATTTGATTTAAAAATCCTCGAAAACGTGGATACCAATCTTGATAATCCAACTGGCGTAGTAGTTAGTGGTTTCATTTATGGCGGACGTGACTCTGACACTTCAGTTCCTGTTGAAGAGGCATTTGATTGGACTCACGGCATTATCACAAAAGGTGCTTGTCTAGAATCAGAAACGACAGCCGCTACATTGGGAAAAGAAGGCGTTCGCGTCTTTAATCCTATGTCAAATCTAGATTTTTTATCGATACCAATAGGTCGATATATCGAAGACAACTTGAATTTTGGTAAAGCTGTTAGCACCCCTCCAAAAATCTTCTCTGTGAATTATTTTTTAAGAGATGCAAATGGAAAATTCACGAATCATAAAAACGATAAACACGTCTGGTTAAAATGGATGGATCTCAGGGTTCATAACGAGGTTAGCACTATAAACACTCCAACCGGTCTAATTCCTGAATATCATGATCTTAAAAAACTGTTTAAGGCAACCCTTCATAAAGACTATACTGAAGCCGACTATACAAAACAGTTTGCCGTAAGAATTCCTGAAAATATTGCAAAAATAAATAGACTTACGGAGATTTACAAGGTGCGGGTTCAGGATACACCAAAAATAGTTTTTATAATTTTAGAGGAACAGCGAGACAGACTTGAAAAAACAAGAAAGATGCACGGTGATTACATCTCGCCTGAAAAGTTGAAGTAATCTTTTTGCAGATTACAGTGTAAACGTCCAAACTTCAGGTTCCTTTGGTAGATCCTCTTTTTCAATGTCTATTTCGTTTCCAACGCGGAGAACTTTATACTTGTTTTTTTCTAAAAAAGAATCAAGTCCAGCGATGGGAATTGATAAGCCACCGATTTTGTAGTGCATTGGAATAACTATTTTTGTTTTTACCTTTTTAATTACATTGCATGCCTGTGCTGCGTCTAAGGTGAATGTACCACCTACGGGAATAAATAATATGTCAACGTCACCTATTTTTTGAACAGTTTCATCATCTAATTCATGCCCAAGATCACCGAGATGGCAGAACGTTATGCCATCCATTGTAAATTTATAGATAACATTCTTCCCTCTCTTTGCGCCATGCACCTCGTCATGAAATGCTTCTATGCCTTGTATTTGAACGTTTGAGATAACTCTTTTCCGTTCATCAGTAATAATCTTTGAATCATCTTTTTCCACTAATTTTATGCCGCTGCTATGATCGTAGTGGTTATGCGATACCAAAATAATGTCGCCTTTAGAACTAGGTGCAGGTATACCTATTGATTTTCCATCATGCGGATCGGTCATGATCGTTATTTCATCTGTTATCTCAAAGCATGAATGACCATGCCATCGTATTTGAAGCAAATTTTCCTCCCCTATACTTCATACAGATTATGTCATGGTTATAAATAAATTATGGCCGCAAACGCCCAAATTTAATATAATTTACTTTATCATCGTCAACTCGTGCAAATAATATTTCCTTATTAACAGAATGTGCAAGTCTTACTGCCCTGCTAATCTCAGCCCATATGCTTCTAAAGCCTTTATTTACTGCATGAATCAGATATTCAGCATGCGTTTCATTTGGGTTTTTTGTATATGCTCTGAAGTGAGCACCAAACTTGAAACCGGTTTTTACAATTAAACCACGTTTTTTCAAATCTCTAAAAACAATCATCCTTGATTCGATATCAGGTTGAGATTGCTGTATAAAAGTTTTGAATTTGTTTAAAGAAAGTTTCTTTCCATCAATATCTTGTATGTCGATTGCATCTTTTTCCATTAGATAAAACGCCTCTGCAAGTGATAACTGTAAACCAGCTCCAAAAGGTTTGCCAAAAAACTCTTTTTCAAGTAAAGAATCACCAAGTTTTTTATCAAAAACGATCACCCTATTTTCAAGTAAAATACCGGTAGCTTTTGAAAATGCATGTTCACCTGTTTTTCCTCTAACATCAATAAAAGCAACATCGTAATATGTTAGATCTCCCTCTTCATCAACAATGGCAAACCATAGATTGTAGTTTGTTTTAGCTGCCATTTCAATTAAGTGTTTAATTTCGTCAATATTTACAATATCTCTTTCAGAGTATATTGATATAAAACAGGATTTATTCTTCCCTCCATCTTTTTGTTTAAAAATGCAAAAATCAAATTCCTTACTCCCTTCGCTAATTTTTACTGCATGGCCTCTTTTTCTGAGGTCTCTAAAAATAAGGTATTTTATTTCAAATCGCGGTATACGCTCTGCTGCTAGTTTAACAAGGCTTTGAAAATCCACTTCTTTATTATTTTTGAATATTTTGATTTTTTCTTCTCCAAGTAAAAAAATACCTTCAAGAAGATTTAACTGCAATTTATTTCCAGTGATAGTTTTACCGAAACCATTCTTATTGTAGAGTCTTCCCACATCTCGCGTTTTTTTAACGATTATCTTATCGTCTGTCAATTCTCCAAAGATTTGCATTGTAAAAAGTATGCTTGTACTGGTTTATTTGTTTTTTTTGTGATAATCTTCAATACTTCTTGGCACCCAGTGGCCATATTCCTCTTTTTCTCTTCTTGATAATAGGCTGCCGATGATTAAACCCAAGCCCAGACCAGCAAAGCCGCCAATTACTGCCATAAAAATAAGATAATCTGAATATTTAAAAAGGTCATTTTCTTCGGTAAGGGCATTTATTTCAGGTATTCCTACATATCGTGACGATGTTGCACCCTTTGAGAAATTTGTAAAATCTATCACACCAGCTATGATTCCACTGTCTTTGTAGTATACAATCGCACTATCAAGTGAAGACTCATTTACCAGGCTCTCAGCGTATTCGTAGTAACTAACAGCTAATACTGGTTCTATACCGATGTTTCTGCTTCTGCTTATGCTGCTGCTTGCACTTTCGCGTGCTCTATCTATTTTATCCTGCGTAACACCATCTACAGTTTCAATAGCGAGATTAGCCTTTACCAACGCATCTAAACTTTCAAATAGCGCAGCGGCAGGATAATCCTTTTCCAAGTCACTTCTTGCAGTTTCCAATAAGCTCTCTGCATCAGTGAGATAATCTGATGATTCTCCCATCTCTTGGATGATAACACTTGAATAGACAATTGCCTGTTGTGCATCTTCTATATACTCCGTTGCAAGATTTTCTATTGTCGTATTACTAATTTCTCCAGTGTCATTGAAATTAGAGGCAATGCCAATCCACCATCCGACGCTCTTGCTTCTTTCCATTGCAAACGCTAATTTGTATAGCATGCCCAGATAATCTTTCTCATTGTAACTATCACTTGCGCCAGATATGTATGAATTTGCTTCAGATGCACGCTGTTGCGCTGCGCCCACACATTGTAGCGATACCACTCCTTTTATCTCCGCACTTTTTGCTTCTCTACTTTTGTTATTATAAAAAGATGTTACTTCATTAAGAACAGATGTTATATATTGATGTTCGTCGTCCGAATTAAAATATTCACAAGCATATGATACGAAACGCGAATCTATCAATGATTGAAACGATTTGCTAGTACTTGAATAATATAACCCTTGTTCATACCAATCCCCGGATTCCTCTAGGCGATCTGCTGCATCTCCAATAAAAGTCATTACCTGATCTCTATACATTACGGGGTAGTAATTGGGGATCTTTGATTTTGATTTGTTCAACAATTCACTCGCGTTCTCATACTGATTTCTAGCCTCATCTAAAATAGTCGTTGCGAGAGGTTTCATAGAATCTACATAGTCCTTTGTTGTAATCTTGTGATCTGATTCCGGCATCGAAAAATTATATCCCGTGAAATACCTAAGCGCATCGTTGATATCACTTACTTCATCAACTTCCATACCATAATTTTCCATTGCATAATCGGCCATATTTGTAGTAACTGTACGCGATATAATCGTTGGCCATCCGTCTTCTGTTGTGATCTCTCTTACCACCTCCGTATACGTTCCTTGCCCTTTTGGTATAAGAAATCGCGTGGCCCCCACAGAATGTGCAGCATCTATCTTATACGGTATCCCTCCAATCGGGCCAATGCTTCCATCAGGATTTATCATGCCCGTCATAACTGTTTTATTGCTCAAGGTCCAGTTTTCAAGCAAAGAGATTGTAGCAAGAGTCATGACAGCTCCAGCAGATGGACCGCCGATAATTGGAGATGATGTTCTTACAACAAAGAAATAATCATAATTAGATGGAGTTACAGTGCAATTCTTATCATTTTTTATAAGTGCACTGGCAACTTTTACTGCAAGTCGTGCTGAACCCTGCATATCAATTTGCGTCAAAGGTAACGTATCAACAAACACATGGCCGCTCCCATTATTTTGTATGGTGACTGTGATGGTTGAAATGACTCCAAAATATCCAGTTTCTGTTTGGCCAACTGCAGGTGCATAAACAGTAACATTACGATATTCTAAGGATATTTTCCCTTCACCTATTTGGCCTGTTGAGATTGCATCAGAATACTGGCAAAACGAAGGCATTAGAATTGAAAAAATTATAACTATCAAGAAAATTTTCTTCATCATTTTCATCTCCCTGTAAAAAATGCGTAATGCCAATCATATACTAAAGATTTACTCTGTACCTATTATAGTAACTTTTAAGTCTAAACTTGATGAAGAAAAATAAAAAAGAAGAAAAATCGGTCTTTACTTTTTGAAGAGATCTAGCGAAGATAGTTCTTTTGACAATTTTTCCACTGCTATAGATACATCTTCTATTCTTCTTGCGCCAGTACAGACGATTTTTCCAGAGCCGAAGAGCAACATAGCTACCTTGGGCTCTTTTATCCTGTAAACTAAACCAGGGAATTGTTCGGGTTCATATTCAACGTTCTCAAGTCCCAGGCCCATTGCCACCTCATTGAGGTTAAGCTCAGTTCCTAGGTCAGATATGGCTACAATATTCTGGATAACTATCTTAAGATCCTTATACACGTTTACGCCCAACTTTCTAAGTTTTTCTGCTATTATGTTGACTGTTTTACGTACGTCTTCAACGTTCTTTGCACCTGTACAGTTGGCTTTGCCGCTTCTGAAAAGAAGTGTAGCTGTCTTTGGATTTTTTAACCGATATACCAATCCAGGGAACTGTTCTGGTTCATATTCTGCGTCTTCTAACGATTGTGCTATTACATCTAGATCCAATTTATCTGCAAAAGATGTAGACGCTACAATATTTTCTACCTTTACTTCTGGCATAATTTTTTCCTCATTTACAATATTCCCATGGATGAAAGCTTATCTTTCATCGTATCAATGGCGGTGGTCACATCCTCCAATTTTTTAGCTCCAGTGCATACAAGTTTTCCGGAACTAAAAAGAAGCAATACCACGCCCAGATTATCCATTCGATAAACCAAACCAGGAAATTGCTTAGGCTCATATTCTGCATTTTCCGCCAATAACGCTTTAGCTAGCGAACTTAGTTTTAACTCCTTTTTTAAATCTGAAGAAGCAACGATATTCTGTGTTTTTATTTTTCGTTTCCCAGAAACAGGAAGTCCAGCACTTTTTATTTTGCTGACCACTTCGTTTATCGCGTCGTTAACCTCATCCATATTTTTAGCACCGGTACAAATGGCATTTCCGCTAGAAAAAAGCAATACAGCCGTCTTTGGTTTTTCAATATGAAGAATCAATCCCGGGAATTTTTCAGGATCATACTTGGAATCAAGTATAGTATCAGATAATCGTTTGATGTCTAACCCATCTGCTATCTGAGTAGAAGCTACTATATTCTCAATGTTCATGTCCGTCATATGATGTAGGCCTTCCCTCCCTGAAGTATATAAAGGGTTTTTATAAACATTTCGTTCACGAAAAAGACGTCATCTGATGTTAATTTACCAGACTTTATCGATATCTAGATCCGCATCGTTTTTCTTACCTTCTTTTTTATTTTGTTCTCCATTAATTTTATCAAGCATGCCTCTGAACTCATCAGTTTTGTGTTCTATACGCCGTTCGCAACTCGCAATGGCCAGTTCTCCTCTAGTTTTCTCCATCAAACTTCTTATCATGTCTTGTTTTTTGCGGATTGGAACAAGCGCAGAAGGATAATCAAATCGTATAATGGCATCATAGATACTCTCCATCATGTCAAGATACTCATTTGCTTTTTGGTTATCTCCCTCTCTTATAAAATCTAAAGCGCTTCTTCTCAATTCTCCAACAACGTCACACAATCCTAACAAATACGAGCTGTAGGTGGTTTTAATTTCATCTGGATCTGGTAAATCTTTACCCTGCATTATGTTCAAAAGACATTTTGCCTCTACGACTTCCTGAGCGGCATTTTCCACAAAACCTGCGTGGTAAAGATCATCATGATTTCCTATAATAATGCTGTACAAACTTGATAGTTCACTATAGGCTTTATTTATATGCTGTTCTGCATCTGGTATCAGATTCTGATGCATACATTGTATGGCTTTTCTGCATCCAATTATGATATCTCTTGAAGATCTCAGTGCTTGTTCACGAGCCTTGTCTTTCTCGTCGATACTCTTCTCTATTCTATCTACAATTTTATCTAAATTCTTCATCGAAGAAATAAAAACACCTCTTAATAGTTATATTTTTCCCTCACATGAGATGTTTATTAACACAAAAATCAGGTTTCTGTCCTTTTAGCACTTTAACTATCTGCTCAGCACATATGGTGCCTGCTCTTATTTGTCCTTCTTTTGTGTTTGCTCCAATATGGGGTGTTAACGTAACATTAGGTAATGTTAGTAGAGGGTTTTCTTTTAATGGTGGTTCATTTTCAAATACATCCATACCTGCACCAGCTATTTTCCCATTTTTTAATGCATCGTAAAGTGCTTTTTCATCAACTGTTCCACCACGAGCACAATTAATAAGATAAGCTGTGGGTTTCATCTTTGAAATCATTTTTTCATTGACGATATAATGAGTTTCTTTAGTATGTGGTAAATGTAGTGAAATATAATCAGATTTCGTCATCAGATCCTCTAGTTTTTCAATTTTTTCAATTCCATCTTTAGCCATATTATTTTTTTGGATAAACGGGTCGTATCCTATTACTTTCATTCCAAATGATTTAGCAAGTTTACCTGTTAATCTACCTATGTTACCTGTACCAATAAGACCAAGTGTTTTTCCATTTAGTTCAGTTCCTTTGAGTTGTTTTTTAGCCCATTCACCTTTTTTCATACTGCAGTCTGCTGTTGTCATTTGTCTTGATAATGCGAGCATATGAGCAAAAGCTAGTTCCGCGACACTAGCAGTAGCACCAGTTGGTGCGTTTACAACAGGGATTTTATGTTTCGCTGCTGTTTCAATATCAACATTGTCAACACCTATGCCTGCTCTACCAATAACTTTTAGTTTCCCTTTTACACCAGCGTTCACAATATCAGCTATAGCTTTTGTTCTACCCCTAATCATAAGTGCATCATATTTTCCGATTTCTTTTAGAAGAGTGTCAGCATCCATCTCATTGAAGGTTACGTCGTGACCTGCGTCTTTCAAAACTTTTATTGCCTCATCAGCCATTTTATCAGTTATTAGTATTTTCATTTTGATAAAACCCCCTTATTGTTCTGGTATCTATAATGGTATAAAAATGTTTATGCTATATTGGCTTTGTACGGCAATCCGTGCTAATTTTTAAACTGCTGTTCTTCTGTGTTTAGTTTTATTATAGAATTCATCTATTTATGATTTTTATATAGAAATATTTGTATATATGAAATTTATATCGATATCGAAGGATAATCTTAATGGGGTTAAAAAATATGCATGGAAAAATAATTGGAATGATAATGTGTATGCTGATGATCACGAGTGTTTTTGGAAGTATAACTGTTTTGGCAACTGATCCATCAGGATCTGCAACATGGCGAGAGATCACGAGTGTTTTTGGAAGTAATACTTATATATCTTATGGTCCCCCAGGTTACATTGATGGATATGTTACAAATAAAAATACAGGACAACCAATTCAAGGCGCGTCCGTTGTATGTAATGTTGACTCAGATATTACTGATAGTAATGGATTTTATCATCTTGTAATAGATATTCCTCCAAATTGTAACGATGTAACATACAGCAAAGATGGTTACATATCTGAAACTCATAATATATGTGTTGCTGCGCAACAAACTACTCCTTGGGATGTAGCTCTAGTACCTGATCCTGAGAATTCGCCTCCAACTGTATCAACGAATGGCGCCTCCGGTATCACGAGTACGACAGCAACATTGAATGGTAATTTAATAGATATGGGCAGAGCAAGCTCGTGTGAAGTATGGTTCGAATGGGGGACAACAACAAGTTACGGATATGAAACCACGCATCAAACCAAAATAACCACTGGTACTTTTTCTGCAGATATTAGTGGTCTGAGTACTAGTACCACGTATCATTTTAGAGCAGTTGCATCGAACAGCGCAGGAACAAACCGGGGGGATACAAAACAATTCACTACAACCAAGGAAAGCAATCCAAATGATACACCACTATGGGCAGTTGGAAATTACTGGATATATGACTTTAAATTTGAATTTAAATATTTAGTAATAGACATGAAAGGCGTAATATCAAACATGAAACTTAATGTTACTGAGGTAAACGAAGAAAAAAATGAGTATAAACTAAAAATATCTGGTACTATAACTGCAGATCTATCACTTTTTGGTATAATCTCTGGGGGATCATATAATGGGGATATTGATGGTGAAGCATGCATAGATAGATCTACACTAGCGCTAAAGGATTTCAATATCGAATCCTATGGTCATTATAATACCATCGTCACCGTCGATACATTTACAACTGTTACTATGACATTCAATCCAGCCTTTGACTTTTTTGGCTTCCCAATTGAGCCTAAAGAAGATGAAAGCAACCCATGGTCAGCTGAAACCTATGCTGATATCAATGGCGATTTCAAACTTGGGATAATTGATTACCCATTTAATGTCAACGGAGATTTCAAAGGAGAAAAATTACATTTCATAAGAGTAGAAGACCATACTGTGAACGGGGTAACCTTTGATTGTATTCTCTTTTCTGGAAGCATGGGACCAACTCATGAAGGATCATCCAACTTATGGTATTCCTCAGATGTTGGTTATCTAGTTGACATTCAAGAAACAATATACGATTGGGAAGGTGTCAATGCTAAACTGAATATGCAACTTAAATACACTAACTTTAAATCAGACAACACACCGCCATATAAACCAGTTGAACCGACAGGTGAAACAGAGTTAACAACTGGTGAACAATATACTTATAAAACAAGCACAACTGACAAAGAAAATAACAACATTTATTATAAATTCAACTGGGGTGACGAAACAGAAAGCGAATGGCTAGGGCCATACGCATCAGGCAGTGAAGTTACCGCATCTCACGTCTGGGATAAAACAGGGTCATGTAGTATCAGAGCAAAAGCAAAAGATACAAATGATGTTGAAAGCCCATGGTCTGACCCATTATCAGTTAATGTTATTAGTAATATGCCAACAACAACAGTTTGTTTGTATAAAATTACAAATGAAAATATGGATGATATTGATTATTCTTATCCATGGGATCTCGGGGCCGTTACGCCGGAATGGTATTACAGAGTCGAGGCTATATCAAATATTGATACCCCGTATGAAAAAGTCGCAACAACCTCGTTGATTTTTAATAAAGATAGTCACGGGCAATGGGTACATGAAAAGACATGGACGCCCAATACTAAACATGAATTGTTAAGCTATGGGCCAAAGGTAGTAATCACTATTAAACTCATGGATTATGATGAATGGTGGGAAGGTGGAGATGATTTGGCCGACGTTAGTGGATGCCGTGGGGATGGAAAAGATAATGACATATCAGATAATAACAGAGGAGCAATATATCATGCAGCATATAATTTAGCAACAAATAACCTAAACGAAAATGGGTATAGTGAAAACCCTGCAGACTACGCTGATTATTATGAAATACAAGACGGATTGTACTTTATCGCTGGTGACCAAAAACCAGATAACAGCGTCAACTACGATGGCAATGACGCAGGGGTTTGGTTCACAATATCTGATAGCTATGAACCTCCTGAAGCAGGAATAGTAGACCTACCGCAAACAGCAATAACAGGTGAAGAAATTCGATTCATAGGGAAAGTGACTGATGGGATTCCACCATATTCGTACTATTGGGATTTCGGGGATGGTTCGACAAGTAATGAACAAAATCCGATTCATGTGTACAATACTGCAGGCACGTATGCAATAACATTAACAGTAACCGATGCATTTAGTCAATCTGATAGTTATGAAACAACCATTAACATCATTGCTAACCAACCACCAAATAAACCAAGTAGACCATCGGGACAGACAGAGGGTAAGCTAGGACAAGAATACTCATATACAACTAGTACAACTGATCCTGAGGGCAACAAAATATCCTATTTGTTCGACTGGGGAGATGGAACCGACAGTGGATGGATAGGGCCATATAACAGCGGAGAATCGGTGAGCGTATCACACACATGGGCTACTAAAGGAAGCTACAGCGTGAAAGTCAAAGCAAAAGATGTGCATGATGCTGAAAGCGCTTGGTCAGATCCACTCCCAGTAAAAATGCCACTAAGTGGAACCTCGTCGCTTACTAAGGTTACTGGGGTAATTCCCACATGCATTTCCAATATTAAGATATCTACAACGCAGCCCGAAAGTAATCCATCGGCTCAGCAATCCTCAAGCAGTACAACTGTTTCTGCTGCTACGGTTACAACTATTTCTGCTACAACTAGACAAACAAGTACAATTAGATAAGCACCACCCCAACAAACCGGATTCTGCAGCTCTTCAACAACCAGCTAATCCGTCAACTCCAGTAAACCCAACTAATCCGATTAATCCTATAAACCCAGTAACTCCTGTTGCTCCAATATCTGGTACAGTGCAATCATCAATGACTCCTTCAACTAGCATCACAACAAATAGATAAAACCCATTTTTTCTTTTTATTATTACTGTCAAGAAAAAACTAAGCTTTTGTAACAAAATTGCATAATAAAAAATAATTAATATTCAAAGTCCGCTAGATTATTCAGCTCGGAAATATATACCTGGGTATTCTGCTTTTTCACCAAGTTCCTCTTCAATTCTTAGCAATTGATTGTATTTCGCGTTTCTATCACTACGTGCTGGTGCACCTGTTTTTATCTGACCTGCGCTTGTGCCCACAACCAGATCAGCTATGAAATTATCCTCGGTTTCGCCGCTACGATGACTAACAACAGCTGTCCAACCATTATCTTGCGCCATTTTAATTGCATTGAGAGTCTCAGTGACTGTACCAATTTGGTTAAGTTTAATTAGAACAGAGTTTGCTGCATCAAGTGTTATACCTTTCTGAATACGTTTAGTATTGGTTACAAAAAGGTCATCACCAACAATCTGAACCTTGGCCCCAAGTTTTTTAGTAAGCTCCACCCATGAGTCCCAGTCATCCTCAGCAAGTCCATCCTCAATACTTACAATTGGATACTTTTTACAGAGGTCGACATAGAAATCAACCATCTCTTCACCAGAATATGATTTTTTACCAATTTTGTATGTTCCATTATGGAAAAACTCGCTAGATGCCGGATCAAGCGCAATCTTCATTTTATCATTATAGCCTGCTTCTTCTACTGCTTTAAGCATAATATCAAGTCTATCGTTTACATCTGTTATCTGAGCTGGTGCAAAACCTCCCTCATCACCGATTAATACACCACCTGCACCATATTTCTTTTTCAAAAGTTTAGCAAGATGATGATAAGACTCTGAAACCATTCTAATACCTTCACTGAAATTTTTTGCGCCGGTAGGCATCAACATATGCTCCTGTATCGAATTCTCCTGCCCGGCGTGTTTACCACCATTAATAACATTACACATGGGAACAGGTAGCTTATGAGGGATAACACCAAACAATTCACCAATATAGACATAAAGAGGAATGTTTTTTGCTGCAGCACCAGCTTTTGTAATAGCCATAGAAACAGGAAGTATAGCATTCGCACCAAAATTACCCTTATTCTCAGTACCATCAAGCTTCAGCATAATATTATCAATAGTTTCCTGATGATTACAATCAAGACCAACAATTTTTGGTGCTATTTTCTTATTAACATTCTCAACAGCTTTCAAAGTACCCTTACCAAGATAACGTGAAGCATCACCATCACGCAGTTCCAATGCCTCATGCTGCCCAGCACTTGCCCCGCTCGGTGTCATCGCTCTAAAAATACCTTTTTCTGTTACTACATCAACTTCGACAGTAGGATTTCCTCTCGAATCTAGTACTTCTCGTGCTTTTATTTTTATAATTTCCGGCATGGCCGATCTCCACAGTTGCGATATTTTATGACATCATAAAGTTGTTTATCCTTTTTAAAAACCTCGGTTCATTTATCACATTAAATGAGTGTACCAAACATTAATCAACCCCCTCTCTTTTTTCACGGTCGGATTTAAAATGGATAATAACGGTGTAAAAATTCAATTTCTCGGCGGTAGCAACCATATAGGCAGTCTATCAATGGTACTAGAGACAGACGGAATGAAACTTCTTTTTGAATACGGCGTATCTCCAGGTAAACCACCCACCTATCCACTTCCACCTCCGCCAATTGATCTTGTCTTACTCACACATGCGCATCTCGACCATTCTGGCATGATACCCTGGTTGTGCGGTAGAGAAAATCAGAGCATTATGGCTACAGATCTTACAAATAAAGTCAGTAATCTATTATTCAAAGACTCTATAAAAATAGCGAAAATGGATGGATACTCAATTCCTTTTGGCAAGGACGATATAAACGAAGCTGAAAATAGCTTTATAGAGGTAGCGCCGTCACAAAAAAGAGATGTGGGGGAAGATAGCGAGGTTCGTTTTCATTCTGCAGGTCATATCCCCGGTTCCCTAATGTTTGAACTGGCAAGCTCCAAAAAAATTCTATTTACAGGTGATATGAATGTTATTGACACAAGACTCGTGAGAGGAGTAAAACCTGTATCTTGCGATATCCTATTTTTAGAGGGAACATATGCCGGACGAGAACACCCCAAGCGAGATGAATTGGAGAGAGAATTCCTGGACAAAATCGACGAAGTTGTAAGGAGAGGCGGCACTGCTGTTATACCGGCTTTTGCCGTTTCTCGTTCTCAAGAGATATTACTTGTTTTGAAAGATGCAGGTTATAATGTATGGTTTGATGGCATGGGTAAAAAAGTTACCAAGTTATTTTTAAAACATCGGCAATATCTAAGATCTCCAGAAGATCTCAAGAAAGCGATTAACAAGGTAAATCTCATTCATTCAGATCACAGCAGAAAATTAGCCTTAAAAGCAGATGTGATACTAACATCAAGTGGGATGATGGAAGGGGGGCCCGTACTCTGGTACATGAATCAACTGAAAGACGATAAAAAAAGTGCAGTCCTTCTAACAGGATATCAAGTTGAGGGAACCAATGGCAGACTTTTAATGGATAAAGGTAAACTAGAGTTTTATGGCGTTGTCGAAAAAGTAGAATGTGAGGTTGATTATTTCGATTTCTCAGCTCATGCGGGCCACAGCGAACTGATAAAATTTGCCAAACAATGTAATCCTGAAAAGGTAGTACTTTTCCATAGCGATAACAGAGAACCTCTGGTTGGACCTATATCCGATTTTGCAGAAGTTTACACTCCAAATAATGGAGAAATAGCAGTCTTGTAGCAGTAAACGAAGGTTTATATTTTATTAGTATGTTTTAAAGATAAATTTAGAAAAGGAAAAGAATCAAATGACTGAGATGTCACCGCGACAAAAATATGATCTTAGGCGAAAACTTGAGGAGCTTAAGTCATGTAGAGGTAAACATACCGAACTTATTTCACTGTATGTTCCACCAACAAAACAAATCTTCGACGTCATGTCTTATCTGAGAAACGAGTATTCGCAATCTCAGAATATTAAATCAAAGACAACGATGAAAAATGTCGTTTCTGCCATCGAATCGATAATGAGTCGACTGAAAGTATTCAAAAAACCGCCAGAAAATGGCCTTGCCATGTTTGTCGGTCATAAGAGCATCGGCGCCGACAGAACCGAGATGGTAGCCTATGTAATAGAACCACCAATGCCTGTTGCTACATTTCTGTATCGTTGCGATTCCCTTTTTTTCCTTGAGCCACTGGAACAAATGCTTACTGAAAAAGAAATCTACGGACTTTTCCTTATGGATCGAAGAGAATGCACTATTGGAATGTTGAGAGGCAATAGAACTGATCTGATTAAATATATGACTTCACAGGTACCAGGAAAACATGGAAGGGGAGGACAATCTCAGCGACGATTTGAACGAGCGACTGAAATTGCTGCCCACGAATGGTTCGTAAAGTGCGGTGAGAGGGCAAGTGAAATTTTTCGTGCAGAAGAAAAACTGCAAGGCATTTTAGTTGGCGGCTCAGGTCCAACGAAACAATATTTTATTGACGAGGAGTATCTTCACTACGAGCTTCAAAATAAAATTGTAGGTATTTTTGATACAGGTTATACTGATGAATACGGATTGAAAGAACTAGTCTCAGCAGCATCGGAGACAATGACCAATCTCAAGATTTCTCAAGAAAAAGCAGTTATGAAACGATTTCTCAGGGAAGTGACAAAGAGCAAGGTGGGTCTTGCAATCTATGGTGAAAAACAGGTGAGGAAAGCGCTAGGAATGGGAGTTGTAGATACGCTACTGCTTTCAGAGAATCTTAGAAAGTATAGAATTACACTCAAATGTGCGTCCTGTGGCTATATTGAGGAGCGAACTCTTGATGAAGAAACAATGAAGGATTTCACTCCACCCAAATGTACCAAATGTGGAGCAGCAGATTCAATGGAGATGGAAAAGAAGGATATTATTGATGAACTTTCAGACCTTGCAGATAAAACAGGATGTAATGTTAGGCTCATCTCCAAGGATAGCGAAGAAGGTGATTCATTATACTCTGCATTTGGCGGTATGGCCGGTATTCTGCGTTATCCGGTAGATATATAATAACAAGACAATATTACTATGATCAACAAGCCATATAGCCCTTATTAAGGATTTAAAATTTAGATTAAATTTTCTATAAAATGAACATATTTGTACCGATAGTTTTATAAATAATAGAATATATTAATAGTATAGGTAATAACCATGGCGTCAAGAGAAGATTTCAAACCATTTATACCTGATAAGAAGAAGATACCTGAATTAACGGTAAAAGCTCTTTTGGTTGGAGCACTTCTTGCCGTTATACTAGGTGCGGCAAATGCATATCTTGGACTTTATGCAGGAATGACGGTTTCTGCTGTTATTCCTGGAGCTGTAATGGCTTTTGCTATGTTGAAGCCTTTTAAAGGAACAATTTTAGAAGTTAATCTTGGCATGATGGGTGCAGCAGCAGGTGAAGCACTTGCTGCCGGTGTCATATTTACCATACCTGCCCTCGTTCTCCTTGGGACATGGTCAGAAATCCACTACTTCGAAACAACCATTATTGCATTCCTCGGTGGTGTCCTTGGTGTATTGTGGATGGTTCCACTTAGAAGGGCTCTTATTATGAAGACAGATCTGCCATTCCCTGAAGGCGTTGCTGTTGCGGCTGTTCTAACAACAACAGTTGGCGGAGAAGAAGCAGAAACTGGAAAGAAGTCAGAGAGTGGCGTGAGTGGCATTTGGCTTGTTGTCGGTGTTCTTGTCGCAGGATTATTCAAATTCGGGCAAGTAGCTCTAAAAACCTTTAGCGGAACAATCCACGGCATAACTAATATAGGCAAATATGATATTGGTGCAGGAGAAAAACAAGGAGTTTTCTACGGAGGTACCGCAGCATCGCCAGCTTTACTTGGTGTAGGTTGGATTATTGGACCAAAAATAGCTGCATTTGTATTCGTCGGTGGATTGCTTGGTTGGGTTATACTCGCACCTCTTATTGCTCTTGCAACTGGCCTTCCAGTACCTGGTGCCGTTGCAGATCCGATTTTGGCAGCACAACAGATAGCCGATGCAAAAGAATTGGGTGGAGGTAGTTTCGATATCGGTAGTCAGATATGGGGTTTCTTCCAAATATGGGGAAACTATATCCGATACATCGGTGTCGGTGCTATGGTCGTCGGTGGTCTGTACACAATCTTTAAACTCCGAACGAACCTTGCCAGTGGCATTAAAGAAGCAATTGCAGGTATTACAGGCGGGAAAGTGGCAGTAAAGAAGAGAACTGACACAGATCTGAATATAAAATTTGTTTTCCTATTGATTGGTGCATTGGTTATTCCTATTTTCCTAGTATATGTGTGGATATCAAGCCTATGGGCAGTTTCTGCAATCATGGCTGTTTTTGCAGTACTCTTTGCATTCGTCGCAAGTGCGATTGCAGGTTATATGGCCGGACTTTTGGGATCATCTAACAATCCGATTTCTGGTGTAACTGTTTCCGTGCTTCTCATTACTGCGTTAATTTTGCTTGGATTTGGGCTTTCTGGAAATGCAGGAGCCGCCGGTATTGCTATTCTTATTGCTGCAGTTATTTGCTGTGCCGCAGCGATTTCCGGAGATGTTCTGCAGTCCATGACGTGCGGTCAGATTGTAGGTGCAACACCTCGAAGTCAGCAGATTGCAGAAATTGTTGGAGTAGCAGCAGCCGCACCTATTCTAGCACTAGTAGTGCAGGCACTTGATAAAGCCTATAAAATTGGAAGTCCTAACTTAGCAGCTCCACAGGCATTCTTAATGAAAGGAATAGTACAAGGTGTTCTTGGCGGAGGAATGGTATGGCCGTTTGTTGTAGCAGGCATGGTACTTGCATTTGTTCTAATATTGGTTAGTTTACCAGTACTTCCTGTGGCCATTGGTATTTATCTGCCATTTACTTTGAGCGTACCCATATTCATTGGTGGTATTGTAAGATACTTTACTAACAAGGCAATAGCTAAGAAATACGGAAGTGCGGATGAAGAAGAGATTAGCGATTGGGAGCTTGCTATCAAGCAAACCGATGTACAACCAAAAGAAAAGATTATAAGAACCGGTCTTCTTCTCACTGCTGGGCTCATAGCAGGAGAAGCGCTGATGGGAGTCATAGTGGCATTCCTCTACATAGGGGGTCTAAAATTTGCCCTATTTGATTATCCTCCCGTACTACCGAGTCTACTAATATTCATCTTCATAGCGGTTCTCCTAGCATATATCCCGCTGAGAGAAATCTATGCCAAGAAAGAAGAATAAACAACCAAAACCAAGATTACCAACGGTCGATGAATTCCTGGAATTCATACCGAGACGATCAGAATTCGAGTGGCAAACCAAAGAAGACGGTCTAGTAACGATAAAAGTACCGAAGTTCACTAGCAACTTCGGTAAATCTTTTTGTAAAGTTCTACGCAAAGACGATACATTTGTTGCAAATCTTGATAAACTCGGCTCCATCGTATGGAAAAACTCTGATGGAGTAAATACGGTAAGGCAAATCTTGGAAATACTGAAAACAGAATTTCCAGATGGAAAAAATATTGATCAAAGGCTCTTTCTTTATCTAATACAGATGAAAAATCTAGGTTATATTTATTATTGAACTATTCGAGATGTGCCTTTTTAACTTTTAAAACACCATTATCTCGTTTCCATTCTTTTGACACTTCATCCAGTACAAGTTTCTTTTTAAACAATGGGCAATCTAAAACTAGTGTTTCAAATTCTCCTCCCTCACCTGCAATATTTATGCCATATTTCTTCTGTAGTTTTACTAATTCATCTATGCATGATTCATCAATAGGCTTTCCAAGCCACGACTCGGTAAATCCATGGGCAAATACACCGACTATCATTATTTTGAAGCCCGCATCAACTTCGTCTCTGAGAATTAACTCCTGATTCTTATGCCACAGTGGGGTAAACGATTTTATCCCCAGTTCATAGCAGACTTTTTCAATCCTTGTCCGTTGGTATTCAGATGCAATAGCTCCGCTTATAACACCGTCGACATTAAGCTCTGAAAGAATTATTTTCAAATCTGTCAGTTCTTCTTCTTTTTCACCTTTTGTGATTCTTTTAATGAGGGGTATGCTCATTGCTTCCGCTAGTTTATTCACTAAATGAATATTTATCGTATGAAACATCCACGAATCTTTATTTTCAGGCAGTAGCGTCACAAGATGTGTTACGTCCCAACCATATTGTTTGGCGATGTAAATTGAAAATGTCGAATCTTTTCCACCAGAGAATAGTGCAGCTACTTTCATCATAGTAGGTATGTCTTTAAACAAATAAACATTTATTGTACAAATCGCTTTAAACCTATTACATATTAAGAAAGGTGATAACTAATGAAAATTGGAATTATAAGTGGACATGAGATACAGAATCTTATTCAAAACGAAGAAACCATAAAGATCGAAACATCATATGGTGACGTAACTGTTCAAACAGCAGGTTTGCGTAATAACGAAATATTTTTCATTAATCGTCACGGAGAAAACTCAAATATTCCACCACACAAAATAAACTATCTGGCAAACATCCAGGCGTTGGCATCATGTCACGTCGATTGTATTTTTGCAATAGGTTCAGTAGGCTCATTGAAAAAAAACATAAAACCTGGTGATTTTGTTATCCCACATGATTTCATTGATTTTACCAAATCACGAAGATATACTTTTTTTGATGATAAGAGAGTTCATGTAGACATGACTGATCCTTACTGTTCATATTTGAGAAACATCATGATGAATATCGTTAAAAAAACAGATTCCGCTAAAATTTTTGATAAAGGTGTATATCTTGCTACAGAAGGTCCGCGTTTGGAGACTGCTGCAGAGATCGGATTCTTTTCAAAGTTTGCTGATGTAGTAGGCATGACTGGAGTTCCTGAAGTTGTTTTAGCTAGAGAGCGAGGCATATGCTATGTATCACTCTGCGTTGTTTGTAATATGGCTGCTGGTCTTCAAAGCGAGTTGACAGCTAATGAAATATCAGCATTATATAAGGAAAAAGAACCAGTTATTTCAAAAATATTAAAGTCCACAATCGAATCGTTGGAAGATAAAAGAAGAAACTGTAACTGTAAAGACATTTTATCCAAGGCATCGCTATGAAGAAATACGAAATTGTAGAGCATACGGCCGATGTGGGTATAAAGGCATTTGGCAAGACCCTTTCTGAGGCTTTTGAAAATGCGGCAAAGGGAATGTTTGATATTATTACTAACAATTCTGAAATAGAATCAGTAGGTCAATACAATATTGAGCTAGAGGCACCAGACTTGGAACAATTGCTGATTGATTGGTTATCTGAACTTCTTTTTTTAAACACCTCTCAAAACCTCGTTTTTAGTTTTTTTAAAGTAGAACTTGATGAGAAGAAAAAACACTTAGTTGCACATATTTTTGGTGAAAAATATAACATATCTAAACACAAAATGGGTGTCGAGGTAAAAGCAGCAACCTATCATATGTTAGAAGTGAAAAACAAAAAACCATACCACGTTCAGGTTCTCTTTGACATATAAATTCCCCTTAGAACTCAATCCAGAAATTAAAATTCAAACAGGTCAAATCCTATTTTTTAACCCAATAAACAGATGCGGTTTTTCGGCTAGAATATGTTTTTCGGCTAGAAAATAGATATTTTACAGTGAGGAAACCCAAGGTAGTTCCTATAAAAATTCCTGCCATTGCATAGATTTTTTCGTACGACGTAGTATCTAAACTTTGAATTGCAAGACCGCACATCAAGATTGTTGCCGCTCCAATTACATATTGTATGTGTCTGTCAGTTTTTTCTCTGTCTTCGTGTTTAATAATGGATGGAATTTTTGCGGGTGCTTTAATATGTTTTTTACAAACATCACAATACCAATCGTTTTTATCAGCACTTAGTCTGAGAGGATAATCGCAAGCAGGACAGCGGATATGGGAATAAAATGATAACTTTGTTTTAGTTTTCCCAAATTGTTTTAGAAGCGGAGATGCCGCGCTTCTTTTTAACAAAGCAGGTGCGAGTAGACAGCTTGTAATAATCAGAAAAAGAGTTGCGGTTCTTATCTTATTCGCAAATAGACCTGTCGGGTCCCCAAAGATGCCTTTGTCTATTCCTGTAGTAACAACAATCAATGCTACTCCCATTACAGGCATCGTTCCAACACCGATGCTGATAGACTCCCTTCTAGTAAGTCCAGAAAGCTTCGCTCCAATAAACCCTCCAAGAAAATTTCCTGAAAGACCAAGCAGTACAAAAATAATAATGAAAAACAATAACGCAACAATTTGTTCTGATTGTAAAAGATACAAAAAGTTAAAACTCGCTCCAACCCATACAAAGAAAAGGGGAATGAAAAAAGCATAACCAATTGTTTTGATATAATCAGCAACTATACTTGCTTGCGGCGTCCTACCAATAAAAAGGCCAGCAATAAAAGCACCGATTATTGCAGTAATTCCCATATTTTCAGCCAAGGCTGCGAAAAGAAAACAAATCATTAATCCAGTTGTAAGAACAATCATTGGTGCCTTTCTTGTTACATTTTTCTTTTTGGCATACCGAACTATGAGGAGCCCTAATCCAATAGTAAAAATGAAAAAAAAGGCAACTTGCAATAAAACAGTAAAAGAATTCCCAGCGCTAAAGACTAAGGCAAAAATAATCATTGCAAGAACATCATTTATAATAAGTATTCCATACAGAGCCAATCCTACACGTGACGATAACATATCCATATCAGCAAGGATGCGTACAGCCATTGTAGTTGATGTTGCCAAAAAAATAGTACCAATAACCGCGCTCTGTATAGAACTCATGCCGAATATTATTCCTGTCAAATATCCAATGGTGAAAGGAACTGCTATACCAAAAATACCAACAAAAAAACCCGTTCTTCTCGTCTTTTTTAAATCTCCAATATTTATCTCTAGTCCAACGGTAAAAAGAAGGAAAATTACACCAATCATTGCAATCTCTTTAAATTCAGGGGATGCTAAATTAAAATTAAACTGAAATACCGATTGACCAAAGAGATTAATCGAAGAACCTGAGAGAGACCCTATGATACAGGGACCAAGCAGAATTCCGGCGATTATTTCCCCTATAACTCCCGGCTGCCTCATCTTTTCGAAAAGAAGGTTGAGAAGCTTTGCAAAAATAATTGCAAGAGTAATTTCAAGTAGCATATCGTGCATCCCTTAATGTAAAACTTACGAAAATTAGAATATATTACGTGTATTTAAAATCAATGAAAATGCCACTCAGAGATTTTAAATAATCTTTCATTGATTATATCAAAGATGAGCGAGAATAGCGAATTTATTACAAAGCTTTACGATTTCAAGGCAAAGGATCTCATGAAAACTACTAGCAGCAATATGCCGTTTGTTGAAAAGAATGCTGATCTCAGTCACATTTTTTCCGTTTTGAACAAAAATGATCATGTTTGGGTAGTTGAAAATAAAGAAAACATGCACGTAATAGGAGTAATTACAGAATCTGATACAATTCTGTTATTTTCACCGCCGTATACGCCCCTACAATCTTTTAATAAGCCAAGTCTTCAATCATTGCAGTACGGGCTTTCATCCAACGCAGAAGACATTATGTCAAAAAAACCAGTAACAGCATTTCAAGAAGAAAAAATCATAGATGTTATATGGAAGATGAAGCAACATAAAATTAAACAAGTTCCTGTTGTTGATGAAAACTATA
>Ga0315289_10002395_pt1 | contig 28759 bp, 22 predicted proteins | sample YL17G11_40_MG_FD_203452 | JGI IMG/M metagenome (GOLD analysis project Ga0315289, IMG submission 203452) | Sediment microbial communities from Yellowstone Lake, YNP, Wyoming, USA - YL17G11_40 | ecosystem: Environmental > Aquatic > Freshwater > Lake > Sediment | place: USA: Wyoming | collected... | reverse complement strand
TTCCTTCAGCCCTTTATTTCCCCCTCAGGTGAGAATCGATAGTTTTGTGAAAAGGAGGCACGGAGACAGCCCCAGAGGGCGGTCGATTGAAGGCGCGTTAGCAGGCACACATGCGCTTCGGCGCGCCCTAGGGTTTTTTGCTCATCCCGCCGCGCGCCTGAGCTGCCGCGCCTTGCAGCCCCCTCACTGTTGCTTGTTTGATGACAGAGGTGATGCGTTTTTTTTTGTGATCGGTCTCAACTGAAGCGCATGCATTCTCGCGCTAGCGAGTTGGGGCGAATGGGAAGGAACCAGCCCCGCTCGGGCGAGCGAATCCGGAGAAAACCGCCCCTAATTGTGCGAGCTAGTCGAGGAAGCTTCTTTTTTTGTTTCAAAAGCCGTCCGGCCACGTGTTTCAAAAGCCGGCCGGCCGGCCGGCCACTTCCCCCTCTCAACCTTCTTTTTTTCTCAAGTTGCTATAAACGATAATCCACAGTACTCCCTCAAGGCCATGTTTACCTCTGTGCTCATCGCCAATCGCGGCGTGTGCGCGGCGCGCATAATGCGCACCGCACACGCGCTTGGCCTGCGCGTCGTCGCGGTCGTTGTTGCTGATGATGACGCGCACGCCGGCGCCGCCGACTCCGTCGTGGTCGTGCCGTCCTACCTTGACGAGGCCGCCATCGTGGCGGCCGCAGTGGCCGAAAGCGTCGACGCCGTGCATCCGGGATACGGTTTCCTGGCCGAAAACGAGTCTTTTGCGCGTGCCGTCACGGCAGCCAACATCGTTTTTATCGGTCCTTCACCAGACCAAATGGCCGCTTTTGCCACCAAGCACGCCGCGCGCGCGTTGGCGATCGACGCGGGAGTGCAGATTGTGCCCGGTTCTGGTCTGGTGGCCTCGCTCGACGAGGCACGTGCGGCAGCCGCGGCCGTCGGCTATCCCGTCCTGCTCAAGTCGACTGCGGGCGGCGGTGGCACAGGGCAGGCGGTCGTCGAGAGTGAGCCCGACTTGGCGGCCGCCTTCGACCGTGTGTGCCGCCTGGCAGACCGCTTGTTTCATGACGACCGCGTGTTTGTTGAGGCGTGGGTTCCTGAAGCACGCCACGTCGAGGTCCAAATTTTCGGTACCGGCAGTGGCGCCGTCGTCGCACTGGGCGACCGTGACTGTTCGGCACAGCGCCGCAACCAAAAGGTGCTGGAAGAGGCGCCCGCGCCCGGTCTCTCGCCCACTTTGCGTCGCGCGATGTCAGAGGCGGCCGTGCGCCTGTGTGAACGCGCTGGATACGTCAATGCGGGCACCGTCGAGTTTTTGGTGGACGTCGGCCGCGGTGGAGATGCGTTTTACTTCCTGGAAGTCAACACGCGGCTGCAAGTCGAACACGCAGTCACCGAGCAGATATTGGGCATCGACATCGTGGAAGCCCAGCTGCGCACGGCGGCAGGCCTGCCCGTTCCCGCCATCATCGCGGCGGCGGCCGCCATCGCGGCTGGCGAGTTGCAGCGGCACAGCATTCAGGCGCGCGTGTACGCCGAGGATGCCGCGCGCGATTTCGCGCCTTCTTCTGGCTTGCTAACGCGTGTCGAGTGGCCGTCGCCATCGCACGCGCCGGGCCTGCGGCTGGAGACGTGCATAGAGCGCGCGGGCGTGCGCGTGTCGCCACTGTACGACCCGATGATCGCCAAAGTCGTCGTCACCGCGCCTACGCGAGACGACGCTCTGGACGCGATGGCGCACGCGCTAGACGGCGTCCGCCTTGACGGCGTGGAGACCAATGTGCCATTCTTGCGCGCGCTTGTGCGCGAAAGCGACGCGCTGCGCGACGGGCGGCTGTTGACGCGCGATCTGCCGCTTTTCCCGTACCTTTCCCACACGGCCGCTGTCACGGCTGCGCCAGGCGGTTCAGCCATCGTCGTGGACCTCGGGCGACCGGGTCTATGGAAGGCGGGGATTCCGCCAAGTGGCGCGTCGGACGACCTTGCGCTCCGTGCGGCAAACCACCTCGTTGGCAACGACGCCGACGCGGCCGCGCTGGAGCTCGTGCTGGAAGGCGTCGAGCTGCGGTTTGCGTGCGCCGCACGCGTCGCCATCACAGGCGCGCGCCCGACCCCGTTGACCGTGGACGATATCGCCGTGGAGCCGTGGACCGCAATCGACGTGCCTGCTGGGAGTGTATTGCTCGTCGGCAAGCTGCGCGGTCCAGGGGCGCGTGCGTACGTGTCGGTCGCCGGCGGCGGTTTCGACGTGCCCCCTTACCTGGGATCGCGCACCACATTCCTTCTTGGTGCTTTTGGTGGGCATCAAGGCCGCGGCCTGCGCGCTGGCGACGTTTTGCGCCTGTTTCCCGGGTGTGCACCGACGGTTCCTCCACCGCCACCGCCCGGGCCGCCGCCCATCTACACAAACTCGTGGCGCGTCGGCGTGCTCGAGGGTCCGCACTCCGTGGGGTTTATGGAGTCGGCCGATTTTGTGCTTGACGTGCCGCTGCGCGTACACTACAACTCCAACCGTCTGGGCGTGCGGCTGGAGGACGCGCCCGCCCCTACGTGGGTGCGCGCCGATGGCGGCGACGCTGGTTTGCACCCTTCCAACGTGCTCGACACTGTGTACTCGCACAACGCCGTCAACATCACCGGCGAGTTGCCTGTTTTCTTGGGAGTTGACGGTCCCTCCCTTGGCGGATTTGTGTGTCCGGTCGTCGTGTGCCGCGCTGAAGCTTGGAAGCTCGGACAAGTGCGCCCGGGCGACACAGTCGAGTTTTACCGCGTCGCGCGTGCCGACGCGCTGGCAGCGCGCGCGCGCATGGAGGCCACCCCCCAAGACGTGACGTTGCCACGGGCGCATGAACGTGAAGACCCCGTCCTTATGCGGCTGGAGAGCGCAGACGGCGCGGCCGAGGCGCGCGTGCTGGCGCGCCTGGCCGGCGAGGATGCCATCCTGGTCGAGTTTGGGCGCGATGACATCATTGAATTGCCGCTGCGGTTGAAGGTGCGCGCGCTGAACGACGCGCTGACCAGGCGTTTCGGCAGTGGCCGCCTGCGCGAGCTGAGCCCGGGCGTGCGCTCGCTGCACGTCCAGTTCGACCCGGCCGCGCTCGACATAGCCGACCTGCTTGCCGCCGTCGCCGACTTGACAACGACGATGCCCATACCCCGCCGCGTGCCGTCGCGCGTGCTGCACATGCCGCTCGCGTTTGACGCGTCCACCACGCGCGCCGCGCTCAAAAGGTATGCGGCCGGCGTGCGTGCTGAAGCGCCGTATCTGCCGTCCAATATCGACTTCATTGCCCGAATCAACGGGTGCGACGTGGCCGCCGTGAAGGACGCTGTTTTTACGGCTTCGTACCTTGTACTCGGCCTGGGCGACGTTTACCTTGGTGCGCCGTGCGCGCTGGCTGTTGACCCGCGCCACCGCATGGTTACCACCAAAATGAATCCGGCGCGGGTGTGGACTGCCGAGGGCGAGGTCGGACTCGGCGGCTCGTTCATGTGCGTGTACGGGATGGACTCGCCCGGCGGCTACCAACTTGTTGGCCGCACGATGCAGATGTGGAGCACATGGGCGACGGGGCGTGACCCGTGGCTGCTGCGCGAATTTGACGAGGTGCGTTTTTACCAAGTAAGCGAGGCGGAGCTAGACGCGGCGCGCGCCGCGTTTGCGCGCGGGGACACGACGGCGCTGCGCGTCGAGGAAGCTGTCTTCGACATCGACGCGTACGCGGCGCTACTTGATGGGAACGCGGACGACATCGCTGCCGACCGCGACCGCAAGCGGGCCGCGTTTCTGGCCGAGCGCGAGCGGTGGGCCGAGGCTGAAGCGGCTGCGCCGCCGCCTCCGTGCGCAGACGCTGCGCCAGTCACGCTCGCCGTCGACAAAAGCTCTTGGCCGGACGGTGCGGTCGCAGTGCGCGCGCCAGTCGCAGGCCGCTTCGTGCCAGCAGCAGCCGCGGGCGCGACAGCTACTCAGGGCGAGCGGTTGGCGATTGTCGAGGCTATGAAGCTGGAGTTTGGTGTCGAGAGCCCGCTGTCCGAAGTGCCACTGGCCGTGCTGAGCATCCTCGTGCCTGCAGGCGCACTTGTCGACCAGGGCGACGTGCTCATGCTGCTGCACGCATCCGATGCGGCAGATCTGCCGCCACCAACGACGGTTGACGAAGTCAAATCATCTTTGCCGCCGCGTTCGCCACTGGCAGTCGACCTCTCGCGGCTGGCCGCGCTTCGTGATGCGTACGCAGACGGCAGCGCGACGCCAACGCTGGTCGTGACCGAGGCGGCGCGCCGCGCCTGTGACGTGGGTGCCGCGTTTTTGTACATCGCGCCGCACGCCGAACTGGTCGCGCGGTGCTCGGCGCTGGAGGCGAAGCCGTCGCACGCGCGCGGCGAGATGTACGGGGTCCCTTTCGCTGTAAAGGACAACATCGACGTCGAGGGCATGCCGACGACGGCCGCTTGTCCAGCCGCCGTCGACTTGACGCCGGCCGCGGCATCGGCCGCCGTGGTCGAGCGTTTGCTGGCCGCAGATGCAGTGTGCATCGGCAAGACCAACATGGACCAGTGGGCCGCTGGCCTTACCGGTCAGCGCTCGCCCACCGGCCCCATCGCGTGCGCGGCGGACGCCGCCTACATATCCGGCGGATCCTCGTCCGGATCGGGCGTCGCGGTCGCCGCTGGCGTTGTCACTTTCGCCCTGGGAACCGACACAGCCGGCTCGGGCCGCGTGCCCGCCGCGCTCAACGGCGTCATCGGCTACAAACCGACGCGCGGCCTGCTGTCCGCGCGCGGAGTGCTGCCCGCATGCGCGTCCCTCGACTGTGTGTCTGTGTTTGCCTCGTCCTGTGATGACGCGCGTCGCGTTGCGCGCGTGGCGTCCGGTTGGGACGCCGAAGATGCATACTCGCGGCGGGCGACGCTGCCGGCAGTGCCGGCGGCGGCCGGGCCGGCGTTCCGGTTTGGCGTGCTGGCGTCCGTTGAAGCCGCTGGCGTCGTCAGCGACGAGGTGCGCGCCCTGCTCGCGTCCGCTGTCGACGCTGCCGAAGCGGCCGGCGGCACGCGCGTCGATATGGACGCCGATGACACGAAGTTGCTGCTGCGCGCGGCGGCACTTCTGTACGCTGAGCATAGCCCGTGGCTCGCCGAGCGCGTGGACGCCATCAACGACGTCGTCAGCCGTGCCGGATGGGAAGCGTTGCACCCAGTGACCGCGCGCGTGCTCCGCGGCGCGGTCGAGCAGCGCACCGTGGACGCGTGGCCCCTCCTCCACGAGCTGGCCGCCATTCGCGCCGCCGTCGAAGAGCGAGTGTGGCCGCGTTGCAACGTGCTTCTTCTGCCGACCGTACCGCGTACGTTTACGCTGGCACAGGTAGAGGCCGATCCGATCGGCACCAACGCGGTTCTCGGCACCTACACCAACTTTGCCAACCTACTCGACTGCGCAGCGGTCGCCATTCCCGCGGGCACGCTGAGCGGCGGCCGTGCGCCTTGGGGTGTGCAGCTGGTGGCGCCTGCCTGGTCAGACGACGCGCTGCTAGAGCTGGGGCAGCTCCTGCACGCGCGCACCGTGCCTGACGCGCGCTTGACGCTGACCTCTGACGCGTGCGCACGCGACTTGGTGGCGCTGCTCGCCGACTGCCGCCTGTTTGGTTCGGCCACGAAGGCGGTGACGGCAGCGGCGGTGGAGGCCGCGCAGTCGAAGTCGCTGTCCGACGTCAGCGACATGACCGAGGCGGCGCTGGATGGCAGCGACGGCTCGGCCGCGACCTCCGCCGACGCTTCCACCGTCGACCTGTTTGTCGTTGGCCTGCACATGGACGGACTGCCGCTGAACAACCAGCTGCGCGAGCGCGGCGCGACGCTGGTGCGCGCCGCGAGCACCGCGCCTGAGTACACACTCCACGCACTGGCCGGCGGTGCAAAGCCGGGACTCGTGCGCGGCGGTGACGGCAGCGGCACCGCCATCGACGGCGAGGTATGGCGCGTCCCTGTTGAAAGGTTTGGCTCGTTTGTCGTCGAGTGCGTGCCGCCACCGCTGTGCGTGGGCAGCGTGCTGCTGGATGACGGTGACTGGGTGAAAGGATTTTTGTGTGAAGCTATTGGCGCTTGCGCGGCGGCTGGCGCATGCGACATTACGGCGCTGGGAGGGTGGCGCGCGTACGTGTCGGCGAAAGAGGGGTGAGGTCGTGCGTGGGGTTTCTTTTTATGGTCGTGCGTGGGGTTTCTTTTTATGGTCGTGTGTGGGGTTTCTTTTTATGGTCGTGTGTGGGGTTTCTTTTTATGGCCGTGTGTGGGGTTTCTTTTTATGTTTTTACGTGCTCTTCTTTTCATCTTTCAGGTGTGGGGTGTGACAGGATTGGGGTTGGGGGTGAAAGAGGAGCTAAATAGACACCTGTCATCAACTCCGATCGTATCAAGACGTGAACCCTTCGAGGAGTCGAATAGGAGGAAAGAGAAAGGAAAGAGAAGCGGCAAAAAAGTCAAATTTTTCTTTCAGCTTTTTCCCTCCCTCCCTGTCTCTCTCTTCCCCTTCTTCACCGCTCCCTCTCCCAGACGCCTTTCGCCTCCGCCGCCACCGCCTCCGTCGCCTCCCATAGCTGCTTCGCGAGCTCTTCGTCCCGCGCCTGTGCTGGATCCAGTCTGCTCTTCTCCTCCCGTGCACAAAAGCGAATCGAGGGAGGAAATCAGAGGAGGACGACGAAGAAGAGGGAGGAGATGAAGAAGAAGAAGGAGGAGAGCAACAAGACGAAGAGGAAGAAGAAGAAAAGGACGAAGACGAGAAAAAGGAAAAATGAAAGAGGCTTCCTTCGTCGCCGCGGCCCCGGGAGACAAGGCGGAATTCAGTTCGATACAAAATTTTTCTCTCTCTCTGGTCTCCCTTTTCTCACTCGTCCTTTTTCTCCTCTCCACCTCTCCTCCTCCTCTCCCTAACCCTGGTCAAGTCCGCCAAGCCCGTCTCCGCGTCCACCACGCCGGCGGGGGCCACCACCCTCCTCCCGTCGGCGCTCACGCTCACCCGCGCCCTCAGCAGCGCGGCAAACTCTTCGTAACCCTGGTCATCCCTCATGGGAACCCCCAGTGCCTCGGCGCAGAGCCGCCGGACGTTGCCCGCAAACAGCGCCGCGTCTCTCTTCTCTTCCTCGTTTGGGAAATAGGGAGGCAGCACCAGCACGTCGACCCTCTTTCGGAACTGGCACAGCGCCCTCACGAAGTGGATCCGCTCGTCGGCGACGATCCCCCACGCCGGGTTGAAGCGGCGGCCCTCGTACTTGAGCAGGACGGGCAGCACCGGCGCGCCGGGCACAAAGGCGCCGGTCCGGAACCGCAGCAGGCACCTCCCGTCGCCGCAGGTCCCCTCCGGGGCCAGGATGAGGTTCGGCCAGTCGGGGTCCCCCTCCACGCGGGCCTGGATCGCGGCGGTGACCCCGCCCGAGGAGGAGGAGGAGGAGGAGGAGGAGGCGGGGGCAGGGGCAGGGGCGGCCCCGTTCCCGGCCCCCCCTCCGCCGCTGCCGTCCCCCGCCTCCCGCCCCGTCGCCCCGCCCGCGCTCCTCTCCCTCCTCGCCCCCTCCCCGGCCCGCTCGACGTAAATGTTCTGGAAGGCGCGGATGCAGGTTCCGATGAGCGGGATGTCCCTGTTGGAGGCGCGGGAGACGCCCGAGGCAGCCGCGAGGTGCATCACGAGCGGGGCGTCTGCCCAGGAGACCTGAGCGGGGGAGGCGGGAGAGAGAGAGAGCCGAAGAGGGAGAGAGGAAGCTTGAGAGGGGGCGAGTTTTTGTCGAGGGGGCCGAGGTCGACAACGACAGCGAAGCGTGAAAAATAAAACCGACAAAAGGGAAAGCCAACTCTCTTACGTGGTTGAAGATCAGAATGGGCCGGTCCTCCTTGGCCCTCAGGGCCTTTTTCAAATGCTCCCGGCCGCGGACGCGCACCGAGAAGCCCAGCGACCAGAGCACCACCCCGGCGAGCTTCGACGCCGCGACGGTCAGCGCCCTCCGCGGCCTCGAGAGCGGCTTGGACTCCGGCCAGTCCCACGCGGCGAGCGCGGACATGCACGCGAGCAGCGTGCAGGCCGCGAGGGCGCCGAGGCAGCGCGGGATGATGAACGGGGAGAGGAGGAGGAGCTTGAGCGCTTCCCTGTTTGAGAGGTCGGGGTCGAGGAGAGTTGGGGAGATGGTGAGGCGAGAGTGTGATTGACCGGGGGGGGGGGGGGGGGGAACCCGCGTGCTGATTTCTCCTCCTATCGATCTGCGAAATCGAATTCGTCCAGCGATCATGCGCACCAGGCGGTGAATGGCGAGTCCAGGTCGAGGAAGGGCGAGTCCCTCGTGTTGTAGGCGGAGAGCGAGGACGCCATTTTGTTCTTCGAATGAGGCCTCTTCAGGGGGGAACCGAAAAGAAAAGTGAAGCGATGACGAGGAAAGATGTCACTCTTGAGAGAAAAAACTGTTCTTTTTCCTTGGAGGAGAGAAAGCAAGAGACGGCGGCTCTCCTCCAATTCCAGTCGCGAGATGCAAGCATCAGCATCACGACGCGCCGCAGCTGCTGCGGCTGCTCTCGCCGCCGCTGCCGCTGCTGCTGCTGCTACGAAAGCGGGAGCGATGGCTGCTACTCGAGGGGTCAAAACGATGGCGGCGTCGAGCAGCAGATGTCACTTCCTCCTCGACGCGGCCTCCCGCCGCTCGCGCTGGATCCACTCCGTCGCGGCAGCCTCAGCTGCGGCTTCGACATCAGTCAACGAACGCCACGTGTGGGCAGGTGCAGGTGAGGAAGCGTGAAAATTTCGATGAGCAGAACGAATTGAAGAAATCTAGCCACCAACCTGAAAAAACTCAACCTCAAAAACCTTTCCTCTCTCTCCCTCTCGCCCTCTCTCTCTCCGCTTCTTCCCTCTCTCTCTTGGTCTCCAGCGTCCTTCCTCGCAGGGGCAGCGGCCGCAGCCTGGACGTTCAGGGACAAGAGCGAGGAGAAAGAAGAAAAGGAAGCGGTTCCTTCTCCCGCTGCTCCTGCCTCTGCTGCCGTTGCCGCCCCCTCCGCTCCCGCAGTCTCCGCCTCTTCCGATGACGGCGACGGCGACGACGACCGGCAGACCATCACCAACTGGTCCGGAACGCACGAGATCCGTCCGATCTCGGTGATGACCCCGGAGACCGTGGAAGAGCTCGAGCAAATGATCGCGGAAGCTCACAAAGAAGCAGCGGCAGCAGTGGCAGCAGGAGCAGCAGCGTCTTCTCCTCCTGCTTCTTCTTCTCCTCCGCAACCTCCTCCCCACCGCAAAGTTCGCTGCGTCGGCTCGGCCCTGTCCCCCAACGGTCTCGCCTTCGAGGAGCGCGGTATGATCTCCCTTTCCTTGCTCGACCGCATCCTCGAGATCGACGAAACGAAGAAAACGGTCCGAGTCGAGGGAGGGGCCCGGGTCCAAGCCGTCGCCGACGCCTTGAGGCTGAAAGGGCTGACTCTCCCGGTCTACGCCTCGATCCGCGAGCAGAGCATCGGAGGGTACGTCCAGGCCGGGGTCCACGGCACCGGAGCGAAGATCGGGCCGGCCGACGAGTTCGTTTCACGGTTGAGGCTCGTGACGCCCGCCGAGGGCACGCTCGACCTCTCCGACGGCAGCGACGGGGAGCCGCAGCCCGAGGAGGGGGACCTTTCGCTGTTCTTCCTCGCCCGCGTCGGGCTGGGAGCGTTGGGCGCCGTCGCCGAGGCCACGATCCGCTGCGACCCGCTGACGTGGCTCGAAGAAAAGACCTTTGTCCTGACGCGGGACGAGGCCGCCGCGCAAAAGGAAGAATTAGTAAGGAAGCACCGGCACGTGCGGTTCATGTGGATCCCGCACGCGGACGCCGTCGTGGTCGTCGCGCTCGACGAGGCGGAACCTCCGCCGGCTTCGAAGGGGGGAAACGCAGAGAAGGCGAGAGCGGGGGAGGAGGAGGCGGAAGGAGCGACGGAGGCGGACGCCTCCGCCGCCGCCGCCGCCCGCGCGCCGTTCGAGGCCCTCCTGCCCGAAGCCCGGAGGCGCCGCGCCGCGTTCTCCTCTTCCTCTTCTTCCTCTTCCTCGTCGTCGTCCTCGTCCTCGTCCTCGTTCGAGGATAACTCGGACTCCCTCGACGACCTCTCCCCGATGATCCTCCGGCAGTGGCTCCTCTCCTCCTCGCCGCTTGACGCTGCCTGGGTCTCCGAGGTCGCCGCCGCTGAGGCCGAGCACTGGCGGCGGAGCTCGAGCCCTTCGGACGCGACGAAAAAGAGGCAAGGGTGGTCTGACGAGATGCTTGGCTTCGACTGCGCGGGGGCGCAGTGGGTCCTCGAGGTCGCCATGCCCGCGGGGACCCTGGAGGAACAGAGCGGGAACGAGATGGGGTTCATGCGGGAGCTGCTGGCGCGTATCGAAGGAGGGGAGGGCGGCGGCGGCGGTGGCGAGAAAATCCCGGCGCACGCCCCGATAGAGCAGCGCTGGACCTCCGGCTCCCGCTCCGCGCTCTCGCCCGTCGCCCCGTCGGGCGGGAGCGGGAGCGGGAGCGGCGCCGCGAGCGCGGAGCTCCACAGCTGGGTCGGCATCATCCTCTACCTGCCCGAGGACGAGGCGTCGAGCCGGGAGTGGAGGCCCGCCGTCGACGCCGCGTTCCGAGAGTACTCCCGAATCGTCGAGCGGGACCTCGGGCCGAAGCACGGGGCGACGGAGCACTGGGCCAAGGTGGAGCCGGGCCGCTACGTCGACGGCGAGGGCGCGGAGGGCGGCGCCTCTGGAAGCAACAACGCCCCGCTGGAGGAGAAGCGGAGGCAGCTCGAGCGGCGCTTTGGCCGGGGGAACGTCGCCAAGTTCGCCGAGGCGAGGAGGAGGCTGGACCCGTATAACGTGATGGGAGGGAGCGTGGTCGATGCGCTGTTCCCGCACCCGAACGAAAAAGAGGGAAAGTGAAAGAGAGAGAGAGGCACACGAATTCTTTTGAACTTGAAATCACTTGCAAAATTTTCTTCTTCTTCTTCTTCTACCTCACTTCGCCGCCGCTCGCGCTCCCTTGCTCGTCTTCCTCTTCTTCGTCGTCGTCATCGTCGTCGTCGTCGAGAACCATCACCCCGACGACATCGACGACCACGTCCCCTCCTCCAACACCGGCAGCAGCAGCAGCAGCAGAGGGAACGAGCGCCACTCGCACCCTCCTCCCTTCCAGCGCCGCCGCCTTGGCCGCCCTGGCCTTGGGCGCCCACGCCACAAACTCCGAGGGCACGCAGCCCAGCAGCGACGCCGCGGCCGCCCCCTCCGCGCGCGCCGTCGCCGCCGCCCCCTCCTCCCCGTCCAGCTTGAGGTCGAGCTCGAGGCTCAGGGCCACCCCGGAGGCGGAACAGTCCTCGCCGCAGAAGTCGCAGCTCCAGAGGAACCCGGCGTCGTCGGCGGCCGCCTCTGCCGCCGCCGCCGGCGTCGTCGGAGGCTGCTGCTGCCTCTTCTTCTTGCCGGTGCTGCAGCCACCGACGCCGCCTTTCGCGGGGCCCGGGGTCGGCGCAGGGACGGAGAGTACGAGGCTGCCCTGCGCTGCTGCCGCGGGAGGAGCAGGAGCAGCAGTAGGGGCGGCGGCGACGGCAGCAGCCGGCTCCTCCCTCCCGCCGTCGCCGCCGCTCCTCCTCTCCGAAACGTCAAAGTCTATTTCTTCCCCTTCTCCTCCCTCTTCGTCCATCATCATCATCATCTCTGCCATCGCGGAAGGGTCGAGGGCCGACCTCCGCAGCGGCCTGCCGCAGCTCGAGTGCGCCCGCCTGACGGCGACGGCCGGGGCCGCGGCGACGACGGCGTCGACGAGGGCGCAGCAGTGAGATTTTTCCCCTCCTTCCTCCTCCTTCGACTTCGACGAGAGGAGCTGCTCCAGCGCGCTCTCGAGCGTGACGAGCCCCGGAACCGCCAAGGAGGGCGAAGCGAGCAGGGCCGGGAGGCGCGGCAGTGACTGGAAGGCGCACCGGCTCGCAGGCACGACGACGAACGAAAAAACATTGGTTCCCTCTCCTCCGTTCTCCTTCCTCTCCACAGAGGCCCTCGCCGCGGTCGCCACGACGACCTCCCCCCGTCTCGCTGCCCAGGCAGACCTCGGGGCTGTCGCGGAGGGCAGGCGGAGCTCGACGGTGGCCCCGGAGCCGTCGTCGAGGGCCAGGACGAGGTCGCGCTCTTTGTGGTTTCCGCCGCTGGAATGAAAGGCGGCGGCGCCGCCGCCGGCTCGCGTCTGCTGCTGCCTCGCTGCTTTCCTCCCCGCCGCCCCCCCCCGAGAGGAGGCGGCCGCCAGGGAGGAGCTGACGAGCGTGCCCGCCAGGGCGACGCGGGTCACCCCGGGGCGCAGAGCCGCGAACCGCGGGCGCCGGCTCTCGCCTCCTCGCGAGGCGCGGAGGGAAGGGCGGGCGGCCGCGAGGCCCTCGACGTCGCCGCCGTCGCCGTCTGGGGAGGAGGACGAAGAAGACGTCCGGCACGGGACGACGACCAGCAGGGCCCCGGGCCTCGCCTCCAGAGCGCACGGCGCGTTTCCGTTTGAGCCGGGCGGGGGAGGTACCCGGGTGGCCCCGGGCAGCAGCAGCACCTCCCCCGGGGAGAGGGCGTCGCCGGCGGCCGCGAGCGCGTCGAGGAGCAGCAGCGGCGTCGGCGGAGGAATCGCTCCCGTCTCCGCTCCCGCTGTCTCCGCTCCTCCTATTTTCTCGAAGTCGTCGGAGAGCCAGACGACCCTCGCGACGCCCGAGGCCGCCCTGGCCGCCGCCGCGGTCCCGAAGTCCCTCTCAACGGGTCCCACGGAGACAACGACGCCGGCGGCGACGACGGAGGAAGGAGAAGACGGGTTGGCCGCCGCAGAGGACGAAGAAGCGACCGCCGAAACGGGAGAGATCGCCGCGGGGGCGCCGTCCCCTCTGCCCGCGAGGATCGAGGCCGTGGGGAGGTCCGGGGCGACCAGCAGGACGGCGGGCGTCGGGAGCAGAAAGGGGCGGACGAAATCGTTGGTGCTTTTCTTCTTCCTCGTGTCGCCGCCGTTGTTTTCGTCTCCCTCTTTTTGCTCCGCTGCTGCTTCTTCCTCTGCTTCCTCTTCTTCCTCCCTGGTCCTCGTCCCCGTCGGCCTCCAGGCAACGACCCCGCCCATCCTCAACGTGCCGCCCACTGCCCTTGACAAAGCCCCCTCGGCCTTAAGGGCCGCGGCCTCGAGCGACGAGTGCAGCAGCGCGGCGCAGGTCGCGCCGCGCGTCGACGCGTCAGAGACCTCGAGCAGCGGCGTCGGCGGCGTCGAGTTCTTTGCCGCCGTCGAGGAGGTTGATGCCATCGCTGCTCCCTTCCCTCCGATCCCGGAGAGCCTGACGCAGACGGTGTCCGCTCCGCGCGTCGACGCTCGAGGGACAGGGTCCGAGGCCGCGGACTCGAGGAGCGTAGAGAGCGCTGTCCAGCGGAGCTGCGGGGTCGGCTCGCCGTCCGGGGGCTTTTTTTTTGTTTTTCGAGGTCGCGGTGAGAAACGAAGGAAATGAAAAAAACCCGAAGAAGAAAGAAAGAAAGAACTCAAAAGCTCACCAGCTGCCTCCACGCCTGCCAGAGCGACGTCCTCATCACGGGCTCCGACAGACCCCCCGAGTACTGCTGGACCAGCGTCAGCAGGTGGTCGGCGACCCAGGCCCAGCCGGGGGCCGGGGCGCGGCGCGAGCACCTCCGCTGTTGGTTTTGCGACGAGGGTGCTGGCTGCGTCGCCGTCGCGGGTGCCGGTGCCGCCCCGTCGCCGACGAGCGCGACGTGCGCCCTCGCCTCGTCGAGGGCCGCGGCGGCCTCTGCGTCCGCGGCCTCCCTCTCGAGGAATCTCAGCCCGGAGTCGACGGCGTCGAAGAAGCCGCGGAGGGAAGGGCCGCCGAGGGAAGAGGAAGAGGAAGAAGATGGAACAGAGGCATCATCATCGGGCATCGTCGTCGACAGAGGGGTGGGAGCCGCTGCCGCAGTTGCTGCTGCTGCTGCGGTTGCGGTCGCCATCGCTCGAGAGAGAGGAGGACCCTTTCTGATCTGCGGCGACTCAGCGGCGTGCAAGCCCGCGTCAAAGTCAAGGGAAGAGAGAAAGAGTACAGAAGAGGATGCACAGGCGAATTCTCTTTTTCGCCGACAGCCGAGGCGAGATTTGAAAATTCCGTTTGCTGTCGATCTGAACTTCAGAGAGCGAAAAGAAAAAAAAGAGAGCTCCATTGCTTCTGTTCCCTTCCCTTCCCTTCCCTTCTCTTCTTCTTCTTCTCTCTTTCTTTCGTATTAAAATGGCCTCCGCCCCTGCCAAGGGCTCCGCTTCCACGAAGGAGGCCATTAAGCGCGTGCTCGTGGTCATCGGTGAGAGAGGCTTGATGAGAAGGAAATCGAGGAAAGCAAAGGAGGCCAGATCGAGCGATGTCGACGGCTGCAACTTGGCCTTTTGTTCGACCTCCTCTTCAATTCGCTTCCTTCTTTCTCCCTCTTTCCCTCTCTCTCACGCTTTTCTCTCCCCCTTTCTCCCCTCCAACGACATGCACAACACACACCAGCGATGGAAGCAGAGGCCCTCCCAGTCATCTCCGGCCTCGGCCTCAAGAGGGACAGCCCACCCTCGCTCCCGCCGCCGGCGCCCGCGACGACCTTCTCAGGCCGAGTCTCCTCCTCGAGCTCCGACGACAAGGGCAACTCCTCTCCCTCCTCCGTCGAGGTCAGCGTCGTCTGCTCGGGCAAGTGCAAGGTCCACGGCGTCGACAACATCGGCACCGTGCCGGCGGCCCTGATGACCTACCTCGCCCTCTCCGAACTGCGAGACCCGAGGGTCGACCTCGTCATCTCGGCCGGCACCGCGGGAGGCTTCGCGGCCCGCGGCGCGGCGATCGGCGACGTCTTCTGCGCGACCGCCTTCGCCAACCACGACCGCAGGATCCCCCTCGCCAAGTTCGACGACTACGGCACGTGGAGGTCGGACGCGCACCCGGCGCCGAGGATGGCCGCGGCCCTGGGCCTCAAGTCCGGCCCCGTGTCCACGGGCAACTCCCTGGACTGGCACGACCTGGACATGGCGTCGATGAGCTCCGGCGGGGCGGCCGTGAAGGACATGGAGGCCTCGGGGGTCGCGTGGGCCTGCTCGCTGCACGGCGTCCCCCTGCTGGCGCTCAAGTCCGTGACCGACATCGTCGACGGGGGGAAGCCCGCCGAGGAGGAGTTTCTGGCGAACCTGGCGACGGCGTCGGAGGCGCTGCACGTCGCCCTGAGGGGCGCCTTGGAGTTTGTGGCCGGGAAGGGCGTGGACGAGCTTTAGTGAACCATTCTTTCTCGTTTTTTTTCCGGTTTTCCCTCTGTGTGAATAATCGATCAAGAGGGCAGCTCTCCGAGGAGGAAGGAAGGAAAGGGAAGGGAGACAGAGACGGAGAGGGAGAAACGAGAATTTAAGAGCGAAATTTGCCCCGCCGGCTAGGCCAGAATTCGATTGCTCAAATTTGGAAAAAAATGAGTGACGTTCTCATTCAGACGCAGAACAAGTCTTACGTCCCCCGCATTATCGAATATTATGAGAGATACGTCTTCTGCGACCTTGAGGCGCGGAAGCCGTTCCCTCGCTATGCAAAGCCCGAGGAGAGTGCAGAGAGCGGATCGAGCCCTCCATCGACATCGACCTCTTCTTCAACCTCGCTCCACGGCCGGCTTGGTCTTTCCGCGGTGGAGCTCTCTCGCGGCTGCCGCGGCGGGCGCGGGCCAGGGCTCGTCCTGATAAGGGACGTGCTCGCGAGCCCGGAGGACTTCATAGAGTGGGTCCGGTGGCGGTCACCGCTGCCGAGGGCGGTGGCGAGGGTCTACTGGCTTGGCAGAGAAGAAAGAAAAACCGGCGACGCCGACGACAACGAGGAGCAGGAGGAGGAGGGCCAGGAGAAGAAGGAGGCCACTGGCGGCGATAAAAACTCTCTTACGTCGCCGTCTCCCGTCTCTGCCGCAAAAAGCGAGGACGAGAAAGAAGACGAGGAAGGAAGAGAAGGCGACAGCGGCGCCTTCGCGACTTTCTCGGCCTCGACCTCGGCCGAGCTCGCCCGCCAGATCCTTTCCCGCTTCTCTTCACCTCCCCCACCGGAGACGCCCGTGAGAATCATGGCCGTGCCCAAATCGCTGCAAATATCTCTGATCGACGCCCTCGCCGGCGCCGGGTGGCCCCTGGAGCCCCGGGCGGCGGGAGCGGCCGAGCGTGGCCTCTTTGTCGTCGCGGCGGCGCTCGACGGCCTCGACGAGCTCCCAGAGTCGGAGAGGACGAGGCACGACCCGCCGCTGCCGAGTCCCAGGTACAGGGCGGCGCTCGTGCGGGCCTCGGCGGTGCTGGCGGACACCACCGAGCAGCGCCAGGTGGGGCAGAGGGCGTGCAGGGCCGAGTGGAAGCTGTCGGAGGCGCTCGCGGGGCTGGGGCTCGAGGGCGGAGGCGGAGGCGATGGGGAAGCAGAGGGGAGCGCGCCCGGGGGGGCAGCAATCCGGGCGCTCGACGTCGGCGCGAGCCCCGGCGGGTGGACCCGCCACCTCGCCCTTTCCCTGAGGGCCGCGCGCGTCGTCGCGCTCGACCCGGCGGAGCTGGACGCCGACGTCTCGGCGCTTCCCAACGTCTCGCACCTCCGGCTGCTGTCGCACGCTCCCGGGGCGCTGGAGGCGGCGAGGGCGGCGCTCCTCCGCGCCGGGGTCGGAGGCCCGGGAGCCGAGGCGGCGGCCGAGGCGCGGCCGGCGACGCTGCTCACCTGCGACGCCAACGACACCCCCGCCAAGGCGGCCCGGTGCATCCTCCCCCTGCTCCCGCTCCTCTCCCCCGGCGCGCTGGTGGTCCTGACGCTCAAACTGCGATACCCGGGACGGGATAAGGACTTCGCGACGAGGGCGGCCATGGACGAGCTGGGACCGCGCGGGCTCGAGCTGGTGGACTCGCGGTGGCTGATGGCGAACACGATGTGCGAGAGGACGCTGGTGCTGCGGAGGAAGGGCTGATTCGATTGACTGGTAGGTGGCGGCGAGATTTTACAAGAGAAGAACTCGTGCCTCGGCGCGGGGCAAAGGAAAGTTTTTCTCCCTCTTCTTCGATCCCCTCCTCTTGCGAGGGAAAAAAAAGTGCGACGGAGATTTTAACAAGATGACAAGATAAAAAAACCAAGTTCTTCGAGCGAGCTCTCTCAGCTTTCCCCTCTCCCGTTCTCCTTCCTCCTCCTCCGCAGCAGCTCCTCGTCGGCATCCACCACCGCCCTCGCGATCGCGTCCGCGGAAGCCCTCCCCACCTTTTCGTTGAAGAAATGCGTCGCCTGGATGTGGTTGTGGGCGAGGAAGGGCGTCGGGGTTCCCTTGAAGCAGGCGTCGACCCTCCTCCACGGAAGACTCGCGAGGGAAGCGAGCATTTTATCGACCTCTCTCTCCTTCTCCCCTGCTCCTCCTACCTCCTTTTCCTTCTCCTCCCTCTTTCCCACCCTGTGCTCGAAAGCCGCGGCGACGCCGTCGTCGAGGACGACGCCCACTCCGCCCTCTTTGGCGACGACCGCGCCCCTCCTCCTCGACAGGAACCTGCCGCTCCAGCTGCCGCCGCCGCCGTTCGCCTCTGCCAAAGCTTCTCCGCCGCCGGCCGCCGCCGCCGCCGCCGCCCTCGCCGCCGCCGCCCTCAGCTCCCCGCGCGGCAGCTCCCGCGGGTCCCGCAGCGACGCGTTGCCCCACCCAACCAGGTGGTCCCCGCTGCTGTTGGCGAACGTCGTCCTCGACTCGAAGGCCGCGAGGGCGCGCAGGGCCGGGAGCGACGGGTCCGCGAGGCGCGCGAGCAGAGGGGGCTGCCGCCGCCGACAGGAGTCGTCGTCGCCGCCCTCAGCCCCTCCCTCGGCTCCTCCTTTTTCCTCTCCGCCGTCGGTGAGGAAGAACTGCGGCCCGGAGCGTCCCATCGAGGCCGAGGCCCGGGCCGCGGCCGCGGCGAGCAGGCGCGGGGCCACGGCGGAGGGCAAACCCGCGAGCGCGGGAGAGGCGCCGGCGATCCACGAGACGAGAGGGATCAGCGCGGGGTGCTGCCTGTGCTCGTGTTCCTTCTCTTCCGCCGATGCTGCCGTCGCCGCAGCCGCGGCCTTCGTCGCCGCGACGAACGCCGCGGTGGCCTCGGCCTCGGCGTGGCACCCGAGGTGCGGTGTCGCGACCGAAACGAAGTGCGCGGGGGACAGCCCCCCCGCGAGCGTGGCGGGCCCGGCGGCCCCGGTGTCCAGCAGCTCGGCCGCCGCGGCGCGGGCTATCAGCCCTCCCATCGAGTGCCCGACGAAAGAGACGCGCTCCAGCCTCGATTCTCCGCCGAACCGCTCCCGCTCCTCGGCGACAGCGGCCCTGACCTCGGACGCCAGCCTAGAGGCGCAGACGTCGATGCCGTCCAGCGTGAGCCGACGCGCGTTCGCTCGGCTCTTCAGGACCCTGAGGCGCTCGCCCCCTTCCCCTCCCTTTTCTCCCTCCCCTCCTCCTCCTTCGAGCCTCCGTTTGTGCTGGTCGAGGCGTTCCGCGACGACGTCCCAGTCCGAGGGTCTGCCCCAGAGGCCGTGGACGAGCACGCAGAGGTGCGTCGCGGGCCTCGCTGGGTCTGTCGTCCCGGCGGGGTTTGACGCCGCCGCCGCCGACGGCGTCGGCGGCGCGCTGCTGTACAGAGGCGACTTCGATGGCGAAGAAGAGGCAGCCGTCGCGCTTCCTGCTGCCGTCGTGGCTCCGCTCCCGCTGCACGCCCGCCACCGGTCAGCGAACGAGGAGAAGAACGACGAGGACGACGATGGCGCTGCTGGTTTGAGCGGTTTCTCCTCCTGCCGCCGCGGCAGCGGCAGGGAAGGCGAGGGTGCCATGGCGACCATCGGCAAAAAATGAGAGCATACTGTCACTATTTTTGTCCTTCTTCTTGAGGTCTCGAAAAAGACTTCGATCTGCTGCTGAAATGTCCAACGCCCAGTTCCTCCGCGCGGGGCGCGGTTATTGCGTCCCTCAATCTTATAGGCATAGGCCACGAAGCAATGCGGTCTCTACGCCTGCCCCGAAATTCTCGATTCGGCTGCGCTCCTCCCAGTCTCCGGAGGGGCAAACGCGACGACGACAGCGACCGCCGATGCCGCTGCTCTCGTCGGCAACTGGCAACGGCGACCGCAGCGAAACCTCCTCCTCCTCCTCCTCCTCCTCTCCTGCTCCCTCCGACGCCGCCCTCGCCCTCGCCAGCCAGCTCCAGGGCATCTGGATTGCCGACTACGCCCGCTCCTCGGGGCGCTCCAGGCTCCTCTCGGCGATGGGCCTCTCTGGCCTGCAGCGCGTGACGGCAGAGAAGCTCGTCGAGGGCGTGTCGCTGTCGGTGGTTTCGGGCTCTCCGGGCTCTCCTTCTTCGTCGTCGCTCGTCGCCAGCTTCCTCACCGTGGTGCCCTTCTTCAACGTCACCGAGGCCGTGCCTCTGGACGGCTCCTCTGTGGAATTGCCCCGCCGCGACCTGAAGCCCGGGGCGGCGACGATTTCCATCGCGGTCGAGAGCGGCGGCGGCGGCGGCGGAGGAGGAACGACGACGCGGCTCGTCGTCGTGAGCCAGTGGGAGGAGAGCAGCGGCGGCGCTGGAGGTGAAGGAGAGACCGTTTCGCTCCGAGAGACGTACAAGCTCGTCAAGCCCACGGAGCTCCACGTCACGGCCTCTTTCCAAAAAGGAAAATATGCTGCTGCTGCTGCTGCTGCAGCTGCCGTCGCCTCCTCGACGACGGTCTATCGGCTCGACAAAGCCTGGAAGCCGCGCTACTCTTTCCCGGCGCAAAAGTCGTCGCCGCCGTCCTTCAGCGACCCCTTCTCCTCCTTCGCTTCGCCGTCACCGTCGCCGTCGTCGCCGTTGCCGTCGTCGTCTCGGAGGTCGACGCTCCTGTCGCTCTCCTCGGCCCTCGCTGCGACCTCGCTGCTCGCCGCTCCTCCGTCGTCCGACGCGGTGCTGCCCCCGGGGCTGATCTTTCCGACGACGGCCAAGAAGGCGCAGACCCCGATCCCTCCATCGGCGCCCTTGCCCCCGACGTTCCCGCGCCGCAAGCTCGAACTCCCCCTCGCCGTCCTGCTCCTTCGGTCGTGCTACGACGCGCTCGATTCGGCCGATCTCGTGCCCATGGATCAGTTCCAGGTCGATTTTTTCAAGATTAGGAGCAACTGCTGGGAACCTTATCTCGATTTGCGGCAGCGGGCGGTCTCGAAGGCGGGAGGAAACACTTCGAGGCAGCAGCCGCCGAGGCCGCAGCAAGGCGATTTGTCCGACCCGGCGTACTTCGACGTCATCGCCTTCTCGCAGGCCTTGACGATCGACTCGGAGTTTAGGAAAGTCGAGGAGGCCGCCTTCGTGGCGCGCGCGGAGGCCGCCGGCAGCGCCTCTCCTCCCTCCTCTGGCTCTCCCCCCGACGTCTTCGAGTTCGTCCCGACCTTTGACGAGTACTGCGAGGCCGGGGTCGAGGAGGGGTGCCCCGAGGCCGGGAGGCGCAGCGTCGTCCGATCGTCGCCCCTCGCGCTGCCCGGTGCCGGGGGCGAGGAGGGCGCGGGCGGCGGCGAGGCCGACCTCGTCTCCTCGCTCTGGAGGGAGCAGCGAGCCGCCGCCGGGGACCTGATCTACGCGCGCCTCGCCGCGGGCTCCTTCCGCGGCCTCGAGTTCAAGGGCGTTCCGAAGCCGCCAGGGAGGCTGGAAGAGGTGAGGGAGGCAGCAGAGGCGCTCGCGAAGGTCTTTGTCGGCAACGGCTTCGCCTTGAAACAGACGGTGGCCTTCGCCGTCTCTCCTGAGGAACCCTCTTCTGTTGCGAGGACGGCGGTCGTCACGCTTCGGCTCGACGGGCCCGCGGATCTGTGGGCGACGGGCGCGCTGCTCGGCGCTCGGAGGTTCTCTCTTGGCGCGCAAGCTCGGAGCTCGGTGCCGGCGTTCGCGGGAGTCGCGCTTGGAGGGCTGCTCCGGGCCTCGGAGGCGCTGGTGGCCGGGAGCGAGCCGCTCTCGGTGAAAGTCGTCGGGGGAGGGACCGCGACGGAGGTCAGCTGGGGAGTGAGTGAGCGAGAGAGGAAGGTGATCACCTCTGTAAAAGAATGAAATTTTTGATGTGTGATTAAACAGAAACGTTCGAAAAAAAGAGGGGAAGACTTGAAGTAGTGTACGCTGCAAACGGATCAGGGAAGTTCAGGTATTTTTTTTGAGTTTTTTCTGTGCAAAAAGAAACGGAAAACGAAACAGTGCGGAAATGAAGGGTAACGAAACAAGGGCAAAGAGAAACCGAAACTCGTTTTTTTGTTGTGAAAAATCGCGAGAGATAAAAGAAACCTCTCTCTACTCGCTGCCCCCGTCCCCCATGAACGAAAACCTGACCCCGAGCCTCGCGACGGCCTCTCCCAGGTCGCCACTGGGACCGGCGCGGCCCACGGGAACGTTTTTGAGGGCCGGGTGCATGTGCTGCTGGGAAGAAGCGGAAGGAGGCGCGCGCGGCGGCAGCGACTTGAGCCCTGCGCCGGCAGAGGCAGCTCCTCCGCTTCCGCTTCCGCCGCTCGAGCAGCAGCCGCTGCTCATCCTCGCGCTCCCGCTCCCGCCAAAGGCCTCGGAAAGGCCGCAGCTGTCGTCGCTTCCTCCGGAACCGCTGCTCCCGACGCCGCGGGGGAGCTGCTGTTGCCGCTGCTGCTGGGAGTGAGAGAGAGAAGAGCAAGGAGGCATCGAGGTCGCGACAGGCCTGAGGCCCGCAGGCCTCGCCGACAGCAGCAGCGCCGCGGTCGCCGCCGCGGAGGCGTCCGACACGTAGGAAGCCTGCTGCTGCTGCTGATGGTGGTGCAGGACTCCTGCGGCGGCGACGACGGAAGAGACACTACGGGCGTTGCCGCCGTTGTTGTTGCGTCCCGCCGCGTGAGCCGAGGGGCTCCCAGGCGCGGTCCCGTTGTTGCTGGTGTTGTTTCCGCCCCTCGGCGTCCCGAAGCCGCTCCCACCGCCGCTGCTGCTGTCCGTGCGCGAGGGAGGGGCCATCCCTAGCTGCCTGCGCACCGCCATCGACATGCGCGGGCCCTCGACGACAGCTGCCCCGGAAGAAGGAGCATTGTTGTTGCTGCTTCCGTTGAGGGCGGCGGCAGCCGCGGCGGAGACCGAGGCTGCCGTCGGGGTCGAGACGGCCGAGGAGGGCTGCGTCGTCGCCGCCGAGGCGTTCCCTCCTCCTCCGGGACCAAAGCGCGAGGGGACAGACTGCTGGTGCAAGAGCATCGAGGAGGCGTTGTTGTTGTTCGAAGCGTTGTTGTTGTTGGTTTTCTCGCCAAAGTCTGGCGGCGCAAAGGGGGAAAACCCGGCCCCGCTGCCTCCCCCCCCCGAGGACGAGGCTCCCGCCGCTCCTCCTCCGCCCATCGAGGTCGACGACAGCGGCGTCCCGGGCCCGCTGTGGGGCATGCTCTCCATTCCGCCCTCGGCGCCTCTTCCTCCGCGGGAAGAGGAAGAATAGTCGCCAGAGCCGCCGCCGCCTCCGAAAAGGGCCGCCGCCGCCGCCGCCGACGAGCGCGGGTCGTGGTGCCGCGAGTGCACGTGCTGCTCCCCTCTCCCTCTTCCTCCGCACTCTCCTCCCCTCGAGGAGGAGCTCGCCAGCGGCGGCACCTTCCCCTCGTACAGAGCCGCGGCCTGCTCCCTGAGCGCCGGCGGCTGCGCGGCGTCCCCCGCGATCGCCGCGAGCCGCGTGCGGCGGATCGCCTCGGCGTCGCTAGGCGTCATGCGATCGTGGGTCGGGGCCCGGAGCTCGCCCGGGCCGTGCGCGAAGAAGCAGACGCGGCGCGTGCAGGAGGCACCCTCGGCGCAGGGGCGGGTGCGGTAGCGGGAGGGGTGGAGGTGGCGCTCGTAGACTGAAGTGTTTTTTTTTATTCGGTTGGGTTGTGAGGGGGCGGCGGTTGAGGAAAAAACAAGAGCAAGCAAGAAAAGAAGCAAACTTACCTCCGTGCGAAAAGGGGCACGCGCTTCCCAGCAGGCAGAGCCCGGCGTGCCTGTAGTCAGGGCAGGGTTCCGGAACGTAGGCGTGCGTGCGAGGGTCGCGGCGGCGGGCGTTCTCGTGCGGGTGTGAGAAGACGCACGAGTCCTTTTTGATTTTGTTTTTTTGTTTAGAGGGGGGAGAGAGAGGTGAGAGAAAAAGAGGTGAAAATCAAAAAAGAAAAAGCTTTTAGTTCCAACTCTTCTTCTTCTGTGGCTGTTCAGCTTACCCACGGGTGCGTCGACTTGATCGAGCAGGGGACGATCTGCAAAGAGAGAGAGAGAGAGTTTTGGGTCGAGAGAGAGAGAGAAGAAAAGAGGTCGAGTGAGAGAAGGAAGCAAAAGAAGAGGACGGGAGGTCGAGAGAGGGCAACTGCCTGCTGCGAGGGAGAAGAGTCAACGCAAGACCAGGCATTCGTCTCTTCTCTCCCTCTTTCTCGTTTTATCTGTTCACCTTGAAGCAAAACATCCTGAACTCGTCCGACGTCGGGTCGAGATCCGGGTGCAGTGGCATCTTCTGCTGCTGGTGCTGCTGCTGGTGGAAGTGCTGCTGGTGCGAGTGCGCGAGGGAAGACGGAGAGTAAGACAAGGCCTAATTTTGGTTTTTCGGTCAAAAAGAAAAAAGAGAGGGAGACGAGTGAGCAAAAAAAGACTCTTTTCTTTTTCCCAATTCGTCGCGCTGAGGCCCTCGGTTTCTTTCTTCTGTCTTCGAGCTGAAGAAATCATCCGACCCGTGGACCAACGGGAAAGAGAGCTGGTTGACGCGGGCGGGTAAAGAGTGCAGCGAGGAGTCGCTTTCTGTCTCCTTTGGCGCGGCGGCGCCAAACCAACACTCGCGGCATGGCGCTCGACTTCTCCTCTTTTTCGAGAATACGCACCCACGCCCCGCCGCCTCCGCCGTTGCTCCCGCCGCCGCCTCCAGCGCCGGGGTGGACTGCCCCGAAGGGAGTGTACCAGGAGCCTTGTCCCTGCATTGTTTCAAAGGAGAAACGAGGAGCAGAGAAAGGGGAGAGAGAGGGAGAAAGTGCCTCTTCGTCGTTGCGCCGAGCCGAGAGAGAGAGAGAGAAAGTGGAAGAGGTTTTCTCGTTCTCGGAGACTTGTCCTCCGCTGCCATTCTTGCTTTTTCGAGAGAGAGCATCAAAGGCTTTTTCTTTTTCTTTTCCTCTGGTTCTGTTCTCTTCAAACCCAGACCCGTCCCGCTTCTTCTTCTGCTCATCCAAAGCCGCAGAAGACACGCGCGCGCGAGGGAATTACCCCTCTAGAGAGCGAAAAAGGCCACCGGAACCCGAAACAGACGGGACGATGGCCCGCTGCTCACCAGCAGCGGCTGCGAGGCGTCGTCGGCGCCGCTCGTCGTCGTCGGCCGACGAGGCATCGGCTTCGTCTCCTCCTCCTCCCTCCTCTCCTTCGCGCCCGCCGCGCCGCGTCGCCCACCCGGTCCTCGCCACGATGGCTCTGCTCATGCTGTCGTCATCTTCATCTTCGGTCGCCCGAGCAGCGGTCACAGCGACGGCTCCGGGCTCCCCGACGATGGGGTGCTGGAGGCACCCGCAGGAGCGGCCGGGGGAAAAGGGAACGCTCGCTCGGTGCGAAGGCTTTGTCGACGTCGGTCCCCGGCAGGGCAAGCTTTTCACGTTCACGATCCCGCCCAAGGACGTCGACAACAGGGCGTACGATATCGAGGTCGTGCTGGAGACCGAGGGCGGAGATCTGGACCTGTGAGTATGGGTGGAGAGATTTGTTTTTGAGAGTTTTTGATTGTGGAAGGCAGAGAGGGGGCGGGGGGGGTTTCATGATCGTTCGGCCCGATGGGCCAAAGAGGGAGAAGCTAGCTAGTAAAACGCCTTCCTTGCTGCTGCTTCGCCTTTGTCGTTTTTCTTCTGCGCGCATTTTTGTTCTAGCGTGACACACTGGCCTGCGTCGTCGCCGCTTGAAGCGGAGCTGCGCTGCTGAAACTGGAGCGCAGAAGAAAAAGGCGCTCATCTTGCGAAACTCTTGGAGGTTTCGCCGAGAAACTCGAGCTACCTCGCTTTAGAATTTCCGCTCTCTCTCGAAATGCGATAGCAAATTTTCTCCTCGCTGCTTCGGCAGCGAGGGCGGCGTGGAGAGCCCTCTTTCTTTTTCTCCTCGCTCTCGGGAGATAAAGCGCGCACCGCGCTACGCACAGCACGAGCAGGCCGAGGAGAGCGCGGGGCGAGGTGCGAACGAAACGAGGGGAGCATTGCAGCCGACGTCGAGAGCCGCCGCCGCTGGCCGGCAACGGCGGCTAGCGGCTCGACCTCGACCCCTTCTCTCATCTCCTTGCTCACCATCGCTTTCCCTCTCATTCAAACGCTTGAAATCTAAAAAAAAAAACCATACAAACATAAAATCAGATACGTCTACCCCCCCAGCGGCTCCTCGCTCCAGCCCTTCGCCTCCTCCCGCGCCGTCGGCAGGGACACCGCCTACATCTCGCGCTCGTCCCTCTTCCCGGGAAGGTACGACTTCCTCGTCGCGGGCGGGCCCGAGGGGCGTGGAAAAGGCAAGACCACGGTGGAGTTTGTGACCCCGCGCCGCAGGATGCTCAACGGCACCGCCGCGGCGCTCAAGGGCTTTCTGTCGACCTGCTGCGACGCCAGTATCAGCGGCGGGACGAAAGACGGCGACGACGCCGCGTCGCGCCCCTGCTCGAGGCTGCTGGAGCAGGCGGCCCCGCTCGCCGACGCGCCTCCGCTGGAGGTCCCGGACTACTGCTCGATGGCCGGCGTCATCTGCGCGAGGTAAGGATACAAGAAAAAGAGAAAGACCAACTTCTTTTTCTTCTTCTCCTTCTTCTTCCTCTCTCTCTTCTTCTCTCTCTCTTCCTCTCTCGGAAGAAAACAAAAAAATCAATTTCCCGGCGGTGACGATCACCCTGTTTTATTATTTTGCCGAACTGAGAAAGTTGGAGGACCATTTCTTCCAGCTAGTGCGGATAAAACTCATTTCCCTACATTGTTCTATTTCCGAGCCGAATCTATTGGGTTTTTCTTGTGTCGAGAGAGGAGAAGAAGGAGAAGCGGAGAAGAAGGAGCGAAGAACAAGGAAGAGTTTTCTCTCTCGTTTTGTTTTGCTCCAAGAGCAGCGATTCTCGCCTTTCCCCCTCCCTCTTCCACCTCACTCACTCACTCACCGCCTCAACCACCTCAACAACCCCCCCATCCCGCGACAAAAAAACAGAAACGGCTCCCTCCTGGAGCTCAACCTCCCCCGCTCGGGCCTCTCCTGCGACCTCTCCGACCCCAGGGCCCTCCCGGCCCTCGCCGCGGCGGCGCCGGCGCTCGCCTCGCTCGACCTGTCTGGCAACGACCTCACGAGGACGCGGATCGAGCTCGTCGCGCCGGCTCTCGGGAGCCTGGGCTCCCTGGAGTCGCTGGATCTCTCGGCGTCGGGGCTGCGCGGGGACCTCGGGAGGGCGTGCGCGCTGGTGTTTCCTCCCGAAAACTCCTCTTCGCCGCCATCGCCGTCGAGCAGGTCGAGGCTCCGATCGGTCAACCTCGCCGCGAACGAGGTCGGCGGCGCCTTGCCTTCGTGCCTGGTCTCCGAGACGCCGTCGCTGCAGGCGCTGCACCTCGACTTCAACCCGCTCGTGGGGGCCCTCCCGCCCAAGTTTGGGGAGGGGCTAGTGCTGTTCACCGCCGCCGCCCCCGCCGCAATCGGCGACGACGACGACGCCAGCAGCTCCAGAGGCAGCAGCCGCGTCGGCGGCGGAGGCGCCCGCTCGGGAGGGATCACCGGCTCCCTGCCGGCCTCCTTGCCCCACAAAATGGCGCACCTCGACCTCTCCAACAACAGGGTCGAGGGCGCGCTTCCCGCGTCGCTGCCAGAGTCGACGACGCAGCTGCACCTGGGAGGCAACGCGCTCTCGGGCGAGCTGCCCGCGGCGCTCTTTTCGTCTCCTTCGAGGCTCCGCTCCCTGCGCCTGGGGAGCAACGCGTTCACCGGCCCCTTGCCGGACAGCTGGGCGGCCTCGAGCGCCCTGCGCGTGCTTGAACTCTCCGGCAACGCCCTGAGCGGGGAGCTCCCTTCGAACTGGTCGGGCGCAGAGTACCTATCGGTCTTGAGTTTGGCGGACAACGAGCTCGAGGGATCCCTGCCGGCGACGCTCGCGGCATCGAGGGCGCTGGTCGTCCTCGACGTCTCAGGCAACCGCCTCTCCGGCGGGCTCGCCGACTTCGCCAACGCGCTTCCTGTCCGCGGAGAGCGAGGAGAAGACGACCGCGGGTCGCTGCTCAAGTCGTTTTCGATCGCCCGCAACCCGGGGCTCAACGAGGGCACGCTCGCTGCCGCGGCCGCGCTGTCGCGGCTGGGCGCCTTCGCGCCTCCCTCGCTCGAGCCGGCGGTGAAGGTCCCGGGCAGGGAGGAGGCCGTGGCGAGCGCCTCCGCGGCGTTTGCGAGGAGGAGGGCGGTGGGGCTCCGCGGGGGAGGGGGAGGAGGCGCTGGCAGCAGCAGCAGCAGCAGCGGCAGCAGCGCCGGGGACGACGGCGAGACCCTCGTCCCGCCGGCGCTCCCGGGAATCCAGGAGCCCAGCGACGCCGAGATGATCGCCGCGGCCTCCCCGCGGGTCTTCGACGCCGCGGGGTGCGCAGGGCTCGGGGGCCCCTTCCCGGCGTGGCTGGTGACGGCCACGGCGGCGGCCTCGTCGGCGGTGGCCGCCGCCGCAAGGGACGTCTTGAACAACGCCCGCCCCGCGGTCGACGTCCGGCTCGCAGGCGTGCCGCTGAGCTGCCCCCCCGAGGGGGCCCTATTTTCCGTGAGGGAGCAGCCCCCGAGGCGCGCGTTCGAAGGGCTGGCGTGCGAGACGATGCCCGGGAAGGGGAGCAGCAGCAGCGGCAGCAGCGTGCCGATCTCCTCGCTGCTCAGGATCACCAGAGAGAAGGACGCGAAGGCCAAGGTGGCGCCAACGGCGGCGATGAGCCCCGACGCTGTCGAGCTCAGCAAGGCCCGGGCCCGCGCCACCGCCGTCCGCGTCATCGGCGTCGTCGTCTCCCTGGCCACGGTCGCGACCGCGCTCGCGCTGTGCGCCAGGAGCTGCTGCGGCAGCAGCCACAGGAGCAGGAGCAAGGCTTCTTCGGCGTCGTCAGGGCTGGGCAGCCGCTTCTCGCGGTGGAGGAGCAACAGCGACGGTGAGGGGGGCCCGAGCGGGGCGATCTCGTCTTCCTCCGCCGACCCCTCGGCTTCTACGGCTGCGGCGGCCCTGAGGACCCGCCCGATCCACAAGTCTGCCTCTGCCTCCGCGGTGGTGGTCTCTGCCTGCGCTGCCTCTCCGATCGCGGGCGCCAGCGCAAGCCTCTTTGTCGGGAGCAGCAGCGAGGACAAACTTTAGATCTCTCTTTCCTTTTCCTAGTTGTTTGCTCTCTTTCTTTAAAAACTGCGAATAATTGCTCCTGCTTTTCTCTCTCTCTCTCTCTCTGTAAATCCATCCTGAACGAATCTTTCGAAAATCACCGCCGGTAACGAAAACAAAAAATCGAGCGGAAAAGAACAAAGGAAAGTCACAGAGAACGAAAAAAAACGGGAAAAAACTTCTAGTCGCTCTCGCTGTCACTCCCGCTCCCTTTCTCCTCCTCGTCCTCGTCCTCGTCGCTGCTGTCCTCCTCCTCCTCCTCCTCCTCCTCCTCCTCCTCCTTCTTCTTCTTCTGAAGGCTCGGATGGTCTTTTGGAAGCTCACCCGTGCCGGGCGGCTTGTTCGTCTCGGTCACGGGAGCGAACCGGTCCCACCCTTCCTCGGCGATGCGCCTGGCGCGGTCCTCCTCACGCTTGCGCCTGACCAGGGCGAGGCGCTCGAGGTTGATCTCGGCCGCGGCGGCCTCGGCCTTCCTCTGCTTGGAGGACTTGTAGGGCTC
>Ga0315289_10002394_pt1 | contig 28763 bp, 31 predicted proteins | sample YL17G11_40_MG_FD_203452 | JGI IMG/M metagenome (GOLD analysis project Ga0315289, IMG submission 203452) | Sediment microbial communities from Yellowstone Lake, YNP, Wyoming, USA - YL17G11_40 | ecosystem: Environmental > Aquatic > Freshwater > Lake > Sediment | place: USA: Wyoming | collected... | reverse complement strand
CACACTTTGTATAGCCGCTACAATACTCTGTCTGACCTGCTAAACATTTTTCTTTGTCTGCTTCGATTGTCTTGCAGTGATTATTACAAATTCTATTGGCAAATGCCTGCCAAAAATCAGCGGAATTGCAAGTAACACCTTCAACAGCATCAGCAAAATTTCCTAAACCATCATAGCACTGCCAATATATACGATCAAATCCTTTTCCGCTAATTTGTTCAGTAGTTACATTTGTTTCTGGTATACATTGGAAAGTTACTTTCTCCTCCTCTCCATCCATAACAGAATATGAATATCCTCCACATGAGCTCTTCCATGTTACTTTTGCTCCTCGCTCACCCGCAACCGTTGCAACGCAATAAGCATATTTTTTTCCACCGTTGAACCAATATTCTTCAGCCATGTTTCCATCCCATTTGCACCCAAATCCTAAATCTGAATAACATTCTTCTGTAGCAGTATGAGGATTTGATAATACTTTTGAATCTAGGAATACACACCAGACTTGTTCTTTAATAGGGACGGTAGAGACAGGAGTAGGAGTCTGAGCTACAGGTTGAGCAGTAGTCTGTAAACAATTAAACTCAGCATAATCATTAGTTCCATCAATAACTGTGTACGCATAACCACCGCAAGAACTCTTCCATGTAAGCATCTTACCTTTTTCTCCAGACACATCAGTCACACACGTTCCTGTTCCTGAGCAACCAAAATTTTCTGTATAGCATTTTTGTGTGGAACCAGAATTTACAAAAACACATTTTACCTGTTCATTGATTGAAGAAATTGGAGTAGTAGGAGTTGGAGTAACAGTAGTTTGCCTGCAATCAAAATTTACATAACCGTTATTCTCATCTATTATAGTAGAATCGTAACCACCGCAACTGCTTTTCCAATTAAGTTTTGTTCCATAATTTCCAGAAACTACAGCTATGCAACTTCCTACACCTGCACATCCAAACTTACCATCATCAGTATAGCATTTTTGCATAGAGCCAGAATAGGAGAAAAGGCAAGTAACCTGTTCTTTCATATATGGTTGTTGAGGGGTAGCTGTTGAAGTAACACTTTCGCATTTGAAAGCTACTTCCTCTTCTTTTCCGTCAATGAAAGTATAGGCATAACCTGCGCCACAGGAATTTGTCCATTCAAGCTTCGTTCCCATTGCTCCATAAACAGTATTCGTGCAGCTTCCTGTTCCTGAGCATACATATTTTTTATCGGTAGTATAACATCTTTGTTCAGTATTTGAGTTTAGAAAAGTACATTTAACTTGTTCATTTACTTCTTGAGTTGCACATTGGCCGCAGTCAGTAGGGCATGAAGAACATGACTCCCCGCTTTCGCATGCCCCATTACCGCAGGTAGGTGTAACAGTAGTTTCACATTTAAATTCAGCATTTTCATTATTTCCATCAATTATGGTAGAAACAAATCCTCCACAGCTACTTGTCCATGAAAGCGACATTCCCTTTGCGCCATAAACATCGATAACACATCTTCCCATACCAGAACATGAAAACTTCCAATCATGTGTGTAACATTTTTGATAAGAGTTTGAATTCAAGAAAGTGCATATCACTTGTTCTTTTACTTCTTGAGTTGCACATTGGCCGCAGTCAGTAGGGCATGAAGAACATGACTCCCCGCTTTCGCATGCCCCATTACCGCAGGTAGGTGTAACAGTAGCTTCACATTTAAATTCAGCATTTTCATTATTTCCATCAATTATAGTATATACCATATATTTGCTGCAGGAGCTTTTCCATTCAAGCTTCGTTCCCATTGCTCCATAAACAGTATTCGTGCAGCTTCCTGTTCCTGAGCATATATACTTTCCGTCAGAACTATAGCATTTTTGTTCACTATTTGTGTTCAGGAAAGTACATATCACTTGTTCTTTTACTTCTTGAGTTGCAGTTGTGGTTGTAGTTTCTGTTTGAGTGGCAGTCGTAGTTTCATTCTCATAAACCTGATAACCAGTAATTTTGAAAATATTTGATATCCAAGAAGCAATATCTTCAAATGAAAGTGCATATGCTGGAGTAGCAAAAACCAATAATAAAAAACATAAAAACAATGTTGAAAATATGCTAAATTTCACTTCTATCTATATATTAGTTGGTTATTTATAAAAATAACTATAGTTCTAATAAAGGTTGGGAAAAAAGAAAAAAGAAGTTAAGATGTCATTGCGCTCTGTACATCTGAATCAGAAATACCTTGCACCGCCGAGCCTAATTCTTGATCTATCGCGATGTATGCTTGATTCTCACCAGGAACAGAAGGAACTGTCGTGGTTACTGTAGGAACTGTCGTGGTTACTGTAGGAACTGTCGTGGTTGTTACTGGAGGTGTTGATGGGACTTTGAAGTAGAATATCAAAGCTGCAACTGCCACTAGAGCCAATATTCCAATTATAATTTTTGTCTTCATTTTTTATCATCCTGCCGTTGTTGTTGTAGTTGTCGGGACCGTTGTAGTTGTTGGGGCTGCAGTTGTTGTCGTGGTCGCAATGGTTGTTGTGGTTTCAATTGTAGTTGTAGTTGGAACTGTTGTCGTTGTTAATATCGTGGTAGTAGGAGCTACCGTAGTTGTGGTTGCTTGAGTAGTTGTTGTCGCAGACGGGCAATTGATTACATTGTTAGGACAAGTTTTTCTTCCCTTACCACAATTTGGTGCACAGAATCCATCATCAGTTGGTCTGTACCCATCCGGACAGCTATCACATTTTTTCACGTGGATTCCGCAAACTATTGGATTGTTTTTACAGTATTCCTTACATAGTTCAGCATTCGGACGATTTGGACACCAGTCTCTCAATACTAACCTGCATCTCTGATCTTCTTGATGATCCTTGCAGTAGTTTTTGAATAGAGCCACACATCTTGAATCTTGCTGATTGTTTTCACAAAATTCTTTGATCTTATCGCGGCAGTTTTTATCTTCATGATGTGCTGTGCAATAGTTTGACACTTTATCCCCAAGCTCATCTGCTTTTACTGCTCTCTTTCCTTCCAAAATGTACAAATTGTAATTTTGTGTGTTCAAAGTAAGAGTACCTGTCCAAAGCTCCCATTTAGGTTTGGATGTTAGACTGATTTGAAACGATCCCACTTGCGTACCGTTTAGATATACATTCCCACTCTCGGTTTTATTGTCAATAGTTACGTCTTTTAGGTTGTATCTTACATTGTCAAAATACAAAACACCTGCTGATAAATCGTTGCTTTGACTGTTCAATGTGACTGCAAAAGTCGCTATTCCTATTTTTATTTCATGAACGTCTTTCGGGTCTGATTCAGATATTGCTAAACCTTTACCAAACAGCCCTATCTCTTTGATTTTTAGGTTCGGTAAAGTTTGCGCCATTACTGTAGTTACTAACAACATTGCTGCTATTATAGCAACTATTGTTATCTTTTCCATAAACTATAATTGAATTCTGTATAAAAAGATTTAGCTATTGATTGCATTCCATATGTCGTCAATTGTTATGTTTGAAATTGATTGGCTCAACTCATCGGCTATCAAGCTTGAAGTTTGATCCTCCGTGTATGTGTTTGTGACCAGAGTTGTTGAAGTCGTTGAATATTGAGTTGTTGAAGTCGTATATTGTTGGATTGAAGTAGTTGTTGTTTGAAAAATAGTCGTAGAAGAGCTTGTTGGGGTATTCTCGATTGTGCCCCTCGTGGTAGTTGTAGTGCTTTGGCCAATCTCAATCTTTGGTTTAAAATATAAAAATATAGTACTGACAGAAATTCCAATTGAAACAACAGCCAATAATCCTAGAAGTAGTTGATGTTGGCATTTCTTCATAATTATATTTTGTAATTTCGCCCTAAATTTATCCTTAGGATTTTTCTTTTTCTAAAATGATGGCATTAACAACCCCATGTTGACTTGGCCTAGAAGTAATCCTAACATTCCCAATCTCAGTCTTAACAACTGTTCCTTTTGTGATGATTCCTCTTCTTACAAAATGAGGATTGGCCTTGTTCTCTAGAATGTGCAAGATTTTTACTTTTTTTATTTCGTTTGTAGCAGGATTCAGAACGTTAACAAACTCTACAGAAGAAGCCTTTACCTTGTATCCCCCGCCTTTTGTATCAGCAATTTTCCTTTTTTCCTCTCCAATCTTCGTTAGCATTGGTAAGCTGCCGAGCTCATACTTTCTCTTTTTCCTCGCAATATGAATCTTTCCACCGGTCTTCTTCCTTCCCTTTTCTCCATGCCATATTACCATTTTATCATCTCTTTCATAGTTTTGTATTCGTTAAATTTAAATGTTATACAACACGCAAGAAATTTAAGTAACATAAACTTATAAATAGATATCTACTAAATCTAAAGAAGTGAGTAAATGACTGAAAGACCGATTGATGCTTTAGACAGAGCAAAAGGAAAAAAGATTTTGGTTAAGCTGAAGAATGGAGAAGAGGTTACTGGAATATTAAAAGCTTTGGATCTTCACTTGAATCTTTGGCTAGATGAGGCTGAGGTTCTGAAGAATGACAGCAAGGTAAGAGTCGGAACAATCTTGGTTCGTGGCGATACCATAGTGTATGCTTCTCCTGTTTAATTGAAAAGTGAGTTGCATGACAAAAGGAACTCCTTCTTTTGGAAAACATAATAAGGTTAAACATATCAGATGCAGGAGATGTGGAAGGCCTAGCTACAATAAAAAGACTAAGGTTTGTGCTGCCTGTCATTATGGGGCTTCGAGCAAAGTAAGAAATTACAAATGGCAGACGCATACTGTGAGAAGAATAAGGAAAAAATAATCATTTATAAATCCCTGAGTTAAACTTTACTTCTATAAAAAACAAATATAATTAGTTGGGCCTGTAGCTCAGCAATCTTAGGACTGGATTGGTAGAGCAGCTGGCTTTTACCACATGTTGGGAAAAAGCTCTGATTCCAAGATGATGGAGGACACCAGAGAGAAAAATCTCGGTGAATTGGTCCCGGGTCCGAATCCCGGCAGGCCCATTTTATTTTACACAATAAAAATCTTTAAGAGGAACAATCGACATAATAATAATTCACAGCGATTCTCATGGCAGAAGTAAAATACAAATTGAAGAAAATGATGCCCAAGCAGTTCTCAGCTGATCATTGGAAATCAAAGAGCAGAGGGATAGAGCTAAGGCATGAAATGAGAAGATTCACAAGGGCTTTCAGAGATAATTTTGCCACTTTGATCATTTCTTCTCTGGGTTTGTTGGTTGCATTGAGTTGGAATAATCTATGGAATGCATGGTTGAGTAATCTTCGTATCGAAGATACTGTGCCTTATAAATTTTATATTGCTTTAGGAACGACAATATTCGCAGTTATATTGACATACTTCTTCTCGAAGCTTAAGAATAATGAGTAGTATCTAATTCTTTTAAATAGACAAAGTTTAATCATTTTAAAACAAAATTTATTTTAAGGGCCCATAGCTCAGCATGGTAGAGCAGCTGACTCTTAATCAGTTGGTCGAGGGTTCAAATCCCTCTGGGCCCATTCAGAACTTGAACAAGACTTTTTCAAAGCCAACAATTTTATTCCCTTTGATTTCTATTCCTTCTTTTCTCAGTAGTCTAATTCTTCTTTTATGGCAGTTATCTTCATGACAAACCGCTATTGTTCCGTTGCTTCTAACAACTCGATGGCATGGAATAGTAACTGGCTTAGGATTATTGTGACAAGCGGTTCCGACAGCACGATATGCTTTAGTTTTCATTTTTTTTGCAATCAAGCGATAGGTCGTAACCTTCCCTTTTGGTATCTTCTTAAGCAATTTCAAAACTCTTTCCTGAAAACTCATAAAAGTTATTCTATTTTTTAGAAATATTAAATATAGTTATTTATAGATTAGATATGATTAAAATGAATATCAAGATAACAAGTCCTGCATTCAAAGATAGAGGAATGATACCTAGCAAGTATACTTGCGATGGAGACAATACAAGTCCACCATTAAATATTGAAATTGATAAAGGGGCTGAAACTCTTGTTTTGATAGTTGATGATCCAGATGCGCCAATGGGTGTATGGGACCACTGGATTGTCTGGAACATTTCACCTGATGTTAAAAACATAGAAGAGGATAGTGTGCCGCAGAATTCTATTCAAGGAACCAACAGTTCTGGCAAATCTAGCTATGGAGGTCCATGTCCACCCTCAGGTACACACAGGTACAGATTCAAGTTGTATGCATTAGACAAAAAACTTGATTTGTCTTCTTCAGCCAGAAAAAGCGATGTGGAAAGAGAAATGAAAGGTCATATACTGGCACAGGCAGAAATGGTTGGATTGTACAGTAGAAAATAAATTTTCTGTTCCTCTTACAAAAGTATTACTATATGTTTATATTACTAGTAATACTATAGCTATATATGAGAACTCGTGCCACTTTTGTGCTAGATGAAGATCTACTCATCGAACTGAAGAAGATGGCGATAGATGAGAGGAAAAGTTATTCTGAATGCCTGGAAGAACTGATAAAAATGAAGGTTGATGGATTGATAAAAAACACAAAGGCGAAAAGAAAATGAACACAGCGATAACGAGAATTGTGATGCAGGGGTTCAAGAGCTTCAACAAGAAGATATCTGTCCCTTTGCTTGATGGATTCAACTGCATTTGCGGCCCGAATGGATCTGGAAAATCAAATCTGGTTGATGCTATTTGCTTTGTTCTGGGCAGGACTTCTGCCAAATCACTGAGAGCTGAGAGGCTGCACGAACTAATATTCCACGGAGGAACTGATAAAAAGCCTGCTGATTATGCGGCTGTTTCGATGTATCTTGACAATACAAGCAAATTTTTCCCTTTCGAGAATGAGGAAATATCAATCACAAGGAAAGTCAACAGAAAAGGAGTCTCAATCTACAAGCTGAACGGGAAGACAACAACAAGAGAAAAAACTTTGGAAGCCCTTTCTGCAGCAAGAATCTATCCAGACGGCCACAACATTGTCCTGCAAGGCGATGTCACCAGCATAATTGAGATGAATCCTGTTGAGAGGAGGTATATAATCGACGAGATCTCAGGGATTGCAGAGTACAATGAGAAAAAAGACAAGGCAGGCAAGGATCTTGACGTAGTGGATGTAAAACTGAAAGAGGCTGAGATTGTCATAACTGAAAGATATGACATTTATAAAAAACTCGAGGAGGAGAGGAACTCTGCCCTAAGATATCAACAGATGCAAAAGCAGATGCAGACCCTAAAGGCTTCTCTTGCTTTCAGGAAGCTGAAGGATTACGAAGAGAAATCAAAAGAGCTGGAAGTGGATATAGTAAAAAAGGAGGAAGAGAACGAGAAGCTGCAGAAGGAAACCGAAAGTATAGAGCAGGAGCTGGAAAAAAGAGAGAGGGGAATCCAGGATGTTGCTGAGAAACTGATTAAAGCTTCGAAGAGGGTTGAGGTCGAGAAGGAAATCTCTTATTTGAGGACAAAGGTTTTGATCAACAAGGATAAGATCGATTCGAACAGGAAAGAGATTGAAAGGCTGGGCAGCATGATTGAGAGGTTGCAGGCGATAGAGAGCAGGAAGATTGAAGCAGGCGAACTGCCAAGATCAGTTAGAACAATCATAAATCAAAACCTCAAGGGAGTCCTTGGCACTGTCAACAGCTTGATCAAAGTTCCAGAAAAATATCAGGTTGCTGTTGAGGTAGCAGCTGGCCATCACATGTATGATATAGTTGTTGAGTCTGATGAGACAGCCAAATATTGCATTGATTTTTTGAAGAGGGAGAAGATCGGAAGGGCGACTTTCCTGCCTTTGAACAAGATCAAACCTACTTTTTTCAGGGAGAATGATCTGCTGAAGTCGAAGAATGTTTTGGGTGTTGCTTCCAAACTGATAAAGTTCGATTCAAAGTTTGCCGATGCGATGGAGTTTGTTTTTGGGAACACGTTGATAGTTGAGACTTTGGAAGATGCAAGAGCGATAGGGATAGGAAAGGCAAGGATGACAACTTTGGACGGAGATCTTGTTGAAAGAAGCGGGGCGATGATTGGAGGCTACTATGCAAGAATTCCTAAATCGGTCACAGCAAAGGATGAGATAGAAGAATACCTGGCCCTTAAGAGAAATCTTGAGGGAGAGATTGAAAAGTTTACAAAGGAAGTTGATGAATTTGAAAAAAAGCTGAAAGGATATGAAAAGTCTGAGGAGATAAAAGAATTTATTGACCTGGAGAAGCTGAAAGTGGATTCTGAGCAGGAACTTGATGTGATGAGGCAGAAGAGGAAGAGTGGGTATGAGACAAGGCTTGTTTTGCAGACTGAAATAAATAAACTGAAGATAATGAAAGCAAAGTTCGAGGCTGAACTAGAGAATGTTAAAATAGAGATACAGCAGTATGGAGATGCTAAGCCGATAGATAAGGCAATAAGGACTTTGGAGATAGGGATAAGGGAAACTGAGAATGAGTTGATGAAGCTTGGTGCAGTCAATTTTAAAGCCATCGAGCAGTATGACAAATTCAAGGATGAGTTTGACGAGTACAAGAGGAAGTATGAGAAGATTTTAGAGGAGAAGAAGGCTGTTATTGGGATGATGGAGAAAATAGAGGAGCGGAGAAGGGAAGTCTTCTACAAAAGTCTGAAAGAGGTGAGCGAACTTTTCAATGAGCTGTTCAAGAAGATGACCAATGGTTCTGCCAGCCTGGAATTGGAGAATCCTTTGGACCTTGAGAGCGGTTTGATTATTCAGGCGAACCCTGCTGGAAAAATGCTGTTGAACATTGACTCTCTTTCAGGTGGGGAGAAGACTCTGACTGCCCTGGCTTTCCTGTTTGCTGTTCAGAAGATCAGGCCTGCACCGTTCTATATTCTTGATGAGGTTGACGCCGCGCTCGACAAGGAAAACAGCAAGAAGATTGCTGAGTTGATTAGAGCTTTATCCAGTGAAGGCCAGTTTATTGTCATCACTCACAATGACACCATGATAAAATTCGGGGACAGTGTTTATGGTTGTACGATGGAGGGTGGGGAGACAAAGATAATTGGGTTGGAGTTGCCTAAATGACAGAAGAAGAAAATATAATGAAACTGATACTCGAGAAGCAGAGCTGGGAGGAAGTGATTTATCACATTGTCAGCATAGAGCAGTTGGATCCGTGGAACATTGATTTGATAAAACTGACAGAAAGTTTCTTGGTTTACATGAACAAAATTGAAGAATTGGATTTCAGGATTCCGGCGAAGATTGTTTTTGTCGCTGCTGTTCTGCTTAGATTAAAGTCAGACTACCTTTCCATCTTTGAAGAGGAGGAGACGATAGAAGAGGTGGCCAAGACTGTTCCTTTTGCTGATTTAGGTATAGATCCTAACTTGATTCAATTGGGTCTGCCGATGAAGAGGATGCCCAAGAGACAGGTGACCTTGGACGAGTTGATGGCTGCATTGAAGAAGGCAATGGTTGTAAAGGAGAGAAGGACTGAGAGAAGGAGCTTGTGGCAGGCTCAACTGCGAGCTCAAATCACAGAAGAGGATATAACAAAAAGAATTGAAAGCTTGATGGAAGAGATTGATGGGCTGATGGAAAAGTTGAAAAAAGACAAGCTGGAGTTCAGCATGATAGTCGATAAGTGGAATAAAGAGCAGATTATTAATCATTTCATTCCTTTGCTGCATCTGGAACAGAATCAAAAGATTAAAACCGAGCAGGAAGAATTTTTCAAGGAAATTTGGATATCAAGAAGGATCTCCCCGAACAAAGAGGAAAGTAGTGAATAGTTGTCAACCTTTTGGGTTAAAATATATGATCGACATTAATTAAATATGACATATAAAGTTATAACAAAAAAAGATTATCCAAAATTTTTTATTGTTTTAGAAAAAATATTAAAGAAATCGAACATAGAAACACCTAGAATGAAATTAGAAAAAGACGATAAACATTTCAATGTAAAATCATCAATGATTCCATTCTCAAATTCTATCACATATACATCTAGAGCGTGGAAGATTTTTAACGATAAGGAGAGAATTGCTGTGGCTCTGCATGAAATAGGTCATATCAATTCTAAATTTAGAATTCTTATATATCTATCATTTTTTATTTTATTTCTTCTCACTTCAATAATATCTTTTTATTTTTCATTATCAGTATTTTTTACAATCTTATTATTTTTAGTGTTTTTAAGATTTCCTTTCATGGCAATTATTAGTTATATATCACAGGTTTATGAATTCAAAGCCGATAAATTTTCTAAAGAAAAATATAATAAAAAATATTTAAAAAGCGCAATAAAGAAAACATTAAACGAAAAATTTCATCCAAATTTACGAATTATTTATTTACTTTTAGTAAAACCTTTTTGTATTCACCCGTCTATCAAAGAAAGAATATATAAACTCGATTTGGATTGTTGAAACAGATCCTTCTTGACTTCAGGATCATTCAAGGAAATATTTATAATGGATAAGTCAATAGAAGTGAAGAAATAAGATTTAATTAAAAAAAGTTATTTTTTCTTTTTCATTTTTCCAAGTTTGATTAGTTTTTTAACTTTGGAAGCTTTACTTTTGTTGCTAGGAGATCTTCCGCCTTTCATTCTCTTGGATTTTTTAGATTTCTTCGATGATTTTTTCTTTTTGGCCATTGCTTTCATCTTTCACTAAATAGTTGCTGACAACTGGACCCGGTGAAAGAGTTCCTTGATCACGCCAAAGTCGAACTTAACCTATCAGCTGAGTCTAAAGGTGATCTCCTTCGCACCATAGCATCACATGGACAAGCACAGATTTCATGTGGCGAGTTATAGTCCAGACACCACATTGATAGCCGAATGCTCGTCAGAGGGTACCATGGATACATCCTTTCCAGGACAACCAGATTGTCCTGTCAGCATACATATTAAATTTGGTCAAGCCTCCATTTAAAGCTTTCAATCTGGGAATTTAGCCGAAAAGTTGTCATACTTATCAAACTATCACAACTAAAAAATCTTCAACTGCCAGTAGAAAGGTACAAAGAATTACTATTAATTAGAAAAAACACATATAGATGATATGAGGAGAAGGAGCAGCGACTACTGCTTTATCGATCCCATGATAATGGACGTGCTCCAGAAGTCAGAATCTCCTGTCCAAGCCCTTTGCGTGAGCTTTAAAGTAAACGAGATGTCTGGAAAGATAATCAATCTCAATGTTGTCAAGAACCATCTGGAAATATTAGTCGAGAAGAAGAAAGTTGTGAAAAACATAAATAAGGACGAATTTATTTTTTACAGTTTGAAAAAATAAATAAAAAATAAAAAATTCTCAAATTGCTAACCAAAACATTTCATTTAGTATTTTCTGTGTTTCGGATAACATTCCCTGCAGTAAACAGGTCTTCCTTCGGTTGGTTTGAATGGGACTTCGGTCTCAGCACCACAGTCTGCGCAAACAGCCTTGTGCATCTCTCTTGGTCCTCTATCAAAACCGCCGAATCTGCGATTTCCAAATGCCATTTATTCACCTTTTTTTGTTTTATTAATATACAAAGATTTACTAGAAGTAGAATCTGTTGTATACCTGAAAATCTTTTATAAACCCAAGTATAAATACATGATTTAGATGACCCTGCTCTTGAACCTCTTCTGCTTCAGGAGCTCGAAAGCACCCTTGGCCGAGCCGATCATCCTGTCCATGCTGTTTAGAGCATCTTCCCATGTCAGCAGCTTGATGTTCTTTGCATCTCCGCCCGGAATCATTGGCGGCAGGCTTTCCAGTCTGCAAAAGAACAGGTGGACCTTGTGCAGATGATCGCCGTAGACATATGGAAGGCCGCTGTCCTTGCCTCTGATGTATTCACACTCGCCGAGCTCGACCAGCTCTCTTGGCTTGAGTTCGATGAATGTCTCATCTTTTGCATGCTTCAGAACAGAACCGACGATATCCCCGCTCTCGTTCACATGACCGCTGGGTATGTCTAAGAGATTTTCAAATTTTCTTACAATCAATACAAACCGATCATTGCATTCTATTACTACTCCGGCTGTATGATGGACTTGCATTTCGCCCATACAACCTAATTGTAGATTCCTGTCTTAGACTTAAATCCTTTTAATATTTCTTATGAAATCAAATAACTATTATGTGGCTTCAGTTTGTAGTAATTTCTTTCGTATTTTACACTGCCTTTCGAGTTTTGATGAAAGTCTTTTCAAATAAAAAAGTTGACCCAAAGTCTTTGACAATAGTGTCATTTTTAATAGCTTCTGTTTTAAGTTTAATTTTTATCATCTCTACAGCTCAATTCACATGGTCTCCGTCAGCGGTTTTACTATCGCTAATAACTGGAACCATAGTTTTCTATGCATTTTATGAGAGGTACAAAGCTCTAAAAAAGCTTCCTGGCTCATTGGTGATACCTGTAACTGAACTGCATATGGTGATTGCAGCAATTTTATCTATTTTTTTGTTTAATGAGGTTATTACATTAACTAAAATCATATCTGCGATTTTTGCGGGCATATCATTGATTATAGTAAATCGAGAGGTCAAAAAATGAAACCCATTGCCCACATGTTTTTGTCATTGATCCTTTTCTTTGTCTCTGCATTAGGTTTTATACTGTATTCAAGAAATTTTACAAACATACTACTTTTTATTTTTCTGGAAACACTTGTAGGGGTTTTATTTAATTACAGACACCTATCAAAAATTACAAAATTAGAATGGAAGTATGGAGCTGTGCTCGGAGTTTTATTTTTTGCGGCATTTTCTTCGTTAATGAGTTCTATCCAGTATGGAAAAAACATTTTTTCAACTCTTATAATAATTTCTTTTCCCACCGTAATCGCTACCTTAATTTTCCTAGTATTTTTAAAAGAAAAACTTACCAAAAGAATGCTGCTGGGAATAGTACTTGCTCTTCTTTCATTGATATTGCTACAAATTTAATCAAACATTCTTGACGTCTGCCAAATATTTGTCAATGTCAAGAACTCCAGGGAAGAATACTTTAAGGCTTCTCTCAATAAAAATCTTGTGCTCGCCGAACTGGGGAATTGCTTTTGGCACTCCGTATTTTTCCATGAAAGCGGTCAAGACATCCAAAGGTTTGGTTTTGGCTATGTTGATTCCGTCAAGGAGCTTTGGGAGAATCCTGTAAGCCCTCAAAAACCTGACAACCAAACCGTCCATCTCGAAGATTATCAGCATGTAAAAGCCCCCGAAGTTCTTGATTGAAATGTATCTATTTACGACCACATCGGTGTTGTCCGGTTTGTTGTAAGTCTCTTCGATCAGCATTTTTGGTGTTGCCAAGACGTCCTGAAACCTGTCAATGATCTCATCGTATGAAAATCTCATTCTATCTTTTTGGTTTTTGTTTAATAAAAATATTTCCCTTATCGGTAGCCTTTCAGTAGTAATCCATCAACATGAAATAAATTTTTTATTTTTACAATATAAACCTTAAGAAAACTTTATAACCACGCAACCATTTATTTATATTAAAGATTTTATGAAAAGCGATTACAAATATAGGCATCAAGACAAGTCAAGGAAAAATGTTGTTTACGGAATAGGGATAGTTGCAGTTGCTGTCATGATTTTTGCAGTTGCTTTTGCTAAACTGCAATTTCCGGCAGTGCAGCCGACCACAACCACTCTTCCTCCAACAACAATCCCGCCAGCCACAACAGTTCCAACAACAGGAACTCTTTTGGTTTCAGTGAAAGATGTTAAGCAGAAACTTAATATTTTTGGGCAGGCTACTTCCTTAGTGTTGACGATAAACAGCATTCAAGTCCACAAAACAGGTACTAATATCACCGATGAGAATGTTACTGCTGATGGATGGATAACTGTTTTTAGCGGGATAAAAACGCTTGATCTGTTGGATTATACTGATGTTAAGGCAATACTTGGAGAAAAAGAATTAGAGCCTGGCAAATACACCCAAATCAGATTGTATATTGATAATGCAACAATTAAAATTTATGATGCTTCAACGATAACTAACAAAACACGCAAGATGGTGATAGCTGCCTCAGGCAATGTGGCTGTACCTAGTAAAGTGTTAAAGTTGAATCATCCGTTTACTATTGAAGAAGGCAAGGCACTTTCTTTAACTCTTGACTTTGATGTCCCAAGCTCAGTGATAAAACCTGGAATAGATTATGTGTTAAAGCCAGTCATTAACATCATTGAAGAGAAGCTGGAGAAAGGAGAGAAGCCAGCTAATTCTGTTGAGTTGTAAAACTTTTGTTTTAAATCTTTGATTGCTGTAAGAATTCAGTATGGAGTCAATACTTGAAGAGTATATAATAAAACTCGGACAGCCTTTGAACAATCATGCTTCTGTCTTAAGAATAGAAATAACAGGAAAAGAACCTTGGTATTGGTTTGAATTGAAAACCCGTGGTTATGCTGCTGAGAAGTTTGTTGGAACTTTATGCAATCTCGGCGGGAATTGGAGAAAATCAGAAGAAAAAACTCCTCTAGACACTTTAAAGGGAGAAGTGAGAGGAGAAATAAAAGATGATAGAATTCTGAGAGAGCTGTTTGGAAATGTCAAACAAGTCGGGGATTATTTCAGTCACGTCCCCAGAGAAGTTCACGGAAACCCCAAGCAGGACTATCCTTATAATTTTATATTTTCATTTTTCGAGGCCAAAATTCACAGAAGTTACTTTAGCGAAAGATTTGATTTGGATGAAGAAAGTTTTTCGGCTGAAGATTTAGAAAGAGCACTGACTCAAGTCCAGCAATACCCTCCTGCTGTCATTAGGCTTCAGCAGTTCAAGGAAGGCTTGGAAAAGCAAATATGCTGGGGATATGATCAAGTCATGTTTAGCTATCTGAAGGAAAACTATAAAGAGTTTGATCCGAAAATTAAAATTATTGAAGGCATTGAGGTGAAAAAGTTGGAAAGCAGTCCAGAAACTCCTTACAAAGATAGAGAGATGTTAAAGTATTACCGCTCGAAGCCTGCGATAGAAGACGTCAGCGATGTCCATACTTTTGGAATGCCATAGACGATTCAAAGTAAAAATTTAACCAAGAAAATTAAAATATAATCTATGAATCAGAAAGCTCTTCTCGAAGCTGCCCTGTTTGTTTCTGACAAGCCATTGAGTTTGGAAAAACTGGCAAAAATAATGGGCTGTTCTCAGCAGGAAGTGAAAGAGCAGATGATTAGATTGCAGACTGACTTGAAGACAGATGACAGGGGAGTTGAATTGGTCGAGACTCCTGAAGGATTTGAGCTGAGGGTGAAGCCGGACTACAGGGAGAAAGTGGTTAGATTAGCTCCTTTTGCAGATCTTTCTGATGGGATGATGAGGACATTAGCTATAGTTGCTGCAAAACAGCCAATCAAGCAGTCGATTATCGTAAAAGTCCAAGGGAACAAAACTTATGGATATATCACTGGATTGGAAGACAAGGGATTGATAAAGACTGAGAAATATGGGAGGACGAAGATTATTACAACCACACCTGACTTTGAAAAGTATTTTGGGAAAAGCAGCGAGGAGATTAGAAAAGTTTTGGAGACTAAAGAGAAGATTTGATTATTCGTATTAAAGGTTAAGGTGCTTCACGGGTTCAAATCCCACCCCCAACACATGTTTTATCCCATTGTCTTCTCAGGAAAAATAAGATAAATAAATCATTAATCCAAATGATATAATGAATGAGAATTAAAACATACTATGCCAAGAAAGCAAAATATTATGATGCTGTTAATGCCTACAAGTTTAGAGAAACTAATGAGGAGTTAAAATTCTTCAAACGAATTTTCAAAAAATTTAATAAAAAGATTAAAAGAATTCTCGATGTATGTTGTGGAACTGGCAGATTTTCCATACCATTGGGTGAGATGGGTTATAAAGTTGTTGGTATTGATATTTCAAAAGAAATGTTGAATGTTGCAAAGAAAAAGGTTAAGAAAAATAACAAAAATGTTGCTCTAAAATTAGTAGACATGAGAACTTATAAATCTAAAAACAAATTTGACTGTGTTGTTTGTGGTGATAGCTCTTTAGCTCATTTACTTACTAAAAAAGAAGTCGTTAAAGCATTAAGAAATTTTCACAGGCACTTGAACAGAAATGGAATCTTTTTTTATGATGTTTGGAATTACATAGACTATAGAAATTGGAAACCAACAGACATTTGGACCGAAACAAAGGGAGACATTAAAATATCGATAATAAGAAAAAATAAAATCGATTCTAAAGGTCTTTACAGATGGGCTGATGATATACATGTTAAAGAAGGCAATGAATCGTTCAAGCTAAAAATAAATTCTAAAATTAAACTTTGGAAATTTGGGGAGTGGATAAAAATGTTTAAAGATGCGGGGTTCGGTACTATAGAAAGTTATACAAACTTAAAACATGTAAAAAGTCACAAAGGAATTCCAGAACGATATTATTTTGTAGCTGTAAAGTGATTTTGTATGGGTTCAAATCCCACTTCCCGCATGAAGTAAATTTACAAAAACATTAACTCTTACTGATTCCAATTTAAATTTAAGTTGATTTGATGAAAGAATCCATTACAAGCCTGGACTTGCTGTTTTTGACAAGGGAATTGAAAGAGAAATTGGTAGGAGGAAAGATCCAGGGGATAAAACAGATTGATAAAACATTTGTTTTCGAGATATACAAGCATGAGAGATTTTTCCTGAAACTGATTCTGCCGAAGATGATCTATATCACAAAAACTTCCCAACAGTCCTCTCTTCAGCCTTTAAGCTTTTGCATGCAGCTGAGGAAGCACCTGATGGGGAAGACAATTTCAGATGTTAACCAGTATGAATTCGACAGGATTGTCGAGGTTGAGACTGACGGATATAAAATAATTTTTGAGCTGTTCAGCACTGGAAATCTGATTCTCACTGATTCTTCCGGATTGATAATAGGAATTCTCGAGCAGCAGGAATGGAAGGATAGAATCCTGAAAGTAAAATCAATCTACAGGCACCCGCCCAGCAACATCAATCCTTTCAAGCATGACTTCTTCGAGTTCCAAAAAATCCTGCAAAAAATCGACAAGGAGACGGTCAAAGCTCTGGCAGTCGACTTCGGGCTTGGAGGAACTTATGCTGAAGAATTCTGCAAGAAGATTGAGATTGACAAGAACAAAAAAATCAACCAGCTGGCCCAGCAAGAGACCGACAAACTGTTCAGGATGTTCGAACAGATGAAAAGCTTGAATGCAAAGCCATTCGTTGCTATTCAGGAAAAACAGGCAGTGGATGTCGCACCATTCGAGATGCTGACCTACAGCAACTATGAGAAAGTTGAGTTCAATTCTTTCTTGGAAGCAGTTGAAGCCTACTTCGAAGGCCTGGAAAAAACCTTGAAGGAAAGGAAGGAAACCGAGTCAACAGCAAAAGAGGAAAGGAGAGTTGAAAACATCCAGGAAAAACAGATGATTAGATTGAAGGCCCTGCAGGAAGAAGAGCAGAAATCCAGGAAGGCCGGCCAACTTCTTTATGACCATTACCAGATTTTCGAGGAAATCCTAAACGGGATCAACAAGCTGAAGGAAGAGAAGAAATGGCAGGAGATAAAAGAAATAATCCAGTCCCAGGACACGGAAGAGAGCAAGATGATAAAAGAGCTGAGGCCAGAGGATGCGATAGTGGTTGTTGTGATTGATGGGGTAGAAGTGGAGCTGGATTTCAGGAAGAGTGTGGAAGAGAATGCGAATGGTTTTTTTGAGGATGCAAAAAGGATGAAGGAAAAGATTGAAGGCCTGCAAGAGGCGATGAAACAATTGCCAGCAAAGCCTGAAGTGAAAGAGGAGAAGACTGAACCAAAGGCTAAAGTGACAAAAAAATGGTTTGAGAGATATCGATGGTTTTTATCCAGCAACGGACTGCTCTGCATCGCTGGAAAGAATGCCAGGAACAACGAGACGATTGTCAAGAGATATACAAGGCCGCAGGATTTTGTGATGCATGTGGACATCCACGGCTCCCCATTTGTTGTGATCAGGAACGACCAGAAGCTGGAAGTCATTCCCGCCGAGACAATCTACGAGGCTGCCGAGTTTGCAACCGCATATTCAAAAGCATGGGATCAGAAGATTGCCAGCATAAGCGTATATTACATACGGCCAGAGCAAGTAGTGAAGGAGCCTGGCCTGCCGCTTGGCAGTTTCATGATCCATGGTGAGAGGAAGTGGCTGGAAAAGATCAAGCCAAGGCTCTCAATCGGGATAAAGCAGGAGGAAGTTTACAGGGCAAAACTGATATCAGGGCCGGTGACCGCAGTGAAAAAACAGACTCCTTACATGGTTACAATCGTTCCTGGCGACAGGGCTGCAGAAGATCTAGCCAAAGAGATAAAGAACCAGCTGCTGATGAAAATTCCTTTTGAGATAAAAAAATCGAGTGAGGAGATTGATCTGGAAGAAATTAAAAAATTAATTCCTTATGGTAAGGGAGAATTAGTTAGATAAAATTATTGCTGAGGGACAACTTCTGATATTGCAGCCTGAGCTTTTTTTCTAATTTTTTTATAGTATTTCCATATCACAAAAGCTATGATAATAATTATTATCAAAACTAAAATCCAAGTATAGTCTCCTGGCTTTATTACAATTGGGACTGTAGTGGTTGTTACCGGGACAGTTGTTGGAGCAGTTGTTGTTACAACTTTCTGAGCAGTGACTGCAAAAACTGATAGGCCAGGAGACTCGGCCTCAAAATAATAATAGCCGTTCGAACTCACCAGTTTTGTTGTTATTGGAGTCCACGCCCCGTTAACATATCTGTTCATGGTTATTGTGTTTACATCAATGTTGTTATTTGTGATCCAACTCTTCTCGACCTTGAAATTGATTGTTATTTTATTGACATTTGCATCTGCCAAATTTATTTTTTCGATATTGAAATAAGCATACACATTTCCCGGAGCTGCAATAGAAACTGTTGATGGAGCTGTATCAGTCTTTGTTACAGTTATCTGAGCATTTGTAACTGCATTCTTAACTTCAACATTTATTTCAGTGATTGGTGTTGTCTCAAAGCTAAAATTTCCAGTCGTGCCAGCAGGAATTGAACTAACGGTCTCGCTCTCTTTTACTGGCGGGGTTGTTGTTGTGGTTGTTGCCACTGTAACTGTAGTGGTTGCTCCGCCACCGCTTCCACCCCCGACTCCTCCGCTTGGAGCTGCAGTTGTTGTGGTTACAGCAGAACTCGCACACGTACCAGAATTACAGTAGCCACCTGTGCAGCCGCATGCATAAGTGCAAGCAGCTCCATTGGCTAGAGTTGATATTGACAAGTTGAAATTAGGTGTGGTTCCATTGTAGTGCGGACCAACAGACCAACTCTCTGATGGAATGGAAACATTTACTCCACAGATCCTGAAATTCACTTTATCTTCATCAGCGCCTTCAACCTGAAGAATATAGTATCCTTGTGAAACATCAGGACTGTATTCAGGGCCACGAATACTTGTGTTTGCAGCTAAAGCAGACGCGTTATTGATAACAGCAGAAACAGGTGTTCCATTCGCAGCTACTGCATTGTTTATATGAGCATAACCAGCCCATGTCCCAGGAACAGCAAGAACAACAGATACAGCTAAAACAAATGCTGCTAAGCTGAACAAAGGAATAACAAATTTTTTAATCATCATTAACAACTTATGAAATTCTAATTACTGTCCCAGCAGCAGTTACATTGATAAAGTACACCACATCTGTATTATTTCCGAATCTAAGCGAGCTTGAAGACCAAGCTATGCTCGGATCGTATGAGAGCCATGGTGTTGTGGTGCTCGAATAGTTTCTATAATAAACAAAGCCATATTTGCCATCTATGGAAGACAAAACATTGCTGATATTATAATTGCTGCTCAACGAACTTGTCCCGCTTAGCTGGTAAGTAGACCAATGAACTTCATGGTACTGCCTAACAGCACCAGTTGTAAATCCGGTCCACCCTTGATCATAACTGCAATAAGATAATGCTACTCCGTTATTTCCACAGTAAAGATGAATTGTTATGTTTGCTAACTGAGTTGCTGCAGTATACCAACTTCCTCCCAAGCTGGTTGGTATTAGATTGGTTGCATTATCCACACCGCTAATGTAATATGGAATATCAATCAAACCGTCTCCATTCAAACCAGCTCCCACATCCACATCACTCGTATCAATTACTGCTGTATAGGTTGTTGATGTTCCGGGTGTTCCAGTCATCTGGGTATTTCTAAACGTATGGTTCCAAAGCATGTAGTACAGAGTTATTGATTCGTTAGTTTGAACACTATCAGTTACCTTGACCTGAACTTGCTGTGTGGAATTTCTCTTGTATTTACCGAGTGAGCTGTTTGTTATAGATATAACAGCAGATGGAGCGCTGTTGTCTATGTAGAATGTTACTGTTGCATTACCTTCGTTTGCAGCGCTATCATTATATCTGACTATAATTGAAATTATCCCATTCGCAACAACAGTATTGTTTGTAATATTGTATGCTGTATTGTTTACACCACTAAATGCATTAACAACAAAGTTAGTGCTGTTTGTGGTCACATTACCAGCACCTAACTTATTATCAGACACTGTTCCGTTTATCCAAATTCTTCCGTTTACATAGCTGAGATTTGCCGGGGTCAGTATTGAAACTATAGGCGGAGTGTTATCTATAATCAAAGCATAACTGTTATTTGTTCCAACATTGGCTAAAGTGTCGCTTATGTTCAAAACAATTGTATAGTTTCCTTCGTCAAGGCTTGGTACTGTTATAGTTCCGTTGTACCACCCACCTGAAATCAGAGTAAATTGGCTAACTGTTGTGTTGCCTAGAGTAACATTAACAGTTCCAAATACCCCCACCCCAGTATCGCTCGCATAAACCTTTAGATCCACCGAACTTCCTGCTCTCTTATACGTTTCATTTGTATAATCATACAGCAAAACAGTTGGCCCTGTTGAATCTTGTGTTATATCCAACCACCATGTCTGAATGTCTGAAGTGAAGTTCTGGTCCCCATTGAAATATGCACTTACATTGTATGTGCCAGCAACTATTCCACCGGTTGATGTTACATTTGTTATACTTCTTGTCGTGGTGGTGTTGTCAGGATAACCAGTCACATTGGTTATGTTCAATGTGAATGGTACATTGTAAGTTGTGTTTATTGTTGCAGTAAAGTTGGCACTAACACCTCTTTGGATGGTGAGATTTGCCTCATTTCCGTTCAACCATAATGAGATGTTGGATATTCCTTTGGTAACCATGAACCATCTATTAACAATCGAATCATCGGAATAGTTTGATGCGGTATAGGTTAACGTATAATTCCATGTAGCATTACGAAGTAGAATTTCCTCTAGAACATTTCCTGTATTAGTCATTTTAGAGCTATATATCGTGCCGTTTCTCCAGAGAGATAAATTACCTTCATTCAAAAACGTTGAGTTTCTCCAACCAGTTGCATTTACTGCTAATGGATAAACATATGTTACGTCACCATTTGTGCCATTCAAATCAAGATTAATCGTGACATTTCCCTTGTTGACAAGGGCAAATCTATTGTCTGTAACATTTCTAAAAGTATAGTTGGTTGCATCGAATGTCATCGTGAAGTTGTATGTATCATTGCCAAGTATGATTTCTTGGAAAACGCTGCTAGCTTCGAGACTAGAATTAACTATTACACCATTTCTCCACAAGGACAAATTGCCCATTTCTGTGATGTTTCTCCAAGCTGTTACGTTAACTGCTTCTGGATAAGTGTAAGAACTGTTGGCTTCTGTTCCATTCAAGGATAGACCAACAGCTGCTTCAGTGGTATTCTTAGTTATGTTGAAAGTTCGTAATGCCGTGGCAGCCTCATTGGTGCTAGTATCGTTTGCAAACCATCTGAAAGTATAATTTGCATTTGAGAAACCCAAATCTGCTTTTGTAACAGTATAATTAATATCAGATAATGCTAAGACAGTTTGATTTGTTCCATTCCACTCAAAGAGCACTTTACTGAGTGCAATATTATCACTCCAAGAGGCGTTAAAGTAGTATGTGATTCCTGGATTGTATACATATTCAGTAGCATTTACACTTGGGGAATTACCAGATGTGATGTTGCCGTATGCGGGAGCTGTTCCGTCTATCGTCCATTGCCATATTCCAGTCACGTTTTCGTTTCCTGAAGTGTCGTTTGCATACAAACTTACGTTGAATGCCACACCTCTAGTAAAGCTTGATGTATCGATAGAGGCAGTTGAGTTAGAATTATTAGTAGCAGAGAATGTTGTCCAAGTTCTGTTCATGCCTACGATGCTACTTTCGTTATACCATATCCACCATTTATCTAAAGCAACATTATCGGTCCAGTTAGCCGAGACATTTATTACTGTTCCCCTCACTATAGTCGTACCATTAGTTGTGTTTGCATCATAAGCTAGCGGCACTGGCTTGGCATTATCAGTGGTAAAATTGATATATCCTGTAACATTCTCATTTCCTCCTGTATCGTTTGCAAAGACTCTAGTCATGATAAAAGCTCCCTTGTCCACAGATGTGTTTCTCCATGTGAAATTGCTCCAAAATCCTTTCCCTGATAATGCTTTGGGTGACCCGTAATCAGCTGTTTTGTTTGCGGCTACACCACTCTCATTTGTTTCCAATACAGCAAAATTCAGGGTAGTGTCATCAGTCCAGTACACGCTTATGTTGATCGCATCATATTTTCCTATAGCATTGCCGTCTGTGGTAACATTGTCAGTAATGTTGTAGGATTGTGGAGGATTCCTGTTTATAGTCGTTGTTAGTGGGCTTGAAGCTGAACCTACATTACCTATAATTGATGAATTGTCAGTAGCAGTGAAATAGTATTGTATGGGTTTTATTTTTAGAGCAAGGTCAATGGTCGTATTGCATATAAACAGTGGCAGACTACCACCTATGGCTACAGGCAAGAAACTTCGATTATAACATTTTGTAAAGCCTGTATCGTTGTATGATAAAACATCAGTCTCTCTCCAATGAACTGTTACATTGGTTGAATTCAATGTTTCATCGTATACATAAACTTGGAACAATTCTGTTGATGTACCAGCAATAACACCACCATCTGATGGAGTCGTAGTGTTTAAAACTGGTTTAGTACCGTCAATTCTAAACATGAAAATATCTGTAACGTTTTCATTTCCTGAAGTATCGTTTGCATATAATTTAACCCAGAATGTTGTGTTGGCGCTAAAGGCGGATGTTGAAAAATTGTAGAGGGAATTGTTTGATACAGTAAATGGTTGAGCGGTTTGATTTGCACCACTTGCACCAATTTCATTAGACCACAGCCACCATTTGCTCAAAGTGTTTTGATTGTTAATGCTGTCGTTCCATATGGCAGATATGTTGAGGTGTGTGGTTGTTCCGATAATTGTATTGTTGGTGTAGTTCACGCTGAAAACAGACCATTTTGGAGTAACAGATTCGATGATCAGGAAATTCCAAATTGGAGATGAGGCAGTGTAATTTTGGCTTCCATTATAAATGGCTGAGATATTCCATTCCTGTCTAGGAGTACCTCTGATTGTTGTTACATTATACTCAAGCATAGTAGAACCTGAAGTAGTGTTTGTTAAAACACTATCATTATATAGCAGGATGAAACCTTCTGTATTGCTCACATATATAGTTATATTTACAGCCTGTCCGCTACCGACTGTTTTGTTAATACCTGAGGAAGATGATGTACCGTTTATATAATATACTATATTCGTAGGTCCTTTGTCAACTGTGAACCATCTTGTAGCAATAGAAGCATCGGAGTAGTTTGATGCTGTATAGGTTAACGTGTAGTTGTATGTCGCATTGGGAAGTAAAATATCCTCTGAAACATTTATCATAGCATCAGTCAATCGGGATACAACAATCGTTCCATTTCTCCACAAACTTATGTTACCTTCGTTTAAGTAAGTTGAATTCCTCCAACCTGTTGCGTTTACTGCATCTGGATAAGTATGGATCACATCACCCTCTGTGTTATTCAAAGCAAGATTAATCGTAACATTTCCTTTATTGACTAAAACATAATGTGTTATTTGAGCAGTAGTATAGTTTTGTGATGCATTGAAATATAGTGTATAATTCCATGTGGCGTTCCCAAGAATAATTTCTTGCTTTATCACTTGTTTTTCATTATTCACTTCTACAGTGTCTCTCCACAAAGTCATGTTGCCTTCTGAAATAGTTTTGTTAGCGCTCACATTCACTGCTTCCGAATAAGTATAAGTTTTGTTAGCATTTGCAGTTCCGTTGAAAGCCAATATCAACGAGCCTATTACAGTCGTGTTTTTGGCAACAGTAAAGTTCCATTGATCGGTTACATTCCAGTTTCCATTTTCATAAATAACCGAGTCATTTGCAAACCATCTATACCCATAATAGCCAGCCGGTATACCGGTGAAGTTATAATAGAAAGTTGAACTTGATTTTTGAGTGGCAGAATAATTCAGAGCTGAACCAGTAAAGTTGTGTTCAATCGTGGCATTGCTGATTACATAATTATCCGACCAGTCTATCTGGAATCCATACTCTCTATCAAGATTGTATTCAGTGTTTGAAAGAACATTAGTAGCATTAGTACCAATTGTCCATTTAGGTGTTGTTCTATCTATAGTTGTACTCAGTGGGGATGAACCTGTACCATTAAAAGCATTGTTACTAACATCATCGTATGTTTCATAATAAAACTGAATTACCCCTGGTGAGGTACCTGATAAATCAACATTCGCTCTACATGTATAAGCAGGAGCAGTCTCTGTACAAGTCATCGATACGTTTGAACCGCTTGGCCACCCTGTAATACTATAGGGTCTCCAGTGAAGTGTGGCATTTTTTAGGTTCAATTCATTAACATTTACAACAAAAGGTTCAGAAGTGTTTCCATAGATGTAACTGCTGCTTTGCGGATAAACCAAGTAATCGATGTTTGGTGTTTTGCTGTCAATAGCTGTATAAACAGTTCCTGTACTCGTAGTAGTTGAGTTATCTTCGGCAAATAAAAGAGTCCAATGTTGTGTTGAATTATCCGTTGCTGGCGCGTTGAGCAAAGCAGTTGCAGTAAAGTTGATCCATATTGAATTTGCATCCAAATAGGCTGTAACCGATGTGTTTGTTATGTTAATTATCTTTGGAGCATTAGCTGGAGTAGTATAATTTTCAACAAAAAGAGCATGCCAATTGGTAGGAACTATCACAGTACTAGCATTAATAGAATAATTAGCAGTTGTTCCTATACCCGGAACTGTTAAATTAACGCTACTTGCATAGCCACCAGTTACAGCAATTGAAATATTGAAAACTTCCGAAGTTTCATTTTTGGTCCATTTGTCTGGAGTAATAGAAGTATTAATAAAAGTATTGGCTGCACTCATTGATGCAACACCAAAAGTCGGCAAAACAAATTGAGCAAAGAAGAATCCAATCAAAAATATAGATAATACGGCTAAAGACCACTTTCCTAATTTCACCAAACTTTTCCTATTCGCAACAAACTTCAATAAAATCTATTTCACCTTTTTTGGTCGGTAGACATTGCTGCGTCCTACTTTAACAACCTCCACATCTCCATCGTGCCTCATCGATTCCAAATAGCCAGTGACAAATTCCCTTCTGATTTTGAGTTGTCGAGCGAGTTCGCTAACAGACATTGGTTTTTTCTGAAGGGTATGAAGAATTCTAGACTTAACGTCTCCAGACGCGCCTGTCATTATATAGTATTTCATATAGTACACTATATAAAGTTTAATATGGCATAAAATCACTACTTTCAAGTGAATCTGAGCATGCTCGATTGCTCATTTCAAGGCGAGAATCTGTTCAACAAACCTCACATCAATCCCAATTTTGTATCCTTCAGGGTCTCTAACCTGTCTCAAGGGAACTCCAAAATTATTTTTTAATTCTGCGATGTAAGCTCGAGCTCTTGACTGGGAAATGCTCAGTTTTTTTGCAAGTTGATCGTAAGTGTGAAAACCTTGGTTCATCAACAAAGCCAAGATTTCCCTGTGCCTTCCAGTAATTCTGCTTATGCCTTGGGTACCGAGCATTTGTTCGGTTTGCTCGATGGGTTGCTCGGTTTTTGCTCGGTTTGCGAGCAATTGCTCGGCCTTAATCATTTTCTCCAGAATTTTAGAAATATCATCTATCCTTCTGTTCTGCCTCTCAAAAAGAACTAACATCTTTTCCATCTTTTTTTCCATAGAATTTTTGGAAGTCATTGATTTTATTTTGGATTTAACCACTATTTAAATAGATTATTGGTCTAGATTCTTTTTTCACAAAGAGGGTATATTAAAAAGAATAAAAGAGTATTAACCATTTTTGATGAGCCTAGTTTTCCAGACGCGCTCTGTCAGGGATGGTTTACTCACCTATCCTCTGAAAATTTCAGAGGAAACTTTTTTCTTTTTTCTTAATTAATTGACTGAAAGAAATTATTTTTGTTCAGAAGTGTTAATTTAATTGAATGATATTCGTAACAAAAGCTGACGGACGTAAGCAACCGTTCGATAAAAGTAAAATTATTAGAACTTGTTTGAGGATGCATGCCACCGAGCAGCAGGCAAGGGAAGTTGCGAACAAGATCGAGACGAAAATATATGATGCCATACCGACAAAAAAAGTTCTGCAGCTGATCTTCACTTTCTTGAAAGAATACAAGCCAGAGGTGGCTCACCGGATAGATCTGCGTGAAGCGATCAGTCTGCTGAGGCCGAAGCCGGATTTTGAAATTTTTGTCATGCTGCTGCTGAAGGAGTTTGGTTATGCTATAACTGGTGCTCAATTGATGAAAGGGAAATGTGTGGAGCACGAGATAGATGCCGTGGCGTTGAAAGACGAGGAAGTTATTTACGTTGAGGTCAAACATCACTTCATGCATCACACTTACACTGGCTTGTCAGTTTTTCTTGAGAGCCAGTCAGTTCTGGAAGATTTGATGGAAGGATATAAGAAAGGATCGAACAGGATAAATTTTAACCGGGCTTTGGTTGTTTGCAACACGAAATTTTCCGATCATGCTTTGCAGTATGCTAGTTGTAGAGGGATTGATTATTTGGGATGGAATGCGCCTGTTGACAATGGGTTGGAGCAGATGATTGAGGAAAAAAAGTTTTATCCGATAACACTTTTGAGAAGTTTGGACAAAGGGATTGAAGAGAAGCTTGGGAACAGCGGGATTGTTTTGCTGAAGCAACTGGTAGAAATTGATATTGATGAATTGTGGAGAAGGGCAAGAGTTCAGAAAGACAAACTGGAAAATCTTGTGAAAAGGGCAAGAGAAATTCTAGGCAGTTAATATAAAATTGAATAAAAAAAATTCTAAGAAAGTCACTGGGTTATCTTTGAATGGTTCAGTGCATCAAATGGAACAGGTTGACTCTCTTTTTCTTTCTCTGTATTGGAGTTTCCACGCCGGGCAAGATTTTCTTTATTGCCTCTTTTGTGACGTAGAATCTTTTGAAAGTCTCGTCTCTCTTTCCGTTGGTCTCTCCGATCTCTGGCTGGCCCAATATTGATCTTATCAAAAGGACTGACTTACCCATTGCGAGCACGTCAGAGGCAGGAACAAAGAAATGTCCGCCCATTCCCTGGCAAACCAAAAGATCTTCGTTGAATGCTTCTATTTGCTTTGTTTCATTCTCTGAATATTTTTGACCCAACAGAGAGAATTTTGCTCCGTAGGCATGCTTTATCTTGTCAACACATATTCCTGTTTTGACTGCGTTAGAATCGACAATGTCTTTTCCAATGCATTCATTTGTTTCTTCTATATGTTTCTTAACAATGTTTGTGAACTTTGTTGCGAATGACAACATTGATTCCATAATATCACTTGTAAATAGTAACAACTTTAAATATTTAAACCTTTTGGTAGTAACAGAATTCAGTCTATAGGCATCCCAAAAAGTTTTTTCTTATCATCATTCTTAAGCTTCTCGGCATATGCTAACCTTATCTTGCCGCTTCTGAATCTTGGCTCTTCGTCCAAATCCACATGTTCATTACATTTGCGGCAGATATAATCATGATTTTTGTCGTGTTTTGAGCAATATAAGGACTCGCCACACTCTGGACAGGTTTGATCTACAATATATTTTCTTCTTTTTCCCATGGATAAAACCGCTTTCCATTTTATTTAAATTAGATAGAATAAGGAAAAGATTCTTCTTTTTGCTGCAGTTAGAGTTTCTTAGAAAATCATTTCCAACCTTGGGACTGTTGGTGGTACGTTGACAAGCTGCTCTAATCCTTCTATCAGCTTCTTTCCCTTCAGTGTGACTATGTAGACTTTCCCTTTCTTTGCGATGTACTTGAAGCGAAGAAGAATCTCAAGGTGCTTGTATATTTCACTTGACCCGATCTTCATCTCGAATCTCTTGAACTTCCTGTCCATCTCTGTGTAGCTCATCGGCTTGGTGTTGAGAATGAATAGAAGAATAGTTCTCTTTCCCGAACCCAATACTTGGCTCACCTCTAAAAGCATTTGAATATCTTCTTTCATAGTACTAACTAACAAGTAGTTAAAGGATTTAAGCTTGATTATAGTAAAAGATTTATATTAAATAGGAAAATAGAAAAAAAGTTTATAAGGTTTATTGATTTTGTTGCGCAATGCGGGAGGTGTGCTACCTAGCCGGACTACAGTTCAAAAGCATTTTAATATCTTTTGTTAAAATCTATATCGACATTTTTTCTAACATATTCGTCTCGAATTACCACATCATTTCTACCTAAAAAATATTTTCTCACCTCATCTAATGATTTATCCATCACATTGGCA
>Ga0315289_10002393_pt1 | contig 28767 bp, 25 predicted proteins | sample YL17G11_40_MG_FD_203452 | JGI IMG/M metagenome (GOLD analysis project Ga0315289, IMG submission 203452) | Sediment microbial communities from Yellowstone Lake, YNP, Wyoming, USA - YL17G11_40 | ecosystem: Environmental > Aquatic > Freshwater > Lake > Sediment | place: USA: Wyoming | collected... | reverse complement strand
AGGGAAGTTCCGACATCCACCTGCCGAGTCTTCTATGAGCTTCCTCTCCATAAGACCCGAGTTCCAGCATGTCACCGAGAACAGCGATTGCTCTGCCTTTCTTAAGTCTGATTATCTCTTTTATAGCCTCCTCCATTGAGGCAGGGTTTGCATTATACACATCACTGATAACCATAATGCCATCCAGTTCTTTGATCTCAAGCCTCATCGGGACAGCTGTAAAAGAATCAATTGCATTCTTTATATATTCCAGGTCAATATGAAACAGGTGTCCAATTGAGGCAGCTGCAAGTATATTGAAAACATTAAACATCCCTGATAGTTTCGGATGAACCTCTATAGATCTCCCTCCATCAGTATGTAAAAGAAAGGTCGAACCTTTTTCATGGAGATCTATATCAGTAGCATGGATTTCAGCATAATTTTTAATCCCGTATCTGATCACCTCACCTTTAAATCTGGATGCGAGAATACCCTCCATCAAAAAAGAATCATCAGCATTCACCACAGCAACAACAACACGTTCAAGAAGTTCAAGTTTTGTTTTTCTTACTGTCTCTATGTCTTTAAATCCCTCAAGATGGGCATGGCTTATATTCGTAAGAACGCCGTAATGTGGCATTGCTATTTCGCATAATTCTTTTATTTCACCAGGAGCGCTCGCACCCATCTCAAGCACAATGATCTCATCTGCATCACTTATCCTTGTCAGGCTCAGTGGAAGTCCTATATGATTATTGAGATTGCCGGTATTCTTCAGCACTCTATATCGTGTACTCAAAATTGTTGCAATTAGTTCCTTTGTTGTGGTCTTGCCATTTGAGCCTGTGATACCAATAACAGGGATATCTCTCATTAACCGTCTATGATGCGCAATATCCTGAAGGGCTTTTAATGTATCTTTTACTTGGATTATTGTTTTACCCCTTATAGGTTCGGCTGGAGGAAAACTTACAATAGCGCCACTTCCTCTCTTTAATGCCTCCTGAAGAAAATCGTGTCCGTCAAATCTTTTTCCTTTGATTGCAATAAAGAGCTCTCCTTCCTTTACCGTCCTTGAATCTATAGATACACCTGTAAAGGCATCTGAACTACTCCAGATAACCTTCCCGCCTGTTGCTGCAATGATATCGTCAATTGTCAACATATCCGTATTCTTCTCATAAAGTACTGATGCATGATACCTAATATCTTTTTTCAATCTTTCATCCTGCATCTTCTATCTTGAATCTTGTGTTTTATTGCCTCTTCAAGAACCTCCTTGTCATTAAATTGAGACCTCACCCCTTTCATCTCTTGATAATCTTCATGTCCCTTGCCTGCAATAAGTATGACATCCCCATCATCTGCCATATCCACCGCCCTCTTGATCGCCTCTCTCCTGTCAACCTCTATTAGATAGTTTCTCTTTTCTGCTCCATAAACAATTTCCATGATAATATCTGATGGTTCTTCAGATCTCGGATTATCAGTGGTTATAATCACAAAGTTACTAAGCCTCGTTGCTACTGCACCCATCCTCGGTCTCTTCCCGCGGTCCCTGTCTCCTCCACACCCGAAGACAGTAATAATACGATGTGATGCGTGAGGCGTGAAGCGTAAGGCGTTACTCACTGATGACTTTTCTAAAAGTTCCCTCGCTGATTCTATCAGCCTTTCCAGGGCATCTTCTGTATGGGCATAATCAACAATACAGACAAAATTCTGACCGAGATCAACTTTTTCGAACCTTCCCGTCACATCACCTGTTTTTTCTATTCCCTCAAGAATTATTTCCCACGGGACACCGAGAGAGAGTGATGCACCAGCTGCAGACATGATGTTATATACATTTGGCAGTCCTATCAGATGAGATGAGATATCATAATTTTTACCACTGAATGAAATCTTGAATCTCAATCCATTAATTGAATTATCTACTTCACGTGCAATAATATCCGCTCCTTCCTTAACCCCATAGGTCACTGCCTTTTGCTTTGAGTCCCCTGTTCTCATCTCTGAGTTCAATCTCCTTCCATAGGGGTCATCAAGATTTATTACAGAAGTTCCCTCATGGGCAAGCAGCACTCTAAACAATCTTTCTTTTGCCCTGAAGTAATCCTCCATCGTTTTGTGAAAGTCCAGATGGTCCCTGGTAAGATTTGTAAAAATGGCAACACTAAAAATCGTTCCATCTACTCTATACTGTGCAAGGGCATGGGAAGAGATCTCTGCAATCACATGCGTACACTCTGATAAGAGCATATCTTTTAACAGACTGTGGAATTCCAGGGATTCAGGTGTTGTGTATATCGCAGGGTAAACTTTGTCTCTTATCACATACTGTATTGTGCCAATGAGGCCAACCTTCTTTCCCCATGTCTCGAGTATAGACTTGAGTATATACGTTGTTGTTGTCTTTCCGTTTGTACCTGTTATACCAATCAGTACGAGACGTTCTGATGGCCTTTCATAATAATTATTCGCAATACAGGCGAGTGCTTTTCTGCTGTTTTCAACCTTAATATACGATACTCCTTTTTTACTCACTGTTAATTGTTCAATGCTCATTACTTTGTCATACGCAACTGCAACAGCACCTTTTTTAATTGCATCTCTGATAAAGTCATGCCCATCATACTTTTTCCCTGTTATTGCTACAAAAAGGCAACCTTCTCTTACATTCTGCGAATCATAAGCTACACCCGAGATATCCATACCCCCCCACCCCTGCCCTCCCCCTCGAGGGGGGCGGGAAAGGGAGGGGGTGTAATCACAGCCCTGAAGAAGTTGTCTCAGTTTCATCTCGCTACCAATAAAGGGGTTTCATATGCGTCTTTACCCCTGGGTATGTTGAGATAGGAAAGCGCCTGGTTTGAAATGTCCCTGAAAACAGGGGCAGCCACCACACCTCCATAAATCTGACCTTTTGGTTCAAAAATTACCACAATTATTGCAAGCCTTGGGTTATCAGCAGGAACAAATCCTACAAACGAACTGACATATTTTTCCTTCGAGTACTTCTTTGTCTTTGGGTTTATAATCTGTGCTGTCCCTGTCTTCCCTGCCACCTCATCACCCTCAATAGATGCGCTCCTGCCAGTTCCTCCTTCCTCAACAACGCTTTTTAATATATCTTTAAATGTCTCCGCGGTTTTTGAAGAAAGTATTTGTTTCTTTTCCTTATCTCTCAATGAAGAGAGCACCTGACCGTCCGGGGAAATTATCTCAGACACTACATGCGGTCTGACAAGAAATCCTCCATTTGCAATTGCAGAATACGCCCTGAGCATCTGGAGAGGTGTCACTGCAACCTCCTGACCAATTGGTATTGCACCTATGGATGTGCCTGACCACTTTTCAGGAGGACGTATCCAACCTGAGACTTCGCCCGGCAGGTCTATCCCTGTCTTCTCACCAATACCTAAAAGTTTCGCGTATTTATATATTCTCTCCTTCCCAAGTTTCATGCCAATCGTAATAGAACCAACATTTGAGGATTTCTGTATAACCTCTTTGAAGGTAAGAATCCCATATTTGTGGACATCGCGAATCGTTTTACCCCCGGCATCAATACTCCCTTTACTCACATCAAATAATGTATCTTGCTTTGCCACTTTTTCTTCGAGCGATGCAACACCAATGATGATCTTGAATGTAGAGCCCGGTTCATAACAATCAGTGACCGCCCTGTTTCTTCTATCAGAAATGCTTACACTCCCCGGGCTGTTAGGATTATATGAAGGCCTGTTCGCCAAAGCGAGTATTTCACCTGTGAAGGGATCCATCATGATGACCGATGCTGCTGCAGCTCTCCATCTCACCATCGCCTTATCAAGCTCTTTTTCGACAAGATACTGGAGTCCTTCATCTATCGTGAGCACTACATTATTCCCTTTCGCCTCTATGTCCACTCCTGATGAAAGTGTTCTTCCGCTCGCATCCCTCCTGAAAAACACCTTTCCGCCGGTCGTCTTCAAATACGTATCATATCTGAGCTCTACACCCTCAAGCGGCTGATTTTCGACACCGACAAATCCAAGAATATGGGAAGCAAGTTCTCCCTTAGGATAAAATCTCTTTGCCTCGGTCAGGAAACCGAGCCCTTTGATATGAAGCTCTTTTATCTTTCCCGCTGTATCATCTTCAAGCTTCCTCGCTATCCACGCAAATCTTCCCTCTGCTGGTACTTTTGCAAGAACAATCTTAGGTTCCTTTGCCATGGCTGATGCAAGTTTTTTTGCACCCTCATTATCAAGCTTAAGATTTTCCGGGTCGCAGTAAAGAGATTCAAGTTCAAGGTTTAAGGCGAGTTCTCTCCCTCGCCTATCAACTATTATTCCCCTTCTCACATGAATGTCCTCAACCTTTATATGCTGCAATTTCGCCTTCTCTGAAAGACGCTTGTGGCTGAGTATCATCAGGTCTGTAAGACGCAAATATACTGCAAAGAAACTGAAAACGATTACAGTACTCAAGATAACTGCCCTCTTTTTATTCACCCCCCACACCTCTTCTATCAGGGCTCAATGAGTCGCTTTTTATCCAAGGATACTTTATGAGGTAACGATTCCTTTTGTTTCTTTACATGTATCACCCTGATTCTGTCTGGAAAAACAAATCCATGGTTTTTACTCAGAGACGCCTCTACTTTTCCAAAAGAGAGGATGTTTGCTTTTGCCGCAAGCAGCATTTTTCTCTCTTTAAGGCACGCTATCTTCTTTTTTTCAAGATCACTGAGATTATATTCTAATGTCACTACATGAGACCGAAGCCATACAAGACCGAATAGGCTAAAAAGCAAGAGGGCAATGAGCAGGGGCTTAATGATAAATGATACCACATTTCTCCTGTTGCCTGTATAAATCATATTCTCTCAGCTGCCCTGAGTTTTGCACTCCGTGAAGAAGGATTTGATCTGATTTCTTCAGGAGAAGGGGTTATCGGTTTTTTTGTGATCATTCTGAGCAACCCTTTTTTTGAATTATCTGCAATAAAACGTTTTACAATCCTGTCTTCAAGTGAATGGTAAGAGATCGCACACAATCTTCCGCCTTTTTTCAGAAGCCTTAATGAGGCATCAAGACCTGACCTGATCTCATTAAGTTCATTATTTACCTCTATTCTTAATGCCTGGAATGTCTTTGTTGCGGGATGAAGTGCACTTCTTCTTCTGTATGCACTTTTCGCAACTGCTGATAATTCAGAACAGGTATCAATTGTTTTTTCACTCCTTCTCCTGATTATTTCTTTTGCTATCTTTCTTGACAACCACTCTTCACCGAATTCTCTGAGTATCCGCTCAATCTCTTTCTCAGGATATCTGTTCACTACATTCCATGCAGATAACGTTTGTTTTTTATCCATCCTCATATCCAGTCTTTTGTCAGAAGCAAAACTGAATCCTCTTTCATAATCTTTGAACTGCGCCATCGAAACACCGAGGTCAAAAAGAATACCATCGACCTCATGGATTCCATCTGAATCGAGCAGATTCTCTATATCAGAAAACTTCCCCATCTTCAGTCTCACCCTTCTGTCTGAGAGTCTTTTTTCAGCCATCTTCAGTGACTCATCATCCCTGTCAATGCCGATGAGTCTTCCCCCGGAGCCTATGAACTTCACTATATTCTCTGAATGTCCACCGAGACCAATTGTCGCATCTACATACACCCCGTCTGGTTTTGGTTCAAGTATCTCCAGAACCTTTTTGAGAAGAACAGGTATATGTACAATATCCACATCCACCTTTAATCTCCGGGCTACAATCTCTATAACCCATATGCTGCGAGTTTCTCTTCAGTAATTTTCTTATCTATCTTTTTAAGGTCAAACAGGGAATCCCACTCATTTCTATCCCAGATTTCAATCTTTTCTATCTGACCTACAACGACAACGTCTGTATTAATGCGTGCGTCATCCCTGTGCGCGGCTGGTATCAAAACCCTTCCCTGTTTATCCATATCAACCTCAACAGCAGAGGCAATAACCCTTCTCATAAATAATTTAATCGCCTCATCAGATCTCGGCTTTAACCGAACCAGTTCCTGGAGTTTATTCCATTCCTCTGATGGGTATATATAGAGACACCGGTCAAATGGTGCGTTTGTTACATAGATTTTTTGACTGTAATGAATCGAAATGATTTCCCTAAAAGGAGCGGGGATAATAATTCTCCCTTTTGAATCAACACTATAATAGTATTTTCCGGAGAAAGCTGGCAATTTCCCTCCACTTTTTACCACTTTTTACCACTAAATATAGTGCAGATAGAAGGTAATGTCAAGTAAAAAAATGAGCAACTATATACTGTAGTTTAAAAATGAGACGAATACTATATATTGACTTATTTGGGGATCGTGTCAGAACAAAGAAGAATTTTTCATTTTAAGAGAAAAGTTGTCTTTACCAATTTTCTTTTTTTTCTTTCTCACTTCGAACTGGAGTTTTTGACAAAGCCAAAAAATGACTTGAACTGACATGAACTTTTTTATCAAAGCATTAATTTTTGGCTTGACAAAAGGATTTCTTCTTGATACTGTTATTTCATCCTTATTTATTTTTTACTAACTATTTTTCTTATGAAAGGAGGGAATATAGATGACAAAAGCAGAGCTTATTGACAAGATCGCTTCAGGTACAGGATTTAGTAAGGCAGATGCTTCAAAGGCACTGGATTCTACTCTCAGTGCTATCAGGGCAGCTTTAAAGAAAGGTCAGAAGGTCACCCTTGTTGGATTTGGGACCTTTTCAGTGGTAAAAAGGAAATCCAGAAAAGGCCGCAATCCAAGAACAGGCGAAACGATCACAATCCCTGCTGCAAAGCTACCAAAATTCACATCAGGCAAGTCACTTAAAGACGCAGTAAGATAATCAATATATAATCTTTTAAAATAAAAGGGGCACTTTGGAAGTGCCCCTTTTATTTTAAAAAACTTTTTGCTATCCTTAACTATATAGAGAAATAATTAAAAAAGGGGAGGGGAATATGCTTATTGAATTTAGTATCATACCAATAGGTGTTGGCAGCAGCATTGGTGGGCATCTTGCCGAGGTATTAAAAATAGTGGACACAAGCGGACTCCCTTACAAGGTAAATCCTATGGGCACCGTGATCGAAGGTGATTGGGATGAGATAATGAAGCTTATCAAGAAATGCCACAAAACAGTGATGAGAACTGGTGAGAGGGTACTCACCACAATATCCATTGATGACAGAAAGGGTAAACCGAACAGGATAGAAGAGAAAGTAAAATCAATAGAACGAAGGATTGGAAAAAATCTTAAAAAATAGAGGGAGGAATAATGGCTGCGAAGATAACATTAAGCGTAATAAAGGCAGATGTTGGTGGGTATGTCGGACATTCAAGTATACATACTGATCTTCTCGATACCGCAAAAGAAAAATTATCACATGCTCAAGAAATATGAAGCAAATCCATCACGATTTGATGGCCCTTCGAGAGTTATTGCTGCCGGCTTTCATCTCTGTAATGGAAAACTTATCGGGCCAAGGGATTTATTTGACGACCCTGCATTTGATGAGGCAAGAAAGAGGACAAATGTGATTGCAGATTATCTCAGGCAACATGGTCCTTTTGAACCGCATAGACTCGGGCTTGAGGACCTTGAATATACCACAATGCCACAACTCATGAAAAAACTTGAAGGCAGGTTTATCCCTGAGTAGAGCAATGAGGGACCCCGTCCCTCATTGCAACTGTTCTCACAAACTTTTCTTCATCTTCCCGTGACTTCAGATGACCTCTCAATCTTTCCTCGAGGAGCATCGTGAGGATTTTTGAATAGAGTGGTCCTGGCTGGATACCCATATTCTTCAGATCGTCTCCCTTCAGAATGGTCTTTACCTTTCTCAACTCAGTCAGATACTGCGATACCACCTTCTGTTTCTGTCTGTCTTTGCTTAGGGCCATTGAGAACAAAACTGTTTCAAGACTGAGCTTGTGAAGGTGGTGATATATTTCCACTGGGTCATCGAGAGGAAGTTTCCTCATCAAATCCCTTGCCTGAGACATTCCATTGATAATCATATCTCTCACCTTTAGTGATGGTGATAACCGTTCTATCACAGCCCTTACCTCTTCATCTTTCAATCCGGAAAACAAAGCCATAAGATAGAGAACTCCTCTGTCAGTTTTTTCCTCGAGGAAGAGTAAGTTAAACCAGGAGAGTGTTTCATGCATTGATTTGAGTGTTGACTCAAGTTCCTCATTAAATATGAGGTTCGGGTATATCACCTTCAAGAGACCATAATCAGAAAGCCTTTTCAGTGTCTTCACAGGTTCGGTCTCATTGAGTGCGAGGAGGAGCTCTTCATAAAGTCTTGGCCCTGAGAGCTTTTCGAAAAGGTTCATCTTTATTGCTACCTTCATGAGATTCTCTGTATGTTTACTTATTTTAAATCCAAACCTCTCAGAAAACCTGACTGCCCTGAACGCCCTTGTCGGATCTTCAATAAAACTCAGGTTATGTAACACTCTGATAGCCTTCTCTCTTAAATCGCGCTGGCCGCCAAAAAAATCAATAAGGAGTCCGAAATCCTTCGGATTCAATTTTATTGCAAGTGTATTTATCGTAAAATCTCTCCTGTAAAGGTCTTTCTTCATTGACGATGTCTCAACCTTTGGAAGTGCTGCAGGTGACTCATAGTATTCAGTCCTTGCTGTTGCGACGTCGAGTTTTATTTTTTCAGTAATTACCTGTGCAGTATTAAATCTCTGGTGTGACCTCACCTTTGCATGAAGCCTTTCCCCTAAGGTCTTCGCAAATGAAATTCCGTCTCCCTCAATGACAATATCGATATCAAGATTTTCCTCACTGCGGAGCAGATCTCTTACCGATCCCCCCACAAGATATGCAGAAAACCCGAATTCTTCAGCTACTTCTCCAGAAAGTTTAAGCAAGTTGTAAATTTCTGAAGGGAATCGCTCTTTTAGCCAGGAAGAAAGACTTCTGCCAATAGATGGCTTCTCCTTTGTCGCTGTTTTTTCTATCCTGCTTCGCCTGAGAAACTCTTCATAAAGCGTACGGAGAAGGTCTGTCCTTGTGATTGCACCGATAATTTTACCATCTTCTACAACAGGCATAAACCTCTGGTTCTGTTCAATCATTAATGTCTCAATTTTTCTAATCGGAGCATTTTGGCTTACCGTTATTGCATCTGTAGTTGAAAATTCCATTGTCCTGCTTTTTCCAAAACCATGGAAGAGAGCCTTCTCTACAACCTCGCGAGATATAAGGCCAACATACCTCCCCTCCTTTAAAACCGGGAGGACATTGACACCGTACCTGGTCATCATCGCCTCTGCTTCCTTGATAGATGCATCCCACTGGGTACTTATTACAGGACTTGTCATTACGTCAGAGGCAACCTTCCCAGGTTTTACAGATTCATGAAGGAGTTCTGTTAATCTCTCTTCGATAACTTCAAGTGATGCCTCTTTTATTGTGGCAGCGGCTGCTGTAGGATGTCCTCCACCTCCAAACTCTTTCATTATCTTTGATACATCGAGCTCCGGAACCTTGCTCCTCGCGACCATTACTATTTTCCCTTCCATGCTGAGTAAGACCGCCACTGCATCAATATCTTCTATCTCCATCATCCTGTGGGCAAAGTGAGCTGCATCTCCAATATAGCTATCACGAGATGCCTTTGCTACCATTATCCTTATGCCTTCTACAACAATCTCTTTTGAGGATTGAACGAGTTCATTCAGGAGATCGAGTTCCTCTATGCTCATTTCCGTTTTTAAAAAGCTCGAGACAATATTAAGATTTGCTCCTCTTCTCAGGAGATATGAAGCAGCGATGAGGTCTCTTTCTGTTGTCGATGGGAAAAGCAGACAGCCTGTTTCTTCATATATTCCCAGGGCGAGTACAGTAGCCTCCATAGGTGTCATATGTATTTTTTTATCTTTCAATATTTCCACAAAGATCGTTACAGTGGCACCTACATTTTCAATCTTTTCAACCTCTCCCCTGATATCATTTTTATTGAATGGGTGGTGGTCATAAATGTGTATTTTAATCCCTTTTTGCGTGAGCAGTTCTGCAAAAGGACCAATCCTGTGAGGCATCTTTGTATCTACGACAATCAGCCTTGTGACCTTTGAAAGATCAATATCTTTTATACGCTTGATCTCTACCAGATGGAATGCCTCTAAAAAATCTCTCAGTTTCTTTTCCTGAGAGCCCGGGAATACTATCTGCGCTTCAGGATATAGTTTCTTCGCAGCAACCATTGAGGCAAAAGAATCAAAGTCAGCGTTGATATGAGAGGTTATGATATCCATGATTTATTTTAACAGATAAGACTAAATTGAGATAAAACCTTTACATTGCCAATGGAGGATAGACGACGATCTGATTGCGTCCCTTATTCTTAGCAGTAAATAGTGCGTTATCTGCAAAGTTTATGAGATCATCAGGAGATGTTATCTTTTCATCAGGACTACAGGAGATCCCCACACTCACCGTAATTCTATTCTCTTCTTTAAGAATACTAAATTGGTGCTCCTTCAATACATCTCTCAGTCGTTCAGCCTCAATGATTGCACCTTGCATTAATGTCTGTGGCAAGAGTATTATGAACTCTTCACCTCCATATCGTGCAAAGACATCAGACCTTCTCGTATGCCTTTTAATGAGCTGTGCAAATTCTCTGAGGACAATATCGCCAGTCCTGTGACCATACGTATCATTGACATTTTTGAAGTGGTCGATATCAAACATTAAACAGCTTAATGGGGTATTGTATCGCTTTGCTCTGCTAAATTCCTCTTCGAGTCTATTGTAGAAATATCTGATATTGTAAATTCCTGTCAGGTAATCAACTATCGCAAGCCTTTCAAGCTTTGTCTTCTCTTTATTAAGTCTGTTATGGAGATACGCATTATAAAGGGCATTTGCAGATGCATTTGCAACTGCAATGCATAGCCTTATCTCTCGTTCTGTAAATGTATGACCGGCTCTTGTCGTCCTCAGGAGCAATGTGCCTATAACCTCATCACGAAAAATCACCGGTATCACCATAATAGAGCGAATCCCTAAAGGAGCTATTATATTCCTCACCTCTCTCATTAAAGGATCTTTTAATGCATCCTTTATAATTACTGGCCTTTTTAAGGACAGAGCCTTTCTTATTTCAGGATATTTCTGTAAGTCGAGCTTCATATTGGTAATTTTAGGGTCTTCAAATGTCGCAACAACATATGCGTATCTCTGATCCTCAAGACTCACACTGAGCATAGAACATCTTTTCACATTTATTATCTCTGATAACTTCTTTACCGTAAGATAGAGGACTTCTTTGGGATTGAGCGTTGACGAAACAAGATGGGTAAGCTCTATAATAGCTCTAAGGTCTTTCTTTTCCTTATAGAGATTCTCGAACCACCTTTTTCTCTCTATGGCTAACCTTAGTTTATGTTCAAGGTCTTCCTTATAAAAGGGTGCGAGTAAATAATACTCCACATCAAATTTGACCACAGAATGAATGCCCTTCGCGACATGAGCCGAAGGTATCATTGCTATAATGGGACATTCGATATCAAGAGACTGTGCTTGTCCAAGCTCCCCGGGACTCCCGATAATAACGGCATCAGGCCTTTTCTTCCCAAGTTCTCCTCTTAAGGCATCCTCATCACCTTTTATAAAACGGGCTGAGTACTCATTCTTTCCTCTGAAGAATGCCCTGAGAAATTTCAGAATCTCTTTGTCTTTTTCGTATATGAGTATCTCTTTTTTCATTTCGTCATATAATTATACATAATTTTATGAAATTGTCTATGTAAAATATCGCTATTTTAACGTTTTTACCAGAGAATTATAACCCATGGTGTTTAAAATATCTGACTTCCCAAGCCAACCTCTCCGTGCGATCGAGACACCATACGTCATGTAATCAAACTGGCTTGTGATATGAGTGTCTGTGCTTATTACTATTGGCACCCCCATCTCTTTTGCCATCTTCGCATAGACATCATTTAAATCCAACCGGAGGGGATATGCATTTATCTCGATAGCTGTCCTGGTTTCTTTCGCAACCTTAAGAACCTCTTTCATGTCAACGTCATAGGGCTCCCTCTCTCCGATTAATCTCCCTGTTGGATGGGCAATAACAGAGACATAAGGGTTTCTCATGGCAGAGACCAGTCTCTTTGTTATTTGCTCCCTATTCTGCTTGAAACCAGAGTGAATCGAAGCAACAACAATATCCATTTCCCTAAGAATATCATCTGGAAAATCCATATGTCCGTCACTCCGGATATCAACCTCTGTGCCAACAATCAGTCTGAATCCCTTTAATCTTTTATTTATTGCATCTATCTCTTTCTTCTCCTCCATTAACCTCTCGGCATTGAGTCCTCTTGCAATGCCGAGACCCTTTGAGTGATCCGTTATTGCGATATACTCATACCCTCTCTTCTTTGCCTCTTGTATCAGTTCCTCAAAGTCATGACTCCCGTCACTCCACTTACTGTGCACATGAAGATCACCCTTTATATCCTTCAGTTCAACGAGCTGAGGCAGCCTTCCAGCCAGCGCAGCCTCTATCTCACCTGTATCCTCCCTGAGCTCCGGTGGTATGTAGGGAAGACCCAAAATCCTGTAGATATCTTCTTCTTCTTTCCCGCCAATTTTTTTATTATCTTTTTCCCTGAATACACCGTATTCGTTTATCTTAAGGCCTGATTTTACTGCCATCTCTCTCAATCGTATGTTGTGTGCCTTGCTCCCTGTAAAATATGCTAAAGCTGCTCCAAAACTATCTTCTTCTACAACCCGCAGGTCAACCTGCAATCCTTCAAATATGATGACACTTGATTTTGTGGGTCCATGCATCAGGACTTCCTTCACATGGGGCAAATGGACAAAGATATCCATCACCTCTTTTGGATTTTCTGATGTAGCAAGTATATCTATGTCCTTGATTGTATCCTTCCACCTCCTGATGCTTCCTGCTATAGTGAGTTTTTTCATCGGGGCTTCTTTTTTTAAGTGTTCAAGGATATCATTGGCATACAGGAGCACTTTTCCTAATGGCTGCCTTTCCATTCCACGCTTCAGCATCTCAATACCCTTGAGTATATTTTCCTCCGTCTTCTCTTTTATACCGGGCAGTACTATGAGCTTATGTTCTCTGGCAAGCTGTTCAAGGGTTTCTATGTCTTTTACTTTTAATCTCTCGAACAAAAGCTTTGCAGTTTTCGGGCCAAGGCCGGGAACAGAAAGAAGAACACTGAGACTTTCAGGCACTTCTTTCTTGAGATCTTCATAAAACTGGAGTCTCCCTGTTTTCACATACTCTTCAATCTTGCCTGCAAGGTCCTGCCCGATTCCAGGGATCTTCATGAGCTCATCTTTTGGTGTTTCTGCAACATCTCTTGTGAGGCCATCTATGTTCTGTGCTGCACGCCTGTACGCCCTTATCCTGAAAGGGTTTTCACCCTTTATCTCGAGCAGGTCAGCAATGTCATTAAATATCCTCGCAATTTCCTGATTCTTCATAAGAAAAGTATAACAGAAATGCTTTATAACCTTCAGAGTGGGGCACATAAGGTTCGGTTGCTTCTTGATAATAAATTACTGATTACTTATTATTAACACTGATAAAAAATAAAGACTTTGTATATGACCGGTCTCATTATTGAAGACCGACACTTCATAGTAAAATAAATAGGTAAAAAATAGATAAAAGCAGAACAAGTGAGCGTTTGTAAAATCATCAAATAAAAATTATCGGGCAGCGTAAGAATGGGAATCTTTACTATCACGACTCAAACATTGCGTCTCAGACGGCCTTTTGGAAAAACACTGGGTTTTGCTGTGGTGATCTTGATTATTCTTGTTGGACTGTGCGAAGGAATTGCTCGCATCAACTTTATTCAGAGATTTTTACCAATGCAGAGTATAGGGAGTGGTCACGTAACGATTGACGTTAAACTTTCCCGTTTGAATACGTTTGTGAAGAAGGAAGGCAGGGTGGATTGTTTTTTCCTGGGCTCTTCAATGGTCTATCGTGCCATTAATCCCGAGGTATTTCAAGATGCTTATAAAAGCCATACAGGCAAAGACATTCTCTGTTTTAATTTTGCTTTGGGTGGCGTGTCCGAACTCAGCACGTCAGCACTTTCGGAAATCTTGATTAAATTATATCAACCTAAGTTATTAATTATTGGGACAAGCCCTCTTAATCTGAGAGAACATGCTGGGCTCGGGACTGCGAAAAAGATTTTAAACAATCCCTGGATCAAGTATCACTTAGGGTTTTTTAGCATTAATGGCTGGTTGATAGACAATTCCTTTGCTTTTCGCCATTATGTTGGATTCCGTACTTTACTCAACCCTCTTGCCAGGTCAAAGGAGCAGAAGAAAGAGCTTGAAATGACGGCATATGGCTTTGGAGGCAGGAGAGCTGACAAGAAACATGCAGCTCCTCGAATCACTATAAAAGCCCCCCAAGAACTTGAAGACGTGAAAGACTACGAGAATTCTCAGTCCAATCTTGCTGCGATAGAGCAGATTATGCAGCTTAAGAACCAGGCTACTATATTATTCATAGAAATGCCTTGCCATCAAAGCGCTTTTTCCCTGTTTCGTAGAGGGGAAGAAGACTATGATCGTGGCATAGGTATGATAGATAATGCTGCGAAACGCTATGGAATGCAATTCTGGCATACAATGCCTTTTAATTTTATGTCTGACGAAGGCTGGAATGACAGTAGACATATGAGTAGCGTTGGTGCTGAAATATTTAGCAGATGGCTGGGAGAAACAGTTGGAAAGGCTGTGAAGCAAGGAACTTTGGGAGATCCTACTCGATAAAGAGATGAACCCATGAACATTACATCTTTGATTTTTTGTGGCTTTGTCATCATTGTCGTCGCACTCTACTATATTATTCCTCGCAGAGCACAAAATTACCTTTTACTCACTGCATCTTATGTTTTTTTTGCTACATGGGCATGGCAATTTCCGCTGATTCTTTTTGTGCTCACGCTTCTGAATTTTAAATTAGCTCAATGGCTTAGATACAGAGAACGACCTCGTCCTGCAATCCTATGGTCAGGTATTGGAGTGAACATACTTGCTCTTGCATTTTTCAAATACTCGAACTTTTTTGTACCTGAGATGCTTGGACTCTTGCAGGGAACAGGTGGTCAATCGTTCTCTTTAGCAGTGAACATTCTGTTGCCAGTCGGCCTGTCCTATCGCATCCTTGAAAACATTTCCTACCTGGCAGATGTGTATCGCGGCCAGATACCCGCTGCATCCAATTTAACCGATTTTTCTCTCTATTCCGCATACTTCCCCAAACTGCTCTCAGGACCGATTGAACGCGCACGTTCGTTTATGCCTCAACTTACGCAACAGCGGATTGTAGATAATGACACTATTACACGCAGCTTCACACTGATTGTCATCGGGCTTGTACGCAAGATAGTTATTGCTGACACCATATCTGGAGTGATTCCTCGAGGAGTGTTTGTAACACCAATGAACTATTCTGGCTTAGAGCTGTCTACCTGGCTGGTGGCAGAAACCTTTGTTATCTACAATGATTTTGCCGGTTACACTGATATCGTGCGAGGGGTCAGTGGTCTCTTCGGAATAGAGTTATCCAGGAACTTTTCCCATCCTTTTTTCTCGCGTAATTTTTTTGAGATGTGGACCCGATGGCACATCACCCTGTCATTTTGGCTACGGGACTATATCTACATGCCACTCAGCAGGGCATTGCTGCGGCGAAATCTGAGCTCACGCAATACACTTAATTTAATAATACCGCCTATGGCAGCGATGCTGATAAGCGGGCTATGGCACTGGGCAACTATTCATATGCTTATGTGGGGAGCAGTGGTAGGACTGTATCTGGTCTTTGGACGTATTCTTTCACTCTGGCGGCCTGTTATTCAGCCTGACAAACAACCAATGTGGAGACAAATAATCAAGATGCTTGCAGTCTTTCTTCTGATTAATCTGTCTTTGATATTTTTCCATATGGATTTGCCAACTGCTATAAATTTTTTCCGAGGATTATTCATCTGGAAAAAATTGACTATGCCAGATCTTCATGTGCCCTTGATGATAGGTCTTTCATTACTGATTGATTACTTTCAATATCGGCATAAAGATGAAGTAGTTTTTTTACGCTGGCCGCGTCTGGTACAATCAACAGTGCTCGCTGTGGCGATCTTGGCTATTTTTCTTGCAACACTCATGAAACCAGCAACACCGTTTATTTATCAGGGTTTCTAAGACAAAAAGAGGAGAACAAATGGAAAAAAAGGAAATCAAAGAGAAACTCAGAACCTTTATCTGTACGGAGTTGATTCGAAATCCAGCCTATCCTCTATCAGATGATGAACCACTGATAACAGGTGGACTTATTGATTCTTTCTCCCTTGCTCAAATCGGTGTGTTTGCAGAGGTAACCTTTGGTGTGTATATTCCAGACATTGATCTTACGGTTGAAAATGTAAATACGCTCAATCAGATGGTCATATGCATTTTGAAGACAGCAGGAAAAAATGTGGATTGAAACTCTTGAAGAATTATAAAAGCTCCACTACATTAGTTGAACTGCTTAGATGGAGAGCGATGCACCAGTCAGATCGTCCAGCCTTTGTTTTTCTCGGAGATGGAGAACATGAATCAGGTCGGCTGACGTATGGAGAACTGGACCGACAGGCTCGTGCAACTGGCGCATGGTTACAGGATCTTGGAGTGACTGGGGAGCGTGTACTGCTGCTCTACCCATCTGGACTCAACTTCATTACAGCATTTTTCGGTTGTTTATATGCGGGTGCAATAGCTGTTCCATGTTTTCCACCGCGACCGAACAGGCCTGCACCAAGAATTCAGGCGATCTCAATAGATGCACAGGCAAAATTTGCACTCACTATTACACATATTACGTCCAACCTTAAACAACGCTTTGACCATGCACCTCACCTGAAGGCCCTCCAGTGGCTCGCTACCGATGAACTCCCCCGCGGAGTAGAAGAAGTTTGGGAAGAACCAGCGATAACTCCTGATACCCTTGCCTACCTTCAATATACCTCAGGCTCGACAACCGTCCCTAAGGGTGCGATGGTAACACATAATAATATCATGTACAACGCTCATATGCTCCAAGCTGGTTTTCAGACGACAGAGAAATCAATTGTTGTGAACTGGTTGCCTCTTTTTCATGATATGGGACTGATCGGGAATGTTATTCATGCTGTCTATTTAGGCGCCCTATGTATCCTCACGTCACCGGAGTCGTTTCTCCAGCGTCCAGCACGGTGGCTCCAATTAATTTCCCATTATAAAGGCACGTTCAGCGGCGCACCAAATTTTGCTTATGACTTATGTGTAGAAAAGATCTCCCCCGAGCAGCGGACGACTCTTGACCTGAGTTCTTGGCGTACTGCCTATAATGGCGCTGAGCCGTTACGGCCTGGAACATTGAAACGTTTTACAGAGACCTTTGCACCCTACGGCTTTCGTCCTGAATCTTTTTATCCATGCTATGGGCTTGCTGAGGCGACATTGATTGTTACTGGTGGTCTAAATTCAGATCCACCTGTCGTACGCTCCTTTGAAAAAGCAGCTCTTGAGGACAACCTGGTAGTAGCAGGTTCTCCTGAGGAAAATGGTACCAAAACACTGGTGGGTTGTGGTCAGGCCATCCTGGAAGAAAAAATCGTGATTGTGGACCCCAAAACGTTGACCAGGTGCCGCACGTATGAGATTGGCGAAATCTGGGTATCTGGTGAGAATGTTGCGCAAGGGTACTGGAACAGACACGAAGAGATAGAACAAACCTTTCATGCATATCTGTCAGACACAGGTGAGGGGCCATTTCTCCGCACAGGTGATTTGGGTTTTTTCCATGATGGAAACTTGTTTATTGTGGGACGAAGCAAGGATATGATTATAATCCAGGGTCAGAACTATTATCCCCAGGACATTGAACTGACTGTGGAACAAAGCCATCCAGCATTACGGCTAAACAATGGTGCGGTGTTTTCGATTGATGTTGACGGAAAGGAGCAATTGGTAATCGTCCAGGAAATAAATCGGAATCAAAGGAACCTTGATATGGAAGAAGTTTTTAATGCCATTCGGTGGGAAGTAGCAAAGGAGCACGGACTGCAGGCATATGCTTTAGTATTAATTACGCCTTATAGCATTCCAAAAACCTCCAGTGGCAAAATAATGCGGTACGCCTGTCGAGTTGCTTTTCTTGAAGGGAACCTGAACGTTGTTGGAGAGTGGCGGTCACAAGTGTAAACATATAGGGGGTTTGAGAAAACATGAAAATAAAATATAAATCATTGTTTGACCTGCAGATGATATACTCTTACACTGTCGTCAGCATCTTCCTGGTTTCAAAATACCAAAGCGCATAGAATTCCGTGAGAATCTGCTCAAAGGGGGAACAGGAAAAATCCTTAAGTCGGAAATACGCGAGGAGTTCTGGAAAGGACATAAAAAACGCGTGCATTGATATACCATTTGTTAAATAAAGGGAGCAGGCTAATTTTCTGACACTCACCCCATCTCTTCAATCACCGCTGCTGCTAAGAGCGGAAACATTATCTCATGATGTCCTGTAAGGGCATATGCAGTGCCCTTTTTCATGGTAGGTCTTTTGAGAACATTTTCTCTTGGCCTGTAATGCTGGATAAAATCCATATTTACCGTTGTGATGTTCTCAACGGGGTAACCAAGATTCCTTGCAACTGTCAATGCCTTTAAAAAAACCTCGGGCATGATGACAGCAGAACCAAGATTGATGTAAACCCCTCCTTCGAGGTCAGATACGACAGAAGTAAAAAGCTTGAAATCCCTGAAGCTCCCTTCTCCAATAGCTGAGCCATCAGCATCAGGATGCATATGGATAATATCTGTGCCTATAGCAACATGCACAGTTGCAGGGATATCATGCTCATAGGCAGATGCGAAGATGCTTTTATCTTTGAACGTGAATTTACTCTTGTGTATCATTTCGCCAACAGACTTACCTATTCCATATCCTTTCCTTATTCCCTCTTTTATTGCCCTATTAAGATACCTGCCTGTTTCTCTTGCCATTCCAAACACACCTTTGCAGAGCTCAGTCCCTACATCCTCTGATGTATGACCAGCAAATGAAATCTCGAAATCGTGGATAATACACGCACCATTTGTTGCAAGAGCAGTGATGATCCCTTTTTGCATAAGATCAATAATTACAGGTGAAAGACCAACTTTTATCGGATGTGCACCCATTCCGAGGATGACAGGCCTGTAGTGTTGTCGTGCCTCTACAATAGCCTTTACCACATTCCTGAAATCATTCGACGCAAGGATATCAGGAAGTTTATCAATAAAGGTCTTAAGCGCATCCCCCTTTATATGTGGGTTTGCAAATGCATCAAGTGAAACCTTACTCTTTCTCTTTTTTATAGGGTAGGTCTTCACCTGTCTCAGCATCACAGGTCTATATTTTTTCATAGTTTACATCTTACCATAAAAAATTATGACAGGGCTATGGATTTTACAGGTCACTTTATGGTATAAAATAAAACTTATCTCAAGAGGAGGTTCAGATTGCCAGCTAAAGCAAGACCGAAAAAAAGTCTTTCAACCCTGAAGAGGGCACGACAGGCTGAAAAACAGAATATTCGTAATAAGGCTGTCCGTAGCTCTATTAAAACTATTGTGAAAAAGGTTGAATCAGCAATAGCTTCAGGTAATAAAGAAGATGCGGGTAAGTCACTTATCGATGCAGTAAAGACGATCACGAAAGCCGTTTCAAAGGGTGTGATTCACAAAAACACTGCCTCAAGAAAAATTTCACGGCTCACCAAGAAAGTGAATACCCTTTTTAAAGCCGAAGCAGCTTAACCAGAAGATACTCCATAGAATAAGTTCTTCCTGAACTTTTTATATCTCTATCAGCTCCGTGGAGAAGCTCAAATATTCTGAGAAAGTAGCCATCCTCTTCTGGCTTGCTCCCTGAAGACAGACTTCGTCCAAACTGCCAGTTAAGGGCGCCTATGAGACTGTAATCATCTGTTGTTTCTCTTAATGTTTTGTATATTCTGAATACTCTTTCTGAATCTTTGTTTACGAGAGCATCCACAAGGTCAAATATGCCATAAGAACCTTCTCCTGCAATAATATAAGAGATATCATCCACATCTATCTTTTGTTTTCCAAGCAGAGAAATCTTTTCTATCTCTGCTGAAAGAAGACCAAAATCAGGACCTATGAGGCCCAGCATATAGTCAGCGACCCTGTCAGATATTTCCAGACCCTTTATTTTGGCTCTCTGCTTTATCCAGTGTGGAATCTCTGGCTCTCTCATATCTAGAGATATGGTCTTCACCATTCTGAACCTTTCTCTCAATTCTTTTTTTAATGCTCCTTCATGGAGTATCAAATACACTGTGCTCGGTGAGGGGTTTACAATATAGCCATCTAATCTCTTATTATCATCTTTAGATAGTTTCTGAAGGTTCACTTCTACTATGACAAACTTTCTTTTTCCAAAGAAGGGGATGGTATTTGCCACATCTACTATTTGTGCGAACGACAGGTCTTCTTCGCCTGAGATTGAGAGATTGAATATATGGAGGGTGAACTCTCTCTCGTCCTCGGGTACAAGTCTTTTTATTGCCTCTATTGCCTCCTTGTGAAAATATGGGTCTGATGCATACAGAAGATAAACCGGTAAAGGCAGACCTTTTTCTATTTCATGGAAAAATATCTGGAGGCTCATCTGTAAATAATGACTGCAACTATCTCCATCGCCATGTCTCTTATCGCTTTTTCTGAAGCAAGTTCTTTCGATGCAATCACATCTGACAGTTTGCCAGAGCTTGAAAAAGAGACGATGAACGGAGATCCTATATTTTTAAAGTCTTTCACATTTCCAGATGGCTCGACGAGTCTAAAATCTGCCTTAATAACTGCTTCATATTCTGCTGCTATGTCTGCTTTTGTTGACAGAACATTTAATTGAAACTGATGAATCGTACCACTGAGTGTATAACCTGCGTCAGGATGAACAGTAATCCCTTGTTTCAGAAATTCCTCTGTGAGTGCTCTGTGAAGTTTGTCCTGCAGTTTCGGTTCATAGGTTTTATTTTCTATCTTTCCAATCTGTATTGAATCGAAAGGCAGAGATGCTTTGCCATGAATGGTATACCCGCAGCCAGCCACGCATAGAGCACAGAGCATAGAGCATAGAGATAATATTATAAAGCATCGCACATAAACCATAGAGCGCTGGATATGGAGTTTCATGCCTCTCACTCCTTGCTCCTTGCTCCTTGCTCTTTGCTCTTTGCTCTCATTTATTCTCCAATGACTATATTCACTAATTTACCCTTAACCACAATAACTTTTTTGATTGTTTTTGCACCAACAATCTCTTTTATCTTTTGCTGTTCGAGCGCCATCTTCTCAATCTCATCATCAGGAGTGCCTTGTGATATCATAATCTTTGATCTTAGTTTACCATTAATTTGTATTACGAGTTCTATCTTCTCTTCTCTTGCGATCTCCTCATCCCATTGAGGCCACTGTTGTTCAAAGATACTCGGTTCATTCCCTACCGCCTCCCACAGTTCTTCTGCAATATGTGGAGAAAATGGAGAGAGAAGGATGAGTACTCGCTCTAATGCAAACTTAAACATTTTCCAGTCTTCATCAGATTCAGGTTCAAATGAAGTGATCTCATTCACGAGTTCCATTAATCCAGCTATTGCAGTGTTGAAGTGGTACTCGCGCTCGATGTCTGTTGTAACCTTTTTAATAGTTTGATGGGTCTTCCGCAACAAAAGTGACGCGTGATCTGTGATACGTGATGCATCAAATCCTCTTATCTCATTACGCATTACGCTTAACGCTTCATGGTTCTTATAAACAATCCCCCACAGCCTGTTTAAGAACCTGTATGCTCCCTCAACACCTTTGTCTGACCATTCAAGGTCCCTCTCGGGAGGAGCTGCAAAGAGAGAAAACAACCTTGATGTATCAGCACCATATTTTTCTATCAGATAATGAGGGTCAACAACGTTACCTTTTGATTTGGACATCTTTGCGCCATCTTTTATGACCATGCCCTGTGTAAGAAGGTTTTGAAAAGGTTCACCTGTACTGATAAGTCCGAGGTCACGTATGGCCCGTGTAAAAAACCTCGAGTAAAGAAGATGAAGCACTGCGTGTTCAACGCCACCAATATACTGGTCAACTGGCATCCAATACTTACATTCTGATTGTGGAGATAGAAGTTCGGAGTCTAAGTTAATATCACCTTTTTTAAAACAATACCGCACGAAATACCATGATGAGTCAACAAATGTATCCATTGTGTCAGTCTCACGCTTTGCTTTCCCGCCGCATTTCGGGCACTTGGTATTCAGAAATGCCTCTGACTCCCGGAGAGGAGAGCCACCCTTACCAGTTAATCTCACGTCTTCGGGGAGTATTACAGGAAGGTCTTTCTCAGGCACAGGCACTATGCCGCATTTATCACAGTAGAGTATAGGGATTGGTGTTCCCCAGTATCTCTGTCGGGATATGCCCCAGTCGCGGAGTTTATAGTTAATAGTACCCTTCCCAAATCCCTTCTCTTCGATAAATTGTATTATCTCCTTTTTTGCACTATCACTCTTCATACCGCTAAACTTTCCTGAATTCACGAGAATCCCTTCGTCCTCATATGCCTCTGTCATATCAGGGAGGAAACTTTCACCCCCTCCCTTACCCTCCCCCCTTGAGGGGGAGGGGTGGGTGGGGGGTGCTTCCTCAAATACTCTGTCCTCAGGTACTATCACAATTTTTATAGGTAGATCATATTTCTTTGCGAATTCAAAATCTCTCTGGTCATGAGCTGGTACGGACATGATAGCGCCTGTACCATATTCCATAAGAACGAAATTTGCGACATATACAGGGACTCTATTACCATTTAATGGATTTATCGCATAATATCCTGTGAAAAGCCCTATCTTTTCATCTTCCTTTCCATATTGAGCTTTTACAGCGTCAAGTTTATCGGTATCTTTAACCATTCTTTCTGCCATAGGATGTCCAGGAGCAATGCACATAAAGATCACACCAAATAATGTATCCGGCCTTGTGGTGAATATTTTTAATTGTTCGTCCATTCCTTCAATGGGAAAGTCTACCTCCACGCCTTCACCCTTCCCAATCCAGTTTTTCTGCATGAGTACGACCCTTTCTGGCCATCCTGTTAATTCATCGCACTCCTGAAGTAATTCTTCTGCATAGTGAGTAATTCTGAAAAACCATTGCTCAAGTCTCTTCTGGGTGACTGTACTGTCACAGCGCCAGCATTTCTCATCGATAACCTGTTCATTTGCAAGGACAGTTGCACATGACGGACACCAGTTCACGTAAGAATGTCTTCTGTATGCAAGTCCTTTCTCGAACATCCTGAGGAAAAACCACTGGTTCCATTTGTAATATTCAGGGCTACAGGTTGTTACCTCTCTTTCCCAATCATAGCTAAGCCCCATGCGATTAAGCTGTTTCTTCATGTACTCAATATTTTTATACGTCCATTCTGAGGGATGCACACCATGTTTTATCGCAGCATTCTCTGCAGGAAGTCCGAATGCATCCCATCCCATAGGATGGAGTACATTGTAGCCGCGCATCTTCTTATATCGTGCAATCACATCACCAATTGCATAATTTCTTACATGACCCATATGGATTTCTCCTGAGGGATAAGGAAACATCTCAAGGCAGTAAAACTTCCTTTGAGATGGATTAAACTCTGTCTTATTGAGTTGTCTGTCAGCCCAGTATTTTTGCCACTTCAGTTCAACTTTTTGAGGGTTGTATCTTTCTTCCAAAACCACCTACCTCCTCAAACTGATTAGAAATCCAATATAAAATCAGATATATCGGCGAGAATTATTTGGAAGGTATTATAACAAAAATGCTGATATTGGTAACTTTTTAATGCCTGCCCGTGTTAGATTAAGGCTATTTAAATACGCCTTGTTTATCGACTCTTAGAACCCTGCAGGTACCGTCGAGGTTGAATTGAAAGGTATTCCATTTCTTACAATCAGCACATCTCCCTGACCATTCAAGGGAAATGTAGCCACACTCCTTACAATAGTAAGGCAATCGCAGAGCCACCTTTAAGTCCAGTGCCTTCCTGAACTCATAAACAGCCTTTTCAGGCTGATTCCTCTTCATATAGAGGCTGCCCATAAGCTGATGCAGTTCTGGATAATCAGTTCCTCCTGTATCAATAGATGCAAGAGTTTCAAAAGCATCATCCACCATCTCTAGTCTGTAGTAAAGCTTCCCGAGAAAAAATTTTATTTCAGGGTCTTGTGGATTCCTTGAGAGGCTGTTTTTATAAGTTCTTATAAGTCGTCCTGGTTCACCAAGGGTTATCAGCAGGTCTTCAAGCCTTGCGAGTACGATCATTGAAGATGTCTGTTCATAACTCTTTTCAAGATTATTAATTGCTTCTTCGCTCTCACCTTCCCTTAAAAGCACCTCAGCAAGCCCGAGTGTTGCAGGAACAAAATCTTTGTCTATTCGCAGCACTGTCCTAAATGCCTTCTTTGCCTTTTCGAGTTCACCGTTCTCGATGCTCTTTCTCCCATACTCATACTTATACCCGATGAGATCCTGACGTTCGCGGTTTTTATCCTTTTCTGCATGTTCATTTTTCAAGATTATTTTTTGAATAAGGACGAGTTCATCCCACCTTTCCTGCCTCTCGAGAATATCCCTTTTTTTATAGAGGGCTGAAAGGTTCTCATCATCGATATCGAGAATTTCGTCAACATAATGGAGGGCATCTGACCATCTTCCTGTTTTTTCCATAAGCCTTTCGAGGGCAAACAATGTTTCGAGGTTCCGGGGGCTGATATCCCTTGCCCGTTGATAGTATTCGCCTGCCTTCTGAAAATCCTCTTCTGTAACTGCAATATCTCCGAGCCTTAATAATGCATCAAGGTGTTCAGGCTCTTTTGACAGAACCCCTTTAAGTAACTCCCTCGCCTCATCCTCATTATGGGCAAGAAGACTGTTCAACGCCTTTGAGTAGACCCCCTGAACCTCTGCCTCTCTTTTCTGTTTCTTCTGGTATTGCCAGTTATCTATAAACCTCTTCAAATCTCTTATTGCGAAAATAATGAGCATTGTGAGGGCACCAACTATACCGGAGAGCAATATCAGACCTATGGTAGAAATCTCATAGGTCATTCCAAAAGGTATATTTATGGTGGTAGATTCCTGATTAAACATTGCAAAGAGGGCAATAACGCCGAGCAACAAGATAAATATCGCAACATATAGTTTACCCATCACTATCTCCGCTTAACTTAATGGAACTTTTTCGGCATCCATCCACAGTTTTTCAAGCTCATAGAAATCCCTTGTCGCATCTTCAAAAATATGGATAATGACATCTCCATAGTCTATCAGAACCCAGTGGCTATAATTCAGTCCTTCAATACCGAGAGGCTTTATACCTGCTTTGGAAAACCTGTCTTCAACTCCTTCTGCAATTGATCTTATTTGGGTTGTGCTTTCACCAGAACAGATGACAAAATAATCTGCAATAATAGTCATGCCCTTCAAATTAAGAACAAGGACATCTTTTGCTTTTTTATCCAGAGCTGCATTTGCCAATTCAAGGGCTTTAACTTTACTTTCTAAGGGTCTTCCCTCCCTTCAATTTTCTCGTGATGCGTAAACCATAAGTCGTAAAGTGTTTAAATATGAGCAAAACTTATTACTACTTATAACTCATTGCCCATTACTTATTACACTTATAGAGCTTATTAGAAATTATATAGGATTCGACTGCCTCTGGCAATAGATATTTTATGCTCTTTCCTTCACTTAACCGTTTTCTTATTCGGGTTGCTGATATATCTATAATAGGAAGCCTCAATGCGATTATATCCCTGTTGCCTTTGAGTTTTGCAGTATACGATTCAATTTCTGCTGCATCAAGCTTTTTAAGAGCACGCTCATCAGCAGATATGTACGGGGATGACAGAAGGTCAACAAACCTGAAAGGAGACCGCGGGATAACGACAAAATCCATAAGACCGATGAGGTTCTCTGGATTCCACCAATTGGGGATGTCAAGGAATGCATCAATTCCGAGGATAAATAAAAAGTCTATCCCGGGACTTGCCTTCTTCAACTCTTCCACTGTTTTTACTGTATACGACTTTCCGGGATGTCTGCATTCAATATCTGACAGTTCAAAAAAACGGTTCGTCACCACTGCAAGCCGTGTCATCTTATATCTGTGCACTGCTTCTGCAAGTTCTTCTGTTTTGAGCGAAGGGGTTCCAGAGGGAATAAAAAGTATCCTGTCAAGCCTGAGTTTTTCCCTTACTTCTTCAGCAGCTCTCAGGTGTCCATAATGTATGGGGTTAAATGTCCCGCCGAAAATACCGACTTTCATAGCCTAACCATTTTCTTACTCCCTCAGTTGCCCATTTCCAAGGACTATAAACTTGGTGCATGTAAGCTCCTCAAGACCCATTGGTCCCCGCGCATGGATTTTATCAGTCGATATACCTATCTCAGCTCCAAGGCCAAACTGATAGCCATCATTAAGTCTGGTTGATGCATTCACAAACACAGCAGAGGAATCTACCTCTCTCAGGAACCTCATGGCCTTCTCATAATCATTCGTGACAATGGCATCAGAATGCGAAGAGCTATATTTTGCGATGTGAGCCATCGCATTATCAATGTCCTCCACTATCCTTATATTCACTATAAGGTCAAGATATTCGTTGTAAAAATCTTCTTCTTTTACTTTTTCAAGAGATGCATCTATCTTCCTTGTTGCAGGACATCCCTTTATTTTCACACCGGCGTCTTTGAACCTCTTTATCATAATGGGCAGAAAGGCCTTTGCAATCTTCTTATCTACAAGCATTGTTTCCATAGCATTACAGGTACCAGGCCTCTGAACCTTTGCATTAAAGCATATCTCTTCTGCCATCCTCACATCAGCATTTCTGTCAACAAACACATGGCAGATACCCTTATAGTGCTTGAGAACCGGTATCCTTGAATTTTCTGTGACAGCCCTTATAAGCCCTTCCCCGCCCCTCGGAATTATCAGATCAACAATACCCTCAAGTTTGAGCATCTCCATAATTGCTTCTCTATCAGGTATATCAAGAAACGTTACTGCACCTTCATGAAGCCCCTGTTTTTTAGCAACACCCCTTAATACTGTAACAATTGCTTTGTTTGAATGAACAGCCTCAGAACCCCCTCTGAGTATCACTGCATTGCCAGCCTTGAGGCATAGGCCTGTTGCATCTACAGTCACATTGGGCCTTGATTCATAAATAATCCCGATGACACCGATTGGCACACGCATCCTTCCAACAGTCATTCCATTTGGCCTCTGCCACATCTTTGTTATTTCACCAACAGGGTCAGGAAGGGCTGCGACCTCGATAAGCCCCTGTGACATCTCACTAATACGTTTTTCATTTAATGTCAACCTGTCTATCAATGCCTTTGAAAAACCCTTCCCCACTGCAATCCTTATATCTTTTTTGTTCTCTGAAATAAGCCCTTGTGCATTCTTTTTAAGGGCTTCTGCCATTTTCAAAAGTGCAAGGTTTTTCTGTTTTGAAGACGCTTTTGCAAGGGATTTTGCACCTTCTTTTGCCTCTAATGCCTTATTGAACACATATGCCTTTATATCCATGCACTCCCTCCAAGAAAATATCAATTTTTATTACCTCTATGAATTATATCATACCCTTGCTGATATTCATAAAATTTGATAGGGGAAACATCTAAAATTCTGTCTTAATGATTTAATCCTCAATCATGACTGAAAAATGCTCTTGGAGTGAACATTACGAAATTTTGGATGCTTACTTTCATATGATTAATCTTGATGATTGACGTGGTAATAGTATATTCTAAAAAATTATGTGGGAATATACGGATAAAGTAAAAGAGCTGTTCCTCAATCCAAAAAATGCCGGAGAGATTGATAATCCCGATGCAGTGGGAGAGGTTGGCAGCATTATATGCGGTGACGCCCTCAGACTCACACTCAAAATTGACAAAAAAACAAATAAAATCACAGACGCAAAGTTTCAGACCTTTGGGTGTGCGAGCGCAATCGCAAGCTCCTCTGCCCTTACAGAACTCGTAAAGGGAAAGACCCTTGATGACGCACTGAAAATAAGCAACCAGGAAATTGCAGAGTTCCTTGGCGGCCTCCCAAGTGAAAAAATGCATTGCTCAGTCATGGGCCAGGAAGCACTTGAAGCTGCAATCGCAAATTATACGGGCGAGAAAAAACCAGTTGAAGGCGAAGAAAAAATTATATGTAAATGTTTTGAGGTCTCCGAGGATAAAATACGAAAGGTCGCTATAGAAAACCACCTTACCACAGTGGAAGAGATAACCAATTACACAAAAGCAGGCGGTGGATGTGGCTCCTGTATCCCTGATATAGAGGCAATCTTAAAAGATATATGGTCGGTAAAGGCTGTGCCTGAAAGGCCCCTGGTACCCAAGAAGTTAACCAATCTCCAAAAGATCGCGCTCATACAGGATGTGATAGAAAAGGAGATACGACCTCACCTTCAGGCTGACGGAGGAGATGTTGAACTGATAGACGTTGAGGGTAATAAGGTTATCATTGCCTTAAGGGCAATGTGTGTTGAATGTCCCATGGGTAACGTCACCGTGAAAGGCATCGAGGAAAAATTAAGAGAACTTGTG
>Ga0315289_10002392_pt1 | contig 28772 bp, 25 predicted proteins | sample YL17G11_40_MG_FD_203452 | JGI IMG/M metagenome (GOLD analysis project Ga0315289, IMG submission 203452) | Sediment microbial communities from Yellowstone Lake, YNP, Wyoming, USA - YL17G11_40 | ecosystem: Environmental > Aquatic > Freshwater > Lake > Sediment | place: USA: Wyoming | collected... | reverse complement strand
TCGAACTTTCAAGCCCTTCGCGCGAGATTTTCGACACTACATCTCAGCGACGCCGGGGCCCGGATTGGCCGTAGAGGCCCCTCTCCGCCCCGTAGCGCCATCCGGGGTCACCGGCACTGTCGAAGATACGCTAGAGGCAACGGCAACTTGGCACCCGCCGTAGGGCGGGATATCATATCGGAGCACTGCCTCCCACTTACTCCGCCGCCCGCCTCCCAACTAGTCCGCCATTTACAGCTGGGACGGCGGCGACGGGTCCCGTGGGTCGGCCTCGGTGCGCGCACGCGATGCGCGCTGGGGAGCGCGGCCAATGCGCTGCCGGTCTTTGGAGTTGCCCTATCGGTGAGGACGCCCTCGCGAACCTGAGCGACCCCGAACTCCCGGAGGTGGTGCACCTCGTCGCCCGGATCGGCGGCATCGGCTGGTGGGTCGCGGGGGTCAGAGCGAGCACCGTCGTGCGGGCGCTGGGAGCCATTATTGGGCTCCTGTCGGCCCTGGCGGACAGGCGATGCACTGCCCTCTTGGGCGTCGCCTAGGCCGGGGCCGGGCAGGGGCATACCTGCCCGCTGCAGGGACGCTCGCGCTGGGTGCCCCGTGTTGCAGGAACCTGCACTCCCGGCGTCGAATGCTGGGTCTGCGTGGCGAGCGCAACCTCTGGAGTAGGAGTGTGACCGGCCAATGAAACTGCTGCGGTATTCGACGGTACTAATGGCTACCGCGCTGACCGTCCACGCCCAGTCAGGCTCGGAGACCCCACGGGGCACATCGAGGCCACCGGCCCCTCAGGCAAGTGAGGCTCGCGAAGCGATGCCCCGAGACAACGTCCTCGCTGCCTTCGTGACCCCGCGCGAGCAGCTCCGCGCCGCGGCCCTGAAGGGGTTGGACGCCAGAGCACGCGACGGCTTGGAGAGAGTGGTGCAGGAGTTGCGGGATGGGCGCACAGATGCAGCCATGGTCTGTTGGGAATCGCTCGTCACCAGGCTCATGGCCATGCAGACACCCACTCCTAAGCCCCCCCTTGCTCTACCAGCCAGCCCCGGCCTCATAGACATCGACGCCCTTGTGCAGTCCGGCCCCATAGACATCGACGCCCTTGTGCAGTGGGTGATGCGCGCAGCCTGGATCGATGCGGACCAGGACCTGAGATCTGCCGCTGAGACAATCCGCCGGCATAACGAGCTGAAGAAGCGGGTGCGCGATTCCCTGTCGCTCCTGAAGCAGTGGCAGAGCAAGATGGCAGACGAACTCCGGAAGGGCTTTGACGACGCGCCTGTGACGGTGGACGAGCCTGTGCTCACCAAGCAACTCGACGGCAGCAGCACGCTAAGTTACAAGAGGCGGACGCTCCGGACGGAGGAGGAGTGGCGAAGCTGTATCGGCTCCGCCGTCCGAACCTTGGCGGAGGCGACTAGTGACTTCAACCGGCAGTGCCTGACCCTTCAGCACAAATTGCAGCAGGAACACCAGGCGTTCCTCGTGCTGTGTGACGCCATAGAGACGAGACGCGACAGGGCGGAGGACTCGGTCAACAACGACCGCTGACTGCGTGCGGCCACGTCTGCGGTTTCCCGCTCAGGCCTGCAGGCATTTCCCGGTGGTCAGCGCCCTGGGCAGCAGCTCCGCAAGCAGCTCCCTGGGCAGCGCCGGCGGATCGCTGGTTTGGCCGCCTGCAGCCCGCTCGCTGGTGGGGGCCCGCGGTCACTGCCCACACGTGGGGGCGCTCACCGTTGGCCCTCACCTGTGCGTGCGATCCGGGCCCTGGGGAGCGTCACGAGTACCCGCATGGTCCGCTTCGTGAAGGTCGCCTGGCTGGAAACCAAGGTGTGCGGCTTCAGCGGGGAGCTCGGGTACCAGATGGGTGATTGCCCAGTCCATGAACGGCCGCCGCCCTTTGGCGTGGGTAACCGCGGCTTGGGCCCGGGAGCCTCAGCGCATCCTGTCGGGGAGAGGGTGAGCACGCGATGAGACGTGTGAAGTCGCTGGCGCCATGGCTGGCGCTCCTCGTTGCGGCATCGGCGGCTGTCGCGCAGCGACCGGTACCTGAGGTGACAGTCGGACTGCCGTGCTGCCTCATTGACTGTCTGCGAAGGTCGCCCGACGATCTCCGAGGCGACGCCACGCGCCGCCTGAACGCAGAGGACGGGGCACGCCTGGGCCGGATCATCACACTGTGCCGGGCAGGGAACCGGGCGGAAGGCGAACGCGAGTGGGCGAGCCTGGTGGGCGAGATAGCCCGGTCAAACGCGGGACCGAGTGTAACCGAGTCGGTCTACGCTGCGCTGTTGGTCGTCATGGGATGTGCGAACGAGGAACGCAGCTCCGAGCGCGAGATCAGAGCCTACCACGTCACCCAGTGGCTCGCCGCAAAGCAGGCGGAGTTGGAGGCCAAGAGGAAGAAACTGGAGGCCCAGGTCCAGGACGCCCGCAATGCCTTTGCGGTAGAGGTCATTTGCCTCCAGGCGATCACGGTCCAGGCAGCCGGACAGGTCGGCGGCAACGCAGGTTTGGCCACGCGGACTACCGTTGAGACGAGGCTGGTGCGCACTCCGGCCGAACTCGGCGCTTGTCTCCAACAGCAGCGAGCTGCGCTGGCTCGCCTACAGCTTGAGATAGGCACGGCTGGCTCTCGTGCCACCCCAGGCGAGCCATCCTCCACGGCCGATCTCCAGCGCGCGCTCGCCAGGCAGATCGAGATCAACCAGGATCTGTACGAGGTCGCTAGGCTGCTGGAGAGGACTGCCAGCGCGGCCAGGTCAGTCCGCACCACGGCAGAGCTAGACGCACGTCTCACACAACAGAGCAGAGCATTGGAGAGCCTGCGGCGAGAGATGGGTGTTGGTGGTTCTAGTCTCGCCGAGGACGAGCGGCCCTCCGTAGCCGACCTCCGAGGCGCGCTCGCGAAGCAGCTGCAGATCACCCAGGGCCTACGCGAGGTTGCAGCCCAGTTGGAGGCGACGTTGCTCGCGCTTCTGGGGCTCGCCCTGTGAATCGCGGTCAGAGAGCGAGAGCCCTGTGGTCAAGTGGGTTCGGACGGAATGCCCGGCGGAGCAGGGACTAGGGTCTCGGTGACGGCGTGTGTACAGACCTGAGCCGGGCGCTCCGTTTCGCGAGAAGGCGGCGGACCCGCAGGCCACGTCGTTCCGGATATGGGGGAGGATCTTCCCGGCCCGGGAGTGCCCTGGTGGAACTATGTGACCTGCGCACGACAATGGTGGCGCCTTAGGCCCTCGCCGTCATCTCCAGCACGATCCAGAGGGCCACGTAGCGCATCGAGATGCCGTGTTGCATTCGCGACGACAGGAACCATCGCAGGGCCGTGCCCAGCTTCGTAGGCCACTCCATCGTCGGATCCAGAAGCGTCGGAAGTGCACGGTCAAGAAGGAGCTGGGTCTCAGCGACCGACTCGACACGGCCGCGTCTCCTGTTGGGACCCCGAGCGAGGTGCCTGTGTTCCGGCGGCCACCAGTCCTCGTCGGTCCTGAACGAGACCGCACGCCGCGAGGCGAACGACAGTAGGTCACAGACCACGGGCACAATGGTGCCAGGTGAGTTGTCGCTCGGTGTACCGGCCAATGCCTCAGCCGAGAAGCGGAGCTTCGCCGTGACCGACCCTGGCCTGACCCTTGCCCGCCGATCGGGCTCGACGACGAGCCAGCCGTCACAGCACACGATGTCGCCGCGGTCCAGGGGGAGCCAGTTGGTGAGGTCGGCGTGGTACCAGCGGTCCGTGGTCATGTGGACTGACCTCCTGCGGCGTCACTGCCCCTGCAGGCGTTCTGCTCGCCTAGCCAATCCCGGAGGATGGACAGCGGGATGGGGATGTGGTCCGGTCGGGCGAGGCTGTCGAGGTTCTCGTACTTGCTCTTCCACAGGTGGTCCACCATGTCCCAAAGCACCTCACGGACTCGCTCAGGAACAGCAACTGGCTGGGTGTCGGTCGATGAGGTTGTGTTGGCCATCTCGTTTCCCAGTACAGGGACGGTGTTCGTTGCTCATTCGCCTGCAGTCGGCGAACAACGAACGCCGGTCCGGAGGGACGCACGCGAAGGTCGTGGGGCGCTGGACATCAGTAGAGGCCATGACGGGCTCCGGCCGGCGGTCGCTCACCAGCCGAGACCGGACAGGCAGGTCTTCGGCGTTCGTGTTGGGAGCCGCCAGCCGCTGTCTTTCGGGGCTCTCCTGCCCGGACCTGTGGGCTGGAACCCGCCACAATCGATCCTGAGGCCATTTCACACGAGATTCGGGTCCAGGGGGAGCGGGGCGCAATGGGGTTCTCAGAGGGGGATTCGGTATCTGAAGACCGGCAATCGACCGGAAGGGGACTTCCGGTTCTGGGGTTCCTCGAGCCAGGCCATCACCGTTCCCCACTCAGCGCCCTCGACTCACGCGAGGCGAGAGGCTGGGACTCTTGCTGACATGCCTCCGGATGAAGAAGACGCAGCTGCTCAGTTCGCTACCGATCGTCAAGCCAGCCACCTTGGTGGGCTGGCACCGGCAGATCGTGCGTGGGCACTGGGCCTTCAGGCCGAAGCGCAAGCCAGGCAGGCCGCGGATCCATCCTGAGGCGGAGGAACTCGTGGTGAGGATCGCTCGGGAGAACCCGCGTTGGGGCTACACCAAGATCGCCGGCGAAGTGCGCAAGCTCGGCTTCACCAGCATCGGTCGGTCGACTGTGGAGCGGATCCCAAAGCGCCCCGGACTGGCACCAGGTCCTGTCGGTGGTGGCCTAAGCTGGGCAGACTTCCTGGGCCACTACGGTCAGTACATCTGGGCCTGCGACTTCTTCACCGTAACCACAGCGACGTTACGCACCTACTCCGTGCGCTTCTGCATCGAAATCAGCACGCGCAGGATCGTCCACTGGAATGTGTCAGAGCATCCCGACGGCGCCTGGGTCGCACAGCAGTTCCGGAACCTGAGCATCTTGCACGATGGCTTGGCGCGCTACCTGATCCACGATCGGGACAGCAAGTTCACTCGCCACGCTGATGCCTTGCTCCGCGCTATGGGCAGGGAGCCGGTGCTCCTACCAGCCCGGTCTCCTGATCTGAACGCCCACGCCGAGCGCTGCATACGCACAGCACGGGGAGAGTGTCTGGACCGCGTCATCATCCTCAACGAGCTCCACCTTCGCTGGGCGTTGGCTGAGTTCGTGAGGTACTACAACGAGCGTCGGCCGCATCGGTCGCTACAGCTGCGGCCACCGGGTGGACCCGTACGCTGCACTCGCGAGGGCAAGGTCCTGCGATGTCAGATCCTCGGCGGCCTCACCAACGACTACTAGCGGGAGGCCGCCTGACCAACTGCCGGTCTCGACCAGTGCCCAAGCCGACTCCGCCACGCGCGTCTTCAGCGCCCCCCGGTGACATCCCCGGTATGCGCCGCGCCACCGACGTCGTGTGCATCGAACCGAAGAGGCTGTACGCGAGGAACGGCGCCCGGATCATGTTCTGGCGGGGCAACCGCGCGCCGATCAGTCTCGGGACCTTGCGCGCCGCCAATCCCTTACAAGAGAGCCTGCTGGCGACCTACAATCGCCTCCGAGCCGCCAGGTGGGGTCTACCCCAACCTCTGACGCGGGGAACTGTGAATGGCGGTCAGAAAGCGAGGCGGTTGACGGGGGCGGAAGTGAGGCAGTTGGCCCCCGTATGGCCCCCCGGAAGGCGGGTGCCTACGGTGCGTTCGAGGGCTTGGTGATGCGTGCCCAGCGGACCACCCCCCCGGGCTGCCCGGCTCATGCCCGCGAGGGGCATTACCTCCGCCAGATGCAGCGGTAGTTGAACCGCCGATTCGGGGCGCTATCGCCGTTGGTGCACAGCGAGATCGGGTCGTCCGGGCTCGCCGGGTTGTCGCACCAATGGAAATCGAACGAAAACGCCTTGGCGGTCAGGCCCAGACGCCGGCGCGGCACAGCCAGCTCCAGCATCTTGCCCGCGTAGCGGTAGTCCAGCCGTGCCACCTCAACCCACGCGTCGCTCGAGCGACCGGGGGCGTACCGCATGAGCGTCGTGGTGCTCTCATCGAGCACCTTCTTGTTGATGAGGTAGTCGTAGCCGTACCAGCCGGTGCTGGAATCCCTGTCGGCATCGATCAGCAGGAGCATCCAGTTGCTGCCGGTGTGCGGCGTCAACGCATCGCGCGTCTCTGCGTAGAAGTGGACATCGTCGCGGTCAACGGCCACCTTGCAGGTGACGATGTCGTTGCGGCCCGAGTCGTTCCGGTAATGCACTCCGCCGTAGCCGGGGTAGTCGCGGTGGAACGTGTCGCCGACGGTGTCACGGTACTCGACCCGGGCCCTCGCCCAGTCCTCGAAGCGCCCGTCGATGCGGATCGGACACAGTCCGCGCACTTCCGGTATCGGCCGAACCCCCTTGTACCGACGGATGTTCTGGGCCATCTGCATGTAGTAGTTGTCGGTGTACCCGCCTTTCATCGGCTGAAGACAGCGGTTGAACTCGGCGTTGTATTGGTCCACGAAGAAGTAGGTGCTGTCTCGGCGCATGAACTTGGTGGTCTGTCCTTCCGCCGGGTGGTACTTGCCGGCGGTCCACTCGTTCCAGTCGTTGATGTAGAGGAACTGCGGGTTGGCCTTGATCGCCTCGTCCCACCGCTCCTGGAAGTAGACCCCGTACCCCTCGGGGTGCTCAACCGTCTTGCCCAGCCAAGGCACGTAGGCCGAGACCGGCAGATCGTACTCGTTGAGTTCCGGCTCGCCCTTCGCGCGGCTCCAGGACTTACCCACAAGACTGGCCGGATGCTGCGCGGGCGTGACGGCCGCCTCTTCCCTCCGGCCGTCGTGCGTCGAGACCAGGTCACCCGGGTCCATTGCTTTGACCCGGTCGTCCGCCATGTCTAAGCCGAAGCTCCAGTTGTCCTCCGTTCCGACGTAGCGCCTGCCGGCCCACTCGTAGTACCCCCACCACATCGTGCGCAGCGTGAAGAAGCTCTTCACTTCCTTGGTGTAGTCCTTGTAGAACTCCTCCGTGTAGTCCGGGTCGCCGTAATGGGGGTGGTTCGGATCGGTCTTGGCGGCGGCATCGTAGTGTGGGTTGGGGTTCTGCACACCGCCGCCGTTGGCATCCACGCTGGGCGTGCCGTTATATAGCAGCAGCGGCTTGGCATCCCATAGGAACCAGAGGTCCTGGTATCGCCCCGGCTCGTAGATCCTGTCGTAGAGGTCCTGCACCACCGTGATCACAGGGCCGTTGAACGCCCAGAAGCAGAACTGGGGCACCTTGTTGCCTTCGGCCTTCATCTTCTGCATCACGGGGAAGACGACATCCCACTCGTCCCAGTATCGGACTGCGTTGGTGACATCCATCACCAGAACGTCCACGCCGGCATCGGCGAGCATGGACATGTCTTTCCGGATCACGTACTCGTCCTTGCTCAGGAAGTAGCCGGCCTCCGGCTCGCCCCAGTGGTAGGAGCCTTCGGTCCACAGCGGGTTCTTGGCATCCAGCCTCGCGTTTGGGTCGGCGGCGAGGACCCGGCTCACGTCTGCGGTATACGGGCTCCTGAGCGTGGCCAGCGAGTCGCTGTGCCAAGTGAGGTAGAAGATGCCCACCACGCGGCGCTGGTCCGTCTTGACGGGCCCCACGGCCGAGTAGTCCGGCATGGTCCTGCCGAGCGCGTCGGTGGCCACCCATGTGTCGGGGAATATGTCGCAGTAGTACGGCTCATCCGAACGCGCGCCGCTCACCGCGCACACCTGACCGAGCAGCAACAGATACAGGGAAGCTCTCACGGAGGACTCCAATCACATCGGTATCGAGGCGGACCGGCGAGTGACCTGCCCCCACGAATGGTACCACTCTCTATGTTAGTGCGGCCGAGCGGAGGCTTGGACTGCAGGCGGAGCTCCCCAGTAGAGCGGAGCCTGGAGCCCAGGGCTGGAGGGGCTCTGACGCCCGCGGGCCGCGCCGTCCTGCGCCTGCCGCTCACCATCTTGGCCGTCAGCCGGTTCCGCTCCTGCTCTGCAGGTGCGGGCGGCGAGCGGACTCCACGCCCCAACGATCCGGATGCTCAGCTGTGCGGCATGCCGCCCGAGCAGCCATGCACGCCGCCATCATCCGGGGTCGCCGGACCCACTCGTCCGACGGCCTGCCCACCGCAGCATGTTCAGTAGGAGACGCTCGGCCACCGGGTTCGCCGGGAGGCTCTCGCGGATCCGGAGAGTGCTGAGAAGGAGCCGGCCGGCACCGAGGTGGTAGACCGCCACCATCAGGCCCGAGTCGTAGTCTTGCGAGGCCTTGATGGCCCCCGCGACGGCTTCGGAGGGCGGCTCCTGACCGGCGAAGACGAGGTCCGGGATGATGTCGCGGTAGACCGTGTAGTCCATGAGTCCGCCGGCCTGCAGCCCCTCGAACACCGGGTGCGTCTTGGCCCATTCATCCTTGAGATAGAGCCAGCCGACGATGGGCTTCAGCGTGCCCCGCTCCGCCAGGGGGAGCCGGCCCGTCGGATCATCGCCGAGGCCGAAGACCTCCGGCGCCAGGAAGATCGCCGTGGCGCCCGCACGGATCCGCCGCTCGAGGTCCTGCCAGGCCGCCTCATCTCCCGGACTGCCCGCAGCCAGGATCACCTCGCTCCCGCCGCTCTCGTTGAGAGCCTCGTCGTGAACCCGCGCGCCGCGGGCGGTCAGCCACTCCTCGAGCGCGGGATCATCCCCGTAGAGCGTCACGTCCAGCTCCACACCAGGCATCTCAGCCCGATCGGCCACGTGGAACACGGTCTCTCCGCCGGTCGGAGCGCCGCCGCGTTCCATCGCGGCCCGGAAGCGATACCGACCCGCCGGGCCGTCGATGCGCACGTCCCGGCAGAAGAAGGGGATGGCAAGTGGCGGCTCGTCGCTGGGGGCGCCCTCAGGCACGGTCACCGTGACGGTTGTGTCGAGCGGCCGCGCCATGTCTGGGCCGATCACCTGCAGGCGTACGGGATAGTCGCCGGGAGCCAGCGCGTCGTCGTTGGCGAGTACGGCTTCCAGCTTCACCTGCCCGCCCCGGTAGAGGTTGGGCGGCTCGGCGAAGACGCACAGCCTCAGCGGCGCCAGCCCCTCGAAGAGCGCGTCGGTGGTGCCGGGCTTCAGCTCCCGAAACAGCGTGAAGAGGCCTTCTCCGCAGTTCACGTGATCCATCATCCCGGTGAGGCTGTAGCCCACCAGGTTGGGGTTGGCACGGATCGCGTTCAGACCGAGCGTGCGTTGCCCGGCCATCTTGCGCAGGCTCTCGGCGAAGAACGCGTCCGGCCCGGAAAAGCACTCGTCCAGCTTCCACCGCTCCCAATCCGCCAGGAAGCGGTCCAGCCGCTCGCGGTAGAACGCCGCGTCCTCCGCGTCCGGCTTTCCGAGTTGCTCGAAGTGCCGGGTGAGGCGCCACAGGTCGACGGCGCTCCCGATCCCGTACTCGGTCAGAAACACCGGACCCGCGCCAGTGCCCAGCGTTCGGAGACGCTCCAGCGAGTCGGCGGTGTGCGGGACGCGCGGGTACATGTGAACATCCCCCACGCCCGCGATGTAGCCGCCCACACCTCCCCAGCCGGCAGTGCCCCGGCCCGGGCCTTCGGCCCCCAGATAGGTGTCCCAACCAAGCCCTCCGGGATTGGCGAGGCTCCCAATGTCCATCTGCCCGTCCCACCGGCCGCTGTTCAGCATGACGACGCGCGTCTCGTCGAGCGAGCGGACCAGCGGCAGCACGCCGGTGGCATGGCGGAAGAACGGCCCGTCAGGCGTCTCGTTGAGGAGGCCCCAGATCACCACGCTCGCATGGTTCCGATCCCTTCGGATGGTCTCGGTCAGGGAGCGGTCGAACCGCTCGACCGCTTGCGGGGTCACCTCGAACGGGTTCGAGGCTGAGTGCTCATCATAGACGAGCAGGCCCAACTCATCGCAGAGATCGAGCTGCCGTCGTGTGGCGCCGCCCCAGATGAACCGGATGCAGTTGAAACCCATCGTCTTCATGTACAGGAGGTCGCGCTGGAAGAGCGCGGGGTCGCCCGGCACCTGCTGACCGACGGGCGTGGCATTGACGGTGTGAGCCCCCCGCAGAAAGAGGCGGCGTCCGTTGAGACGGAAGTAGCCATCCTCGAAGCGGAACTCCCGGAAGCCGCACCGATCGGAGCGCTCGTCCGCCGACTCGCCCAGACTCACGACGGCAGTCACGCGGTACAGGAACGGGTCGGTCAGACTCCACAGGCGAGGTTCCGGGACGGCGAGCGTCGCCGTGATCACTTCCTCGCCCGGCAGCAGGGCCGGGCGCACGGGGCGTGCGTCGATCGTCGAGCCGCTGGTAGCGGGAGCGACGGTGAAGGTGACGTGAGGGCGCACGACCCGGCGGCCCGCATTGCGTACGGTAGCCTCGACGTGGATGCGGCCGGTATGTGGGTCCGGACGCAGGTAAAGGTCGGTGAAGTAGACCGGCGGCAGGACGGCCAGTGCCACGGACTCGACAATGCCACCGTGGTTGTAGGAGGCACCCGCGCCATAGGGGATGACCTTCGCGCGGTGCGGGGTCTGCCGCAGCGTCATCCCGTCGAGGGGCTCGTGGGTCGGGTTCAGGACTCGCACGGCCACGAGGTTCGTTCCTCCCGCGCGGACGGCGTCGGTGACATCGAGTTCGAAGGGCGTCTCACCGCCCTCGTGACCGCCGACGGGCTGACCGTTGACCCACACTTCGGCCTTGTAGTCCACCGCCCCGAACCGCAGCGCATAGCGGCCGCCGCGGTGCGGGTTGGCAGGCGCCTCGAACTCGCGCCAGTACCATGCGATGCCGTGATAACCCGGAAAGGCGTCCTGGATGATCCAGGGCACACGGGTCGCCCGAGCGTCCGAGACCGGTGCTGAACACCAGCCTGCGTTGAGCCCCTCGTTCTTCGGGTCGACGGCGAGTTGCCACTCACCATCGAGCGAGACGGTGGAGCCAAGCAACCGGGGCATGTCGTCGATGCCGGCGGGCGGGAGAGGGGCGAGCGAGTCGGTCTGTGGACCGGTGGGGTGGAGCACCAGGTAGTCGAACGGCGTCCCGTTGAGAGGCAGCCGCTCGCCTCCGACGCTCACGGACGGCCTGCACGTGACCCGGAAGAGCCCGGGCGTCGGCGGCAGCGGGACACTCGCGCGGAAGGCATCCGTCCGTGACAGCGTCACCGGCGCCGAGAAGCTCACGCTCCGGCCCCGCGCGTCACGGCACTCGAAGACGACCTCGACAACGTCGAGGTCCGCCGGCACCGCCTCGGGGTCCAGGCCGAAGGTGACCCGGTTGCGACGGTTCGGCCGGAAGAGGCCCCACCGGGACGATGCGCTGATCTCAACCCGGGCGGCGGTCAGGAACAGACGCAGCGCCTCTTCCGGCGAGGGCTGCACACTCGGCAGGCGCGCGCTCTTCCACACCCGAACGTCGGCGATGCGGCCGGCGAACCAGCGGGGTTGGCCGGCGATGCCGAGTCCCACCATGAAGGGCGTTCGGCTGGGCGCCATCGGTCGGCTCGCCTCTACCGTGTCAACGAGCAGGCCGTTGATGTACATCCGCAGCCGGTCGGCGGACTTCACTGCGGCCACATGCTGCCACGTCTCGGCGGTCAGGGGGAGAGTGTGGGTGTAGACCCACGCGGAGCCGGTGCCGTACGTAAAGTAGTAACGGTTCGTCTGGTCGCCGTCCTGTTGGAGCGCGAAACCGGCGAACTCGTTCTCATGGTTGCCGAAGATGTCGGCATAGGGGCGCTGCTTGGCCTCCGGCCAAACCCAGCACTCCACCGTGAAGGCCTCGGACAGCTCCGGCAGAGCCGTGTCAGCGGCGACATGACCGCCCGCCCCGTCGAGTGCGAGGCACTGCCCGTGGGGACCCTCAGAGAAGGCGTGCGCCCCGGTGACGGCTCCCGCATGGCCGTGGCCGGACGCGTCGGAGAGATCACCGCCAAAGCGCCACTCGAGCAGCAGGTCGTCCGGTGCGCCGCCGTCCCCTTGACTTGCGACCACAGACCCGAAGAGGGGCACCGTTGTCATCATCGCAAGGCGAAGCATCATTCTCAGAGCCGAGCCCCCTCTCTAGCGCAGCCGCGTCGCGCCGCCACGTGCGTAAGCTGTGGTTCATTCCGCTGTTCGCGGAAGCCCAGGCAGGCTCCCCGTCCAGGTGTTCCCCGCAGCGGCGACCGCGGCCTGCGTTGGCAGCGCGGCCGGCGCTCGACTGAGCCAGTTCAAGGGCACAGAGCCCGGAGTTCGGGGCCTGACGGCGACGGCAGATGACCATTGGGGCCCTACGGCGTTTCTCGCCGGCCATGCCGGCATATGCGACAGTCACCCACCGCACGATGACCGCGGCATGCTCCTCGCGCGCGTAGCAGTCGGGCTGGAACCAGTCCGGTGGCCGGTAGAGGGCCACGTGGCCGGCTGAGCGTCCATCCTCGACAGTGCTCACGCGACGGAAGGACCATCCCATGAGGTAGCACACAACGGCGTGACCAACTTCGTGGTATGCCGCCCGCTCTCGTTCCGTCATTGCTTGCCTCATTGCCCGTCGGCAGCGCGTCTGGGACAGCGCTCCGTCGCCCCCGCTCGTGGCGCAACCTGCGCCGGGAGCCGGTCGGCGTCCTCGTGCCGGGGTGCTCTTGGCCACCTCGCTTGCCCCAGCCCACACAGAGCGCCGCCAATTCCGTACAGGAGAGCCTGCTGGCGGTCTACAGTCGCCTCCGAGCCACGCCAGAGTGAGCACCACGACGACTGCAGACCGACCCATGCGCCCTCCCGCGAGCTGGTTTCATCCGGCATCGTTCATGCCGACTGAGGCGCTGCTGACGGCGGTGTGATTGGGAGGCGATTGGCGGAGCAAATGGGAGGCAGTGTCCCCCTGTGTAACCTGCCACTGGGGCGGGTGTCAAACGGCGTGTGTTGGTCACCCCGTCTGGGTGCCCGGCTGGGCCGGTGGCCCAGCGGAGCAGCGCCATATGCTGCGGAGCTGGGGCACCGGCGTCGCGATGGCCGGTGGCGGTCCACGGTTCCTCAGTCTCGTCGTCTTCCTCGGCCTGCCGTCCTCGTTTCCTGAGTCGCTTCTTCGATTCCCGCAGCCGATAGCTCGGTCCGTTGGCTTCGAGGATATGTACTCGATGGGTCAGCCGATCGAGCAGGGCTCCGGTGAGCCGTTCGCTGCCCATCACCTCGACCCAGTTCTCGAAGGACAGGTTGGTGGTGACGATCAGGCTGGGGGCGGGCTCGTCATAGCCGGGGTCTGGATCCAGTGCGGGCACGAGGCGGGCGCCGGGGTTCCTCCTCCTGGCGCCATGTCCAGCCACCAGGACACCAGAGACGGCGGCAAGGCTACATCGGAGACGGCAAGCACCGCGTAAGCATCAGGACCCACCAGCCGATCCAGGCTGCCAGGACACCCACCACCGGAATGAGAGCGAGCATCGCCGCTACCGTGGCGGCGCGGGCCATGCCGCAGGCGCTGCTCACGATGCCCGGCCGGCTAAGGACCGCCAGCGCTTGGCGGCCCTGGATCAACGCGACGGTAGACGGGAGAGGGGAGAGCAGCGGCAGTGCCACGCCTAGCACGCTGAGGGCCCCCAGGTTCGCGAAGACGAGGCGGACGGCTGCGACGTACAGGAACGGGGCGATCACGAAGGCCAGGCCAGCCACCATGAGGGCCGCACGCGCCTTGCCCTCGGCAGCCGCGGCCTCGACGGCCGTCGGCGTCGGAGACCGGTCACTCGCGAGCGTCGGCGAGGGCGGGCTTGGGGGCAGCGGGACGGGCTGCTGGGTCATGGTCGCGTTCCCTGCGGCAGGCGACAGGCAAGGATGCCTGTCCTACTGCGTTGGTGGGTAGAGGTGCACTTCCCAGATCGTCGGCACATCGGTCGCATCGAGGATGTTCAGGCGGAAGTGGCGCGCCGTGACGGGCGGGAACTTGAGCGAGAAGTCGCCGAGGGTCGTGCCCTCGTGGAAGGTCTTCCACGCCTCGCCGTCGCGGACCTGGAGCTGGAACTTGCGGACGCGGTTCCAGGGCGCCTCGAGGACGAGTATCCGGCCGAACGTCTTCGGCTCGCCAAGGTCCACCTGTAGCCAGCCGCTGGTGCTGCCCGGCGCTGCGCCCCAGCGCGTGCCCTCGTCGCCGTCGAAGGCCGTCTCGGCGTGGTACTGGTCGCTCCAGTTGCTCGACGCCGTTGCGGGCCGGCCCAGCGTCAGGGAGCCCTGCGCCCAGGCGAGGATGGGCTTCAGGTAGGCGGCGCGATCGTTGAGCTTCAGCTCGATGATCGTGTCGATGTCGCTCCGGCCAGCGGCGGGAAGGGTCACCTCGAGCACGTCCGCGGTCTGGCGGACGGTCGGCGAGCCGCCCGTCAGCGCCGAGCACGCGAGCACCTTCATCGGGAGCGGCGGCAGGCGGAGGGTCTCGTCGTCCCAGCGCAGGATGTGCAGGTAGACGCGCGTGCCCTGGCGGGTCGCGACACCCCACAGGCCCGCGGCGTAGGGGCCGCCGGTGGTGGCGTAGATGCTCTGCCCGTACTTCCGCAGCCACTCGCCCATGCCCCGGTAGTTGGCCACGGCGCGCGGGTCGAGGCGGCCGTCAGGCATCGGCCCGGTGTCGAGCGCCAGGTTGCCGCCGCCGCCCGCGCAGCGGATCAGGAGGTGCAGGCACTCCTTCAGGCTCTGCACTGGCGCGTCGGCCCCCGCCCAGGCCCAGGCCGTGCTCATCGTCATGCAGCTCTCCCACGGGCGGCTGATCTGGAAGCGCCCGATCTGCTGCTCCGGCGTGTCGAAATCGCCCACCAGCCCCGCGCGGTTGTTGATGATGATGCCCGGCTGGAGCTGGTGCAGCATCGAGAAGAGCCGCGGCGCGTCCCAGTCCTCAGCCGTGCCGCCGAGGCCGTCGAACCAGAGCCCGTCGATCCGCCCGTAGTTCGTGCACAGCTCGCGGATCTCCCCGTGGAGGTAGTCGATGTAGCGCGCGTGGTTCGCAGTGCGGTAGTCGGGGTGGTGCCAGTCAGGCGGCGAGTAGTACCAGAAGATGCGGATCCCGGCCTCGTGGAGCGCCTGGGCCAGCTCGCCGGTCACGTCGCGGTGGAGCGGCGTGCCCATGATCTGGTAGTCGGTCAGCCGCGTGTCGAACAGGCAGAACCCGTCGTGGTGCTTGACCAGGAAGATGACGTAGCGCGCGCCCGACTGCTTGATCGTCGCGGCCCACTCGCGGGCGTTGAAGAGCGTGGGGTTGAAGCGCTGGTAGAGGTTGTCGTAGACCTCGAGCGGCACGCCCCCGTCGGCGTGGTCCGGAACCAGGCCCGGTCGTGGCCCGTTGCGCGACCAGCCAATCTCCTGGGCGACGAGGCTGACCGGCCCCCAGCAGATGAAGATGCCGAACTTGGCGTCCGTGAACCACTTCATCCGCGCGTCATACTGCTGGCGGGTCTCGCCGGGAAGGCTGCCCGGGCTCTGGTCCTGAGCCGAGGCGACCACGCCGGTGACGAGCAGTGCCGCGAGGGCGAACGCACGCATCGCTACGTGCCTCATGCGTCGGCCTCGGAGAAGGCCAGCTCGAGCATCTGGCCGGGATTACCCATACCAAATGGGTATCGTTCCTTCATGGGCTGACAAACCGCCCATCTGACGTACAGGTTCGCCGTTGGAGCCACAGGCACCTTATCTTGAGGTGGTGAAACCCTCGTGGCTCCGATCTCGCTGGCACGCATGGCGCTCTGGAGGACCTGAAGCTGCCCGAGAGGCGGACAGCAGCCCTGACCGCACTCCCGTGTCGGTGCAGACCACGGGTTCCTCAGCGATCACGGCAACGCAGTGCGTGCCTCACGTCGGTACCGGCTTGGGCTCCAGGCGGAGCTCCCCTCTATAGCGGAGCCTGGAGCCCAGGGCTGCGTTCCCCTGCGCCCCTGGGGTCGGCGCGCAGTACCGCACCTTGTCGCTGGTCTTTGAGGCGAAGTCGATCAAGCGCGGCACCAGGTCCGGCGGGAGGCCGGCCCCGTTGTCCGCCACCGCGATAGCACCGGTGTCCAGAGGGGCCCCGGTATCATCGCAGTCCACGAACGCGCCCACCGCGGGGCCGGGCGGCACCCCGGTCTCCTCCGCCGCGTCAAGGGCGTCGTCCAGTAGCTCCTTGCCGATTCCGAGCGCCCGGTCGCCCGGCTCCAGCCCAGACAGCTTCCGCAGCTCGTTGGGGTCGAAGTACTCGCCGCTCCGTTGCAGGGTGACCTGTTGACGTGCCATGCCTACCCGAGTCCCGACTCGGCTTGCTAACTACCGCTGCACCGAACGCGCCCAAACGTCGAGAACCTGCCATGGCGCCCGTCGCCCTGGGCGGCCCCATGTACCCGACGCCCCGCGCCACTCTATCCTGCTCCGTCTTCAGGTTGCCCCGTTCGCGCTCTGCGAGAGTAGCCGATGGCGAACAGCAGCAGGGCCACAATGCAGGCGATGGCGCACGTGCCGGCGACAGCGTGAGGACACCGGGCAAGGCCAGCCACAGCCCAACCGGCGGCGAGGCCGCCGCCGGTGAAGACCGCCACCCGAGCCCTGCCCCGCCAGACCTCGTTCGAGTCTGTCGACTCGTCAACGCCCAACGCAACCAGCCCGCACAGCAGGATGGATAGGCAAGCCGCATAAGACACCCACCGAAGCGGCAGCGTCATGCCGAAGCTCGGGTCGTTCGACTGGGCTGCCGACACCACGAATTGGTAGCCCGCGACCATACCCGCAAACACCAGAAACACGCCCCCACAGCCCGCGGGCAGCCCGGGACGTCGTGCCGGCTCTGTGTCCTCGGCGTCCAAGGAACCCAGGGTCAGTCCAGGCTCAGGCGGCGTGTCGCTCATCGTGGGTCCTCCTCCTTCACCCGTCCGGCCGGACCAGTCCCCACTCAGCCTGCTGCAACGCAAACACGATCTGCCCTTCCTTGTACCGCTTTCGCTGCGTGATCCCGACCCTCCTGGAGACAGCATAGCCCGTCCTCGACTTGCATTCCAGGTGGATCAAGATACGGGAGGCAGAACAGAAGCTCGCTGTCCGGGTATCAGCCATCTGCGCCGCAACACCTCCTGCCGCAAGGGTGCCAACCACTACGGTCAGCGCCGCCCAACGCCCCACCAGCCGTCTCCGAGGCCCACACGATGACGCAATGTCTGCCCCCCCGTCTGGGTAGTCAGTGGCTGGGCAGTGCCCACAACCTTGGCCCTGACCGACACCTCTTGCCTCCGCCTCGTCGCCCAGTCTGTTCGCGGCCCCCTCCCCCGCCCCTGCAGGGCGAAAGGGCGACGGGTGCGGTCGACGACCGCGAGGTCCGGAGTGAGGTCCCCGGGGTCGTCGACCGCCATCACGAAGCGTCTGGGCGTCCGGGGCTTGCCTGCCGTGGTGAGGTTGCCTCCTCCCGAGATCAGTGGGAGGGAAGGCCAACACGCCGGCCTGGGCGATCCGCCGCCGAGTCCTGTGCGGCGCGGCGCAAGTTGTGGACCGCGCGCACGGACGCTGCAGCCTGCAACAAGGCCCGGGCACCCCGGACGGCGAACCGCCGTACGGGATGGCTGGCTGTGAAGCCCATTCCACACCCACCCAAGACCATGCCGGCAAGCCCGTCGGCACACTGAGGCGGTCGCCATGGAAGAGGTCGTCCGGTTCACCCTTAACGGCAAACCCACAGCGTTGACCGTGGACAGCGATCGAGTGCTTCTGTGGGTTCTGCGCACCGATCTGGCGCTGACCGGGCCGAAGTGCGGCTGCGGTCAGGGGCTGTGCGGGGCCTGCACGGTCCTGGTCGATGACAAGGCCGTCCGGTCCTGCCAGGTTGCGGTGAAGCAGGTTCAGGGCAAGGACCTGACGACCATCGAAGGACTGGCGCGGAACGGCACTCTTCATCCCCTGCAGAGAGCTTTCGCCGAACACGATGGCCTCCAGTGCGGCTTCTGCACTCCAGGGATGATCCTGACCGCTTACAGCCTGCTTCGAGACAACCCCAACCCCTCGTATGCGGAGATCATCGAAGGGATGGAGAACAACCTGTGCCGTTGCGCGGCGCATCGGCGGATCGTTGAGGCGATTCAGGCAGCGGCGACCGAGATGAGGGGAGGAGCGTGAGATGAAGCACGACCGATACCTGGAGCTGGACTTCACCGACACACCAGCCGCTGTCCGGATCGACCGTCGTGACCTACTGAAGCTTGTGGGCGGCGGCATTCTCGTCCTGTTCACGGCCGGGGACTCGCTCCTTGAGGCGCAGGAGAGGGGGGGCGGACGATCCGGCCAGCGCCTCCCGGAGGACTTCAACGCATTCCTCCGAGTCGGCGCAGATGGTCGAGTGACATGCTTCACAGGCAAGATCGAGATGGGGCAGGGCGTCATCACATCCCTCGCCCAGATGCTGGCGGACGAGCTGGACGTGCCGCTTGCCGCGGTGGACATGGTGATGGGAGATACCGACCTCTGTCCCTGGGACATGGGCACCTTTGGCTCCATGAGCACGCGCTTCTTCGGCCCACCACTCCGAGCCGCGGGCGCAGAGGCCAAGCGAGTGCTGTTGGGGCTAGCCTCGGAGCAGCTCAAGGTCCCTGTGGAGCAGTTGGCGGTGGAGGACGGGACGGTGTTCGACCGCGGGGACAAGACCAAGCGGGTGACGTACGCGCAGCTCGCGCAGGGCCAGCGGATCGAGCGGCATCTGGGGGCACCCCCGCCGGTGAAGACGCCGGCGGAGCTCACGGTGGTCGGCAAACCGGTCACCCGTAGGGACGCACTCGTGAAGGTCACCGGTGAGGCGAAGTACGCCGCAGACATCCGGCTGCCCGGCATGCTCTATGCGAAGATCCTGCGACCGCCGGCGCACGGCGCGACGTTGGCCGATGTCGATGTGTCCGGGGCGAAGGGAGTCGAGGGCGCCCAGGTGGTCAGGGACGGTGACCTCGTGGCGGTACTGCACGAGCATCCGGACGAAGCCGAACGGGCGCTAGCGAAGATCACGGCGAAGTTCGACAAGCCCGAGTCGGATGTCGATGACAAGACCATCTTCGACCATCTGCTGAAGGTCGCCCCCGAAGGCAGCGTCGTGTCGCAAGGCGGCGACCTGAAGGGCGGCGAGGGCCGCGCGGCCCAGGTCGTCGATGAGACATACCTCAACAGCTACGTAGCTCACGCGCCCCTGGAGCCGCACGCAGCGGCTGCGCAGGTCGAGGGCGACAAGGTAACCGTTTGGGCTTCCACCCAGAACCCATTTGGCGTGAAGGACCAGGTGGCTCAGGCCCTTGGCTCCGCGAGCGGCAACGTCCGGGTCATCACGCCCTTCGTGGGCGGCGGGTTCGGTGGGAAGACCAACAACCTGCAAGCTGTGGAAGCTGCTCGTCTGGCGAAGCTGGCCGGGAAGCCGGTTCAGGTAGGCTGGAGTCGAGAGGAGGAGTTCTTCAACGACAGTTTTCGACCCGCGGCTGTGGTCAAGATCAGATCCGGCATCACCAACGCCGGGAGCATCACCTTCTGGAACTATCACGTCTACTTCGCCGGCACGAGGGGTGCGGAGCAGTTCTACAACATCCCGGACCATGCCACCATCGCGCACGGGTCAGGCTGGGGAGGCAGTCCAGGCTCCCATCCGTTCGCAACCGGTGCCTGGCGAGCACCGGGCAACAACACCAACACCTTCGCCCGGGAGTCCCAGATTGACATCATGGCGGCAAAGGCAGGGATCGATCCTATTGAGTTCCGCCTGATGAACCTGCAAGACGAGAAGATGCGGGGCGTGCTGAGAGCGGCGGCTGAGAAGTTCGGCTGGGCACCGGCCAAGGCGCCCAGCGGCCGGGGGTTCGGAGTCGCCTGTGGGATAGACTCCGGAACGTCGGTCGCGACCATCGCCGAGGTCGCGGCGGACGAGAAGACGGGCTCCGTCAAGGTCAAGCGCGTGGTCTGCGCGCAGGACATGGGCCTGGTGATCAACCCCGAAGGGGCCACGATCCAGATGGAGGGCTGCATTACCATGGGCCTGGGCTACGCGTTGGCCGAGGAGATCCACTTCAGAGGCGGGGAGATCCTCGACCGGAACTTCGATAGCTACGAGATTCCACGTTTCTCATGGTTGCCCCAGATTGAGACCGTGCTGATCGATGACCGGGACACTGCGCCACAGGGCGGAGGCGAACCAGCCATCATCACGATGGGCGCCGTGCTCGCCAACGCCGTACACGATGCGACGGGCGCCAGGCTCCTCCAACTGCCCATGACCCCTGACCGGGTCAAAGAGGCGTTGGGCAAGCGGTGAACTCCCGTGACCGCGGTCAGGCGCAGTTCCACCGCTAGCGCGAACCACCCTCGCGAACACCGGACTAGCCGCCTCGCCGGTCCCTCCTTCCGGGCGAACCCGTGCGGCATGTACCAGAACCGACTGCCTCGCCTCTCCGAGGCGATCTCTGCTGACGGCGGTGTAATCGGGAGGCGGTTGGCGGAGTAGATGGGAGGCACTTGCCCCCGTCCTGGTGCCACCTGGCGTGCTAGCCCTCAGCCGGCCCGGGGCAGAACAGCGGTGGCTTGGGCTCCAGGCGGAGCTCCCCCACATAGCGGAGCCTGGAGCCCCGGGCTGGATGGCTTCGGGCGCCGGAGGCGTGTAGTTGAGTGAGCTGTGCGGGCGCACGGTGTTGTGGCGTCTTCGCCAGCGCTCGCTGACCACCCTTGCCTCGAGCAGTGTGTGGACGCGTTGCCGAAGCAGCCCAAGTGACGACCCGGCTCGACTCACTGGCGAAGGTGAGAGGCCGCGCACAACGGAACCGATGCGCCGATGCACTCGGACACCGTCCACCTGCTGGTCAGCCCAGCCCCGCTGCGGGCCTGTGGGTGAACAGGTATCACTGACTCGGAGAGGACGTCCTCGATGAGACCTCACGAGAAGACCGGCACCGTTAGCCGGCGCGGGTTCGTCAAGAGGTCGCTGGTGGCGGGGAGCGCCCTGGCGATGCCGTGGCTCATCCCCTCGCGAGCCCTGGGCCGGGACGGTGCGGTGGCGCCATCGGAGCGGATCACGCTCGGCGCCATCGGCATTGGCCCACGCGGCAACGCAGTTCTGCATGGTATGCTCGCCGAGCCGGACGTGCAGTTCGTGGCCATCTGTGATGTGCGCGTTGACCGGCGCGAATCTGTGAAGGCGATGGCCGACCGCCACTACGGCAACACTGACTGCGCCATGTATCGCGACCTGCGCGAACTCCTGGCCCGCCCGGACATCGATGCCGTGCTGATCGCTACGGGCGACCGCTGGCATGCGCTGGGGTCGGTCCTGGCGGCCAAGGCGGGCAAGGACGTCTACAGCGAGAAGCCCTGTGCGCTGACCATCGGCCAGTGCCAGGCTCTGGCCGACTGCATGCGTCTTCATGGGCGCGTGTTCCAGGCTGGAACGCAGCGTCGCAGCGTCCCCAACTTCCAGGCCGCCATCCAGCTTGCCCACAGCGGGAAGCTCGGCAAGCTCCATACGCTGCACGCCTCCAGCTACCGGCCCTCGGTCACGCACGACTGGCTGCCGGCTGAGCCCGAACCACCGCAGGACGTGGTCGACTGGGACCTGTGGCTCGGACCGGCCCCGTGGCGACCCTACAACAGCGCCTACGTCAGCGGCGGATGGCGCGGCCACTTCGACTTCGATTCCGGCGCCCGCTTGCTGGATTGGGGCGCCCACACGGTGGACCTCTGCCAGTGGGCGAACCAGGCCGACGACACCCTCCCGGTCGATTACGAGGCATCGAAGGACGGCATCACTGCCCACTATGCCAATGGCGTGGATCTCATCATCGACTTCCTGGATGAGCCATTTGGGAACCGCGCCCCTCAGTACGGCACCTCGAGAGGAACATGTCCGGTGCGATTCGAGGGCGACGAGGGCTGGGTGGAGACGGGCGACAGCGGCGAGATCGCGGTCCACCCGGAGTCACTCCGGTCCGAACTCGTGGGGTTCCGGCCGATGGCCGGCACGGACTCAACCACCCACTCGCGCAACTTCCTTGACTGCATCAAGTCCGCGACCCAGCCTGCCGCCAATGCGGACGTCATGCGCCGCTCCCACATCGCCTGCTATGTGGCCGCACTGGCCTGGGAACTGGGCCGGAAGCTCACCATCGACCCGGTCTCCGAGAGCTTTGTCAACGATGAAGAGGCCAACAACTTGCGGTTCCGCGCCATGCGCGAGCCGTGGCGTCTCTGAGAGGGGCCGCGAGCAGTCCGAGTGCCCGTGACCTCCGGAAACCGAGGAACGAAGCCATGGCATGCCGCCAGCGGGTCACCGCTGTTTCCGTAGCCGCAGTCTCCCTGCTCTCCTGCGTGGCACTGCATGCGCAGGACGCGACCTCGCCCCAGGCTGCCGGGAGGCCGGCCGAGACTCAAGGGCTGATAGCAGTCTTGCAGTCGGACGCCACCACGTTTGACAAGTCTCAGGCATGTCAGCGATTGGCCGCCATCGGGGCCCCGGAGGCTGTTCCGGCGTTGGCTGCGCTTCTGCCCGATGAGCAGCTCAGCGCCTATGCGCGGTCCGCGCTGGAAGCCATCGGCGGCTCGAGCGCTGCAGACGCCCTCCTGGAAGCCGTCGGTCGGCTTGACGGCGAATTGCGGATCGGGGCGATCAACTCGATCGGGGTCCTGCGGGAGAGCCGGGCGGTGGGGACCCTTCGAGGATTGGTGCATGGCCCGGACGCCGACGCTGCTTGCGCGGCCCTGGCTGCCCTGGGCCGGATCGCCACGCCTGACGCGACTGAGGCCCTGCTGTGGGCGCTAGTTGAGGGCCCTACGGAGCGGCGCCCGGCGGCGGCAGACGCCTGCCTGACCTGCGCGGACCGGCACCTGTCTCAGGGCCGGCCAGGCGATGCAGTGAGGGTCTACTACCGTGTTCGCCATGCCGACGTGCCGCAGCACCTCCGCCTGGCCGCGGCTTGTCGGACGATGGTGGCCCGGCAGTCCGCCGGCGTGCCGATGCTCGTCGAGCACCTGAGGTCCGGTGACAGGGTAGCGGCGACGATGATCCTCCGCGCCGTTCGCGAGATGCCCGGCCATGAGGTGACCCGGGCCCTGGTGGATGAACTCGCGAAGGCAGACCCCTGGCTCGAAGTGATGTTGATCCACGCCCTGGCGGAGCGCGACGACGAGCAGGCGTGGGCGGCGATCAGGCCGATGGCGGCGAGCGACGTGCTGGAAGTGCGGCTGGCAGCGCTGAAGGCCCTGGGGCCGGTCGATGTCACGACGCTGAAGTTCATCCCGCTGTTTGACGGCAAGACGTTCGACGGCTGGGAGGGGGACACCGCCAACTCGTTCCGCATTGAGGACGGGGCTATCGTGGGAGGCAACCTGCGCGCTCCCGTCCCGCGGAACGAGTTCCTCTGCACCGTCCGGCCCTATGCCAACTTCATCCTGCGGGCCGAGTGCAAGGTCATCAGCGCCAATGGCGGGATCCAGTTCCGCTCACAGCGCGTCCCCAACAGCGCGGAGGTGAGTGGCTACCAGGCGGACATGGACAGCGGCGGGACGTATTGGGGCTGCCTCTACGACGAGTCCCGGCGAGGGATGCTCGTGCAGTTCGACGCGACCGAGGTCCAGCGGATCGTGAAGCGTGACGACTGGAACGCCTACGAGATCCGTTGCGAGGGGCAACGTATCCGGTTGCTCGTCAACGGCGTGCAGACCGTTGACTACACGGAGACAGACGCGGGCATTCCCCTGAGCGGCGTCATCGGACTGCAGGTCCATGCGGGCGGCCCTAGTGAGACGTGGTACCGGAACATCACTATCGCCGAGCTGCCGTAGCCCCACGGCCAGGCCTGTCCTCCGTCGGCAGCACGGCCAGCGCGGAGCGAGACGTCAGCCACGCCGACGCCGCCTACTCGGCCGGTATCCTCATGCCGCGAGCGATGCTGACCAGAGCGCAGCAACTGGTCGGCAGCAACCACGCCGTCCAGACCGCCCCACGTCACCTACCGGACGATTCGCATGAGCCTCGTTTCCCCGCGCGCCATGTCGAACCGGAATGCTGATGCAGGCCCTGTGACGTCGCCTTCCAGGGCGTCTGTTTACGTGCGAAGATGCTGCATCTCGGGTGACGCATGGTCGAGGTTCTGACTACCGAAGAGGCTGCACAGTACCTACGGACCAGCCCGGACACAGTACGACGCCTGGCCCGCAAAGGGTGGCTGCCCGGCACGCGGATCGGCCATACTTGGCGGTTTCGCCGCAGAGACATCGAAGAACTCCTCGAGGAGCGGATGGTGGACCGGGAACTCGCCAAGACGGCCGAGAGGCGTCTGGCAGCCACGCGGCGCGAGGACCTCGTGCCGCTCGAAGAGGTCCTGGCCAAGTCTGAGGCGCTGCCGTGAGTTGCCAGGTCCTCTTCGACCCCGCAGCGGAGAGGGCGTTCCTAGCCCTGCCCAAGGACGCGCGGCAGCGGATCGCCCCCAGACTGCGGGCCTTGGCCGACGCCCCGCGTCCGCCTACAGCCAAGGGCCTGGTCGGTTCCCCCAAAGGACTCCGCAAACTCCGGGTCGGGCCGTACCGCGTGGTCTACTTCGTGGACGACGAGGCCGGCACGGTGACCGTCTACGGGGTGGGGCACAGAGGACACGTCTACCAGCGGGCGAAGCGCCCGGAAGCCTGAAGGTGCCTTTCCAGGTGCCCCACATGACACCAGGACACCCCGATATGCCCCAGTTACTGTCCCTCTCTGAGGCTGCCCGCGTGTCGGGCCAGGACAGGAAGTCGTGACGGTCTGTGTGCCCTGTTTTCGCTGGCAGGCTCGGCCCGAGGCGTGACGGCACTTCCGTCCCGGCAGAGACCACGTGATCGTTGGCGTTAGGGTGGCAAGCTTGGCCGATCGTCACGTGTGGGCACGGTGCGGGAGGACCTACATGGACCGGCTGAAGACACTTTTCACCGAGCGCGGAATCAGCTTGCGCTACTGCGAGGACCTTGGTGGAGCCGATGGGGCCTCCGTCGGTGGGGCCATCCTCATCAGGCCAGGCCTGACCTGCCTCAGCCCGATAGCCCGTGAGAGCTGCTCCAGGCAGTCGAGGACCTTCGCCCCGTCGCCGTAGATGCCGAAGGCAACGTGCGACTTCCCACTGATCGCGTTCTCGAAGATCTCCTCGACAGCTCCTCCACCCAATCGCACAACTTCGGGTACTTTGCCTGCCACTTCCCCAACGACGGCGCTCAGATCGCTCCCCAGCGTTGCGCTGTCCTCCGCGTACACTCGAAACGGTACGATGAAGCCGACCGGGCAGGCAACCACGGGCCTCACCAGGCCCGCCCAACACTCGACATTCAGACCTCCCCAGTGGTTCTCAGAATGGGCGTAAGTCACCCGTACAAGCCTCACCTCCGTACCAGCAGCACCCAATCGTTGCCATCCGGCGCCTGGAAGCTCTGTCTCTCTCCGCCGGCTACGGCAAACCCTTGGCCACGCTCGCCCCCGCGCGGGTCGAACCACCGGCCCCTCAGGCGACCCTTCGCCCCAGTCAGATCGAGCTCCACCTCTCCCCCCTCCGGCGCGTAGGCTGCATACACCCGCCCAGCCTCGGCGAGGCAGACACCGGTGCTGGATAGCTCTGGCTGGGGCGTCATTCGCCAGAAGGGAAGCGCCTGCGTGAAGTCGCCCACAATCTTGAGGTGCCGGTAGAACTGCCCCAGTGGCGCGACGGCCCCTCCTCGTTCGGCGAACGTCCTCCCCAGACCCCAGTCCTCGCGCCGCATCCACCGCCCGGGCTCCACGATCTCGTCCGCGTAGTTGATCTGGCCGCCGCACAGCGCGATCACCCACGCCGCCCGGCGCAGGTTGTCCACCTCGATCCCCGCTCGCTCCTGGTAGAAGTTGCCCTCCCACAGACACTCGTGGGCCAGGATCGGCTTGGGCCCCTGACGGTGCAGGTCTACCAGCCACGTGTACTCCATTGCGTTCCAGTCAGTCAGTTTGTCCTGTACCGTGTGATAGCCGTACCAGCTCGCTCGTTGGACTTGTTCCGAACCCGCTCTCAAAGCGTGAACGCTAACCAGATGCCGCCCCCCGTCCAACTCGTCGAGCCGGCCCCCGATGCGCTGGATCTCCTCCTCGGAGTACCCCTCTTCCCATTCGCTCGTGGGCTGGAAGGTGGCATTCCAGAAGCCGCCCCAGCGTGCCACCCAGTAACGGAGAAACAGGTCTTGGTCCTTCCATGTCGGGATTCTCGGCATTCCATTGGTGCCGCCGAAGACGCTAAACGGGATGAGCACCATCCCGCGCTGGCCCATCATCCTCAGGACGCGGTCGAGGTTCTGCCAGGTCTCCAGGTTGAGCTTGGAGAAGTCCGGCTTCCCCTCGCCGTTTCCCGGCCAAGGCAGTCGGGGCGAAACGAGATGGGGTCCCACAACGGCGTTGAACCCCTGGGCCGTCAGGAAGTCCAGCGTCTTTTCCAGGGTCGTCTCGTCGAGCGCATCGATGGACCAGAGGTGACACGCGCGCAGTAAGAAGGGTGATCCGTCGGCGTGCTCAAACCACAACGGATTCGCCCGGCAGACCCGAAGGGGCCCGTGGAGGCTGCCTCTTGTGCACGTGAACCCACCCGACCGGCCGGGCGACCCATCCGAGAACCTCGCCTCGTAGCGCCAGCGCCCGACCTCATCGGGCATGAAGCGCAGCCGCCACGCGTCGTGGCCGTCGTAGAAGCCCTCGACCGCCGTGGCTCTGCCGCTCGGCGCTGACAACGTCGCTCGCAGTGTCACGTCGGCAAACGGGTTCGTGTACTCCCGCGCGTCCGTGATGGCCACCTCGAACAAACTATACCGCGGCACGCTCGCCGTCTGTGTCTCGTTGCTCGCCGCCAAGCCCCCGAGCACTGCACCAAGTACCGACATGGCGCCCAGTGTCAAGAGGTGCCCTCGCATCGCACTCCCCCCGAGTCCGGTGCCTCAGAAGCTGCCCGATGGGGACAGGCAACCTGTCTCTGAACATCGTCGATGTAGAGCGTCCTCTGTCCCGGCGTAAGCCCTTCTTCTCCATGTAACAACGCTGCTCGGAGTTCCCCGTGCGCGTCCTGTACACGAATCCTGTCTCTGGCAGCGTACACCCCACAATCGAACCCACACCCGTCAGCTAACGTGCGACCCCGTCGCCTCTGCCTACGCCCTGCCTGCGACCGATCTGGCCTCCGGGCACGCGTTGATGCTGATTGGAGCTCAAGTCAAGCAGAAGACACAGTATAGCGGCCCAGGAATCGGAGTCCGAGAGCGGGCCGCGGTTCCCTATCCCATGGGCTAGAGGGGGCTCGGGTGAAGCCACGCGCACAGCAGACCCGTCTCAGCACGAGCGCCCGGCGGCATGGCTTCCACCGCCTGCCTGTAAGGCTCAGGGCCGGGCGAACGCTGGGTCGGCAGTTGGGCGCCGACCGGAGCACAGCGATCGCGAAGAAGCCACGGCAAGCGGGGAAGACGCCGCGAGAGAGGGTGCCGCACGTGCCTCGGGCCCGGGCGCTGTCATCGCGACGCGGACAGCGTGACGATCTGGTTGTGCGCCATGTGGAGTGAAACGGTCTCGCCGTTGCTCAGGCGCTCGGAGGGCTCCCCGGCAAGATCGACGCGGAAAAGACCGCGCGCCTTGGGGATGCGTACCCGGACGTCAGCTTCTCCCGGATAGGGGCGCCACACACGGGCGGCAACACCTGTCTTCGTCGGCCAGAAGGCTGTCACAACCGCTGCGCCCGGCGGCTCGACCACGAGACGCGGACCAGCCGGGGCTTCCGTTCTCTCGCCGACGACTGCCAAGAGCGGATGGGCCAGGTCGTCGGCGATCTCGGGAACGCGAGCCGAGCCCCAGTCGCCGCGGTAGAAGAGCAGAGCGAGGTCGTAGGTCTCCTGGCCGGTTAGCGAGGCGTGCTCCCCCGGCGCGTAGATGAAGCCGCCGCCAGCCGGCCCGCCAGAACGGCACCCACGCGTCGAGCAGGTCCGCAGGGTGCACGAGGAACACGACCTTCTCGGGGCCGCGGCCCTCTTGATCGGCCTGGTGCTCGACGAGTAGGTGCTCCACCACACCGTGGACCGTGAAGACCGACGCGCGCGACTCTTGGGCCAGCTCCACCTGGTGCCAGCGCCGGCCGGGCCACGAGAGCAGGACCCGGAGCACCCGGTGTCTCCTGGGCGCCCGAGGCCCGAAGACCTGTCCGGGGTCGAGAGCTGGCGACGGCCTCGGCGAGCTGGTCGCTTCCGTCCGCCTCGGGTCGCCCGGGCGCTCGATGACGAGCCCCGGCCACTGCAGATGACACGCACCGGCCAGGTCGAGGTAGCCCACGTTCAGCTCTCGAAGCAGCCGCGCCAGCGCGGGCGTCACGCGCGGGACCAGGAACGCGAGGGCCGTCGCCCCGCCTGCACCAGACTCCGACAGCACGTAGCGCAGTAGCAAGGCCTTCTCGCGCACACCGCCCAGTCGGGGGGTGGCGCTCACCTCGACGATCAGCGTCGTCCGCGCCGACCCTGAGCGTAACCGGACCACCGCGTCGGCCGTCAGGCCGTGCTTGAGCGCCCGCCTTCGGCGCAGGCCTGTGGCCTTCCAGCCGCTTCCGTGCAGCACCGCATCCACTACTGCTGGTAGAGCAGTGGCGAGGTCGGCTTCGGTTGACTGATTACTATGCTTAGGAGCCACACTATCTAATTATATAGTGTAGCGTGCAAGCCGATCAGCGTCAAGTCTGGGAGGGGTGCGACCACAGAGAGTAGGTGGGTTCTTGGGGGGTGAGAACAGGAATCACCCTTGGCGCTGAGAATCTTGTGGTTGGCCGTGGCAGGACTCAGCGCGAAAGGGTGATCGAGATGACGGTTGACC
>Ga0315289_10002389_pt1 | contig 28783 bp, 29 predicted proteins | sample YL17G11_40_MG_FD_203452 | JGI IMG/M metagenome (GOLD analysis project Ga0315289, IMG submission 203452) | Sediment microbial communities from Yellowstone Lake, YNP, Wyoming, USA - YL17G11_40 | ecosystem: Environmental > Aquatic > Freshwater > Lake > Sediment | place: USA: Wyoming | collected... | reverse complement strand
GGCTATGGAGATTTTTAACGAATCTAAATCGTTTCCCAAAGAGGAGCGTTATTCCCTAACAGACCAAATTCGTCGCTCATCACGTAGTGTTGCTACAAACATCGCAGAAGCTTTTAGAAAGCGTCGGTATCCTAATATGTTTGTGAATAAACTTTCTGATTCTGATGCCGAAACAGCCGAAACACAAGTCTGGCTCGACTTTTCTTTCGACTGTGGTTACCTATCGCAGAAACGTCGCGACGAATTAGTTGCCAGTTATGAAGAAATTGGTCGAATGCTTGGTAGTATGATGACTTCACCCGAAAAGTTTAGAATAAAGTAGGCAGTAGGCAGTAATAATTTGTATATTCCTGATTACTGCATTCTGCATTGTGCTTTCTGCTTTCTATTTTTTGCTGCCTTCTGCATACTGCTTTCTGCCTACTTATGAAAAAGGAGGAATCATGGACCGAAAATCCGTAGACATTCTTCTGATCGAAGATAACCCCGACCATGTGGAACTGATCCTCAAGGCGTTGCGGGACAACAATGTTCTGAACGAGGCGCACGTGGTGGCCAGCGGGGAGGAGGCGATCGATTTCCTCTACCAACGGGGAGGGTATGCCAATGCGGCGCGGCCCGGGTTGATCCTGCTGGACATCAAGCTGCCCGGTATGGACGGGATAGAGTTCCTGAATCGGATCAAGGCGGATTCGAAGCTCAAGCCCATCCCCGTGATGATGCTCACCACCTCAGCGGGCGAGAAGGAGATCGTGGAAAGCTACGGTTGTGGGGCCAACAGCTACATCGTCAAGCCGGTGGACTTTGAGCAGTTCGTCAAGGTGATCAAAGAGCTCAAGCTCTACTGGATGGTAGTCAATAGTTTGCCCAAGTGACGGCGACGGACTTCCAGGGTTTGGCGAAGCCTGGAGATCTTCTCGTCCCGCAATCGGAGAAGGAGAGGGCGATGAGAATCTTGTTGGTAGAGGACAACGTTGATCATCGAGAGCTGATGCGTCTTGCCCTGACCGAATACGATCTCACTTGGCAGGTCGAGGGGGTGGCGTCCGGGGAGGAGGCGCTGCGCCGTCTGGCGGAGGGGGAGGCCTACGACGTGGTGTTCCTGGATTACAGCCTGCCGGGGCGGGATGGGTTGGAGGTGTTAGAGGAGATTCGGCGAGGTGAGGCCCCGCCCCCGGTGGTGATGGTCACTGGCCGTGGGGACGAGCAGGTGGCGGTGGAGGCAATGAAGGGCGGGGCCTACGACTACGTGGTCAAGGGCGAGGGCTACCGGCAGCGGCTCTCGGTGGTTGCCCAACGGGCCCTGGAGGCCCACCAGTTGGCTGTGGACCGCAGGCGGGCGGAGGTGGCGCTTCGAGAAAGCGAGGAGCGGTATCGCCGTCTTGTTGAAAACACACCCGAAGTCATCTACAGCCTTTCCGCTGGAGATGGAACGATTACATCACTGAATCCTGCCTTTGAAAGGATTACGGGTTGGTCACGTGCTGAATGGCTTGGTAAACCGTTCATGTCCATTATACACCCTGATGATTTAAGTCTCGCTGCGGAAACATTTCAGCAGGTGTCGTGCGGGGAAGCGACTTCCCCCTATGAATTACGTATTCTCTCGAAGTCTGGCGAGTATCTTATCGGGGAGTTCAAAAGCGTCCCGAATATTGAAAAAGGTAAAGTGGTAGGAGAATTTGGAATCGCTCGCGATATCACCGATCGCAAGCGGGCGGAGGAGGCGCTACGCGAGAGCGAGGCCCGTTATCGGGCCGTGATGGAGCAGTCCGCCGACGGCATCTGTCTGACCGATGTGCAGACCCGGTATCTCTTAGAAGCGAATACCGCTTTGCAGAGAATGCTCGGTTACACTCCAGAGGAGATTCAGGAACTGTCGATTTATGATCTCATTGCGGCGGATCGGGAGGACATTGATCGTCGCTTTGAGGGGATCCTCAAGAGAGAAAGTCCCCCCTCTCTTGAGCGCCAATTGCGCAGAAAGGATGGCTCCCTGGTGGAGGTCTGGCTCAGCACCAATGTCATCTCCTATGGTGGAAGAGAGCTCATCTGTACCCTCGTCCGCGATGTCACTGAGCATAAGCGGGCGCAGGAGGAGCGAGAACGCTTACTAAAGAGGATCAGAGAGAGGGGTGAGCAACTGCGAGTCCTCTCCCAGCAACTGGTGAAGATTCAGGAGACGGAGCGCCATAGCCTCGCCCGTGAACTCCATGACGAGGTGGGGCAAAACCTGACCGCGCTGGCCATCAACCTGAGCATCCTGCGCAGCAAGTTGCCGGCCGAATCGGCGGCGAAGTTAGGTGCCCGGCTGGATGATTCCCAGGTCCTGGTGGAAGAGACCATACACCGCATCCGGGATGTGATGGCCGAGTTGCGCCCGCCGCTGTTGGACGACTACGGGTTACTGGCTGCGCTGCGCTGGTACGCCCAGCGATTCTCGGAGCGGACCGGCATACCCACCTTGACGGAAGGGGAAAACCTGATACCTCGCTTGCCGCTCGCCATAGAGACCACCCTGTTTCGCATCGCCCAGGAGGCACTGACCAATGTGACCAAGCACGCCCGGGCCAGCCAGGTCACCGTGACGCTGGAGGCCGTGGGCGGCGAAATCTGCCTGACCATTGCCGACAACGGTACAGGTTTCGACCCCAGTTCCCTCCACAGGACAGTAGAGCGGCCAGGTTACGGACTGATGAGCATGCAGGAACGGACCGACGCAGTGGGCGGGCGATTCCGCGTGGAATCCACCCCGGAGAAGGGGACCCGGCTCATCGTGGAGGTGCCCAGGAACAATTGATTGCCGATTGCAGATTACAGATTGCGCATTGCGGAATGTAGAGAGTTAGGAATGGACAATGAGTATCGTAGAAGAAGAGGCCGATGAATCGTTGTATTGGATGGAGTTAATGAAGTGAGCTAATTCTATGGCTATTCGTGTTCTCTTAGTCGATGATCATGCTGTGGTGCGAGACGGCCTCCGCTTCCTTTTGGAGGCAGGGGGCAATATTACTGTAGTCGGCGAAGCCGCCGATGGACGTCAGGCTGTCCGCCAGGTGCAGGCACTGCTCCCGGATGTGGTAGTAATGGACATCGCCATGCCGGAGCTGAACGGCATCGAAGCCACAGAGCAGATCCGTCAGGCCTGTCCTTCCACCCAGGTCGTCATCCTCTCCATGTACGCCACCAAGGAGCATATCCTCCGGGCCCTACGGGCCGGGGCGAATGGCTATCTGCTGAAGGAGTCGGCCGGCCAGGAGGTGGTGGACGCGATCCGTGCCGTGCGCGCTGGCCGCCGCTACCTGAGCCAGTCCATTACAGAGACTGTAATTGACGATTATGTGCATGAACGCCAGGCCCCCCCGGCCCAGAGTCCTCTGGAGCGCCTCAGCTCCCGCGAGCGAGAGATCCTGCAACTGGTGGTGGAAGGAAAATCCAGCACGGAGATCGCCGAGATCCTCTACCTCTCGCCTAAAACCGTGGAGACCTACCGCAGCCGGCTGATGCGGAAGCTGGGCCTCAGCGACCTCCCCAGCCTGGTCAAGTTCGCCATCCAGCACGGCCTCACTCCCTTGGTGTGAGTCTCCTCTTTACTCCCTCCTCCAATTTTTCAAACATTCCCTACACAAGATGTCAAACTCTCCCGACAGCCGCAGGCAGAAATTGTCAGTATGCTTATTTTAGAAAGAAGTTAAGCCGGCTTGGCGGCGGATGAGGAAGCTGCAATCGGTTCAGGCTTCGTAGTGATTTTTGGGGGCCCTTTTTATGATACAGTACGCAAGGTGTGGTATCAGACCGTGAAGCCGCTCATCTTAATCGTTGAGGATCATGACGCAGTGAGAGCTTCGCTGCGAGATTGGCTAAGCGCTTCCTTCTCGGGATGTCGCTTCCTGGAGGCGAAAAGCGGAGAGGAGGCTGTGGCTTTGGCCTGTGCCCAGTCTCCAGACCTCATCCTGATGGACATCGTGCTGCCCCAGATGAACGGCATCGAGGCGACAAGGCGCATCAAGGCAGCCCTGCCACAGGTGCAGGTGGTGATACTCACCATGCACGAGAATTCCGCTTACCAGGCCGACGCCGCCGCAGCCGGGGCCAGCGCCTATGTGCTCAAGCGCACGATGCGCACCGAACTGATCCCAGTGGTGGCAGGTATATTGTCTCACCGGGCAGACGCAGTGCTCGATCCGGAACGGGGAGTCTCTCAAGATCAGGAGGCGCAGTAGAACGGTTATTAGAAAACCGAGTTGTTATGTGCTTATGGAATTCATTCCATACCTCCATGGAATTACTTCTATGGACAGATATCCATTTTAGACAAGGAGTCTCGGCAGCAAAAAGAGAATGACCAAAAACATAAGGCCTGAGGTCCCAATAAGGAGACTAATCTACATTCCCATCGTTCATACTCATGCCGATATGGGCGCTCTTAGGGAGTCGGTACGGCAGGTTGCACTCCGGAAACTGGGGAAAACAGGTTGGGAGCGCAAGCTGAAGGTGATAGATAAGATGTGGACTCAGATCGAACAGGTCATCGACAGTTTGGCGCTCCATTATGAAAAGGTTCGTCTTTATCAGGATGGATTGCCTGTCTGTAGCCGGGAAATTGAGATCGTAACAGAGCTGGCGAAGGCCGGCAGCCGCAATCATCAGATCCTCCTTCGGTTGTTAGAAAAGGGAGCTACGATAATGGGGACCGAATCTTCGGAGCTATTAGTAGAGGAGTACGAGCTCGTCAAGCAGATCTTAGCTACGGGGGATACCTCGAGCATTGTTAAAATGGCGAATAACCAAAAAGCCCTAAGCGAGTCCCTCCTTAGACGGCGTGACCAGTACATCGCCGATCGGATCAATAAGACGCTTCGCGCTGGCGAAACAGGAATTATCTTTTTAGGCCTGCTTCATGCATTGGGTAGATGGCTGGACAAAGATATTCAGGTAATCTATCCGGTCGGTACACCTTTTCCAAGTAGGCTAAATCCATGAGAGAATTCCCTGATCGGGTTCTTCTCGTCGATGATGAGAAAGATTTTTGTGCGGTCCTTTCCCATCTCATGACTAGAGAGGGCGTAGAATCCCTGATGGCTCACGATGGAGAAACAGCGCTTAAGATCGTCCGCCTTAGAGAGCCCGATCTGCTGATATTGGATGTTATTATGCCGGGTATAAATGGAATGGAGGTATTAAGAAGGGTGAAGGAGGTGGATGGCAACCTTCCGGTGATCATGATCACCGGGCATGCTGGGATTCATGAAGCGGTAGAGGCCATTCGGGCAGGGGCTTACGACTACCTTGTCAAACCTTTTGATCCCTTAGAATTGATGAAAGTGGTTCGCCAGGCACTGGCCGGACGGGCACTCAACCGAAAGAACTTCAACCTGTCGATCCAGCCTCAAGACACGACTCACCCTCTTCGCCAATTGATGGGGCCAAGCGATGCGGTTAGCCGGCTCATTTCTGATGTGGAGCGGGTGGGAAAATCAAGTTTTGCCGTCATCATCTTAGGAGAAACCGGAACAGGAAAAGAGCTTGTTGCCAGGGCCATTCACACTACAAGTACTCGACGAAACGCCCCCTTTGTCCCGGTTGATTGCGGAGCCATTCCAGAAACGCTCTTGGAAAGCGAACTGTTTGGTTTCGAAAAAGGGGCCTTTACAGGCGCGGAGGTTCGGAAATCCGGAAAATTTGAAGCGGCACATGGCGGGACACTATTCTTAGATGAGATTTCCAACATGCCTTTGTCCTCCCAGGCCAGGCTCCTGCGTGTGCTTCAGGAAAAGACGATCTATCGTTTGGGCGGCAACAAACCATTAGCAATCGATGTCCGTCTCTTGGTCGCCAGCAATAGGAATCTTGAGGCCGCAGCTGCGTCAGGTTCACTTCGCAGGGATCTCTTTTACCGCCTGAACGAGTTTAGAATTGAGATTCCCCCATTGCGGGACCGTGAGGAAGACATCCTTTACCTCTCCAAACGTTTTTTGGATAGCACGAATAAGGAGTTAAGAAAAGATGTGAAGGGCTTTTCGGATTCGGCCCTCGGAACCCTTGTCACCTATGAGTGGCCTGGCAATGTTCGGCAGCTTCAATCTACCATCCGAAGGGCGGTGCTCTTGGCCGATGAGGTGGTTAAGAAGGAGAATCTCGACGTAAAGGATGCTTCGAATCCTGTATCTGATCCAACGGATGCCTTAGAAGTTCAAGCTCTTCCTAATGTCCTTTCTCTCAAGGAGATTGTACGCAAGAGAACCATCACTATTGAACGAGAGGTTTTGACGCAGGTGTTATCCAAGACAGGAGGCAATAAAGCGAAAGCCGCACGATTACTTCAAATCGATTATAAAACAATCCATTCCAAAGTAAGAGAATACGGTATTACCATAAACAAGGAGTATAACCGGGGAGGGAGGGATCATGGCTAAGGAGGACAAGAGAAATAGCAAGTCCAAAGAAGGTGGATTGGGCACAGGCCTTGGGGGGATCCTGACGGGGCTGGCGAACTTGGTAGAGAACCTCGCCGAGCTGGCCGAGAAAGGGCAGGAGGTTTCCAAGACTGGGGAAATTCTTGGGGGGGGGCCCGAGAAAGGAGTAAGGGGCATTTACGGGTTCAACGTCAAGTTTGGCCTGGGTGGAGAGCAGCTTCGGGTGGAGCCCTTCGGAAACATTCGCAAGGATGAAACATCCGGACAAACTGTAGTCCAGGAGATCCGCGAACCCATAATAGATATTTTTGAGGAGAAGGACTTTACCCTCGTCTTAGCCGAGATTCCAGGTATTGGCCTGGAGAATGTTCGGCTTGAGATCCAAGATGATCTATTAACCGTTCATGCCGAGAAGGGAGACAAGAAGTACCGTAAAGAGGTCCTCCTGCCGAGAAGTTATTCCAGGGAAAAGATGGTAGTTTCCTGTAACAACGGCATTTTAGAAATCAAGTGTTTTGCATAGGACCATATTTGGTCCACTCTAAATGGGGATGAGATGTCTAAGACCAAGGAACTCGAACTCAAGCTCAAGGTATCAGAAGCCCTTAGCAAGGATGTAGGGCGGGCCTTCGCCCGAATGGGTCCTGAAGACCTGGAGAAACTCCAGGTTGCTATCGGCGACACCGTGGAAGTAGTCGGAAAGCGCAAGACCGTATGCAAGGCGATGCCGGCTTACAAGGAGCTGCGGGGTCAGGATCGGATGCAACTGGACGGGCTTACCCGAGAGAATATAGGCGCCGGGCTCGACGAGTTCGTTCTCGTCCGCAAAACCGCATGCCGGCCTGCGGAGCGCGTCGTTCTAACCTCGACAAATATCACCCCTGCGGAACGTGACTTGAAGTATATAGGGAGCCTGTTGGATGGTTTGCCCGTTCTCGAAGGAGACCGGATCAGGGCCAACTTGTTTGGCAGCCGCTCAGCCAATTTCAAAGTGGAGGGCACAACCCCCAAAGGGCCCGTGCTCATAAATCCGACTACCCAGCTGATCATCGGAAAGGCGCAAGAGGAAGAGGCTGCTCGGGCTCTTTCGTACGAAGACATCGGTGGACTCAAGCCGCAGCTCCAACGCATACGGGAAATGATAGAGCTTCCCCTGCGCTATCCGGAGGCGTTCGAAAGGCTGGGAATCGACGAGCCGAAGGGAGTCCTTCTCTACGGCCCTCCCGGTTGCGGCAAGACGCTGATCGCGCGGGCGATCGCCCATGAGACCGAGGCAAATTTTTTTTCCGTCAGCGGTCCCGAGGTCATTCACAAATTTTACGGGGAGAGCGAGGCCCACCTGCGCAAGATCTTTGAGGAGGCCACCCGGAAGGGACCAAGCATTGTCTTTTTGGACGAGATCGACGCGATCGCCCCCAAACGCGAACAGGTAGTGGGGGACGTGGAAAAGCGAGTAGTGGCGCAACTCCTCGCCCTGATGGACGGGCTCAAAAAGCGCCAGAACGTTATTGTTATTGGAGCAACGAACATCCCTAATGCCCTGGATCCCGCGCTTCGCCGGCCTGGGCGTTTCGACAGGGAGATCGCCATCCCTATTCCCGATCGCAACGGAAGGCTGGAGATTTTGGAGATCCACAGCCGCGGGATGCCTTTAGCCCAGGACGTGGATATGACCCACCTCGCGGGGATCACCCATGGCTTTGTCGGAGCCGACCTGGAGGCCCTTTGCCGGGAAGCGGCCATGATATGTCTTCGCCGTATCATGTCGGAAATAGACTTCTCCATGACCAGTATCCCCTACGAGCAACTGGCGAAGCTCGAGGTGTACATGGACGATTTTCTCTCCGCACTTCGGGAGGTAGAGCCATCAGCAATTCGGGAAGTTTTTGTGGAGATCCCGGATGTCCGCTGGGAGGACGTGGGTGGCCTGGGGGAAGTCAAGAGGCGTCTGGTGGAAGCGGTCGAATGGCCCTTGAAATTCCCAACCCTTTTCAAAAAAGCAGGGATCAATCCACCCAAGGGCATTCTCCTGTCTTCCCCTCCCGGATGCGGCAAGACATTGTTGGCCAAGGCGATGGCCAATGAAAGCAGGGTGAACTTTATCACGGTGAAGGGTCCCGCCCTCCTCTCCAAATATGTAGGGGAGTCCGAAAAGGGTGTGCGGGAGGTTTTCCGCTTAGCAAGGCAGGCGGCGCCTTGCATTTTGTTTTTCGACGAAATCGATGCCCTGATCCCAACCCGTAGCGGCGTATCGTCTGATTCCCACGTCGCTGAGCGAGTCCTCAGCCAGCTCCTGGCGGAACTCGATGGAGTCGAGGAACTGAAAGGGGTTCTGGTTCTCGGAGCTACGAACCGGCTGGACCTGCTTGACCCGGCGGTTCTCAGGCCAGGCCGGTTTGATGAGGTCGTGGAGATCCCAATGCCGGATGAAAAGGGCCGCGAGGAAATCTTCAGAGTTCATCTCCAGAACAAGCCGCTTGCACCAGGGATCAGCCCCAATGAGCTGGCTTCCAGGACAGAGGGGTTCAGTGGTGCCGAAATAGCTTCGGTTTGCAATAAGGCCGCATTTAAGGCCGTCCGCCGCGCAGTGGAGGCAGGGAAAGATATACCTGCTGATCAGGCAGAACTTCTCATTGTAACCGAAGATTTTGATGAGGTTTTGGCAGAGGTACATTAGGAGTAGAAACGGAGATGGGGAGCGCGATCTATCTATTCTGCTTTGCCCGTTCCAGCCTCCTACCGGCCTTTGAAGGAACAGGCCTGGATGGTCAAAGCCCTCTTTTTCTGCATTGCTTCGTGGACATCACTGCAGTAGTGAGCTTGGTTTCCCCTGAGGAGTTCTGCGGGCCATCGGCGGAATCCAGAATGCAGGATCTATCTTGGGTGGGCCCCCGGGCCTGCCGCCACGAAGAGGTAGTCGAACAGGTGATGCACCATTCTCCCGTGCTTCCAGTCCGCTTTGGAACCATTTTCTCTTCGCTGAAAAGCCTGGAGGAGCGTTTGAAAGAGCACCACGGCGCGATATCTGAGTTTCTGGATCAGGTGGTGGATATGGAAGAATGGGCGGTTAAGGGCCTGCTGGATAGGGCAAAGGCGAAGGAGGAACTTCTTGCCAAAATCCTTGCCAGGGAGGCAGGACGTCTGGCCTCCTTATCACCGGGGATGCGTTATTTTCAGGAACAGCGGATTCTGGCCGGTGTGGAGAAGGAGTTGAACGGCTGGCTGAAAGAAGTCTGCGAAAAGGCTGCGATGGACCTGAGTCGTTATGCCTCGGACTTTTGCGAACGGAAGGTGCTTTCGCGTAAGGCCGCAGAAAGTGATGGGGATATGGTCCTGAACTGGGCCTTTTTGGTGCCGCGGAGGGCCATGGCGGATTTTCGTGCAAAGATTGATCGGACAAATATGGATAAAGGACAGCGTGGTTTGGTCTTCAAAGTCTCAGGCCCATGGCCCCCTTACAGCTTCTCTCCATCTCTGGAAGTGGAGCCAGGGTCGTGAGATACCTGCTTTATTGCATCTTCCATAGCCCTGCCTGCGCCGCGTTCGGCACGGCAGGCAGTCCGGAGCATCGAAAGTTAGAGTTCGTTCTCGGTGTTGGAGGAGAACCTGTTTTGCTGATCGCTAAGGATGAGCTGAATGCTGTCATATCCAGGATTGCCCCTTCGCAACTGTCCCCTGATATTCCCCGTATCCTGGCTTACGAGAAGGTCATTGAATCATTCCATCAAAACCACACGGTCATTCCCATGCGTTACGGGTGCCTGTTTGATGAGGAATCTCAGATCATAAGGCTCCTTGAAGAACGCTACAACCAATATCAGGCGCTCCTCGAAGAACTGAAGGGCTGCATGGAGATGGGAATAAGCATTCTCTCGCGGTGGGGGACCCCAAATACTGAGTCTCCCCCAGGTACGGATTCGTCCTTTTGCCGTTCGGTGAAAGCAAGCTTGGCCTTAGCGGAGAAAGCGCAGCACCCCGGGCGAGCTTTCCTGGATGCCCGAAAGGCATTTTATGCGCAGGAAGAACGGATCGCCAAGGAACATAGCATGCTCACCGAACAGTGCCGTGCTGCCTTTTCCGGGCTTTTCATTAAGTGCAAAGCTGAACTCAAGTATTTAGATATTTCCCATCCTCCGTCCCCGATTCCATTGCACTCCCTTTATTTTCTCGTTCCGAGAGGTTCCGTGACACCTTTTCACGAGGCATTTCAGGAGATCAGTCAAAAGGGACCCGCAAAGCTTCTCCTGAGCGGCCCATGGCCCCCCTATAATTTTGTCCTGCCGGACCAGAACCCGAATCCGCACGGTCTGTGAGGATAATAGGGAAAATGGAAGTAGATGGGGCAGATTTTCCACATTTATTCGGAAAAAAGAGGGAAAAACAAAGAAAGAGCGTTAGAAGCTATTCTTGTGAGGGAGCCAACCGAGCCTACGGATCAGGAGCAAAATGGCGCGCTTTTTGCTGTCCTTATTAGCAGTAACCCGTTGTTCCTTAGGGAAAGGCATGGCAATTCTTTGGTTTGTCCTTGGGGTAATTATTAGCCAGATAATCGCAGTTACTGCGATCGCCCTGCTGTTTGCGGCAAAGAAAGCCGATGAAAGACAGCCTGCACTGAAGAGCTACCCCGTTCCTAAGGAAGATGGAGGGACACTCTGGACTTACTCGGCCCTTACGACCGTTGGCGGCAAGACAAGAAAGGTCAATTAGGCTCAGGAAAGGTTCGGTTGAGAAAAGCCGGCGAGGGGAAGCAAACTCTTTGCCTGCATCCTCATCTTCCACAGCTTCCTTGGCCCCCATCGGCAAGCATTCCACTGCTTCCAAAATATCTGCCGGAGGTAAAGACAGCAATTCCCGCCCCTACAGTTCTTCGAAAAAAGCCAACGGACCAAGGGAGAACGGGTTACCTATTTGAAAAAGAACAGGATTCAAATAGCAAAAGCACTAAGCGGCCACGAGGCGCTCTCATCGGAAGGGTTGATTTGCGGTTTCCTCAGGAAACCCATCACTCACGAAGAAATCCTGAAGGTAATCGAGACCGTAGGCTTCTCGTGAGCGCCGCAAAAATGAGGATTTCCCTCCCTTAGTCTATGGAATGGATTTCATGGGCCCAACTCCCTAAGACTGTCCACCAGAAGTTGGCAATCAAAATCAATCATAAAATTCAGATAGTTACAAGAATGAGGATAGACCCTTTTCCTTGGCACGCATTATGCTCTCACAATAGAGACAAGGCATGTCGGCATGACAGATCTTTGGCCAGCGCTGGCCAAAGAAATTCCCTGAGAAAGGAGGTATTCCATGGCGAAAATTCAGAAGTCAACGGACTCTTCCAGCCTGGCGGAAGTGGTAGACCGGATCCTCGACAAGGGCATCGTGATCGATGCCTGGGTCAAGGTATCATTGGTCGGGATCGAGCTGCTTTCCATCGAAGCCCGGGTGGTGATCGCTTCGGTTGAGACCTATCTGAAGTATGCCGAAGCTATCGGCCTGACCGCCACCGCGGCCGCTCCCGCGAGATAGGCCGAATCACGGTAACCTGGTAATTTAGATGACGAGAGAATTTACCCCCTTGCGTGAGGGGCCGTGAGGACGGCCCCTCACGCGTAATTCCCTTTGCTCAGAACGCCCGCCGGAGGTAAGCCCTGACGGTGCTATACGGTGGGGAAGAAAGAAAGGAGAGAAGCAATATGGGTCGTTTAACGGAAGACATGACGCGGTTGTGCGGGGAGATAGGTCTGCTGCACAGTAGTCGGGAGGCGTTCATTGATGAGATGAAGGCACACGTGGCGGAGATGCGGGGCGACTTCCGGGATACCCATTCTGAAATGGCTAAGAGCACAAAGGCTGAACGTGAGCTATTCATATCCGGGGTGAAAGGAGCGGTCTCTGAGATGCAGGCCGGTTTCCGGGAGGCCCATGCTGAGATGGCTCGGGGGACGAGAGGTGATCGCATGGCGTTCAAATCCGAGCTGAAGGCCAATGTAGCGGAGATGCGGGGCAACTTCCGCGACGATCGGGCCAAGAAGAACGCCGAGACCAAGGCCGATCTAAAGGAATTCGCAGCCGATCTAAATAAAGCGGTTGCTGGGCTGCGGCGGGAACTTGTGGAGGACATCTCGGGTGCCCGCCGGGCCTGGTCTGGTCCCTCCCCTGTTGAGCGAAGGATCAGGCCAAAGGCGGAGCCTCAGCAAGAAGAACCCAAGCTCCCGGCAAAGGAAGAGAAAAGGCTAAGGCGCCCGGAGGCCAAACCCGCGGTCATTGTCCCGGATGACCTTACCACCATCCAAGGGATCGGACCAGGGATGCAAGAGCGTCTGAAGGAGGCGGGGATTTATTCCTTTGCGATGTTGGCCAGAAGTACCCCGGATGAACTGCGCCAGGCCTTAGGGAGGTTGGCTAGATTGGCTGACGTGGACCGGTGGATTGAGGAAGCCAGGGAATTAGGTTAGGGACACAGCTTCGAAAGGTCAGGAGACGTTATGGTTTGCCCCGGCCACGGAAGATGGCGATAATCCGGTATTTGGACAAACTCCATGGAAAAAGAACCTGGAAGACGTTCTCTGCTTTTTCCACGAACCGTCAATGACTTTTTTGAAGACCCATTGAGGAGACTTTTAAAAATGGTGGATACCAATTTGAAAGCCATACCGGAAACCATGTTCAAGTCCCAGAGCCCTGCCGATAACATCTCACTCGAGCCGAGCGAGGGATTCGTCGCCACCCCCTATGTGCAGGAACTAACAGAGCGCGCTCTTGCTTACCTCGAGGTGGGTTACCCGATCCACCTCGCCGGTCCGTCGGGAACAGGCAAGACGACTCTGGCCTTTCACGTTGCCGCCCACCTCGGCCAGCCGCTAATCCTCATACACGGGGATGACGAGTTCGGGAGTTCCGATCTGGTGGGCCGGGACACAGGCTATCGCAAGCACAAGCTGGTTGACAACTATATCCATTCCGTCCTGAAAACCGAAGAGAGTATGAATACCCTTTGGGTGGACAATCGGCTCACTGAGGCCTGCCAGAAGGGGTATACCCTCATTTACGATGAGTTCACGCGTTCGAGGCCCGAGGCGAATAACGTGCTCCTGAGTGTCCTGGAGGAGAAGATGCTCACTCTTCCCAGGTTACGCAGGGCCGGGGAGAGTTACCTTCAAGTGCATCCCAACTTTCGGGCCATCTTCACCTCCAACCCGGAGGAGTACGCGGGCGTCCACAAGACCCAGGACGCTCTTCTGGACCGGCTGATCACCATCAATATTGGACACTTCGATCGTGATACAGAGATTCAGGTCACCATAGCTAGGTCAGGTATTCAGCGGTCGGATGCGGAGACCATCGTGGATATCGTGAGGGAACTGCGTGGCCTAGGGGTCAACAACCATCGGCCCACAATTCGGGCCAGTGTCGCTATCGCCCGGATCCTGGCCCATCGTGGAGGCCACGCCCGGTCTGATAACCCTACCTTCCAGTGGGTGTGCAGAGACGTCCTCAATATGAACACCGCTAAGGTCACCCGCGAGGGCCAGTCGCTCATGCCGCAGAAGGCGGAGGAGGTGATCCAGAAGGTCTGCGGGCATCAAAACAAATGCGGGGCAAGAATCATAAATCAAGTTTCATGCAAGGACAGGAGTTGATATGGCTATCCCGAAAAGGAGTATGCGGGGTTTGCAGGACATCAACACTTTCTCGGGAAGGGTTGATCAGGTCTCTAAGCCCTACAAGGCTTATATGAGGATTGCCTCGATTGAGATGGAGAAGGTTCGTCGGGGCCAGGAGAGAGAGAGTGCGATGCATCGGGTGAAGAATATCGATGAGCGCTTTAACGAAATCGAAGCCGAGAAGACTGCGCTCCTGCAGGCTTTGGGCGAACGAAACGAGGGCAATTCGACCCGTGCTCAGGGTATAGATGAAAAGCCCGGCACTCGCCGGAACCCAGAGGGGTTTAAAATCAGGTATTGAACCCCCCTCTCAGGATCGAGAAGCTTCCACAGTGGAAACGAGCATCCTTTGGATAATAGAGGCGTGGAGAAACTCTATGGCGCATGATGGCGGAGATGACGAGGTAAAGGAGGAGCATGCCGGATGCTTACCATCAAGACTTCCCCCCATATTCGCATTAGCAAACACATAAAGGGATACCGCTCGGGGCGACATGGTACCGGGGTGTCGGTTTCCCATCTTGATCTCGCTCGGGTCAGACTCGAGGAAGAGAGACTGGCCCTGAGGAAGGCAAGGCGCTTGTGGCTCGCCGAGCAGTGGAGGAAATCCCCCCGGCGTGATTCATAGATCGAAAGCAGGATGACCGATGGGATCCACAAAGGAGAATCAGAGATGAAAATCAATTGCATTTCCTGCGGACACAAAGTCGATTTGGATGACGCCTATGACGCCTATGAGGGCGCCATTAAATGTTTCGTTTGCGGTGAGTTGTTGGAGATTAAGACCGAAGAGGGCAACCTCAAAGCAATAAGGATTCTTCCAAGCCCCTCGGTTGGGGAGCGCTTCGAGAGCTAAACACCCAAGGCGGACTCAAGGCGCGTAGGTAAAGCAGGATCGCCCAGGTAATGCAATGGAAGGTAGGCTCTCTAAAGCCGCTCAAGGGCTACTTGATCGTATCATAATATGGCATCACGCAGGCCTAAGCCCCGAGCAGATTGCCTCTCGAATCTTCCTCAATGATCTGGAAGCGGATGCATTTCGAACAGAGGCTCTGGTTGAAATTGTCGTCCAGTATTCCCACCAGTATCTCGAGGGGCACATAGACAGGAGGGTGGAAAGAGTTTCCAAGTTGCCCCCGCCTGAAAGGAAGCGCCATGTCTGAGACCGGCAAAGAAGCAACCAAGCAAGGGATATACCTATATGCCGTTATTGCAGGCTCTGGGGAACGAACCTTCGGTGCCTTGGGCATTGACGGGGGCATCGTCTACACGATCTCCGTTGGTCGCCTCTCAGCCGTGGTCAGCGATGTTCCCAACGGAAAGATCCGCCCAGAACGCCGCCATCTCAAGGCTCACCAGGAAACCCTGAAAAGGCTTATGGAGGAGAGCGTCCCGCTGCCCATGACCTTCGGCATCATTGCGGAGGGCCCCAAAGCCATCCGTAAAATCCTCTCCTTAAACCAGAAAGGCTTCCTCGAACAGCTCCATCGCGTGGCCGGGAAGGTGGAAATGGGATTGCGGGTTACCTGGGACGTGCCCAACATCTTTGATTACCTTGTCCAAACTCATCCCGAGCTGAGAGCCGATCGAGATCGCCTTTTCGGCCGCCATCATGAACCCACCCAGGCAGACAAGATTGAAATCGGTCGGATGTTTGATCGCATCCTCAATGACGATAGAGAAAATTACACGGAGGAAGCAGAAAAAGTCCTGTCCAGGTATTGCTTTGAAATCAAGCGTAACGGATACCGCGACGAGCGAGAGGTGATGAATCTGTCCTGCCTGGTGGAACGGAAGCTGCTGGCGCAATTCGAAGCTGGCATATTTGAAGCAGCCGGTCTGTTCGACAACAACTTTACATTCGACTACAACGGGCCTTGGGCACCCCACAACTTTGTCCAGATAGAGCTTATGCTCTGAGATTCTGAACACGAGCCGATAGGGTGATGGGTGATGAGATGCTGATCGTTGACGACGTCCTGCTCTCTCCATTCCGCAGCCTCCTTTGGATTTTCCGTGAGATACATAACGCTGCGCAGGAAGAACTTGCCAATGAGGCAGAGGCTATCACCGCCGAATTGAGAGAGCTGTATATGATGATAGAGACTGGGAGGATCACCGAGGCGGAGTTTGACGCCCGAGAGAGGAAATTCCTGAACCGCCTGGACGAAATAGATGAAATAAAGGACCGGAGAATCGGCATCGAAGAAGATGAGGATAAAGAAGATCAGAAATTGAAAGAAAGGGTGTGACCTGTGCCCCGGCCACCTTTTTCGGAAGAGCAAGAATTACAACTCTTGCTTCTTGGCGGCAAAGGTGGAGTGGGCAAGACCACCTGTGCAATAGCCACCGTCCTTTGCTTCTCCCGATGCTCTCCTCAGGGCTCCTTCCTCCTGGTCTCCACCGATCCGGCCCACTCCCTGGCCGATAGCATGGCTGGATCTCCTCCTCTCCAAAGAAAAGTTTCAAAATACCTTCGGGGTGTGCCTCCGGGCCCGCAGCATTCGGGGGAATCGGGGAGGGGCTTGTCCCAGCCTAATCGAAAGGCATTTTCTACTTTAAAGCCTGGACGGAAAATCTGTTCGCACGTCTCCATGGCTTAGGTGATCCCATGCCCGGCCTTTCACTCGATGAGACCCAACATATCTCGCTCTGCGAGGCTCTTGATCGAATCCTCAACAAGGGCGCCGTGGTCGTCGGGGAGGTGACGATCTCCGTCGCCAATATTGACCTCATCTACCTGGGACTACAGGTCATACTCACCTCCATTGAAACGGCCCGGGAGGTGCTCAGTCCACAGAAAAATGCGGAATGGAGATGACCAATGGATCCAGTCGAGCAGCCCCGAGTGCAGTCTGAAACCATAAGCGACTTTGCCAGAGTGATGCAAGGGAGCAGCGATCAGCTTGCTCCCTCGTTGGTGGGCAGACACCTCCAGGCAGGCCGGATGAATCTCGATCCAGATGACGTGAAGAACGGGCTCGGACAACTGGTCCTGACTTTGGTGAAACTTCTTCACGAGCTTCTGGAGCGCCAGGCCATGAGACGAATTGATGCCGGGTCCCTGAGCGAGGCTGAGATCGAGAGGCTCGGATTCACCCTGATGAGGCAGGCCCAGGAGATTGAAAGACTAAGGAAGGAGTTCCGCCTGGAAGAGGATGACCTCAATCTCGACCTGGGCCCCCTCGGGAAATTGCTTTAGGATTGCTTTAGGGAGGGAAAAAGATGGCCGTTCAACGCACCATGCAGCATTCAATCCAGAGCACGAACCTGGCAGACCTGCTCGAACGACTCCTGGACAAGGGCATCGTCATTGCCGGTGATATCAAGATTAAGCTGGTGGACGTGGAGCTTTTGACCATTCAAATTCGTTTGCTGATCTGCAGTGTGGACAAGGCCAAGGAAATGGGCATCGATTGGTGGGCGAACAACCCGGCTTTCAACTCGACCGGTCAATCCAAACTGCAAGCCGATTCCTTCGCCGAGTTCGAAGAGAGGCTAACAAAACTGGAGGCCTCAGCGACCTTGGCCGATCCTTCAAGGGAAACAATGAGGGACAAAGAATGATATCTTCCCCTTTTCCTAATATTGGGGGACTGAAATCTGAAAAACAAAAGCGAGAACCTATACTTCGCCCGGCGAAGTATAGGCAGAGACTATGGGCTTTCAACTAAGATCTCCTATTATCCATTCCTATATTATTATCGTTTTGGTGGTTATTGGCATTGCAATTGCGGGAGCCCCTTTCAGTTCTAGCCGGAAGGAAATCATCCAAAAGGGCAAAGAGAATGTGCCCTCCGTTCCTTCCACCTGTCCACCGGACGATTGGGATGATGTAAGTGGTAAGGGCAAACAATTTGATCATATCATCAACACCGCAGCCCTAAAGTATAATCTCGATCTATACCTGGTAAAGGCTATTATACACGCTGAGTCTCGGTTTAATCCCCAGGCTGTTTCTCCCTGCGGAGCAGCGGGTCTCATGCAAATCATGCCAGGGACAGCCTCTCTGCTGGATTTGAAAGATCCCTTAAATCCAATGGAAAACATCTTTGCTGGGGTACGCCATTTTCGATCCCTCTTGAACTATTTTGATGAGGACTACGTCTTGGCCTTAGCAGCGTATAATGCTGGGATTGACAGGGTCATATCGTATCGAGGGGTTCCCCCTTTCCCTGAAACCCAAATCTACATCCACAAGGTCCTTAAATACTTTCAGTATTATAGTCAAAACGAGGGTCTCGCTTTCCATGCCAGAGGCATCTCTAAGGATTTCGGTCTCTCCATGCCTCAAAGGCCAAAGGCCCTCCAAGTCTTGGCGGATCGAAGCCCATCCCCTGCCGATCCAGAAGCCGACAGGCGATAAACGATGCCGGGCAAAGCCCGACACATGCCAACTTATCCAAGGTCTATCGATCCGGGGCCCTGTTTCATTATTGTGCGTGTGATGTGGAAGACCTGATGCCCTGTGATGGTTTAAGTCCCGACTGCTTGCCGGGATACAAAACGCCCTGCGAATGCGGGGGACATGATTGGCATATCGGCGCTCGAAAATAACGATTCCCCCCAACCTCTCTCCTCTCGGTCGGTCGGCTTTTTACCCCACCCGGCCATTCCTCAGTGGATCCAGGGACCTCGCCGTGGGTTGAGGGGCTCTTCATGGCGGCGAGGTCCCGACCCTGGGGATTGATGCACTTTGAGAATGAGGATATTTAAATGAGCAGGGCCTACCGCTCCGATTGCTGGGATTCAGTGAATCACTTAACCCGCTACTGGGAGGTATGGGAGAGGAGATGTGTGAAGAGTGCGAGGGGGAAGGGAAGAAATGGGAATGTGGAGACGAAGAATGCGAGAATGTGGGTTGGATGTGTCAAATATGCGAGCATGGGCACATGGAAGGATCTGAGCGGAGCGCGATCTCCCCTCCAAACGAAGCGCTGAAGATAGTGTCACGTCTCAGAAATTCATGGAAGAAGTTTTCTGGCCTCATCCTCTCACCCTCCCCTTTTATCCCCTCCCATCAAGGGAGGGGAAACCTAAGGGATTGCAGTAAATTCCCTCCCCATTGATGGGGGAGGGCGAGGGTGGGGGTGAGTGGGACTGAACAATAGGACAATTTCTGCGAGGGTTGGTATTGGACCTACCAGCTGGAGGAAATTTGGGTCCCTTGGGCCGTGCGTGATTGAGGAGGTGCAACCATGAGAAAGTTCTCTTTCGACCAGCAGATTGAGGGTGCACAACGGCTGCGGGAAAAACCGCCCAAGCAGGCCGGCAAGTCGCCGGCGAAGCAGCAAGCCCTGACGATCAAAGCAGCAGACGAGCTCTCCACCTCCCTGAAAGAGCTGCGGGTGACCGCGGAGGAACTCCGCAGGCAGAACGATGAACTGGCTGCCGCCTGCCAGATCGCGAAAACGAAGCACCAGCGTTATGAAGAACTGTTTCAGTTCGCCCCGGACGGCTACCTGGTGACGGACGCCGAAGGGATTATTCAGCAGGCCAACCGAGCCGCAGCGGAACTGCTCCGCGTGGGCCAGGACCTTTTAGTAGGCAAAGCGCTGATTCTCTGTGTGGCCAAGCAACACCACGCGGCGTTTCGTACCCTGCTGACCCGGCTGCAGGAGCGAAAGGAGGCGCGAAGCGAGGGGTGGGAAGTGTACCTGCAGCCCCGTGAGGGCACGCCCTTCCTTGGTGCGATCACTGTGGCCGCTGTGCGGGACTCACAGGGCAAGCTGATCCGCTTGTGCTGGCTGATCCGCGACATCAGCGAGCAGAAGCGGGTGGAGGAGGCGCTGCGGCAGAACTCAGAGCGGCTCGAAGAGAGGATAGAGGAGTTCACCAAAGAGCTCCAAGAGACGCGGGAGCAACTGGCGCGCCAGGAGAAACTGTTCGAGCTGGGGCAATTGGCCGGCGGGATAGCCCATGAACTGCGCAACCCGCTGGGAACCATCAAGAACTCCGTCTACTTCCTAAATATGACCCTGAAAGAGCCCACGGCGCAGGAGGCAGACGTGCTTCAGATTCTCGAACGAGAGGTTGGTAATTGTGACCGCATCATCACCAGCCTGCTGAACTTCGCCCGGCCCACGAGTCTGACCCTTCGCAAGGTGAACCTGCGTCAGGTCCTGCAGGCGACCCTGGTCCCTAAGACCATACCGGAGGCCGTTGAGGTCGAAACCTGCTTCGACGAGGCGCTGCCAGCGATCACGGCCGACCCCGACCAATTAGAGGTGGTCTTTGCAAACATCATCTGCAACGCGGTCCAGGCCATGCCCGAAGGGGGGAAGTTGAAGACCACCGCCCGTTCGACGGAGAAGGATGCGATATTGTCCTTTAGCGATACGGGGGTTGGGATCCTGCCCGAACATCTGGATAAGTTGTTCTTGCCTTTGTTCACTACCAAGCCCAGGGGCATCGGACTGGGCCTGGCAGTGAGCAAGTTGCTGGTGGAGGCGCACGGGGGCACCATTGAGGTGGAAAGTGAAGTGGGAAAGGGGAGCACTTTCACCATTCGTTTGCCGTTGGCCCAATTGCAGCCCACTCCCACTTCTTCCACACCATAGAGACAAGGCCATGTCCGAAAAGACCCGGGTGTTGATTGTAGATGACGATTCTAGCATGTTGCATACTACCGCCCTCGTCCTGGAGGGCCTTGGCTACGCCGTGGACATGGCCAAAGATGGCGACACGGCGATCGAAAAATCCCAGCAGGTGGACTTCGACATAATCCTGATGGACATCAAAATGCCCCTCATGGACGGGGTTGAGACCTACAGGCGGATTAAAACCATCCACCCTGAGGTGGCGGTGATCATGATGACCGCCTACGCCGTGGAAGACTTAGTAGCCGAGGCGATCGAGGAGGGAGCCTGTGGGGTGCTCTATAAACCCCTGGACTTCGAACGCACCGTTGGGCTCATTGAGAAGACCAGGAGAGAGAGAGGAAACGAAGCCGGGTGTAAGCGGTAGATGGTGGACTGGAGAAACCGAGAGGCGAAGGGCCATGGGCGTGGGAGAACAATAGGGGCAATAGGGGCAGTCGCAACTGGACCTTTGCCTAAGAACCACAGGGATAATTGCCCTGACCACTGACACCGGGCTGCTATCGTGAAACTTGAGAGGCAACCCTTGGAGCGTATGGTGGAAGTGCCAAGCATACTCATTGTGGATGACGATGAGGGCATACGCCAGAGCCTGGCCCTGATTCTGAAAGAGAAAGGCTACCAGCCGACCACTGCGGAGACAGGCGCGGCCGCCCTCTCCTTGGCCCAGGACCGGCCATTCAACATCGCCCTGGTGGATGTCCGCCTGTCAGACATGGAAGGGACTGAGCTGCTGTCGCGGTTGAAAGAGTCGCACCCTGATCTGGAGGTAATACTCATCACCGCCTATGCCTCGCTGGAGAGCTCCATACAGGCGGTGGCGGAAGGGGCGTACCGCTACTTCACCAAGCCACTGGACATGGATGAGGTGATGGCTGTTATCAGGGCGGCCCTTGAGAAGCAGCGCATGTTGCTGGAGAACAAGATGCTGTACCAGGCCGCTCAGCAAGAACTGGCCGAGCGCAAGCAGGCGGAGGAGGCGCTGCGGGAGAGCGAGGCCCGCTACCGGGCCGTGGTGGAGCAATCCGCCGACGGTATCCACTTGGTGGATGCGGAGACCCGGCGCATCCAGGAGGCCAACTCCGCCTTTGTCCAGATGCTCGGTTACACCGCGGAGGAGGTCCAGGGGCTGTCCATTTACGACTTCGTCGCAGCCAACCGGGAAGAGATTGACCGAAGGTTTCAGGACATTCTGAATGAGAAAGTCCCCTTCTCCTACGAGTGCCAATACCGCCGAAAGGACGGCTCCCTGGTGGAGGTCTGGGTCAGTGCGAACCTCATCTTCTATGGAGAAAAGAAAGTCGTCTCTACCCTGGTCCGGGACCTCACCGAGAAGAAGGCCCAGGAGGCCCATCTCCTCCGCGTCCAGCGCGTGGAGTGCATCGGCCTCCTGGCCGGGGGCATCGCCCATGACCTGAGCAACCTCTTGACCCCCATCCTGATCAATGCCGAGCTCTTGGGCCCCGCCCTTCCGGACCCCACCAGCCAGAAGATGCTCTCTTCCATTGCCTCCAATGCCCAGCGGGGAGCGGACATCGTGAAGCAGATCCTGACCTTCTCCTGCGGGATGGAGGGGAAGTATCTCTTGGTCTCCCCCCAGTACCTGCTGAAGGAGATGGAAGGATTCCTAAGGAATACCTTCCCCAAGACCATCGCCGTAGAGATCGAGATCCCCCAAGACCTCTGGTCCCTCTCCGCGGATGCCACCCAACTGCTCCAGGTGCTGATGAACCTCTGCCTGAATGCCAAAGATGCCATGGAGAAAGGGGGGACCTTGAGTCTCTCCGCCAAGAACTTCCTCGTGGATGAGGCTTATGCCCGCATGCATCCGGAGGCGAAGGTGGGACCCTATCTGGTCTTATCGGTGAAAGATACCGGCAGCGGCATCCCCCCCGACCTCCTTCCCAAGATCTTCGATCCCATCTTCACCACCGAGGAGCGAGGTCAAGGAACCGGAATAGGGCTCTCCACCGCCCATGCCATCGTGAAGGGCCATGGGGGATTTATCCGGGTCTATTCCGAGGAAGCTAAGGGAACCAGATTTCTGGTCTTCCTGCCCGCCTTTCCGACAGCAGAGATGGCCAAGGCCGAAAAGGAGAGAGCCCCCCTGCCCTCGGGCCAGGGAGAGCTTATCCTGGTAGTAGAAGATGAGGCCCCCGTCCGGGAGATCACCCAGGTCACCCTGGAAATCTTTGGCTATCGGGTGCTCTCGGCCGCCGATGGGGCCGAGGCGGTGGCCCTCTATGCCCAGCACCGAGGGAAGATCCAAGCCGTCATCACCGATATGGCCATGCCCATTATGGATGGCGCCGCCGCCATCCGGGCCCTGCAGAAGATGGATCCTGCCGTCAAGATCATCGCTACCTCAGGGATGGATGCGGAGAAAATGGTGGCGGAGGCCAGCGGATTGGCCGTGCAGGCCTTTCTGCAAAAGCCCTTCACCGCGGAGAGACTGCTCCGGGCGCTGGCGGAAGTGCTGAAGGGCGGGGGACAGGGGTCGGGGGTCGGTGATACATAAGGGCGACAAATGCTGAAAGGCAGGGGATGGGGGACAGGGGTCGGGGGTCGGGGGTCGGGGGTCAGTAGGCAGGGGTCGGGGGATGGGGGACGGGAATCGGGGGCCAGTCGCCGGGGGTCGGCGATCAGCGAGAGGCAATGACGGTCAAGAGCTTTCGGGACCTGCGCGAGTGGCAGGCGGCAATCGAGTTGCTTGAGGAGATCTGCCGCATTAGAAGCATCGGAGGCGGAGCGGAAACGAACGGAAGGCGTTGAGAACATCCAGGCCGAGTGAAAGAGAAAGGGGATCATGAAAAAGCCATCCAGACCGAAAAGCCTGAACAAAAAACCGGCCGAGGCTTCACGGCCAGAGACGCCATCCCCAAAAAATGGCAGCACCTTCCCCATCGTCGGCATCGGCGCTTCCGCCGGGGGGCTGGAGGCCCTGGAGGTGTTCCTACAGAACGTGCCGGTGGGCAGCGGCCTGGCCTTTGTCGTCGTCCAGCACCTGGACCCGACGCGCAAGGGCATCATGGCGGAGCTGCTCCAGCGCGCCACCCCCATGAAGGTCACCCAGACCAAGGACCTCACCCGGGTCCAGCCGAACTGCGTCTATGTGATCCCGCCGAACAAGGACATGTCCATCCTGCACGGGGTCCTGCACCTGCTCGATCCGGTGACGCCGCACGGGCTGGGCCTGCCGATTGATTTCTTCTTCCGTTCCCTGGCCGATGACTCGGAGGAGCGCAGTATCGGCGTCATTCTTTCGGGCATGGGCTCCGACGGCACGCTGGGTCTCAAAGCCATCAAGGGCAAGGCGGGCGTGGTCTTCGTGCAGGACCCGGCCTCGGCCAAGTTCGATGGCATGCCCCGCAGCGCCGTGGACGCCGGGTTGGCGGATGTCGTCGCCCCGGTGGAGGCGCTGCCCGGCAAGATCGTCGCCTATCTCCGCCACGCGCCCCTCATCGCCAGGCCCGGACTGGCCGAGGAGGATAAAGCCCACAGCGCCTTCGAAAAGATCGTGATCCTGTTGCGCGCGCATACGGGCCACGACTTTTCCCTGTACAAGAAGAACACCGTGTACCGCCGGATCGAGCGGCGCATGGCCGTCCACCAGATTGACCGGATCGCCACCTATGCCCGGTTCCTGCGGGAGAATCCCCAGAAGCTGGAGCTGCTGTTCAAGGATCTTTTGATTGGGGTCACGAGCTTTTTCCGCGACCCCGAGGCGTGGGAAGAGTTGAAAGCCCGGGTCATCCCGGCGCTGCTGAAAGACCGCCCGCCCGGTCAGGCGCTGCGGGTCTGGATACCCGCCTGCGCGACCGGGGAGGAAGCCTATTCCCTGGCCATCGTCTTCAAAGAGGTGCTGCAGCAGCTCAAGCCGGCCCAAAACCACACGCTCCAGATCTTCGCGACCGACCTGGACCGGGACGCCATCGAGAAAGCCCGCGCGGGCATTTTCCCGGCCAACATCGTTGCGGATATGCCGCCGGAGCGGCTGAGCCGGTTCTTCGTCCAGTTGGAGCGCGACTACCAGATCGCCAAGCCCGTCCGGGAGACGGTGATCTTTGCGCCGCAAAACGTCATCATGGACCCGCCCTTCACCCGGCTCGACCTGGTGATCTGCCGGAACCTGCTCATCTACCTGACGCCGGAGTTGCAGCAAAAACTCCTGCCGCTCTTTCACTACAGCCTGAATCCCGGCGGCTTTCTGTTTCTGGGGAGCGCCGAGACCGTCGGCGGCTTTACCGACCTCTTCGCGCCGCTGGAGGGCAAGTCGCAGCTTTACCGGCGGCTCGAATCCGGCCTGCGGGCGGAGCCGATTGAGTTTCCCGTCTCGTTCACGCCCGCCCGGAAGGGGGTGCCGCCGAAGGCGTTGAAACCGACGGCCAACCTCCAATCGCTGGCGGATCAACTGCTTTTACAGCGGTATTCTCCGGCGGCGGTGCTGGTCAACGACAAAGGAGACATCCTTTACATCAGCGGGCGGACGGACAAATACCTGGAGCCAGCGGCCGGCAAAGCCAACTGGAACCTCTTCGCCATGGCCCGCGAGGGCCTGTGCTATGAGCTGACCGATGCCTTCCGGAAGGCGCTCCGGCTCAAAGACGCGGTCACCCGCAAGAACGTGAGGGTCGGAACCGATGGCGGCGTGCAGGCGGTGGACCTCACCGTTCAGGCCATCGCCGAGCCGGAGGCGCTGCGCGGATTGGTGATGATCATCTTCACGGAGGTGGCCACGCCCGCGGAAACGCAAGCGCCGGCCAAAGGTCGCCCCGCCAGCAGCGCCCGGATGGCGGCACTGGAACGGGACCTCGAGCAAGCCCGCCAGGAGTTGCAGACCACCCGCGAAGAAATGCAGACCTCGCAGGAAGAACTCAAGTCCTCCAACGAGGAATTGCAGTCCACCAACGAGGAACTGCAGTCCACCAACGAGGAACTGACCACCTCCACGGAAGAGATGCAGTCCATGAACGAGGAGCTGCAGACGCTCAGCGCCGAGCTACAACGCAAGGTGGACGACCTGTCCCGGTTCAACAGCGACATGAAAAACCTGCTCGACAGCACGGAGACCGCCACCCTGTTCCTGGACCCCGCGCTCCGCGTGCGGCTGTTCACGGCCGAGGCGAACCGGATTTTCAAGCTCATCCCGGGCGACATAGGCCGGCCGATCACCGATATCGCCTCGGAACTGACCTACCCGGAACTGGCCGACGACGCGAGGGAGGTGCTGCGGACGCTGGTCTTTCACGAGCAACAGGTCGCCGCCCGCGACGGGCGCTGGTTTACCGTGCGCAGCATGCCCTACCGCACCCTGGAGAACATGATTGACGGCGTGGTGATCACCTTTGCGGACATCACGGCCGAGATCAAGCGGGCCGAGGCGCTGCGGAAAGCCAATGACCTGCTCCGCCTGGCGGTGGTCGTGCGCGATGCGCACGATGCTATCACCGTGCAGGACTTGGAGGGCCGCATCATCGCCTGGAACCCGGGCGCGGTGCGGATGTATGGTTGGAGCGAAGCCGAGGCGCTGGAGATGAACGTGCGCGACCGGATCCCGGAGGGGCTGCGCAAGGAAGCGTTGGCCACGCTGGCCCAGCTTAGCCGGGCAGAAATCCTGGAGCCGTATCTCACCCAGCGGATCACCAAGGCCGGTGCGGTCACGGAGGTCTCGATCATCTCCACCGCTTTGGTGAATGAGGCCGGGCAGATGTATGCGATTGCGACCACGGAACGGGGGGGCAGTGAGCAGTAAGCAGTGAACAGTGATCAGTAATCAAGTAATCAGTGATCGAGTGATCAGTGACTGATAACTGGTAACTGGTAACTGATAACTGATAACTGGTGACTGATAACTGGTGACTGATAACTGGTAACTGATAACTGGTGACTGATAACTGATTACTGATCACTGATTACTGGCGACTCGGAGGATTGAACAATGAGCCAACTACAGCATGCGCGTAGCTTCAGGGACTTGATCGTCCATCAGAAGGCAAGAGCCGTGGCGAAACGCATTTTCGAGGTGACAAAGAGTTTCCCAAGAGACGAGATGTATTCGCTGACGGATCAGGTGCGGCGATCATCCCGGTCGGTGGGAGCGCAGATCGCGGAGGCTTGGGCGAAGCGGCGTTACGAAAAGCATTTTGTCAGCAAACTCACGGACGCGGATGGGGAGCAGCAGGAAACCCAACACTGGATCGATACCGCGGCTGACTGTGGGTATCTGACGGAGGAAGATGTCAGCAGCCTCAACCGTGACCTGGCCGAGATCGGGCGGATGATGAACTCGATGATGGAGAAGGCGGATTCCTTCTGTGGGGAGGCGCCTCTCGTAGTCCGCGAATCTTCGGCGGAGTATTTTGCGAACGGTGAGGAGTGATCAGTGATCGAGTGATCAGTAATCAGTGATCAGTAATCAGTGATCAGTGACCGATAACCGACGACTGACAACTGATGACTGATTACTGGTAACTGATTACTGGTAACTGATTACTGGTAACTGATTACTGGTAACTGATTACTGGTAACTGATTACTGGTAACTGATTACTGGTAACTGATTACTGGTAACTGATTACTTTTGGAAAAGAGAGAGCCATGAAGAAGAGCCAAGACAAGCCCGCGGACGCCGCCGAGTTGCGCCGCCGCGCCGAAGAGCGGCTGAGGCCCCAGAGGCGGGCGGGCGGAGGGCAGAGGACAGAATTGGAAACGACGCGGCTCGTCCAAGAACTGGAAGTCCACCAGATCGAGCTGGAGGTGCAGAACGAGGAACTCCAGCAGGCGCGCGCCCAGGCGGAAGCGCTCCTGACCCAATACACCGACCTCTACGACTTTGCCCCGACGGGCTACATGACCCTCGACCGCGAGGGGGCGATCCGGCAGGTGAACTTGACCGGCGCGCGTCTGCTCGGCGTCGAGCGCTCCCGGCTGGTGAACCGGCGCTTCGGGCTTTTCGTTTCCGATGATTCTCGCCCCGCCTTCAACGCCTTCCTGAAGAAAGTATTTGAGAGCCGGGCCAAAGAGACCTGCGAGGCAACCCTCCTGAAAGAGGGGAATGAACCGCTCTGGGCGCACCTTGAGGCAACAGCCTCCCAGGATGGGCGGGAATGCCGCATCGCGGCGGTGGACATCTCCGATCGCAAGCAGGCCGAGCAGGCCCTGCGCCAGAGCGAGGCCCGCTACCGGGCGGTCATGGCGCAATCTGCAGACGGCATCTACTTGCTCGATGGGGACACCAAATGCATCTTAGAGGCCAATCGTGCCTTAGCCCAGATGCTCGGTTACACCCTGGAAGAGATGCCGGGGCTCTCCATGTACGACTTCAACGCCGCTGATCGAGAGGAGATGGACCGAAGGTTCCAGAGTCTTCTTCGGGGGGAAGCCCCCCCCCTGATCGAGCGCCAATTCCGCCGAAAGGACGGCTCTCTCCTGCCGGTCTGGCTCAGCGCGAACCTCATCTTCTTCGGAGAAAAGAAAGTCGTCTCTACCCTGGTCCGCGACCTCACCGAGAAGAAGACGATGGAGGCCCAATTCCTCCGCGCCCAGCGCATGGAGTCCATCGGCCTCCTGGCCGGGGGCATCGCCCACGACCTCAATAATATCCTGGCCCCCATTCTGATGAATGTGGAGCTCCTGCAGAGGGAGCTTTCCGACCACAAGCTCCTCTCCTCCATCGCCTCCTCGGCCCAGCGGGGAGCCGACATCGTGAAACAGATCCTCACCTTCTCCCGGGGGATGGAAGGGGAGCGTCTCTTCCTCTCCCCCAAATACCTGCTCCAGGAGATGGAGCACCTCCTCCAGGAGACCTTTCCCAAGTCCATCACCCTCGAGACCGAGACCGGAAAGGACCTCTGGTCCCTGCAAGGCGACCCCACCCAGCTCCACCAGGTGCTGATGAACCTCTGCATCAATGCCAAAGATGCCATGGAGAAGGGGGGAAAGCTCACCCTCTCCGCGGAGAATATCTCCCTGGATGAGGCCTATGCCGGGATGCATCCCTCTGCCCAGGCCGGGCCCTATCTCCTCTTCACCGTGGCCGACACCGGCAAGGGGATCCCCCCCGAGCACCTGGATCGGATCTTCGATCCCTTCTTCACCACCAAGGAGCGGGG